>Ga0209395_1000045_pt1 | contig 187476 bp, 141 predicted proteins | sample GOMGulsemesocosm_3_FD_184635 | JGI IMG/M metagenome (GOLD analysis project Ga0209395, IMG submission 184635) | Methane-oxidizing microbial communities from mesocosms in the Gulf of Mexico - GOM9D Gulf of Mexico (SPAdes) (version 2) | ecosystem: Environmental > Aquatic > Marine > Cold seeps... | reverse complement strand
CCAGGTGAGCGGGCCTCGCCGACACAGCCTTTTTCCCCCCCCCCCCCCCCCGCATCTGTTAGTCATGTATTTTTAATCAATAAATGATGCATCTGGATGATATTGATCACCTTTCCCCGTGGCCATTTGTTCATATATTTCCCATTTTTGATTAACCACTTGTTGAGCTAGTTTTAACATCTGTTCTGCTTTTTTGGGGTGTGTTTTTTGTAGCATTTTGTAGCGTAGCTCATTATAGGCATAATCTTTAAAGGCAATGCTAGGTCGAGGTGAATCGAGAACAAAGGGGTTTTTATCTGTTTGTCTAAGCATTGGATTATAACGAATTAAGGGCCAATGACCACTAGCAGCCGCTAGGTCTTGTTGTTTTAGCCCGTCCTGCATATTGATGCCATGTGCAATACAATGGCTGTAAGCCAGAATAAGTGAAGGGCCTGGATAGGCTTCGGCTTCACGCATGGCTAATAATGTTTGCTGGGGATTGGCTCCCATTGCGATGCGGGCAACATAAACATTGCCATATGAGATAGCTTGTAAGGCGATATCTTTTTTTGCCACTGGCTTTCCTCCTGCTGCAAATTTTGCAACGGCTCCCAGTGGGGTTGATTTGGACATTTGTCCGCCCGTATTGGAATACACTTCGGTATCCATCACTAAGACATTGATATCACGGCCACTTGCCAGGATATGATCCAGACCACTGGAGCCTATATCATAAGCCCAGCCATCTCCGCCCATCGCCCAAATACTTCTTCTGACTAGGTGGTCGAGTACTGAGAGTAAATGTCCAGATTGGGCTGAATTTTCTTTTTGCAACAAGATAGATTTAATTTCTGCAATACGTTCTCTTTGTGTGCGAAATTGTGATTCGGTTTTTTGTTCGGCATTCAGGGTGTCTTCGACCCGTTTTTCACCCAGTTCATGCTTCATTTCTAGCATTAATTGGGCGGCTATCGCTCTATGCTTATCAGCGGTCAGACGGAAACCTAAACCGAACTCTGCATTATCTTCGAATAGGGAGTTAGACCAGGCTGGGCCACGGCCTTTATTATTTTTTGTCCAGGGAGTCGTAGGTAAATTCCCCCCATAAATGGAAGAACAGCCAGTTGCGTTGGCAATGATTAAACGGTCACCAAATAGTTGTGAGACCAGTTTGACATAGGGCGTTTCCCCACAGCCCGCACAGGCACCAGAAAATTCAAATAAAGGTTGTAAGAATTGAGCACCACGTACCGAAGAAAAATCAATTCGAGAACGACTATTGACGGGTAAGGTTTCAAAAAAACTGATATTTTGTTTTTCTGTGTCCATTAGAGGGGCTTTAGCTTGCATGTTAATGGCCTTAACGCCACTTTCTTGTAAGCTTAATGCTGGGCATACTTCAACACAGAGGTTACACCCGGTACAGTCTTCCAGAAAAATTTGTAAGGTATAGCGTATTTCAGGAAACCCTCGGGCGCTGATGGGTGCAGATTTGAATGATTCAGGGGCTGATTGCAGACGCCTTTTATTATAAAACTTAGCGCGTATAACAGAATGAGGGCACACAAAACTACAGTTTCCGCATTGGATACATAAATCAGGCTCCCATTTTGGAACAAATTGCGAGACATTACGTTTTTCCCAAGCGGTTGTTCCTGATGGATAGGTGCCATCAATGGGGAGTTGACTCACACTGAGTTCATCACCTTCACCCGCCATCATTTTAGCGGTAATACGTTGAACAAAATCAGGCGCATGATCAGGGACAACGGCTGATTTGTGTAACTTGCTGGATACTTGGTCAGGAACGGTGACCTGATATAAATGCTCTAAAGTCTGATCTACCGCAGCAAAGTTCTTTTTGACAATTTCTTCACCTTTTTTGCTGTAGGTTTTTTTAATCGCCTGTTTAATTTTTTCTATCGCCAAATTCCGTTCTAAAACATCAGATAAGGCAAAAAAACAGGTTTGAAGAATGGTATTCACACGGTTTCCCATCCCTGCACTACGGGCAACTTTAGAGGCATCAATGACATAAAATTTAATGTCTTTGTCGATCATTTTCTGTTGTAGTTCAGCGGGTAACTGATCCCATACTTTATCTGCGGGGTAAGGGCTATTTAACAGAAAGACTGATTGTTCCGCAGCAAGCGCCAGAATGTCAGATTTAAAAACAAAATTAAATTGATGGCAGCCTATAAAGTTGGCTTGTTGTAGTAAATAGGGGGCTTTAATCGGATCAGGGCCAAAACGAAGGTGAGAAATGGTCTGTGAACCTGATTTTTTTGAGTCATAAACAAAATAGGCCTGAGCATAAAACTCGGGTAAACCGCCAATAATTTTAATGGTGTTCTTATTAGCGCCGACTGTGCCATCCGCTCCTAAACCATAAAACAAGGCGGTAATAATATTCTTGGGTTCGATATTAAAACTAGGGTCATAATCTAAACTGCTATGACTGACATCATCATTGATACCAATGGTAAAACTATTTTTGGGTTGGTCTTTAGCTAATTCATCAAAAATAGCTTTAACCATCGATGGGGTAAATTCTTTGGATGATAAGCCATAACGTCCCCCAATAGTGCGGGGCATAGATAGCAAATCACCGCAACTAAAGGCTTCTGTCAAGGTGCTCACGACATCATGGAATAAGGGTTCGGCTGTTGCACCGGGTGATTTACAGCGATCTAATACGGCAATTTTTTTGATGCTATCAGGTAAGCTTTGTAAAAATCGTTGGCTATCAAAAGGTAAATATAAACGCACATGCAGGACGGCTACTTTCTCACCTTTGGCAGTGAGTGCTTCCACTGTTTTTTTCACTGTTTCTGCGGCAGAACCCATAATGATAATCAGTCTTTCTGCATCTTCAGCTCCCGTCAATTCAAATAAATGATAGTGTCGCCCTGTGACTTCTGCAAAGTGATCCATGATATTTTGTACAATATCGGGTGTTTTTGCATAAAATGGATTAACGGTTTCTCTGGCCTGAAAATAGATATCAGGGTTTTGTGCTGTCCCGCGTATAAAAGGATTGTCAGGATTTAAGCCACGTGCTCGATGAGCAAAAATTAATTTGTCATCAATCATTTCCCTGATTTGTTGGTCGCTGAGTAATTCAAATTTATTGACTTCGTGAGAGGTACGAAATCCATCAAAGAAATGAATAAAGGGGATACGACTTTCTAGCGTTGCAGCTTGTGAAATTAAAGCCATATCATGGGCTTCTTGTACCGAGCTGGAGCTTAATAAGGCAAAGCCTGTATTTCGTACAGCCATCACATCTGAATGATCGCCAAAAATAGATAAGCCCTGAGCGGCAAGTGATCTGGCGGCCACATGAAAAACGGTGGAGGTTAATTCACCAGCAATTTTATGCATATTGGGGATCATTAATAATAATCCCTGAGAGGCAGTAAACGTGGTTGTTAATGCGCCTGTTTGTAGCGCACCATGAGCTGCACCCGCAGCGCCGCCTTCACTTTGCATTTCAACCACGAGGGGGGTATTACCCCAAATATTAGGCTGATCTTCGCAAGCCCATTGATCCGTCCATTCAGCCATAGCTGATGAGGGGGTAATAGGGTAAATAGCACAAATTTCGTTAGTCCTATAAGCAACATAAGCAACCGCTTCATTACCATCAAAAGTAACCATTTTATTGTCACTCATGACTGTTCTCCATTATTTTTAGCTGTGACAGGAAGTGGCTCATCTTCTTGCACCATTTCAATCGCATGACAAGGACATTGTTCAAAACAAACGGCACAACCTGTACATTGCTCATACAGATATTTATAGCGTTTTCCTGGGCCTAACTTAACAATGGCATTTTCTGGACAAGAGCCATAACAACCGTCACATTCAAAGCAGTTGCCACAGGAAAAACAGCGTTGAGCCTCATAGCTTGCATCTTCGGCATTAAGTCCTGAAACAATTTCACTGAAATTTTCTTGTCGTTGCTGGGCTGATAATTGAGCCTGAGCTTTTTGATCCGCTTCACTGATATACCAAAGATGTAATTGCGGATAATCGATAGCATCATGTTTTTCGGCAGTGACATAATGATTATTAGCTAACCAGGCATCAATATGGCGAGCTGCTTTTTTGCCATGTCCGACAGCAGTTGTTACCGTGCGTTCGCTGGGCACCATATCACCCCCTGCAAAAATACCAGTTGCTGCAGTCATCATTTGGGAATCAACAATGACGGTGCCATCACTTTGAAATTCTATTTCTTTAATATCACGTAAAAACTGACTATCTGTTTCCTGACCAATCGCCAGAATCAATGTATCAGCCTCTAAGGTTTCAAAGCGACCCGTAGGAACAGGCCGCCCTTGATCGTTCAATTCCATAATTTCAACTTTTAAAGAATTTTCATCCATACCGGTAATTGAACGTAGCCAGTTGATTTTCACCCCTTCTTCAATAGCTTCATCTGCTTCAAAACTATGTGCAGGCATATGTTCACGGTCACGGCGATAAATAATCAAGGCTTCTTCTGCCCCTAGGCGTTTTGCTGTTCTGGCTGCATCCATTGCCGTATTACCTCCGCCATAAATAGCCACTTTTCGGCCTAGGTGGGGGGTGTTTCCTGTGGCAGTGCTTTGTAAAAAACTAATGGCATCCAGCATTTTGGGAGCTTCACGGGCAGGAATATCCACTCGCTTACTTAAATGCGCACCAATTGCGACAAACACTGCGTCAAAGTTGCCTGATTTTTTATCCTCTAAAATATCCTTAACTTTTCTGTTTAATACAATTTCAACCCCTAAACTTTCAATGCGATTGATTTCCTGATCAAGTTCTTTGCGAGGTAAACGGTAAGCGGGGATGCCAAAGCGCATCATGCCACCCGCAATAGGGCCAGCTTCATAAATAATAACTTTATGACCCAGACGGGCCAAATGATAGGCAGCAGATAAACCACTGGGGCCTGCACCAATAATTAAGATACGTTTACCGCTACTCTCTTTGTCGGCTTTAATTTGCCAACCTTCAGCGATGGCCATATCACCCAGAAAACGTTCGACAGCATGAATACTGACTGAGCTATCATGCTGTTCACGATTACACTGGGTTTCACAAGGATGATAGCAAACGCGCCCATGTACGGCTGGCATGGGGTTATCTTGCATGAGTAGTTGCCAGGCTTGTTGATAATGGCCACTTTGAACCAGAGCTAACCAGCCTTGAATGTTTTCACCTGCTGGACAAGCATTATTACAGGGCGGGAGAAAATCTTTATAAATCGGGTGAAATTGTCTAACAGGGCCAGTACCAAGATCATGGCTTTGCAGGTTGGCTGGGTGTGTAATGTCCGTCGGTTTGTTTGACATCTGAATAGTCCTATATTAAAGATGATAATTCAACTGTTGAAGGCGTCTTTTTTAAATTGAAAAGAAGTCTTATAAATAGTAGGCTTTATAGTCAAACTATAGTGAAAAAATGGTGGCTCTGCAAATAAATTCTCTTCATATTTCAATAGAGGAGTATCATTATTTTTAGTGTGCTATAAGGCTGTTTTAATAGGAGAAATAATGGCTCAAAATATTTATATTACGGGTGTAGAGCAAGGAAGTGGAAAACCTGCCATTGTGCTGGCGCTAATGGACCTACTTGCCGGGGATAGTGCTAAGCTTGGGTTTTTTAGGCCGTTGATTCAAGGGCATGCTGAAGAGGATATGTTGATTCATCTTATTGTGGATCGTTATCATCTTAAATGGTCTTATGAGTCAATGTATGGTTGTACCAATGACGTTGCTAGAGAGCTATTGGCTGCGAATCGCTATGATGAATTGCAGAAACTGATCATGGAAAAATATAAGGCATTGGAAAGTCAGTGTGAGCATGTTTTATGTGTTGGAACGGATTATAGGGAAGGGGAGTTGACTAATGAATTCGATTTTAATGCGGATGTTGCTAATAATTTAGGCTGTTTATTAATGCCTGTCTTTAGTGGAAAGGATCGAAGTATTGCTCATATTGTTGATGCAACGATCAATTTTAAACAGGCTTTAAGGGATCATGATTGTGATGTTCTGGCATCGGTTGTTAATGGTGTTTCAACTCAATATATTGATGAATTGAATCAAATTTTTGAACAGCAACAAGAATCCCATCCCACCTACCTTGTTCCGACTGTCCCCGCCCTAGAGAAACTAAGTATCAGTGATATTATTCGGCAGCTGAATGCAACGGTTTTAAGTGGTGATACCGAGACTTTAAATCGGGATGTATTGAATTATAAGGTGGCGGCCATGCAGGTGCCTCACTTTTTAGATCATTTACAGGAAGGTGATCTGATTATTACCCCTGGAGATCGGTCAGATATTATTCTCGCGAGTTTAATGGCACATAAATCGTCTAATTACCCACAAATTGCTGGCTTATTACTGAGTGGGCATCAAGCGCCTGAAGAACAAATCAGCCGTTTAATTTCGGGCTTGGGTAAAGTACCTTTTGCGGTGCTGGGTGTTGATAGTGATACCTTTACTACTGCGATGAATGTAACCCAAGTGGTCTCAATATTAGAGCCTGAAAATGAACGTAAAATCGCTGCAGTACTTGGGGTGGTGGAAAATAGTATCAATTTATCTGCACTTAAACATAGATTAGCCACAACTCAGACAAGTCGAGTGACACCCTTAATGTTTGAATATGAACTCATGCAAAGAGCCAGGCAGCAGCAAAAACATATTGTATTACCAGAAGGTTTAGATGAACGGATTTTACGGGCAGCAGAAATCCTGATTTTACGTGGTGCGGCAAAAATAACCTTATTAGGTGACGTTAAAAAAATACGCAATAAAATTCAGGCATTAGGATTGCAATTAGACTCAGTCGATATTATTGACCCCTGGTCTTCAGAAATGCGAAAAGGATATGCTGAAAGTTATCATCACTTGCGAAAACATAAAGAGGTGACCTATGGAATGGCTTATGAAACCTTAGCTGATGCTAGTTATTTTGGCACCATGATGGTTTATTTGGGGGATGCTGATGGCATGGTTTCTGGTGCGATTCATACGACGCAACATACGATTCGCCCAGCATTTCAAATTATTAAAACCAAGCCAGGGGTTTCTATTGTTTCCAGTGTATTTTTTATGTGCTTAGAAGACAGAGTGCTTGTTTTTGGGGATTGTGCCGTTAATCCATCCCCTAATTCTCAACAGTTAGCTGATATTGCCATTAGTTCAGCTGAATCAGCTCAGCTGCTCAATATTTCACCCCGTATTGCCATGTTATCTTATTCTACTGGGGTTTCAGGTAAAGGTCAGGCGGTAGATAAAGTGCGTGAAGCGGTAAAAATAGCCAGAATGCAGCGGCCTGATTTAAAAATTGAGGGTCCCATGCAGTACGATGCAGCAATTGATGCTGGCGTAGCCAAAACCAAATTGCCTGATAATGAGGTAGCTGGACAAGCTAATGTGTTGATATTTCCTGATTTGAATACTGGGAATAATACTTATAAGGCGGTACAACGAACATCAGGGGGTATTGCCATCGGGCCTGTTTTACAGGGTTTGAATAAGCCCGTTAATGATCTGAGTAGAGGATGTACTGTGACTGATATTGTGAATACAGTGGCTATTACTGTGGTACAGGCACAATTAAATGGAATGGACGATGAAAATATTAGTCATTAATTCAGGCAGTTCATCCATTAAGTATTCACTGTTTGAAATGGATGATTTAACTGTATTAGCTTCTGGCGTTATTGAGAGGATTGCTGAATTAAATAGTCAGCATCTTTTTCAATGGCAGGATAGAGAAGGGCAGTTACAAACAACAGCTAGCAAAACAAGAATAGAAAGTCATCAGCAGGGAATAACGGAGATTATTAAACAATTGATAGCGGCCTCTGTGCTGATAAAGATGTCTGATCTTTCAGGGATTGGACATAGAGTGGTTCATGGAGGGGAGTTATTTCATCAACCTGTTTTAATTGATGATTTTGTGTTGGAGGGCATACGAAAAATGATTCCGCTTGCCCCATTGCATAACCCCGCTAATCTGACAGGAATAGAAATGTGTTTGCAACAGGTGCAAAATGTTCCACAAGTTGCAGTGTTTGATACCGCTTTTCATCAAACCATGCCTGCCTATGCCTATCATTATGCTTTACCTAAGGTGCTGTATGAACAAGAACAGGTCAGGCGATATGGTTTTCATGGTACCTCTCATTATTATGTTGCTAAGCAAGCGGCTATTTTTTTAAATAAGCCCTTGCAGGGATTAAATTTAATTGTATTACATCTTGGTAATGGTGCGAGTGCAACAGCCATTAAGCAAGGGGAAAGTGTTGATACTTCAATGGGGATGACGCCTCTTGAAGGGCTGGTGATGGGCACGCGTTGTGGTGATATTGATCCTGCCATCACTTTTTATTTGAGTAGGAATAAAGGTCTGTCAAATCAGGAGATAGACACTTTATTTAATAAACAAAGTGGATTAAAAGGGATTTGCGGGGCAAATGATATGCGTACTGTTCATCAAATGGCAAATAGCGGCGATGAAGAGGCTCAGCTTGCTTTAGATATATATTGTTATCGAATTAAAAAATATATAGGTGCTTATTTTGCAGTATTAGGGACGGTTGATGCCGTTATTTTTACGGGTGGGGTCGGTGAAAATGATGCATATATCAGAGAAAAATCATGCGAAGGGTTAAGTTTATTTGGACTTGAAATAGATAGTGAAAAACACACACAAACAGATCATGAAATAATTGATATTGCCAAGCAGGAATGTTCCGTCGATATATTGGTTATACCAACGAATGAAGAATTAGAAATCGCTTTGCAAAGTAAGGTTTGTATCCCCCCGCTCAAAGCGCCTAATTAATAATAAGAAAAGTACACCTATGATAAAAAATAGTGTTTTATTGATCACCATGCTTTTACTATCTTATGGGTTTTGGATTAGCAGTGATTTTAAAACGGTTATTGCAGGCATTTCGATATTTTTATTTGGTATGTTGTCTTTACAGCAGGGTTTTAGAACCTTTACTGGCGGTATTTTAGAAAAGGTTTTAAAGGCAATCACCAATAGTTTACCCAAGCGCTTATGCTTTGGTGTGATTACCACAATGATGATGCAATCGAGTTCATTATTATCTGTTTTAGTTATTTCATTTATAAGTGCTGGGTTGTTAGATTTAGCCGCTGGAATTGGTATTATATTCGGTGCAAACCTTGGAACGACAACAGGGGCATGGTTAGTGGCTGGATTTGGAATTAAGGTTAAAATTTCAGCTTATGCGATGCCCATGCTGGTTTTTGGGGTATTGTTAGTATTACAAAAATCAAAAAACCTGCAAGGTCTAGGCTATGTTCTGACGGGCATCGGTTTTTTATTTTTGGGTATTCATTATATGAAGGAAGGCTTTGATGCCTTTAAAGGAACCATTAACCTGACAGACTATGCCTTAACAGGATTTATTGGATTAATTGTTTTTGTTGCTCTGGGCGTTATGGCAACCATCATTATTCAATCCAGTGATGCCACCATGGTTCTTATTATTACTGCCTTAGCTTCTTCACAAATTACTTACGAAAATTCTCTGGCATTAGCTGTAGGTGCGAATATCGGTACAACGGTAACGGCAATACTGGGTTCACTCAGCGCTAATATTAAAGGGAAGCGATTAGCGGGTGCACATTTTATTTTTAATGTGTTCACGGCCATGGTGGCTATTATTTTCATGAAGCAATTTATTTGGGGGGTTGACTGGTTTTGTTTACAAGTGGGGATTGCAGCAGATGATTACACCCTTAAGTTAGCTGCGTTTCATACTTTATTTAATGTGGTTGGAATTAGTGTGATGCTCCCTTTAACCAAGCCATTGGCTAGATTATTGGAAAGGTTACTTGTTGATAAAGTAGGCGCGGCAGATAAAGCTAATTTCTTAACGGCTTCTGCATTACAATTTCCTGATACAGCGGTTGAAGCGGTGAGAAAGGAGACTGAACATTTATATAACAATACCATCCATTTGATATTGAAAATGATGGGATTACATAGGCGGGAAGTGTTTTCTGAGCAAAATCTTGATGATGTTATTAAGCAATATCAGCAAATACCTGATTATAATCTGGATGATGCCTATGAGTATTCTTTTAAAGGCATATACAGTGAAATTATTGCCTTTATTAGTCAGGCACGGTTTAGTTGGGAATTAAAGCAGTCGGGTCGGTTACACTGGTTAAGGGAGGCTAACCTTAAATTAGCGGAATCTATAAAAGCCAGTAAACATTTACAAAAAAATTTACAAAAAAGTAGTGTTTCTCATAATATTCACTTAAAGCAGCAATATGATAATGTTAGAGTACAGGTGGCGGATTTAATCAGGAAGCTTGAAATTATCAAGTCTGAAACAGCAGTCAGTGAGCTACCATTATTGTCACAAGATATGCTTAAGGCTCGATTAAAAGAGCAAAACCAGGTATTGCTAGAAACGATTGAAAAATTAATCAGAGAGCATAAAATTACCCCTGAAATGGGGACGTCGTTGATGAATGATAGTGCTTATGTTTATGATATCCAAGCAAACCTAATGAGTATGGCTGCTACGGTTTTTGTTAATTATTCAGTAGAGACGATTAATGTTGAGCGTAAAATAGCATTAACTGACACCGAATTACTACAGGTCATTAACCCACAAAATAGGGAAGACCTGATTGATTAAGTGAGAGGTTTTGAGTATGAATAAAGTAAAGCTTTTAGCTAAACTGGAAGATTTTTTTGATACAGATGACAAAAAAAATGTTGAGCAGATTGAAAGTGTCTTGATCAAGTTGAAGAATAAATTGATTAAAATACAGCGAAGGATTACACAGTGCAAAAATGAAGCATATAAAACAGCTTTACAGTTGGAAGCTGAGGTATTAGTCGCTCAAATAGAAAAAGGTGAAAATTTTTTGAAAATGCTTCATCAGTCAAAATAATTATTCATTTATAAGTGATGAAGTTGAGTCAACCTCATAAATTTATGCTTTATTCATTGTCAGTCTATTCTCTGAAAACTTTACCGGAGAGTATCTAGTGCTAAAAGGTTTTATATCGTTGTGTTAATAGGGATACATGGAAGTATTTAGTTGCTATATTTCATTATAAAAAGCGATATTGTTTTTGTTTTTACTTTTTACCTGATACATCGCATTATCAGCTTTTTGAATTAATTGGGCTTCAGTTGTTCCGTTTTCAGGATAACAGGCGATACCAATGCTGGCAGTAATTAGAAGATTATGGCCTTTCCAGTTTAACGGTTTAGCTAAGGCATCTGAGATTCTGTTTGCGGAGGTTAAGGCCTCGCCCCTATCTTGCAGGTCGGTTAATAAGATGATAAATTCATCCCCCCCAAATCTTATCACGCTATCTATCGCTCTGACTGATGATGTTAACCTTTGAGAGTATACTTTTAACAAATAATCCCCCGCATCATGACCGTATGCATCGTTGATCGATTTAAAGCCATCTAAATCTAGAAATAAAATGGCTAGTTTAAGCTCATAGCGTTTTGCTCTGGCAAATGCCTTGCCTATTAAATCAGTTAAAAGTACTCTGTTAGCTATCCCTGTTAAATGATCATGTGTTGCCAGGTGTTTGATTTCTTTATTTGCTTGGGCTCGTAATAAAACCTCGCGTTCCAATGCTCTTTGTTGTTTCCAAAGCCGGATGAAGATGGCTACTTTTGATAACAACACCGTGTCGTGAATGGGTTTTTCTATATAATCAACGGCTCCATTTTTGTACCCCTCTAATAAATGTTCCTCATCACTATAGGCGGCAGTAATAAACACAACAGGAATATCCTTGGTTTTAATATCACCATGTAATAATTTTGCTACCTCATAACCATCCATATTCGGCATTTGTACATCCAGAATAATAAGTGCAAAATCTTGATTTAAGGCCTCAGCTAAAGCTTTGTTACCATCTTCTACCGCTATGACATTAACATCTATTTTTTTAAATAGCATGATTAATGAAGTTAAATTTTCTGGATTATCATCAACAATTAAAATTTTGGCTTGATCCATTAACTGGTAACCTCCTCGGTGGTTTTAAGAAAGACTTCAAATGTATCTGCATCGACTGGTTTACTATAGAAATAGCCCTGTATAGTGTCGCAATGATGTTTTTGTAAGAACATTAACTGTGGCTCAGTTTCAACACCTTCCGCAATTACGTTCATACTTAAACTGTGAGCCATGCTAATAATTGTTTTGGTCAATATTGCATCTTCAGGGTCGCTACAAATACCATCAATAAATGATTTGTCTATTTTTACCGTACTGACAGGGAACCTTTTGAGGTAACTAAGAGATGAGTAGCCTGTCCCAAAATCATCGATAGATAAATGTATGCCTAAACTGTGGATTTCTTTCAGGCGACTTAATACATCATATTGATCCTGCATTAATAGACGTTCTGTAATTTCTATTTCTAATGAGTCATAGGGAAGTTTTGTCTGTTTCAGAATAGATTCTATTCTGTTTTTTATATCTGAATTAACAAACTGATGGGCTGAAAAGTTAACGGCAATAATGAATGGTATTTTAAATTTATGTTTCCAGTATTGGGCCTGGCTAGTGGCTGTCATCAATACCCATTCGCCAATTGCATCAATAAAACCATTGTTCTCAGCAAAGGGGATAAAATCCTCTGGAGAAACACTACCCAGTTCTTCATCTGTCCAGCGGATTAATGCCTCTGCCCCCTGTACTTTTCCTGTTTTACAATTAATTAGTGGTTGGTAATAAACCTGAAATAACTCTAGTTCAAGTGCTCTACGGAGTCGTGATTCCATTTTTGAGTTAAATGCTGATTCAATATTCATTTGTTGAGTAAAATATTGATAACTATTCCTGGTTTCAGATTTAGCTTTAACCATCGCAGCTTCTGCATTTTGAATTAAATTATGAGGTTCCTTTCCATCATCGGGTGATTGAGTTATGCCAAGGCTTAGTACGACAAAGATTTCTTTTTTATCAATGACTAGCGGCTTTTGTAAACAATAAATTAATTGTTTACAAAAGCTATCTACTGACATTGTTTTTTCTAAATCAGGCAAGATAAAAAGAAACTCATCTCTTCCCATACAGGCAACGGTATCATTTTTACGGATATTATCTGTTAATCTTTGAGCCAGCTCAATTAAAACTAGATTTCCAAAGTCACGCCCATAAGTCTCATTGATTTTTTTAAAGTTATCAATATCAGCAAAAATAATAGTCGTTTTGGAACCTGAACTTTCTGCGGTTGCCAGGGATTGAACTAATCTATCTAAAGCCAAAACACGGTTAGGTAGTGAAGTGACACTGTCGTAGTTATGTTGTTTTAATATTTCATTTTCATATTCTTTTCGCCGAGTCAGGTCCTCTTTTACCGCTATATAATGAGTGACCTTATTATCATCTCCAAAAACAGGGGAAATAATGACATGCTCCCAAAAAAGCTCATCCGATTTCTTTTTGTTATGTAGTTCGCCTTGCCAGGTGTTCCCTTGTAAAAGGGTCTGCCATAAATCTTTATAAATTAAATATGAGGTATTCCCCGATTGCAATATTTTGGGATTTTTTCCTAAGCATTCAGACTGAGTGTAGCCCGTTATTTGCTCAAAGGCTTTGTTTACAAATTCAATATTACCCGCTTTGTCGGTAATAATAACTGAAACGGGGCTTTGTTCTACCGCATGTCTCAATTTTTTTAGTTCAGTAATCAATAGCGCTTTTTGTTTGGCTTGTTCCGCTAATTTCTCATATTGTATTAATAAATTTTGGTTCTGATCAGCCAGTTTTAGAAAAACGTGTACTTTTGATAATAAGATAAAGTCATTTACTGGTTTTTCTATATAGTCAATAGCCCCCGTTTGATAGCCTTTTAAACGGTGTATTTCATCTTTATACGCCGCAGTAATAAAAATGATAGGGACATGTTTATTAAATGTATCGCCAAGTAATAGATCGGCCGTTTCATAGCCGTCCATATCTGGCATTTGTACATCTAATAAAATGAGTGAAAAACTATGCTGTAAAGCGAGTTTAAGCGCTTCATTCCCTGAGTTGGCCTTAAATATCTCTGCTGAACAAGAGGCTAATAGATGTTCTAAGGCAAAGAGGTTGGCGGGAACATCGTCAACAAGTAATATTTTGGGAAGATACTTTGACATGATCAAATTTCTATTTTTTTCTGTAGAGTTGAGCTGTTTCATTAATCACTTCAAAATCAGATGCCAGAGTCGCGGAATGAAGGTTATCTTGGGGGCCTAAGAGTAACAACCCTTGTTTAACCAAGGACTCTGATAATAGCTTAAAAACTAGCTCTTGTGTAGTGTCAGAAAAGTAGATGAGTACATTCCTGCAACTAATTAAGTGTTTTTTATTTAATGCTTTATTTGTTAGTAAATTATGTTGTTGAAAGTTAATATATTTCATTATTTCGTCACTTATTTTTACCCATTCATAAAGTGAAGTGAAATAATAATTGAGGGAGGTCAATCCCCCTGCATGTTGATAATTAGCGCTATATTGTTGCATTTTTTCTGTTGAATAGATGCCTTTTTTAGCTGATTCAAGTGCTTTGTTAGAGACATCGGTTGCAACAATATGTGTTTTATTTAGTAGGTTAAGTTCTTTAAAAAGAATGGCAAGTGAATAAGCTTCTTCTCCAGTAGCACAGCCTGCACACCAGATATTTATTTGTTGAAAAATAGAGAGTTGATTTATAATTTGTTCTCTTAAAACCTTGTAAACAAAAGGGTCGCGGAAAAAATCACTCACTCCGACCGAAACTTGATTCATCAGCTCTTCATGAAACCCCTTTTTATAGAAAATCAAAGGAATTAATTCTGAAATATAGTTTAAATTATTTTTTCTAACCAGGTCTTTTATACGGCGATGAATTAAGTTTGACCTATATTGAGTCAAATCATATTTATAATATTGATTGACCGTTTCAAGGAATAAGTGGAGCTCTAGTTTTTCTATTGAGTTTTCAGCCATGTTTTTATTGTTGATAGTAATAGGGTGAGATCAACAGGCTTTAGTAGATAATCATTGGCTCCGGCTTGCAAGCATTGATCTTTATCTTCAGGCATAGCCTTGGCTGTGATTGCAATAATAGGGAGTTTCTCAAGTGAGGGATTGAGCCGTATTTTTCTTATCGTTTCAAATCCATCCATTTCTGGCATCATTATGTCCATTAATATGATGTCTATCATGGTATCTTTATTGGCTAGGTGTTCTAGAGCACTTTGGCCGCTACTAGCAATAATGACTTCTAATCCAGTTCCTCGTAGTGCTTTTGCAAGCGCATATCCATTACGCATATCATCATCGACTATCATTAAAGTTTTGTTGGTTAATTGCTTATCAGATGTTGGCTCAAAAGCCTCATTGCTGGGCAGTTGTTTTTGTTCAATGCTGTGTAAAAATAATGTAACTTCATCTTTCAACCGTTCAGGCGTCTGTTTAGAATGGAGAATAAGGCTGTTGGTACATTTTTGCAGTTCAATTGCTTCATAATCACTTAATTCTCGATCTGTATAAATAATGATTAATGGGATTTTTATACTCTTTTCCTGAGTTATATGATGTAGAAAGTGATGCTCTTTATTGTCAAATAAATCAATATCAATAATGATGCAGTCAAAAGCTTGTTGCTTAATCTGCTGTATTCCTTGGTCTGGGGTTGATACTATTTTTATTGCTACGTGTTCATCTTTTAATAAGAAAGATAAGAGTTTTTGTTGCTCTAAATCATTTTCAATAAGGAGTAGTTGCTTTAGTTGTTCTGGTTCAAAATGCTTTAGAACTTGTAATGCCTGATGAATTTGATCCTGGGTAACGGGTTTAGATAAGTAGCCAACAAGATCCTTTTGCCAGAGTTCCTGCTCATTCTCTTTGACTGACATCACATGAACAGGGATATGTTGCATATTTTTTGATGCTTTTAATCTTTGTAGAAACTCCTTACCACTCATGCCAGGTAAGCATAAGTCTAATATGATGCCAATAATATAATGTCGCTCAATTAATAATAAAGCTGCGTTAGCATTGTTACAAACAAGGCAGGGATAGCCCAGTGATTTAATTTGTTGATATAAGATTTTGGCAAATTCCAGGTCATCCTCAAGAACCAGCAACACTTTGTCATTTTCAGAAATATCATGACGGTCATCTGCAAAAAATTCATTATGAACAGGTTGCTCAATCAATTGAGGTGTCTGCTTTTGTTCCACTGAAGCCGGTGTTTTATTCTTATTTGATTCTATTTGTTCAGGTAAATAAAGTGTGAAAACAGAGCCTTTATCGATTTTGCTTTGTACTTCAAGTTTGCCGTTAAGTAGTTTGGTATAGGCCAGGGCAATTGATAAGCCTAACCCTGTTCCCCCATAACGGCGATTGTAGCTGCTTTCAACCTGATGAAAAGAGGAGAAGATAGCGTTTATCTGTTCGTCAGCAATACCAATGCCCGTATCGGTAACTTTAAAGGTGATCCATTTTTTAGACTCCTGAGCGTCTTGCTGATCTATATGATAATCAATGGATAAGGAAACTGAGCCCTGAGAGGTGAATTTTATGGCATTGGCAATCAGGTTGGTTAAAATATGATCTACCTTTTTTCTATCTGAATAAAAGGTATTATTTAGGGTGTTGGATTGCGATATTTGAAAATTTAATTGCTTTTCATTTGCTAGCGGGAGAAAACGTTGGTTCAGTATTTGGCTTAATTCAGAAAAATTGACTTGTGAAGGGGTAACATTCATATGTCCCGCTTCAACTTTTGATAAATCTAATATTTCATTGATTAATTCTAATAAATGTTGGCCGCTCGACTGAATAACCTGAGCCGATTCAACTTGATCATTCGTTAAGTTGCCCTGTTGATTATCTGTCAGTAATTTGGCTAAAATTAATAAACTATTTAAAGGCGTTCGCAATTCATGCGACATATTGGCTAGAAATTCAGATTTATAGCGATTACTTTCTTCTAGTTCTTGAGCCCGTTTTAAGCTGATGCGTTCAGACGCTTGTAATTCAATGGTTTGAAATTCAAGTGCTTCTGTTTTTATGGTTAGTTCCTCGTTGGAAATCTGTAGCTCTTCCGAAAAGACTTGTGATTGCTGTAGTGCTTTAGATAACCTGTTTTTGTTATAAATACTGTCAAATGCACTGGCAATAGCATCTTGAATTCTGTCTAAAAATAATAGCTGAATATCTGCGATGGAGGTATTAAACCCCATTTCTATTACGCCCTGGATTTCATGTTTGAATGAAAAGGGGGTGATGATAATTGATTGAGGTGAAAAATTGAATAAGCCTGTTTTTATTTTTATGCTCTGCTGGTGCATATTATCCATAATAATTCTTTTTCGTTCTTTGGCGACTTGCCCGATCAGGCCTTCACCTATTAGAACATGAGAAGAATTGCTATCAAGATCCTCATTAACCGTATAAGCAAAACTACTAGTTAAGGTTAAAGAATTATGCTGAAAACCTTGATCGACTAAAAATAAAGCGCCGACTTTTGCGTCCATGGTTCTACATAAAAGATTAATAATCGATTCTGCTAACTCATCTGTGGTTTTGGCATTTCGTAAAACCTCTGTTAATTCAACAATCGATTTCTCTAACCAGATTTGTTCTTGGTTCTGCTGGTTAAAGTGTTTTAATGATAAGGTCATTCTTTGGGTGGCAATACCCAAAGTGTCATTTTTTGAGCGTGGTGCCAGTTGCGAATGGTAATCACCGAGGGAAATAACTTCTATTTGTTTAACGACTTCAGATAAACTGTCTGTCATTTTGTTCATGGATAAAGCAAATAAGTCATCAGGGCCTCTCACTTTAAGTTGATGGCTGTAATCACCTTCGGTTACGGCAATAGCTGATTCAGATGCTTGTTTTAGGCTGCTACTCATTTGTTGCATGGCAATGTATAGTCTGCCTATTTCATCATTTTGCTTAACCTTTGCTGCTTTAAGGTTATAATTTCCACTTGCAATAGCGTCAACAATACCTAAAATATTTTGTATGGGGTAGATAACTATTTGCGTTAATAAACGGTGTAGTACACCGATTAATAATAGACTCAATAGGAGTATTTTTATTGTTTTAAATAGGGCTAAGGAGAGCAGTTGTTGATCAAAAAATTGCTGTGTGATATAAAGCTTAACCGTACCAATTGATTCCCCTTTTCTTACTATTTCACTTTGTTTACTTAAGTAAGTGCCTTCTATCGCTGTTGTTGTGTTCATAAGATGCCATTGCTGGTCTCTTTGTTTGCCAGCAAATAATTGCTCTTCACTTTCAATTTGAATGGCATAGACTTGTTTATCAAGCATTTCAGTGCTTATCACTTTATCTACCCAAACCGTATCCAGTTCCCATAAAGGTAATTGGATATTTTCAGTTAAGCGTTGAGCTTTTTGTTCAAGCAAATTTCCAAGCTCAACTTGCATTTGTTGTTTTTGTTGATAAAAATCAAAAAATTCAATCGGTATAACAATGCTAAAAACAATCAGTAATAGCCAACGAATAATTTTGTTTTTAATGCTCTTATATGCTTGTTTACTCATAGGTATCAAAGGTATATAGCTGCTTAAAACGTTGTAATTTAGATAACCAGTCCTCAGGAAGGTGGTTTTTATAATGTTTTTTTAGAATCTGGAGATATTGCCCGCTTTCAATGATTTTTTGTAAGCCTAGCTGGTATTTTTCTGTAATTGATGAAGCATTAACTTGTTCATCAGCAATCATGATGGCAATGGGCGATTCTGAATTAGGCAGTTTGATTTGTTTAAATTTCTGAGCCTGCTTAGGAAATAACTGATTAATTGTATTGATTGCGACAAGATCAACGGCAAGAACTAAGTCAATTCGCCCATGTTTAAGTTTTTTAAACAGGGAGGTTTGTGAATAACTGGTTTCAAAAGAAATGTTATTTTGTGCAAAATAGCTGTGTTTTGTTAGCGTGCCTTCTAGTACCCCAATTTTAAAATGCTGTAGGTTTCGTAATAAATCTAGCGTAATTGTTTTATCCTGTTTGGGTTGGTAATAAAAAAAGGAAACACGATAACTGGCAATAGGGATGATGGCAGAAAAGTCCTGATTAGTCATGTAAAACAATGGATTCCCTAAATCATTGTTATGTGTGTTTTCTCTTAAACGTTTTAAAGGTAAAAAGTTGATGGTGGTTTTTAAGTCTGTTGCTGCCGATATTGCTTGCACAATTTCTCCTCCTAAGCCTTGAAAAGGTAGGTCTTTAGACCAAAAGGGTGGGCTTTCATTGGTATCTAAAATAACCTCTTCGCTGCGGCAGGGTATAGAGAGTAATAGAAGCAGGGTTAGCTGTAAAAAACGTAATATATTCATCCATTCTTACTTTATTTGAAAACGGTTAAGCGAGCTAGGCTGATAAGTTGCTTTTAATCCATGAATCGCTTTTCTTTATTATCATCTGCTTAAACAAAATAATGATAACTACATTAAAAGTATTGTGATTTAATTTGTTGGAACTGACCGCCTTGAATTAGTATCTTTAAGCCTTGTTTAAATTTATCAGCCATTTCCTGTCCCTTGGTATGTTTTTTATTAAAAATAATAGCCAGTGACATAGTTCCTGCGGATGTCTGCATTATTTCAAAGTTATTTTTCTGCGTGGGAAAATGTTTATTGATATATGAGTTTGAGACGATAGTAGGAAGTCGGATGAAATCTATTTCATTTGCAACTAATCTTTTGAGAAGATTGTCTATTCGGGTGGTTTTTATGCTAATGCCCGCTTGTTGATATTTTTTTACCCTATCGCCTTTTATGGTGCCAAAGCGTAAGCCTTTTAGGTTCTTTAAATTACCTTTCCAGTCTAAGCTGTTGGGATGATGTGGTTTGTAATAAATATAACTTTCATTAATAGAGTCGATGGGGATAATAATTAAATCTTCTTTTTCGTTCTCAGTTAAGTGAAGGTAAGGGCTAAGAACAGCTAGGGCATTGTCCTTGAATAGATAGTATTTCAGCATGCTTAACAACGGAACACTGGTTAGAACAGCATCCATTTTTTGTTGATGCAATACCTTATAAATAATTTCTCCCAAATAACAGGCATATTGATTTCCAGGGTCAATGATGGGAGGGAGTCGAACTGTATAAATATCACTGGCCGTAGAAATTAAACTGGGAGAAACACGGGGGCCTGTTGCACTGGCAGTATTTGAAAGTAATAGACCCATTACAATAGGACATAAAATTTTGAGTGCTTTCATTTATATAACTCCTTGTTTAATCCGCAATGGCTGATGCAGAAAGTACCATCACTTTATCCCATAAACCAAAGTGAGCGCCAAAAGGTGAGGTTTGAGTTAGAAAAATAGTGATCATTTGCTCTTTGGGATTAATGCTAAAGCGAGTCGAGTAGTACCCAGCCCATTCAAACACACCGATATCACCGCTATCTACCTTATGCGCTCTATCTTCTTGTATAGCAAATCCAAGACCAAACTTCCAGCCGTGGCTATGAAGTAATGTTGCATCATGTTGATCGATATGATTGGTTGCTGTCATTAATTCAATGGTTTTACGACTTAGCAAGCGAGTTCCTTCTAATTCACCTTTGTTTAGCAACATTTGTGAAAATCGAAAATAATCATAAGCGGTTGATAAAACACTCGCTCCTCCTGATAAATATTTTCCAGAGGTTTGATAAGCATTATCAGGACATAAGGCCAGGTCACCATCAATTAATGGCGCTGTGACCCGTGTTAATTTACCGTTCCAGTCACTCTCCCAATCAGCTGATATGCGTGGTATTTTGTTTTTAGGAATATAAAAGTGACTGTCTTTCATCTTGAGTGGATCAAAGATTTGTGTCTGAACAAATGCATCAAATTTTATACCTGAAACCACTTCAATTAAATAACCTAATACATCAACTGATAATCCATACTCCCAAGTTTCGCCAGGGTGTGAGTACAAAGGTAACTTGGCAAGACGCTTAACCATATCGCCGATACTTTCATCGGGGCGACAAAAGCCATCAGTGATGCCTGCGTCACGATAAAAGCTAATCACTTGTTCTCGTTTTGGGTTGGGGAACCAGCCTGTTGAGGCTAAATATAAAATGCCTGATTGGTGAGTTAATAAGTCATGAACCGTTATTTCTCTTTTTACTGGAACTAGCTTATAGGGAAAGTCACTGCCTTTGGGAAGCATCTCAACTACTTTTTGATTTTTAAATTCAGGAATATATTTAGATATGGGGTCTGATAATAATAATTTTCCTTGTTCATAGAGAATCATGACGGCAGTGCTAGTCAGGGGTTTGGTCATTGATACGATTCTAAAAATAGTATCTTGCTGCATTGGCTGGTTAATATCAGCTTGTCCCGACGCTTTTAAATAGGAAATCTTGCCATGCCTTGCCATTAAAATGACTGAGCCCGCAATTTTCTTTTCCTCAATGTGCTGGTCAATAAGCTGGTCCATTCGTTTAAGGCGCTCAGAGGATAAGCCCACTGTTTCGGGTTCAACTAAAGCATAGTTGTTGTCAGCAATAGCAGGGGTCATTGAAAGGTAAAGAATAAATAAAATCACAGGAAGTTGGCTCATATATTTCTCTAAATTAGCTATTAAAATAATGACATCTATTAAATTTCAACGTGACGTAATTGGACTTTTGACTCTAACATAAAAGCTTAACTCTAACATAAAAAACCTATCTTATCGTTGATCTATCTCATTGAGCTGATGGTTTTGCATAAATTTTTTTTTGATCTGCAATATAAGAAACTTAACAAGAAAATGATAAAATTCAGAAAAATAGCTGTAAATAATGATAGACTAGTCGGTTAAAATTTTACTTACTTCAACTGATTTTACGAAGGGATAATTTCATTTATATGACTAAATTCATATTTATTACGGGCGGTGTTGTTTCTTCGTTAGGGAAGGGGATTGCGGCCTCTTCTTTGGCTGCTATTCTTGAAGAACGTGGTTTAAAAGTGACCATGACCAAGCTGGATCCTTATATTAATTTAGATCCAGGGACTATGAGTCCTTTCCAGCATGGTGAAGTCTTTGTGACTGAAGACGGTGCTGAAACTGATTTAGATTTAGGCCATTATGAGCGTTTTCTTAAAACGACTATGGGTAAAAAGAATAATTTTACCTCGGGTCAGGTTTATGAAAATGTATTGCGTAAAGAGCGTAAAGGTGAATATTTAGGCGCTACTGTTCAGGTTATTCCTCATATTACCGATGAAATTCAACGTCGTGTTTATGCCAGTGCCGAGGGTATGGATGTTGCTTTAATTGAAGTGGGCGGAACGGTGGGAGATATTGAATCCTTACCCTTTCTGGAAGCTATCAGACAGATAGGTATAAAAGAAGGTCGTGATAAAGCACTTTTTATCCACTTAACACTAGTCCCTTTTATTAAGTCCGCTGGTGAGCTAAAAACTAAGCCTACGCAACATTCGGTAAAAGAATTAAGAACGATAGGTATTCAACCTGACATTCTAATTTGTCGATCTGAGAAACCCATTCCTGCCAGTGAACGTCGTAAAATTGCATTGTTTACTAATGTGGCAGAAAAAGCAGTCATCTCAGCAATTGATGCCGACACAATTTACCGGATTCCCATCTTGCTAAATGAGCAAGGTCTGGATGATATTGTGGTTGATCAATTACGTCTTGATGTGCCCCCAGCTGATTTATCTGAATGGAAAGAAGTGGTTGAAGCCATTACTCATCCTAAAGATGAGGTAACGATTGCTATGGTGGGTAAATACGTTGACCATTCAGACGCATACAAATCCTTAGATGAAGCTTTAATCCATGCAGGGTTAAAAACACGCAATAAAATTAAAGTCAAATATATTGATTCTGAATTAATTGAAGAGGAAGGAACAGCTGTATTGCAAGATGTCGATGCTATTCTTGTCCCTGGCGGTTTTGGTGAACGTGGTGTCGAAGGAAAAATTGCTACTGTTCGTTATGCCCGTGAAAACAATATCCCTTATTTAGGGATTTGTTTAGGGATGCAATCAGCTGTGATCGAATTTGCTAGAAATGTTGTGGGACTTGAAGGCGCGCACAGTACAGAATTTTTGCCTAATTCGCCTCATCCAGTGATTGGATTAATTACTGAATGGATGGATGAAGCGGGGCAAATTGAAACCCGTGATGAAAATTCAGATTTAGGGGGCACTATGCGTTTAGGCGCACAAAAATGCCGTTTACAACCTGATACTTTAGCGCATCGTTCTTACGAAAAAGATGTGATTACTGAGCGTCATCGTCATCGTTATGAATTTAACAATAAATATCTTGAGCAACTTGAGAAAGCAGGATTGATTTTTTCAGGTAAATCAATGGATGGTCGATTGGTTGAGTTTATCGAATTGGCTGATCACCCTTGGTTTTTGGCTTGTCAGTTTCACCCAGAATTTACTTCAACACCTCGTAAAGGACATCCTTTATTTTCAGGATTTGTTGAAGCAGCAGCTAAGCATAAAAAAGGCGAATAATAATGAAATTATGTGGTTTTGAAGCAGGTTTAGATAAACCTTTATTTTTGATTGCAGGCACTTGCGTGATTGAAAGTGAGCAAATGGCTATAGACACAGCGGGTTATCTTAAAGAGTTAACTGATACATTAGGTATTCCTTTTGTTTATAAATCATCATTTGATAAAGCAAACCGTTCGTCTCATGACAGTTTTCGTGGCCCAGGCTTAGAAAAAGGTTTAGAAATACTGCAAAAAGTAAAAGACCAAATTGGTGTCCCTGTTTTAACAGATGTACATGAAGATACGCCATTGGCTGAAGTGGCTTCAGTGGTTGATATTATGCAAACACCTGCATTTTTATCCAGACAAACTAACTTTATCCAAAATGTAGCTAAACAAGGCATTCCTGTTAATATCAAAAAAGGTCAGTTTTTAGCTCCTTGGGATATGGTGCATGTGGCAGCTAAAGCTAAAGCGACAGGTAATCAGCAAATTATGGTGTGTGAACGTGGTGCATCCTTTGGCTATAACAATTTGGTTTCAGATATGCGTTCTTTAGCAGAAATGCGGAAAACAGATTGCCCAGTGGTATTTGATGCAACGCATTCAGTTCAACTGCCGGGTGGACAAGGCACTTGTTCAGGCGGTCAACGTGAGCATGTACCCGTATTAGCAAGAGCAGCCGTAGCGGCTGGCGTTGCTGGATTGTTTATGGAAACACACCCAAAACCAGAAGAAGCATTAAGTGATGGCCCCAACTCATGGCCATTACATAGAATGAAAGAATTATTAGAAACATTAATAACCATCGACCAAGCTGTTAAAGCAAACAGTTTGATAGAAACAACTTTATAGAGGAAAACATGGCTAGAATTGTAGATGTTAAAGCAAGTGAAGTACTAGATTCACGCGGAAACCCAACAGTAGAAGTAGAAGTATTTTTAGCTTCTGGTTTAGTGGGTAGTGCAATGGTTCCTTCAGGTGCATCAACAGGTGAGCGTGAAGCAATTGAATTGCGTGATGGCGATAAATCACGCTACCTAGGTAAAGGTGTTTTAAAAGCAGTTGAAAATGTAAACACAACAATCCGTGAAGCGGTTATTGGTATGGACGCTTCTGATCAAGCAACACTTGATCAAAAAATGATTGATTTAGATGGTACGCATAACAAAGCTGTTTTAGGTGCGAATGCTATCTTGGGTGTTTCTATGGCAGCAGCACATGCAGCAGCTAAAGAAGGCGGTATTCCTTTATACCGTTACTTAAACACTAGCGGTAAATTCGTATTACCAGTACCTATGATGAACATCATCAATGGTGGATCACATGCTGATAACAGTGTTGATTTACAAGAATTCATGATATTACCTGTCGGTGCGCCAACTTTCCGTGAAGCGATCCGTTACGGAGCTGAAGTTTTCCATAACCTGGCTAAAGTATTAAAAGCTAAAGGTTTGGCAACGACTGTTGGTGATGAAGGTGGCTTTGCTCCAAACCTTTCTTCAAACGAAGAAGCGATTGAAGTTATTTTAGAAGCGATTGAACTAGCTGGTTACAAAGCAGGCGAAGACATTTTCTTGGGTATGGATGCTGCGGCTTCCGAATACTTTATAGATGGTAAATATGTTTTAGCTGCAGAAGGTAAAAGCTTAACATCTGAAGAAATGACTGACTTTTTCGTAGACTGGGTAGAAAAATACCCAATCATCTCAATTGAAGATGGCTTAGACGAAAATGATTGGGACGGCTGGAAAGTTCAAACTGAAAAACTAGCGGGCAAAATCCAATTGGTGGGTGATGATTTATTCGTAACTAATCCTGCTATTCTTCAAGAAGGTATTGATAAAGGCATTGCTAACTCAATCCTGATCAAAGTAAACCAAATCGGTACGTTAACTGAAACTTTAGAAGCCATTAACAAAGCATCTGGTGCAGGTTACAGTGCGGTTGTTTCTCATCGTTCGGGTGAAACAGAAGATACAACGATTGCTGATTTAGTGGTTGCTACAGGCACGGGCCAAATCAAAACAGGTTCATTAAGCCGTTCTGACCGTATAGCTAAATATAACCGTCTAATGAAAATTGAAGACGAGTTAGGCGAAAATGCAACTTACGCAGGTCGTAGCGCATTTAAAATGTTGTAAGAGCAGGTGAAAGGCTAAAGGTACAAGGCGAAAAAAGCTTTTAAGCCCTCTCCTGCTGGAGAGGGTTGGGTGAGGAGAGTTTAGATATGTTTCTTTGTCTTTAAATGCTTTGTTTAAATAGGAATAATCTATGCATTTTGTCAAAATACTGATAGCCATACTGCTTCTATTTATTATCCAGCTACAATATCGATTGTGGCTGGGTGATGGTGGACGACAAGAAGTAAAAGAATATCAGCAACAGCTGGATATTCTAACCAAAGAAGCCAAGGAAAAAAAGGAACGTAATGATGCACTTTATGCAGAAGTGTTAGATTTACGAAAAGGCGAAGAGGCTATAGAAGAAAGAGCCAGATATGAATTAGGGATGATTAAGGAAAATGAAACCTTTTTTCAAGTAATAGAATAAATTCAACTGGTTCCCACGCGCTGCGTGGTAACTCATACTGGAATGCGCCTGCGTTCCGAGACGCAGGCGCGTCTTCAATACATTCCCACGCATGGGAACGAGGAACAAACTGTTAAGTTGCAATCAAATTGATAGTTATTATCAAGAACTGCTTAATAAACCAAGCGAGATACTATAAATGACTCAATCAAAAATATGGGCTGTTGTTCCCGCCGCTGGCGTGGGTAAACGTATGCAAGCAGACAGACCTAAGCAATATCTCCCATTAGCTGGTAAAACAGTATTAGAACAAACCCTCAACCGACTATTACAAGCTGATGTTTTTTCAGCAATTTCAGTAGCTGTATCTAAAGAAGACCCTTATTGGCCTGAACTTGAATGTTCGAAACATAAACAAGTCATTACGGCTGCAGGGGGTAAAGAAAGGGCTGACTCGGTATTATCTGCTTTAAAATCATTAAGAGAGCAAGCCTCTGATAATGACTGGGTGCTGGTTCATGATGCTGCAAGACCTTGCTTAACCAGTACTGATATTCATTTTTTGATTGAGTCATTAAAAGATGATGAGGTGGGTGGAATTCTGGCTTTATCTTCACACGATACATTAAAAAATGTTGAGGGTATCAATATTACTGAAACCATTGATCGAAGTGTTATTTGGCGCGCATTAACACCGCAAATGTTTCGTTATGGTATGTTGAAATCGGCATTAGAAGAAGCGGAAGGTAACCCAGCAGTCACAGACGAAGCCAGTGCATTAGAAATGCAAGGTTTACAACCCAAGATAGTAGAAGGGCGGCCGGATAATATAAAAATTACCCGTCCTGAAGATTTAGCACTTGCACAATTTTATATGGAGCATCAACAATGATTAGAATAGGCCAAGGTTATGACGTACACCGATTTATTGGTGAAGGGGATGTTATCTTAGGTGGAGTTAAGATTGATTATGAAAAAGGCCTTGAAGCGCATTCAGATGGTGATGTGGCTTTGCATGCCTTAGCTGATGCATTATTAGGTGCAGCGGCATTGGGCGATATAGGTAAGCACTTTCCCGATACTGATCCTGAGTTTAAAGGGGCTGATAGTCGCGTTTTATTACGTCATGTTTATGGTATCGTACAAGAAAAAGGCTATAAATTAGTGAATGCAGATATCACGATTATTGCCCAGGCGCCTAAAATGGCACCTCATATCGTTGCGATGTGTACAAATATTGCAGAAGACTTGCTGGTTGATATTGACTGTATTAATGTTAAAGCAACGACAACAGAAAAGTTAGGTTTTGAAGGCCGTAAAGAAGGAATTGCTGTACAGGCTGTTGTGTTAATTGAGAAATAAGTCTGGTGATAAATGCTTTAGCACTTTGTGAAGGTATCAGTTTTAGGTCTATATTTTTTTAATACGAAGACTCTGTTTGTCTCAAATTTATAATGTGTTTTTTCATGGCTTGTAATTTGATTATTAAAAGGCAGTGTGTTTTATTGTGATAATAAATTAGCGGTTTTGTTAGGGGGTAATATGACAACAGTACATGATGTGACCAAGTTAATAGGTAATACTGATTTAGTTAAATTGCAACATTTGGTTAAACCGGGATCAGCTGATGTTTTTGTAAAACTGGAATCCCGAAATCCTGGCGGATCGGTTAAGGATCGAATTGGTCTGGCAATGATAGTCGCTGCAGAAAAATCATCTCAATTAAAGCCGGGTGGAACAATCGTTGAACCAACTTCAGGTAATACAGGTATTGCTTTGGCTATGGTCGCTGCTGCACGAGGTTATCGTTGTATTCTAACGATGCCTGAAACCATGTCAGTCGAAAGGCGGCAATTATTAGCGCTGTATGGTGCCGAGATTGTTTTAACTCCTGGTCCAGAGGGAATGAAAGGGGCAATAGCTAAAGCAACCGAAATTGTGGTTAAAACAGAGGGTGCTTTTATGCCCCAGCAATTTGAAAACCCGGCGAATCCAGAGATACATCGGAAAACAACGGCTCAAGAAATTTGGTCTGCTACAAATGGCGAAGTTGATGCTTTTGTTTGTGGTGTGGGAACGGGCGGGACTATTACCGGCGTAGCTGATGTGATTAAAAATAGAAATAAAGATTTTCAAGCGATTGCGGTAGAGCCATCTGAATCCCCTGTTATTTCCGGTGGCGTTCATAGTCCACATAAGATTCAAGGTATAGGCGCAGGGTTTATCCCTAAAAACCTGGATATGGATTTAGTTGATGCTATTGAACAAGTCAGTACAGAAGAGGCTTTTGCTATGCGTAAACGCTTAATAGCAGAAGAGGGAATTATGGCAGGCATATCGTCTGGAGCGAGTGTATGTGCTGCTTTAAGGGTTGCTGAAAAAATGGGAGCAGGTAAAACAGTAGTAACCATTATTCATGATACGGGTGAACGTTATTTGAGTATGGGGTGATATGTGCTCAAATCCAATAAGCTTCTGTAAAGTTTGTGACGGTATACTGTCAAAATGATTTCTACAGAATGACAGAATGACAGAATGACAGAATGACAGAATGACAGAATGACAGAATGACAGAAGAACAAAAAATCATCTCAAAATGGGAGCTTGACGACCTTTATCACCGAAAATATTATGCTTATGCTTCACACGGCCCCCGTTGCGAGGTATAAGTTGAAAGAAAAGTTGGTTTTTTGGATAGAGATCGGGTGTGCATAAGAACAAAGCGCATCTTGAGCAATTGATGCGGTTGATAGTCTCAAAGTATTCTATAAATATAGTCTTTGGAATTTTGGAGGGGCCAATAGGTCCCTCCTATCGATAAAAACAACTCAGGCATTGACCGATTTTTTATAAACCTGTGGTTTGTATAGAGCCATGAAACTTTATTTCTGTTTTAAATACCGCTTCAAATAATGCCCAGTAAAAGAGGCTTCATTATTTGCCACATCTTCAGGTGTCCCTTCAGCAACTAATGTTCCTCCCCCCGTTCCACCTTCGGGTCCCATATCTATAATCCAGTCAGCTGTTTTTATTACATCAAGATTGTGCTCAATAATAATCACCGTGTTACCATGGTCACGTAAGGTGTGTAATACAGAAAGTAGTTGTTTTATATCATGAAAATGTAGGCCAGTGGTTGGCTCATCCAGAATATATAGGGTTTTTCCTGTATCGCGTTTAGAGAGTTCTTTGGCTAATTTAACCCGCTGAGCTTCACCACCTGATAAGGTGACTGCATTTTGCCCTAAAGTGATATAGCTTAGGCCAACATCAATGAGAGTATTAAGTTTTTTAGCTAATACAGGTACGGGGCTAAAAAATTCAGCCGCATCTTCAACGGTCATTTTCAGTACTTCATTAATGGTTTTTCCTTTATAACGAATATCTAAAGTTTCTCGGTTATAGCGTTTGCCATTACAGGTATCGCAGGGGACAAAAATATCGGGTAGGAAATGCATTTCTACTTTTATCACCCCATCACCTTTACAGGCTTCGCAACGCCCACCTTTAACATTAAAACTAAATCTTCCCGGTGTATAGCCTCGGGAACGTGCTTCATGCGTCGCTGCAAACAATTCACGAACAGGCGTAAATATTCCTGTGTAGGTGGCTGGATTTGATCTTGGGGTTCTGCCAATAGGGCTTTGGTCTATATCAACGACTTTATCGACTTGTTCTAATCCGCTAATATCATCGCAAGGGGCAGGGATGCAGCTAGCTTTATTAATATGCACCGCGGCATAGCGATAAAGGGTATCATTAATTAAGGTGGATTTACCTGAACCTGATACACCTGTTATGCAAGTCATTAGGCCAATCGGAAAAGAGATAGTGACATTCTTTAAATTATTACCGGATGCATTGTGCAGGGTAATTACTTTATCTTTATTAATCGGGGTTAAGGTTTTAGGGGCTTCAATAGCTTGCTTTCCTGATAAATATTGCCCTGTTAATGAGTTAGGGTTGTTTTTAACTTCCTCAGGTGTGCCTGTGGCGACGATCTCCCCCCCATGGATACCTGCGCCAGGACCGATATCTACCACATACTCAGCAGCCATAATGGCATCTTCGTCATGTTCTACCACAATCACGGTGTTGCCAAGGTCACGTAAGCGAAACAATGTGTTTAATAGGCGCTGGTTATCTCTTTGATGTAAGCCAATTGAAGGTTCATCCAGTACATACATGACACCCACTAAGCCTGCTCCAATTTGACTGGCTAATCGGATACGCTGAGCTTCACCGCCCGATAATGTATCTGCACTTCTATCTAAGGTTAAATAGTTTAATCCCACATTAACTAAAAATTCTAAGCGTGCCTGAATTTCTTTATTAATTTTTTCAGCAATTTCTCCTCTATGCCCTGGAAGGTGTAATGTACTAAAAAATTCCAGTGCCTGCTGAATCGGTAAGCCGGTCAGTTCATGTAAAGGCTGATCACTGATAAAAACATTACGTGCCGCGGTATTTAATCTGGCACCATGGCATTGATCGCAGGTGTTTTTAGATAAGTATTTTGATAACTCATCTCTAACCATTTGTGATTCAGTTTCATGATAGCGGCGCTCCATATTAGCAATAATACCTTCAAAGGGGTGGCTCTTGGTTTGCCTGTTTCCCGTTCCTGAGGTGTATTGAAAATTGATTTTTTTAGTGCCACTGCCATACAGAATAATTTTTTGAATATCGGCAGGAATGTCAGAAAAAGGGGCTTCAGTATCAAAACCATAATGTTCTGCTAGAGAACAGATGATTTGATAATAATAAGCATTACGTCTATCCCAGCCACGAACAGCTCCGCCTGATAGACTGATATCAGCATTATGAACCACCAGATTAGGGTCAAAATCCTGTTTAACGCCTAATCCATCACAACTAGGGCAAGCCCCTTTCGGGTTGTTAAATGAAAATATACGGGGCTCTAATTCGGTAATACTATAACCACATTCTGGACAGGCATAGCGTTCAGAGAATAGTATTTTTTTATCACTATCCATTGAGGCTGCAATAGCAATACCATCAGCCAATCTCAATGCTGTTTCAAAAGATTCTGATAGTCTTAAACTAATATCATCACGTATTTTAAAACGGTCAACAATGGCTTCAATCGTGTGTTTCTTTTTTAAATCTAATGTTGGTGGCTCATCCAGATCAAAAATTTCGCCATCAATTCTGGCGCGGATAAAACCTTGAGCACGTAAGTCTTCCATTAATAGAATATGCTCTCCTTTGCGATCATTCACAATAGGCGCTAGCAGCATCCAGCGTTCACCTTCGGGTTGCCCCAATACCTGGTCAACCATTTGGCTGATGGTTTGTGCTTCTAAAGAACTGTGATGTTCAGGACAACGAGGGATGCCGGCGCGGGCATATAACAGTCTTAAGTAATCATATATTTCGGTAATCGTGCCTACTGTTGAGCGAGGATTATGTGAGGTTGATTTTTGTTCGATAGAAATAGCAGGAGAAAGCCCTTCGATATGATCAACATCAGGCTTTTCCATCATGGATAAAAACTGTCTGGCATAAGCAGAAAGAGACTCTACATAACGTCGTTGACCTTCCGCATAAATGGTATCAAAAGCAAGCGATGACTTTCCAGAACCAGAAAGTCCTGTAATAACAATTAAGGAATCCCGAGGTAAATCAAGGTCAATATCTTTAAGGTTATGTGTTCTGGCACCTCGAATACTGATTGTGTCCACGATATAGAATTCCTGATGATTGAAGAACCTGATAATATACGTCCTTTTATCCCATAATAGCAACGAGCGTTGTTAATATAATTGACGGAATCTCTAGGAGCGTTAAGTTTTGACACAGATACAGGACATTACCAGCCCAATGACAGCGCTAGAAAAGCGTGCAACACTGTCATTATCCAGCATATATGCCTTACGCATGCTGGGTTTGTTTATGATTTTGCCTGTGCTGTCATTGTTTGCCGAACAAATGGAAGGCGCAACGCCTGTATTAATTGGCTTAGCGATTAGTGTCTATGGATTAACTCAGGCTATTTTACAAATACCGTTTGGTTTATTATCTGATCGATTTGGACGCAAGAAAATAATTATTATTGGATTAATCTTATTTTCTGCTGGTAGTATTGTTGCGGCTGTTTCTACTACAATTTATGGTGTGTTAATAGGTCGAGCCATACAGGGTAGTGGCGCAATTGCGGCTGCTATCATGGCATTGGTTGCGGATTTAACTCAAGAGGTTCACCGGACTAAGGCAATGGCAACGATTGGGGCAAGTATTGGTGTATCTTTTGGGGTGGCGATTACTTTAGGACCTATTCTTGCGGCTTATGTCGGAATCTCTGGTATTTTCTGGCTAACAGGTATTTTATCTATACTCGCTATTCTGGTCGTTTTATTTATTGTTCCTAGCCCTAAAAAATCCATTGTTCATCGTGATGCTGAGCTGGTGCCTGGTCAGTTCTTCAAAGTATTAAGAAATCCTGATTTATTAAGGTTAGATTATGGCATTTTTGTTTTACATTTATGTTTAACAGCCAGTTTTGTGGTGTTACCTTTATTGATTAGAGATGCTGGCCTTGTACCAGAAGACCACTGGCTGGTTTATTTACCTATCTTAATTACGTCAATGGCTGTGATCGTTCCCTTTGTGATTATTGCCGAAAAGAAACGTAAAATGAAGGGTGTCTTTATTGGCGCGATAATAACCCTAATGCTAGCTAATATCGGTCTGTTTATGTTCTTTAATAACCTATGGGGCTTAATTGGGTTCTTATGGTTATTCTTTTGTGGGTTTAATTTGTTAGAAGCAACCTTACCTTCATTAATTTCTAAAACCGCACCGGGTGATTTAAAAGGCACTGCAATGGGGGCTTATTCAAGTTCTCAATTTATGGGCGCTTTTATCGGTGGCGCGGCGGGTGGTTGGCTTTATGGTGAAATGGGCGTTGAGACTGTTTTTCTTCTTTCAGCCATTGCTGCTGGATCTTGGGTGATTGTGGCTTTATTTATGAATCCGCCTAAATATTTAGCTAATATGCTTATTTCATTAGACAACATTGCTACAGAGCAAGGTGAGCAATTTGTGACTGATTTACTTGATATTGCGGGTATTGAAGAAGTGAAATTGCACTTTGAAGAAAGTGTTGCTTACTTAAAGGTGGATAATAAAATTTTAAAAAAAGATGAACTACAGGCATTATTGAATCAATAAATTTTGTAATGAATAATACTATATATCTTTACCTTGGTTTATTGCTTACTTACAGCCATCCTTGGCATGGTAAGAGACGGGTGTTTTAGTCGCAGCTATCACTTTCAAAGCATAAACCACCTTCATCTTTAAGCACTTCAAAATCATTTTGCAGGGTACAGTTATCAAGGGTACCTTGGAAACTTACCGTTCCTCCTGCTTGCAAACCCTGATATAGGCCAATGCCATATTCAAAATTTAAGGTTTCAAGTACATTCAGAACTACTGCGCCTGGTTGTTCAGAGCAAGGTTCAGAGCCTGAAATGAAAAGATCATCATTTGAAGTGAATACAGCACCATCTCGATTATTACTTGAAAGTTGATGTGAAATAACTGGCGTAGTAAGTGGGGTTAAAACTAGATTATGAAGGACGCCTTTAATAACAAGTTTATGACGAATTCTAGCTTTTTCTGCATTTGATAATGAATGCCAGCCTTGTCTTTTTAAAATGATTTTAAATTTCCCTAATTGTTCACGAGTAGTTGAATAGGGGGTAAGTTCCTGAGATTCAGCCCAGCCTTTGTGAGGGATATATAAACCTTCAAGATCGCCAGTGTTTTTTGCAGCGGATACAGTTAAACTGTTACATAATAAAAAGGCGGAGATAATTGAGTAAATAGTAAATTTGTTTTTAAGCATAATATTTTTTGGTTAGTTTATTGTCTAAATAAAGTTAGCATAAAAAAATATTATTACTGTGTTCAAGCGAGTTTATTTGGATTTTTTTGAACCGCTTCTCTTTTTTTTAAGGAACCTCAGGTTAAGTTGGTTAGAATTTAGCGCAGAAAAAACAGTCGCTATTTTTCACAAAGTGAGCCGTAATAGTCGCTCTATTGCGTCGATCTTCGAGGAAAATATGGGTAGATTTAGAAACCTAAAACTAATTGGACTTGATCAGAGGCTCCTTTATAGAGCGTGATGGGGTTAAATTGATATAATACTCATAACGACCCTCCTGCACTTGGTATAACTCGGAAGTGGCTAGAGGGGTAAGGATTTCTACAGATTGTAAAGTTTGTGGTTGTAATATTAATTAAAGAAATAAAAAAAGCATGATTGAAATAACTGACTATAAAAGTTTATTAGCTGTTGGCAGACAACAAACAGAGCCTCAAAGGTTTTTGTTTGTCTTTCTACATGCCTCTTTACCTACTGATCATGATGATGTTGATAAGGATAGTTTTCATGCTGGACAAGGCGGGGAATTACAAGCGATTATGTGTGTTGATAAGGATTTAGCTGAATTAACTGATTTTGCTGACTTGGTCAAAGAATCCGAACAGATGGCGCAGCAATGGAGCCTGGTTTTAGTTGCTTGTCTTTCTGGTGTAAATGGCGTCCTGCCTACTTCTGCTGAAGCTGAGCAGCCATTAAAGGCAATGGTACAAACTGTACAAAATGGTGCTGATTTATCCAAATATCTGACGTTTGATAAACAAGGTACTTTAATACATTTTTCCTAATTATTTCCTAGATTATTGCAGATGAAGGTATCGTGCTTATCTATTTTAAATAGTTAAAATGAATAAAATACAACTGATACCCAAGCAATAGACAGTCGATACTTTTACCTTACGGATTAATGGTGTTTCATGCCAACGGGTGGATTGTCGTTCTGCATATAAGTTACACTTTTTTATGAACTTGGCATATAACTTAGGGATTAGGAAGTATAAGCGGTATGTCAAATATAAACACAGAAGAATGGTACCATTAACAATGATCATTTCACTGTGTTGATGATCAGTATGAAGGGTCGTTTCAAGTAGAATTTCAATTGAGTATTCAATCGCTTCAATCACTATATGAGAACCTTCAATCATCAAGTCAAGCAGACCAAGAAACCAGTCTATTAATGTATCGAACATGAAAATAACGATTAGAATCAAGGCAAATTTTTTGCTGATTCTAATCAGCATCTGTTGATCTGTTTCTTGAGTTTTATCGTTTTTTTTAGTAGACGCGGTTTGTTTTAAATGAAAAGAGTCCATAGTTGAAAGCACGATAATTTAATAAAAAGGAAAAAGCTGGTATTTTCTTACAATTAGTAAGTGTAATTGGGTTCTGGAGTTAATAAAAGAAATAAAAAGGGAATGAATTGTTTCTTATTACTAAATGGTTATATCAACTGATTTTACTGTCTTGTTTGAAGGAAGTGTGCCCATCCTACCTAATATCAATGATTTATGGTGTTTAAATAAGCTGAGTAGTTCCTTAATATTTAACTAATACACGATACTCAAGGGTACTATGGCTTTCAGCAGGAATCTTAATTTTCCATTCAGCGGTTCCTGCATCTATTTTTTCGTGAGGATGATTTTCTTTTAATACTTTCCAGTCACCCGGAATAGGTTCTCGAACAGTAACAGTAAGCGCTTCTGATTTGGCATTTTTTAATTCAATTTGATAAGCGCTTTCAAAAGAATTTTTTCCAGGTAAGATATGCTTACGTTTATTGAAATCAGTCTGTTTCTTATTGGCAGTGACATCAAAAGCATTGCCAAGTTTTAGACGAATAGTTTCATTTTTGGGCGTGTGGTCAATGTTATCTTCACCAATAAATTGAGCATTTCCCTGGCTATCTTTTTTATAGACTCGGACAATCCCTTTTGGAATAGGCATCCCCAACCCAGTACTCTTTTTATTTTCTAATTGAACAAAAACACCCACTTTAAGTTTTTTACCAAGCATACTTTGCTGACTACGATAATAATAGTTAGCACCATTAAGTACAAGCTCTTTGCTCATGGGAACTGAAAAGGCAGATAACAAAGAAACTTGTTTAGTCTGGTTATTTAAAATATTGGTGGGGCGGTTTAAACGATAAAGATGGTATTCAAATAAACTTTCTTCAGTCATTGCGGGGGCTTCTGCAACCATAGCAAAACTTCTCATTTCATGGGATTTTGAAAGTCGTTGAGGTTTAACTCTGTTGACATCGCCAGCGACTAATTGTAATTTCGCCTGTTGATAATTTGCACCACTGACATTGTGTAATGTGACCCAGCCAAGTAAATCAATAGAATTGTCTTTTGCATTAAGTTCGGCTACATAATCAGCCTTCCAGGATAAACCGCCAGATAAATAGCTTAATTCTAATTGTTGAGTATTACTCGTCGAGCTAGTCAGTTGGGTTACTAAGGTAGGTTGATCACGTAAGTTTTTTGGGATATTATCAAAAATATACTGACCTTTCGGGTTAGTCTCTATTCGGTTACCTATTTTTAGTACTACGCCTTGCTGAGTGCTGAGTACAGTTGCTTTTTCTATGGTTCTTTTACCTGTTGCCGGATTGGTTTGCGCAAGACTAACTTGTTTGCCTACATATTTATCTAATAGCTTATTGGGTGTTAATAAATCGTAATCAAAATTTTGTTCAAGTACATTAAAGCCTTTACTATGACTTAAACTTTTTAGCATAGCCGTTTCAGGCCGCATTTTTGCACTGACCCCTCTAAATGCCAGATGATTGAAACCTTTGTTTAAAATTACTTTCCGCTGGTCTTTGATTAAAGTCAGGTTGTTATTGTAAATTGTAATCGCAACTGATGATTGGTCATCTAATGTTGATATTTTCTCTTTCAGTTGTGCGTGGGTGATTGTTGAAATAAAACTAAATAATATAAAGGTGATGATAGATAAGTAGTTCATGGTATGAGGTGTTTTTTAAGTTACAAGTAAGACCGACTTAGCTAAAATTAGTTCGTTACTTTTGAGTTTATTCTGCTGTTATCTCAACTCTATTTCGACCCTTGCTTTTCGCACAATATAAAGCCTTGTCCGCTAATTTTATCAGCATGTCTAATGAAGTGATGTTATTGCCTTTCATGCTGTAAACACCAATAGAAAGGGTGGTTGGTATATTTATATTTTCAAAAATAAAAGAAAATTGTTCTACTTTTTCTCTAATCCTTTCAGCCCATAGTGAAACAGATTCTAATTCCGTATTGCGAAGTAACATGATAAATTCTTCACCACCAAAGCGAGCCAGAGTATCCTCTTTTCTCATTTGAGATTGTAAAATATTAGCTAAATCCTTTAATACCTTGTCACCTGCAGGGTGTCCAAAATTATCATTTGTTTTTTTAAAATGATCAACATCACACATGACAATGCTTAGTTGAGCGTTGTTTCGTTTACAAAAAGAAAGTTCTTCTTGGGCGCGAACCATAAAAGCTCGACGGTTTGAAATGTTTGTTAAGGCATCCGTATTGGCCGCTTGATACAATTTGATTTCTGATTCAACTTCAGTTGCGTTTTTAAACTCAATTTTCATTGTCGTATTGCCAAGACGAATTCTGGTCATCGGGTCAATTGTTTGCCGCTCAACCCGAACATTATTGACAAAACTCCCATTGGTAGAGTTTTGATCCTCAAGCACAATTTTATCTGGGTATATGATAAAGACACCATGATTTCGAGATATTTTTGCATCAGTAATTTTAATATCAGATTGAGTGGTACGACCAAACGTATTAAATTGTTGATGCAAATGGTGTTGCTTACCTTGGTCTATGCCTGAAAGAATAACTAAATAAGGATCTAGGGCTGAGTGTTCCATTAAATTTTCTGGTGAACTGACCAAAATGGTTTCATTAAAATTCACCTGAGTTGTTTTTGTATTCGACATAGCCCTTAATTAATAATAAATTGTTGTTTTGTAAAAATTGATAACATTGTTATTGCTGTTAATTTCTTTGAGATTAAGTTAGTGCCGAAACCTTGGTGGTAAATGAGGAGGGTGTTTAGGTAAACAGGCCAACTGACCTTGTTTTTCAGGTAAACAAATTCCAGCCTTGTTATTATGAGGTTGTGTGCAATGAGATTGGGGGCTTTTATATTTACAAATAGCAATAGCTGCTCTAATCATTGAATGAGGGTGCGCAGGAGGTGCTTTATAGGCAGGCTCTAAGTTTTTAACTGCTTTATTTGGTTGTTTAGCAGGCTGCTCAGCGATGATCAGAGGATCGTTATCTTCAATAAAAACGGGCTCAATTGTATCTGTATAGACTGATTCTTCAACAGTAATATTTTCTGATGGTATAGCAACAGGCGTTTTAATGGGTAAAATGTCGGGGATATCATTTGCGAGCATCTGACCCGAGTCCCAGCTTGACCATGCAATAGCTACTATCCCTATATACAATAGGAGTCGACTAAAATTAAAGGGGTCTTTTTTTTGACCATATAAGGATGGGTTACGTTTTATTGATGTTTTTTTTGCTACTAAAGATGCTGTGGGTTGTACAATGTTTTTTGTTTGCGAGGTAACTGTTCGCTGGTGGCCTCCAGCAATTAAGCTTTGTTTCAGTGCATCAATACTATTAGGTCTGGATTGAGGGGTTATAGACATCGCTTTAACAATTGCTTGGCTGAAAGGTACACTTAGTTTTGGGTTAAGCTTAATAGGGGCAAGCAGGCTATCATCATGCTGTCTTTCCAGTGCATCGTTGGGCATTTTTCCTGTTGTCATATAATACAAGGTCGCACCGATTGAATAGATATCACTCCAAATACCTTGTTTACCTTTTTTATGGTATTGCTCAAAAGGTGCATAGCCTGCTGATAAAATAACAGTCAGATCATTTGTGTTAGAGGTTAAGGCGAAACGGGAGGCACCAAAGTCTAGTAATAAAGGGATACCTTGATCTGTTATATAAATATTTTTAGGTTTGATGTCTCTATGTAAAAACTTTTTTTTATGTACAGCGTCTAGTCCCTCTAATATAGGTAATATTAATTCGAGTGCTTTATCTTCAGAAAGGCGGCCTCCAGCTTGAGCGATAAGCTGATCTAGAGGTTGACCCTCATGATACTCCATCACTAAATAAGCTGTATTATTGCTGGTAAAACAATCTCTGATACGGACTATATTGGGGTGAGAAAACTGTGCTAATGTCTTGGCTTCTTTTAAAAAGACCTGCAGTCCCTGTTTAAAATAAACTAGATCTTGCCTGGAATTGGCGCGAATAGTCATATCTTTTTGATTTCTGCTGACAGATGATAATGGGAAAAACTCTTTGATAGCTGCTGTGGTTTCAAGAAGCATATCCCAAACCAGGTAGGTAATCCCAAATCCCCCAGGGTTGCCTAATACCCGTCCTACAATAAAACGTTTATTTAATATTGTTTTTAGAGGTAATGCGGTTGCATTCTTTTGTTTATGTAATAGTGCGCCACAGTTAGGGCAAGTTAGACTGTTCTGAATGTCCTTCATGCAACTCATGCAAAGGGTTTCAATATTAGTCATGATTAGATATATGTATAGAGCATTTTTTAAGAAAAACGCGTGCTAAGAAGTATGTGAAAAGAGGTAAGTTTTGATTAAATTAACCATTTCTCAAGTCTAGCATAATATGAGCTAATTACATTTTTTAAGGGAGGTTTTTTATTATTCTAGTGTAGACGTGGGGTGAAACTTGTGGGCAGCTCTATCTTTACTAACTAAACAAAGCATTGGGTGGGCTTTAGTAAGCTCCCCCCATACTTGTCCAGAAAATTGTTTATGCAGTTAATTGATTTTTAATATAACGTTGCTTTTTTTTATCAGTGATTTTATCAAGTTCAACCATGATTAAACTATCTATACAGTTATTAAATGCAGGATCAATATTGAAATCAATAAAATGACAACCTTTATCGGCACATAGTTCGACATATTGTTTATAGAGAGTGGGGACTTTTACCCCGAGTTTTTTTAATTCGGAATTTAGAATTTTAAAGCTATGACTGTAATCAGCATTAAATTCTGATTTTGCAAAATGCTGATTCTTATCTGAAACAATAAATGGTTTTTTTGCTGTTGCTAGAGCAAGGTCAGAACCAAATTGCTGTTGATAAAAACTAATGATGACTTCTTTAGCTTGCTGAGGGTATGAATTGCTCATACTAACAGGGCCGAATAAGTATTTAATATCGGGGTTTTCTCTTAGGTAGGCACCAATGCCATACCATAAATAATCGAGGCTGCGCTTACCCCAGTAACGAGGTTGGACAAAACTTCTCCCTAACTCAATGCTATGAGGTAAGTATTGCTGAAATTCTGGGTTAAAATTAAATAAAGAATGCGTGTAAAAACCTTCAATACCATGAGATGTTAAGATTTTATTACCTTTTCCTATGCGGTAAGAGCCAACAATTTCTAGATCATTTTCATCCCATAAAACTAAATGATGATAATAAACATCATATTTATCCAGGTCTTGAGCTTCTCCAGTTCCTTCCTCTACCGTTCTAAAGGTTAACTCACGTAAACGAGCAATTTCTTGCATTACAGGGCAATCATCCTGGTATTGATACAAGAATATTTTTTTATTATCCGCCGTTTCTCCTAAAAGGCGTGATTGGTAAAGAGCTTTTTTTAAGGCTTTGCTGTTTACAGGATGAGCAACCGTTTCAAATGTTTTAAATAATGATTTTTTATTTTTCTTTTTTAAATTGAGAACATGTTTGCGAAATTTTTGACTGAGTTCTTTATTTGTTTTTTTGCTGTCTGAAAACGCTTGAAAAGGAATAGGGGAGCCAACGGTAAATTTAACTTCCTGGTGTTTTTTATTAAACATCTCCTGCACTAATAATAGAGTTCCCAAGGGCTTATAAAATGTTGAAGCAGTATAAAAAAGGGGCGAGTTTTTAGCTTTGATATGAATGGGCAATATTGGGCACTTTGTCTTTTTGGCCAATTTAATAAAGCCTGATTTCCAATCGCCATCCTGAATACCTTTGGGAGAAATACGAGAGACTTCACCTGCTGGAAAAATAATAACAGCCTGTTCATTTTCTAAAGCGGCTAACATTGCTTTATAGGCTTGTTTATGTGAGGTGCTTTTTGATAACACATCAATAGGCAAAAATATAGATTTTAACGGATGCATATTTGTTAGTACCTGATTGGCAACAATTTTAACATCTGCTCGAACAGAGCGAATAAGCTTGATCAGAGCCAGTCCATCCAGAGTACCTATAGGGTGGTTAGCAACGATGAGTAAACGGCCTTCAGAAGGAATGTTGGCGTAACAATTTGGACTCACTTGATAGCTGAATTTAAAATACTTAAGTAGTTTATCCAGAAAAGCAAACCCTCTGAGATGCTGATTTCTGCTGATAACCTGATTAAAATCATCCTCATGTAGTAGTTTTTTGACTAATTTACCAATCAGTTTGTTGCTTTTATTTATGTTTAAATTCGGATAAGTCTCTTTTAATATTTTGTCAGCATCAATCATTATTATTTATTCCAGTCATTATTTTTATCAATATAGTGTATTGAATAAATATTTCAGGCGTGTGAAAGAGCACTTTGTTGATGAGTATAAATAAAAAAAGTTTAAAAAAGGAAAGGAAGAGCAAGCTGTGAAATAAATAAAATGTCACACTTTGTTACAAAATTAGCAGGCCAAGACATATTTTAGCAATAGTTTTTATTTATCCTAATCGTGACGTTGTAATTTGTATATTACACAGAAGTGGTAGGCATTTTTAACCTTAAAAAGGATAAATAATTATGAATAAATCATTGATCAATATATTGACTGCGTGTGCATTATTATTAAGCTCACAAGTCAGTTCGGCAGAGCAAAACGGGCAGGAACGACATAGAGCCAAGGCTCGTTCATTTAAGGCTCGGGCTTTTTACGGAGACAAAGTTTTAAATCGTGTGGTGGCAATTGATGTACATAAGATGAAACTAGCAGGGACCGTTAAGACAGAATTAACGCCTTATCCTGTTGATCAGGCAGGAACACTGGATAAAGTTTATGCCATTACGCGAGGAGCAAATTCAATTGATGTGATTACTGCAGATAGTTTGGAAAACTTAGGTTTAATTGAACTTGAACATCTGCCACGATCGGGTGAATCATACAATGCGCGTTTAGGATTAGCATTAATAGCGGGTGCGAATAAAGCAATGACCAGTGTGATTGATGTCACAAATGATACCGTGGTTGCAACGGCTGGGATTAATATAGAAACTAAACAAACAGAAGATAATGGTGGAACGCTTTCTTCAGGTCATCCAGCCTGGTTAAGTAAAGACCGTTTTGTGGTGATTGATCGAGTCAATCGAGTGATTCAATTGTATGGGATTGAGAAAATACAAGGTGAAGGCTTTGATTATACCTGGGAAGTGACTTATTTAGATGAAGTGGCTACGCCTACTTCCGTTCATCATATTTTACATAGAAACCTTGCTCAGCTTAATAAACATGATAAACGTACTTTCTACGCCTTAGCTGAAGGCTCTGCCAATAGAGGTATTCATCCTGGTATTTTAAAGCTTCGTTTACATAAAAATGACCGTTTAACATTGGATGAACAGGTCTATTTTGATAGATTTGATGCAGCAATTATGTCATCCCATCATGCAGATTTTCATCCTGATGGTAAACATATTTATGCAGGGTCAACCGAAGGCCATTTATTTGTAATTGATAGCGCTAATATGTCAATCAAAAAAGTGATCAAAACAGGTAAAGGTACTGGGCATACTCGCTTTGTACCTGAGAAAAATTTAGCAATAGTGACAAATCATAATGATACATTTATAACGGTTATTAACAGTAAAAGGCATCGTAAAATTAAAAATGTAACGGTGAGTGGCCCTCAAACACAGGGGCAGATCTTACAGTCACATACTAATTTTGTAAGCCCTGATAGTATGTATTACTATGCATTTGCAAGTGATAACGGGGTGTTTTTTGAATTTAATTTACAGAACCTTAAAGTAGAAAGAACACTTTATACTGGCGGTGCGCCTGTTCAGGGTTCATTTATAAATTGGGATTATTTCTCTTATAGCAGTGAATCTGGCTCAACCGGGATGTAAGATAGAGAACTTAATTGAGGGATATTATTTAATATCCCTCAAGACAGGCACTAAGCAGCACATATGCCATATTTGGGCAGAATATTATGGATAACATCAAAACGGTGTACTTGCAGGGCATCGTGAAATAGTTTCCAATCACTACTTAAAAACTCAGGATGGTATTCAAATTTTTTATACTTTTCAAAGTTAAGGTCTACTGCTTCCGTTGTATTGAGCGCTTGATGTTTCCAAGAACCATAACCTTTTGCTATATAGCTTAGCCTAATGCCAGGAAAGCTAAAGTGACCGTTTGCAATATACTCTAACCATTTGTTATGTCGGTCTTCTCCCTTGTCATCTTGAATAGTTTTGAATAAACCTTCAATTTTATTTCTATCGTTGATTGGCAAGCCTTGCACATCAGCATCAGGGTCTCCAATTCTAAAACGCTGCATTGCTTTACAGAGTTCTTCACACGCTTCAATATAGTCTTTAGGATTATCCCTATTAATTGTTTTACCTGTGTGGTCTTGATAACTCCAATTAAGGAAAGGTTTATCAGGGAAAGAAAGAGCTGCGCCATGGCCTAATGGCAAGGTATCACCTACTAGCTTGCTTAACTCTACATCAAACAGATCGCCAAAAAAAGATTTCAGTTTAGAAACAATGGTTTTACCTTGAGTGTCTTTATCTTCTAAATGACTGATATCATTTATTTTGTGAGTAACGCCAGCAAATCCCTGGTGAGCCCACGTGTCGGCGTAAACATGTAGGGTGATACCTAGTCGGTGTAATGCATACAGTCTATGCTTATCTTTTATACAGGCACTAACCATCTCTTTGGCAACATAACTATTAGGTTTGCAGATTATTTTTTCAATAAACTTTCCATTTGGGTTTTTGTCTGAGGGCAGCTTGCCATTACCTGGTAAAAAATGAAAAGGAATCCATACCTGATGGTTGGCTAATGCCTCAAAATTTCGATAATCAATCATTTTATGTGCAGAACAAATACGGTGGTATGCTGCACCATTAGTAAAGTTGATAGCGCCTGAATTAGTCGCATCATCTACATATTGTGCTGAGTGGGCGATAATGTCAGCTTCTGGGTGCTCAAACCCGGCGAGTCTTGCTAGTACGTAGGTGGTGGCATGGTGAAAGTCTATTTGCATTGTTAAGTATCCTTGATTAGTAGTGAAAAGCTGAATACAGATTTTGTTGGTGTTATCAGCTAGAGGATAGGGCGACTTAAAAATACTGTAACATATCTCAGTTTAAAATAAACTTAGTTTGTACGTTATTGTATTTCTGCTGAATTCGTAATAATATTACTTGTCAGGGCTAAACTCTAACAAACTTAATCAGCTTCCTGAACGAACTATACCCATTACACTTCAAGATGCTTGATTTCTATGTCTCGTCATTCCTGCATGCTCTTAGCAGGAATCCAGTCATACCACTAGATTCCCGATAAAAGACTTCGGGAATGACGGCTTGGGTAATTCCTGCAACTTCAAGTCGTTTGGGTATAAGTGAAATTATTAACGATAATTTAAATCCTAAATTAATACTGAGATAAAAGCAGAAATGGTTTTCTGTGATAGATGAATAAATATATCGTAAATAATACGAACAGGACGAATCAAATAATAGATAAAAAACAGATGACTAGGTAAAGAAACTACCTGAATATCTTCTAGGCGCGGAAATAACATTTCAGCAACCCATTTAGCTTTAAGTGAATAGTTAGAAAGCAGCATGATTCGATACCAACTTGCATTAATTGCGAGCCATAAAAGAACGATGGGGCTTTTGCTACTGTAATAATCAGCATTAAATGCTAACTCGATCGTTTTTTTTGCTAGTGCTTCAACTACGGGGTGTGCTTGCAAATAGTGTTTAATTTCTTGGGGTAATGGAACAGCATATAACTGATGAACTAAAAGTACTCCTAGGGCCAGGCTTCGTTCACAATTATATTCAAAGGCTTTATTAAGTAACTGCGGCCAATCCCAGTCATTTTGGGTTAACAGCTGTTCTATATCAACCAGCCATTTAAGACGATTCCATAGATGTATGCTGCCATGTGCACAAAGATAAAGTAATAATTCTTCATCAGGTAATAATTGGCAATTGCTGGCTTTCTTTTGTAATTCTGAGTGCCAAAATTGCTTGGAAAAACTCATGACATCAGTCAAGTTGCAAGGTTGCCAATGTAATTCTATTTGAAAGTTCGTTTGTTTATGATGAAAAACAGAATGATGGGTGACTTTTTGTAGCAAGTTAAACTCTGAAACACCAAAATGGCTAATATCACAACATTCATAGCCAAGCTTTTCAAGTTCTGCTGCTGCTCGTTCAAACTGTTGAGCGGGGACTAATAAATCAATATCTTTAGAATGACGAAGGCTAATATTTGACATTAAGCGTTCAGCTAACAGCGTTCCCTTCATTGAAATAGCAGGAATTCCTTCTTTTTTGAATGCTTTTTTAATTTGCATTAACAAGCGGTGATGGGTTAAGTTTTGAATAACTATTTGTTCCGCTCTTTTCTTTAATAAAACAAAAGCATGATTAGGCAACTGAATTGAATGTCGTTTAACATTCAAATAAACAACAGGCCAGGTTCTTGCCTGATTTAACTTTTTCAGGAACAAAGAAATATCACATTCATTAATAAGCTGCTTAACCTCCTTCAGCGGAAAATTTATTTCACTTGGGTCATGTCGGCTTAATTGTAAAAGCAAAGAAAATTCAGGAGTTAATTTAACCGTATTAAAATTCATTGCCTTAAATTTCACTTGTTTCTTTACTGGCTTTTCTACTATTTATATTCAATATTAAAGCCACAAAAAATGATGCAACAAAGCCTAAAGATAGGCTGGCTAAAATAATGACAGTTTTTTTAGACTTGTTAATGGATTGTTTAGAAGGAAAAGCATGCTGAGTAATTATTGCAGCCCGTACCTTATCTTTATCATAAGAAATTTCGTTTAAATGCTTTATTTGTAACTCTAGTTTGATTAAATCTTTAATAAAGGGGGTATCATCAGTTCTTATTCGTAACGCTTCTAATTGCCTATTATGTTTAAGCAAAGTGAGTTCTTGTTGTAGTTCAGGTATTTCAGGAATAAAGGGGTCATCAGATACCCTGGTTTTTAAAATATTAATTTTCGCATTGGTTTTTAATTGACGAAGTTTACCTTGTAACGTCCGTAATTTAGGTATGAATGGGTCGTTGGATTGTCTATTTTCAAGCGAGTTAATTTCTTCTTTTAAAGTATCTTCACCTTTTAGATATAAGGCTTTATTTTGTTGGTTTATTTCCGTTAGAGCAAATGACTGAGCTGAGGTATTGCTGTTAGAGATGAGATCTCCCTGGGCCGTGGCGCGTGAATAATTAAAACTTATATAAGAAGGGCTTTTAATCCCTAAGTTTTTAGCCACAATTAAAGCCTCTTTCAATTGGGTGATTTTGTCCAGTCGATGGATTTCTGCCAATATACGAAACTCAGCTATTTTTTCTTTGATAGTTGATTCAGTTAATCTATCTACTTCTGTTAAACGTTTAATTTCGGAAAACCTTTTTGTTTTAGCTTTTGCTCTCAATACGCGTAGTTTATCCTTGATATTTTTTTCAGAAACTCGATCTTGCTCTTCAATTTGAATAATATTATTTTCGCGAGCCTGCCTGGTTTTATTCTTCAATTGCTCAATTTTATTTAATAGGCCACTGATTTTTAGTTCTCTTTGTTTTTTTAAATCATTTATTTGCTGGCTGATTGTTTTTCTTTCTGCGTATGCACCAAAGCCATTTAACAGGTCGCTAATTAATTGAGGGTTTTTACCTTTGATTGATAAGGTGATTTGCTGAATTTTGGAGTTCTTTGGGTTTTTTAAACGGTTTCGAGCCAAAATTAATCTTTCTTTGTCAGAGGTTTTCCGAGCTTTGTTGTTACCTTGAACAATCTCTCCCTTAGCCTCAATGGCTTCAGATAAGGTAATAAACATTGAGTTATGAAAACCATTATAAACGGCCTCTGCACTTGGTTTTTTCTTTGTTTGGTTGCTATTAATGCTTGCAGCAGTTATTTTTTCTAGTAAATTAAATTGATCAAAAAAATCACTCTGATTTTTTCTGGAAAGTAAACTGACTGAAAACTGCTTAAATAGTTTGGTTGGAGAAATTTTAGTCTCACCTCCTTGAGAAAAAGGCAGTACATCTGACTGTAACGGAGGGGAAAATAATGTTTTTGCTTCATAGACTTTAGTACTGCTTGCAATAAATTGAACATAAATAAAAGCAATAAGCCCAAACAAACAGGGGACAATTAAAAAAACCCATTTTTGTTTAACCAGCCCAAACCAAAGATCAGCAAGGTTTATCTCATCTGTATCAGTTATGCTGTTGCCATAAGGTAGTTGAATATAAATAGGTTGTTGCGGATTTGGGTTAGCTGAATCTTTGGGTGAATTTTCCATTTATTTGTTTTTGTCCGTCTATAAAATAAGGTTCTTTTTGACTATATCTGAAAACTGCGTGTTACCTAAAGGTTTGTGGTGAGCCAATTGTATCATTCCAGCCTCCCAAAACTGATTCACTTCTAACAGCATTACACCTTGGTCACTAAAAACGACATCCCAGCCAAGAAAAATAAAGTCAGGGAAAAGTTGGTGAGCACTACAAACGATCTGTTTAGACAAATCCCAATCGGGTAATTTAACCCCCTCAATAAGCATTTGATTTTTTGGATAGTGAGTAAATTCTTTCCCACCTGGTCGATAAATATGGGCACGCCCCATTCGTCCTGTTTCACTATCAATTGGACAGGATAATCCGCTATTATTGGTTATTTTATTAGCAAATGGAAGTTTAATAATCCCCGTTAAATATTCATAATGCTCATCAACTTTTGCCGTAATTAAACGCCCAGTTACAATGTTATTACAAAAAATATCTGCAAGTTCAGGGTGATTTTTTACGCAGGGTTGTACAATAATATCTTCAGATTTTGATTTAACTTTAAAATAGTTATCTAGCTGTCTAGTCGAAAAGCATTGTCCTTGGCTATTTTTATATTTATTTTCCCCAATATATTTCCAATGCTCAGCACCTTTTCCTTGGCAGCCATTTGCAGGTTTACTAAATAAATCGATATTAGTGTTTAAAGCGATACCTTGATTATCCCCTTTTTTATAATAAAAAAGAATCGGCACTGTCGGTAGTTCATGTTGTTGGCATCGAATAAAAAACTCATATTTATTATCAATAGCCAAATCTTGCTTGAATTGATTTAACTTTAAAAACAAACCTCTTAGCTCATGGTCATATAAATAAGCGGAAACATCGTTCTTGCGATTATCTAAATAAAAACCAAACCGGTAAAAAACAATGGGAGGGATGCCAGAACACAATGAAAAAATGAATTGCTTAATTAATAATTGAGTACGAGAATAATGACTATGGCTTTCAATAAACGTAACCACTCGTCGCCAACACTTTATAGATTGATATAAGCAACGAAATGGCCAGCTAGCCGTCATAAAACAAGTAATTAATTGCCGTAAAAACCAATGGTATTGCTGCCAGGTATAACGACAGCCAATATAATGCCAGGGAAATTGTATGTGCGGGTTAACGTTAATGCAATACCCCAAATACCCCTCATAATTACACAACCGACTTACAGCTCTTTTAATATTAATCATTGCCTATTCTGTTTCTAATATCTTACTTTTTAAGTAAGGTTAGAAGCATCTCCTTACACACAAGTATCATAACGACCTAAAATTAATAAGTTACATTATTGTATGTTTTTTATACAATTGCCTGTAGTCCCTTATTTTATTGACTTCTCTGTTTTTAGGTGGTCATTGTAAGTTATTGATTTTAAATTATTAAAAAGATGTGTGTAAAGAGATGGGTTAGAAGGTGATGTAAAGGTTGGGGAACCCGAAAAGGACTGATGCTCCTTCACTCCGTTACCTGCCATCGCCTAACAGATACCCTACATAAGCCTTTAAAGGCTCTTTACCTACCGATGATTTTCTTGCAAAAAAAGAACATAAAGAACTTGATAGTAGCAAAGTAATTATTTAGCTAACATGGCTTGTATTAAGTATTTTGATCCCCAAGTGATATTTACGACTAAATCAGCAATCCGACCGATATTATAGGGTAATAAGTGCCTAGGTGTAATTAATTTAACTAATTTTTACGCAGGATTTTTTTTCATATTCAAGGCGTATAAATAGGCGCATAGTGAGCTATGGAACTATTTATACAACGCTGAAGATGAGAAAAAAGACAAGTAAAAATGTTAAATCAATTATGCCTAGGTACTTAGTTGCTACTCTTGTGTAACTAAATAATTAAATTGGATGTTTTATCATGTGTACCCAACTGAGGTGCAAAACATCGAAAAAGTTAAAAAAATGCTAATTCTAGCGATGCCACTCCTAACAAAGGACAATAAACCAAGCTTTATATTGCAAGCGTAATTTAATAAACGACAAAAATTTATTAACAGAATTAATTAGCTACTGTATCATTACGAAAAATATTATATAGCACAAAAAAAATCATCAAAAAGATTCATTTATTGACTTTTTTTCACCAAATTCTAGAAGTAAAAATGATAAGCAATATTTCAATTAATAGTATTATTAGCCAATCTGAAGAGCAAGTTTCCACAGAGATAGATGGAGAAGTTGTTTTAATGGCCATAGGAAATGGAAATTACTATGGTTTTGATAAAAATCTCAGCAGACCTGGAATATTATTGAAACACCAATGCTTGTTTCCAGGCTTATTGATCTGTTAATGCAAAAATACCAAGTAGAACGAAAGGAGTGTGAAGCTGATGTGTTTAGCGTACTTGATGAGTTGCTTAAATACAATTTAATTTTATTACAATGAAAAATATAGTTTGGCTCGCTTCTTACCCAAAGTCCGGAAATACTTGGTTTAGAGCCTTTCTTGCTAATTTACTGCATGAAAAACAAGATCCAGCAGATATAAACCAGTTGGGTGGTGGTCCAATATTTAGCTCCAGACGCGTTTTTGATAATACCCTTGGGATTCAATCATCTGACTTATTGGCTGATGAAATTGATCAACTTCGTCCCGAAGTTTATAAACAATTATCGAAAAATGCCACGGACACTTTATTTATAAAAGCTCACGATGCTTATACTTATTTGCCAAATAAGCAGCCGTTATTTCCGACTGAGGCTACAAGAGGTGCAATTTATTTGCTCCGTAACCCACTTGATGTAGCCCCATCCTTTGCCAACCATTCTTCTTGTGGAATTGATAAGATCATCCGCACTATGAATGATGAAACAGACAGTTTTTGTGGCCATTCAGGAAATCTTGCAAACCAACTTAGGCAACAATTACTTGGCTGGAGCGGTCATGTCGAAAGTTGGCTAAATGCCAAAGATATAGATGTGCATTTTGTTCGTTATGAAGATATGAACTCAAGACCCTTAGAAACCTTTCGGGCTGCGATTCAATTTGCAGGCCTTAGTTTCACAGATGATGAAATTATACAAGCCCTTGATGCCTGTTCATTTAAAAAACTACAAGCACAAGAGCAAGGCAATGGCTTTAGAGAAAAAGCCGAAAAAGTAAACTCTTTTTTTCGTAAAGGTATGGTGGGGTCTTGGCAAGAGTCATTAAGTCTTAATCAGGCTAAAACATTACTGAAAAACCATGCTCAAATGATAAAGCAGTTTAATTATATAGATAATGACGACCATTTAACTTTCGTTGATGATATAGCTCAGTCATCAAGGTTGCCTATATTACATCAACTTCAAACACATCATCAAAAAACACTGACAACATATCAGCTTTATGGACTAAGCATTGCCCTTCCTTTTTATTTTGAAGAACTTAGCGAAACGGAGCATAAAGCGGATGTTACCATTTCATTACAAAGCATTAATTGTGATGATATAATTTGGGAAGAAGAGACCATTTGTTACAAGGCCAAACCTGGTCTTTATTTACTCGCTATAAAGGGTATAGCACGCTATTTGATAAAGGCAGGGCAAGAAATAGTTATAGATATTGACCCCAATGCTGATTTAGATGCTGTTAAATTGATGCTACTCAGCCCCGTAATTGGTATTTTATTAATACAAAGGGGCTTACTGCCTTTTTGGGGGAGCTGTGTTATTCATCAAGGCAAGGCTTATGCTTTATTAGGACATTCATCTACAGGAAAGTCATTTTTAGCGGCGGGGTTAAAACAAAAAGGCTTTCAGGTTTTATCAGATAATTTATGCGTTTTAGATACTAATAGACCTCTCCTCGTATATCCAGGCTACCCATTCCTTATGCTTTGGAAGAATGGAGTTTTACGCTTAAATGAAAGTGATGAAAATTTAAAACCAGTTAGAAAAGGCCTAAAAAAATATATTTATCCACTTAATAAAACCCACTGCAATAAACCAGTCCAACTGGCTGGTATTTATCTTTTATCTAGCCATAACAAAGCGGAATTTAATATAGATCTGCAGACTGGTTTTCAAAGTCTGTTCGAATTATTAGCTTTTACTTACAATGAGCCGTTGATTAAAACACTGGGAATGATTAAGCAACGATATAAAATTTCTGTAATGGCTGTCAAAACAGTGCCTATCAAACGTTACAGATTTCTTGACAATAAAGACTCTTTTCAGCAATCCATTGATTTTTTAGCCCAAGACATCAAATCATCCAAAAAATAACAATGAACTATTACACTGCGTTTGGGCTTAGTTTTGCATCAGAACTCATCTTCCCAGAATTACATCTGACAACAGAGCCTCCTTCAGTAACAATTCGGTACAGCTCGTTAAAACATATCCCTATTTCCGCCCCCCATAAATCTAAAAATCATCTAATCGGCCCACAGCAATTATTAATCAATATAGAAGGCATAGCACAATTTTTAGTCTCAAACGGTACAGAAATAATTATTGACCCTGACAAAAGAGCATCAGACAAAGAGCTGCGCTTGTTTTTACTTGGCTCTGCAATGGGTGCAATTCTGCATCAGAGAGGTTTCTTACCTATTCATGGGAATGGCATTGTTATAAATGGCGAATGTATCATATTTGCTGGGCATTCAGGTAGTGGGAAATCTACACTGGCAGCCGCTTTTGCCCAAAAAGGCTTTCAACTAATGAGTGATGATGTTTGTGCCATTAAAATACCTGCGATTAGTCAGCCGTTAGTTCTACCTGGCCATCCTCATGTTAAACTTTGGTCGGACAGCCTTAAACACATCAGAAAGCAACCCGAAGACCATACTCAGGTTCGGCCAGATACAGATAAATATTTCGTGCCAATGGGGGCTGCATATTACCAACAAGCACTACCCATAAAAAAAATTTATACCCTTCATTATCATGATGAGCAATCGATAAAATTCCAAACATTAAATAAATTATATTCCATCATTGCATTAAAAGATTATACCTACAGGCATCGTATGGTTAAGAAATTGAATCAAGAAAAAGCACATTATTTACTTTGTTCAAGACTCCTTAAAACCTTAGCAGTCATTCGTGTTTTTAGGCCTAAAGATTTTGCAATGATGGACACACTTATTGAACAGATTATCTTAGAAAATAAAGCTTAGACTCTATGTCAGCCCACTTAATTTACGTTTGGTTTTTTTACGAGTAATAATAAAATGAAAGCAGTGCTAAAATTACATTTAACTATAATTTAGGTGCCCCCTGTTTTTTTATTGGCTTACTGTTATTAATTTCTCGAATATACGGTAGCAGTATTGCCATGTTTTACATATGTTTCCAGAAATAATAAGGCTCAGATATCTGATTTAATAAATAATATGACTATGAACAATTTTTAGATTATTCATTTTATAAAGTTGTTTCCACTCTGTTTTTCAAGACTGTTGACAGCAAGGCAGATAAAAGCGCCTTGCAATATCTACATTTCCGCAACCCTTGGCGGCCAGATGCTGTTATCAAAGCTACATGGATATATTTACGCCGTGTCTTGAGGGACAGAATGGATGCAACCTGTACTTTGTTCATAGCCATGATAAATAATGACCAAGAGCCAGAAAGTTTCGATATACTGCTTGGCCAAAAGAACAAATAAATCTTAATGCTCATATATTATTAATAAGCTATATTGAAATGCTCAATAAAAATAAGACGTTTTCTTAAGGTGCTTTCTGAGAAAATTGCTTTTCAAATTTTAATGGTGCTTGGTAATCCTGTTTTGATTATTTACTCCTACCAGTTTAATATTAAAGCATTTAATTTTTATCTGGTTCGGGATCGTAAATAACGGATTTCGGGTAAAGTTGTTTGCCTCCGGTAAAATCAAGATACGTATCGTCACCAATTCGATATGCCGTTTTAATCCAATTAACGATAGTAGCTTGCTTTTCCAGTTTTTTATTGCGCTTTATCTTTGGAGGGGGGGCGAAGCGGTTTTTTAGATAGTTTTCGAGTTCGGGTAGTTCATTCTTGAAGTCATATTTGTTTGAAGGTCCGCAATGAATTTCATATTCTGTGCATCCTCTTTTGATCTGTACAGGCACTTCGAATCCGAGCGTAGGGTGACTATTCACCGCTATGCGCACGATCTTGTATATTTCTCTTGCGTGATCAAGTCCTGTGCAATAAAAATAGCTGCTATATAACTTTGGGGTCTCGGCCCTATTTACTTCGACGCCACATTTGGAAGTGCATTCAATTTTTTCATGTATCGACTTTAATGCCATCAACTGCCTTAATGTATTTGGTAGTACTATAACCTTAAAGCATTGTTTGCAGCCGAAGGGTACTGCCGATTGCGCATAAGCGAAATTAAACAGGAAACCCTTTAGATATTTGCAGTTTAGCGGAGTCTGCATATTGAAAAAAAGTGCTGGCTTGGTACTTAAGTTATAGGGAGGAAGTATAAAAGTACCATCTTCATTTTGTAGTAAAGCGCCTGATTCTATCGCATGTTGCAGGTTTTTCGCTACAGTATGGTCACCTATCTTCAAGGTCAATATTTCATCATAATTCACAGGCATTATTTTTCTATGTTGAAAAATGGATAATATATCATAGGACTAATGCATGAGGACATCAGTAATACCTATGTGCAGATTGAAATTTAATTATCCCCAAAATTAAGTATATGTTTTTAGGACGACTTAATCAGAGGGCCTTATCTCTAGTATTCATAATTAATAGAACAAAATATAATTTATCATATAGATAATCATCGTAATAAGTGAACTAAATTTATTTATTACTTGCTGGTTAATGACGAAGATTATAAGAGTCGGTATAATTCTCATTTAAAGGAAATAACATTACTCGAGGACATTGTTTTGCTTGCAACTTTAACTGCTCAAGATTTTCAAGGATATTTAAACAAAGAATGTAAAATAAGTATTGGCGATGAAACATTAATTCTCGTATTAACGGAAGCAAAAGAAAATCCTCATGCAGCTATACCAGATGCAGAAGAAGGCATGCGAATCCCTTTTTCATTGATTTTTAAGGGTCATTTAGATAAAACGCTTGAGTCCTCAGCAAATTGTACTTTTTATCATCAACAGTTAGGTGAGATAAATAATATTTTAATCACTCGAATTGCATCATCTGGTCTTAGCAAAGAACCAGTGGCATGGTATCAAATTATTTTTTCATAAACCATAAATCAGAGTATACAGCCTATAATCAAATGCTTGAACTAGGATACCAAGCCATAAGATCATACATCATATCGCTCTCTTGTAATTGAAAGCCAAGGCTATAATATAGTTTTTTTGCTGGAATATTCGTACTTAAGACGCTTAATACCAAGGGAGCCCTGCTTTGTCCGGCGGCATGTTGTAAAATCTGAATTATAGACCGCCCAAGGCCTTTGCCTCGCGCGGCTCTGACTAACGCAAAGTCAATTAATCTAATCTCGTTAGAGCCGAAATCAATAGTGACCTTTCCAATGCGCTCCCCATGCTTTTCAACAATAAAATACATTGCATTAGGGAATGTATTACCATAGCCAGATTGTTGAGCTTGAAACTGTTGTTCAATTAAGGTCTCTATAAAGTCACTCTCTGCATTTGCAAGACGTAAATCATCCCGACTTGAGTAATATAAAGTTTCCAAAAAAGGCTTGTCAGTATCCATTGCCGGACGAATGCCCAAATTTTCGGGTAGGTTTTTATTAAACATAATATAAACTAAGCATTGTAATATTGTAGAGGTAATATTCCCCCTACTTGCTCAAGTGCTTTCATCCTGTTTCCAATAGGCGCTGAATGCTTTTAGTTTAAAATAGTAACTTGGCTAGGAAAGGGGGGGCGTAACACTGCTCTCTATTTAAGGGTAAGAGTATCTTTAAGAAAAGCTAAAAGCACGGCATCCGATTACATTTGTTTTTATGAACCATTTTTATAGACGGTGGAGTCAGTAGTACCAGCACTAGAATCATTTTCTGTCTCGCCATTTACAGAGGCTTTATGCAACTCTGGCTTGCGCCATGTTTTTTTTTGTTCTTGTTCTTGTCCTTTTGTTTCATCTAGCATTTTTAGGTCTCTTTGTTGAATTAAAATTATAAAAATTATTGTCTAATTTTTTTAGCAAGCATAATTGCTAAGAAAGTGCTGAGCAAGCATGGCATGCATAAAAAAAACCAACTCTTTTCGCTCTATCTGCCCATCTTCAAGTAAAATTTTACCTACAGTCTGTTGTAACCGCTCCATTTTAACCCATTCTTTAAGTATGGGTGATGACTGCATATTATTCCAGATAGGATTAATTTCATTTTTATGGTGGCGTATCCGTTGGGTAATATCAGAGGCCTGCCGCCCGGTTTTAAAATTCTCAACAACAGTAGTTGGCAAACGCCCACTCATGGCTCTTCGCACTACCATGCGATTAGTATTACCCGAAAAACACATCGATTCATTTAGGCCTAAACAGAATTTTATTACTCTTATATCTCCTGTTGGACTACGTTTTTCAATGCCTGTACCATGTAATAGACCATAATTAATAGAATTAAATGGTGCCACTCCCACACCTGAAAAAATAAGCCTATTTTTTAATACGCTGTTTTGCAACTTAACCCACGCTTCTTTTCTAACCGTATGATGCAATCCTAGGGCTCGAATCCGTTGCGACTGAAGAATCGTTTTATCTGGCCAGTGTAAACAAGTATCGATTGTATTCCGAAGAGGCTTGTTGATTATACCTGCCAAAATGTTTTTTACCATTGGCCATGCACCATGTTGTATAAAGTGCTTAGGGGCTCTGGGTGTGTTAGGGCTATTCCAAGAAATAGTAGCATTACCATGAAAACCTGTTAAAGCTGTTCCATAGCCTTTTTCTTGCATGGCTTGCATGATAGATAATAGCCAATAAGAGTTAGCAGGGCAAAGAGGAACTTCATTTAACCAGGGCATTAGTATTTTTATGGCATTAATGGGGGACTGGTTTTCACATAATTCAATATGGGTTGTCAGATTAGGTATAAATGTTTCAATTTGACGTACTAAATTTGTCTCATCCGGTCTAATACTGTGAGTATTATAAGCATCTGGTTTGAATAAAGGCGCAGAATGAAAAGCTTCCAGTTGTTGCTCATGTTGCTTTAAAAGTGCTGCTGTAATACTTACAACAGCAGTGGAATCAAGACCGCCGCTTATAAACGCAGTAACAGGTCGATAACTTCTTAGGCGTGCTTGTACCGCTTGAGTAAAAACCTCCATAAAAGCTTCTGTACATGCATTCGTTGAATTAAATTGTAATGGCTCAATATCATCCAGTCCCCAGTATTGTGTAAGTTTTAATGTTAAGTCATTGGTAATTTCCAGATAATGTGCGCTAGGTAGCTTTTGAACTCCCTTAAAGATGGAATTAGTCTCTGTATGATTACCTGTCCGTAACATGCCATAAACAAAACTGCGTTGATCCAATGTTAATGGAGCTAAAGGCGGTACATCTAAGCCTTTGGTATCATTGGAAAAAAGTAATGTATCGCCAAGGTGGGCATAATAAAGGGTATTATAAATAATTGGACTCACTGCTAATGTAAACTTCCGTTGTTTTTCACACCAGGCAGCAAAAGACCACTCGCCAATAAGCCTTTTACAGCATGCTACCCCTAATTTTATAAATGTTTTGCATGCAATAAGGCCATCAGAAGTTTGTAGGCGTTGCGATATTGAAATACCTAGAAGATCACATAATTCTTCACGGTTATCAAGCCGACCTTCAAAGGTAAATAATATACCATCAAGTTTTAACGGGAGGGTTTCGAATAAGTCTTCGGGTGTTGAAAAGCGCAATAGTTGACCAAAGCCAGCATGTTCAGTCATAGACAAGCCTTTTTTATCTGGTTGAAACCAAAGCATTTTTTTTTGCATTAATTCCAGAGTCTGCCTTTGTGCTTTCTGTTCATTTAAATGGACAAGTCCAAATATTCCGCTCATTATTCAATTGCCTTGGATTAGTTAATTATCTGAGTCGCTTGTTTTATTTTCAGTCAGTAATAAACAGATTTCAGAGAAACTGAATAATACAGGAAGCAGTTGATATTTGCTTTAATTAAACTATACAGGCTCGTGCTTTATTAGCTCTCCTTTTGATGTATTGCGACAAGCTAATATAATTTCAGCCTGTCGCAAAAGAATATTTTTAATTTCTTGATGGGTATGTTCCTAATAAACATATACAAAAATTAATCGCTAAAAATGGCTGACGATTTTCATGCATGTCAGAGTGTCCAGACATGCCTATGGCACTGTCACTTAAAGCGACAGGGTTAGTGAGTGGACCATAGCATGGATTACCTCCATAGCGCCCTAACAGCAGAGTTGAATCAGGTGTGGTGGAATCTTTATCAACAGAAGCCTTTACTGGTGTATGAGTATGCACTGGAATTTCCGAAGAATTAAGTGCTACGCCATAGGAACCTCCTTTTTCACCGTAAGATCGTTGCGTTAAGCCAGGGCTTCGACCCCAATGCATTGGAACGCTAGACTTTAGGTTAGGCAAGCCCATCGTTACCCGGCCATCGCCACCGTAAGTAGCCCCAATTAAACTAAATAATGCTGTGTTTTCTGAAATTTGGACAATAGCGCCATCACAAAAAGCCCAGTCTCTCGGGGCAAAAGTAAATCCGAACATCCGTACTTCAGCAATAAATGGATCTGACATATTTCCTCCTTAATTACGTGATGGAAAAGTTCCCGCAAGGGAAATGATAAATGTTAAGCAAGCATAGGGCATGATATTACTATGACTTTGATCGCCCCCTGTATTGCCTATTACAGCCGCATCCAAATCTTTAATGCGTTCAATTGGGTCTTGATTAGAATAAAAAACATCTTCGGTAACACCAACTGTTTTTTGTAATGGTTCAACGCTGTTTGCCGTATTAGTAGAAGCGTTAAACGTGTGATTATGACTAGGTATTTGCTCAAGTGTTAAGCGCACACGTTCCACACCAATCTGCTGGCCTATTGATCTATTAGTTAAACTAGGGCCTTGTCCAAAATGAACGGGTAATCTACCGCGCATATCAGGTAATGCAAAATTAGTTCTGCCATCACCACCGTACATCGTCCCCAGCAAGGCAAAAAGAGCTTCATTTTGCGAAATTGCAATAAGTTGTCCGTCACAGGTTGAATAGCCTCTAGGTGCAAAATTTCCTGCAAACATTGTTATTTGACTTAAGTATGGGTTTGCCATAACGCCTCCTTTTAGTTTCTGCTTGGAAATAAACCAAGCATTGCAATACAAAAATTTGTGACTAGTGTAGGTTGCATATTCTCGTGATTGCCACCTCCTCCCGCATTACCCAGTGTATTAGAGCTTAAAGCTGATAATGCTGCTGCTTCAGAATATAATGACTTTTCAGATGCTTTTGCTAATGTTGGTGTATTAGTCGGGCCTGCACTTGTGCCAACGTCACTGCTGGCATTGAACGCATGATTATGTGTGGCTAATTCATTAACATTAATGGTTACCTGCTCAAGACCCGCTCTTGTTCCTTGCGGAGCATAAGTACCACGATGAAGCGGTGTTCTAGCACGTAAATCTGGCAATGCAAATGACTTTACACCATCCCCTCCATAGGTAGTCCCTAGCAAAGCATATAAAACTTGTTGCTCATTAACACTGATAATTGTGCCATTACAAAAAGCCCAATTCTTTGGGGCAAAGTTACAACCCCACATTTGTATTTCACCGATAAATGGTTCTGCCATGACTTCTCCTTATTTCTCTATAAATGGTTGAGTTTTCAGATCTTGTGCGTCAGGTAAGTAAATATAAGTTTGATTCCTTGCTGCGTTATTTGTATTTAGGAGTTATAGCATAAGTGGATGGTAACGTCTATCATCAGTGTTGTGTTTGGTCTGAAAATTTTATGTATGGGGGATGAAATGTTGGATGCAATAATAAATTTTTATACTGTATTTTTTGAATCTATGAAAATGTTAGATTAATTCTGCTTAGGAGTACGAATTAAATAATACCCGAAGTCTGATTTGTCTTTCGACTCCACAACAGTACTCTAAAAATAGTTATGTAGTTTGCTATGCGCCTATTTTAAAAATCACTGCTGTGAAACCAAAATTTGGCTCCATACTTTGGGGTTTATTAAACCCCAGTCCCTAAAAATCTAGGTGGCATTAGTATGTTATTGTTTTTTTAAAGTGCTTGCCCAGTTCAACCCGTTTATCAGCGTGGGTGATTGTTGTTTCTCGGTGAGCAATAATCAATATGGTTAATTTACCTTGTAACTGTTCCAGCGCTAATTGTATTTTTTGTTCATTTTCATGGTCCAGGGCACTGGTTGCTTCATCCAGTATTAAGAGCTGAGGTTTTGATAATAAGGCTCTAGCGAGAGCAATGCGCTGACGCTCACCTCCCGATAAACGAATTCCTCTATCGCCAATAATGGTATCTAAGCCATTAGGTAGTTGAGCCACAAACTCGTTTGCAGCGGCAAGGCTAAGAACTTGCCATAGATCATCATCAGTAATAGGAGTAGGGGAAACCCAGTTTAAGTTGGCCCTAATGGTGTCATGAAACAAATACACCTCTTGTGTTACATAGGCGACTCGCTGTCGCCAAGCAAGGCGGTTTTCATCTTCAAGGACAGTATTATCGCAATAGATTTGTCCTGTATCAGGCTCAAGCAGGCCCGCAATAAGGTCGGCTAAGGTTGATTTTCCAGCGCCAGAATGCCCTACTAACGCAACGGTTTGGTTTTTATGTATTTGTAGTGTGAGGTTTTCGAAAACTGCTTTTGTTTTGTTGGGATAATAATAGGAGATATTTTCCAGTCTAATTACTTTGTTTAAAATCGGACATGATTTATCATTATTTATGGGTTCTTGGGCTTGCTCACAGACTTGCATCATGTCGCTAACATCATTAAATGCGGGAACTTTATGTAGCAGGTTTTGATAGCTTTTTTGCAGTCCAGCTATTTGGGGAAGTAGGCGAGAAAAGATGACTAATAATAATAAGATAGTTGCTAAGGGTATCGCCAATACAGTCTGTGCTAGATAAAAAAACAAACTAAAGGAAATAACGGAGCCGACCATATAAACCCACTGAGTCATGGCATTCATACGGGTAAATTTTATTTGTTGAGATTCCAATATCATGCTGACACGCTGCATCTGATCTGCATGGTATTGTTCGCTGGCATAACTTTTAATCATTTTTAAGCTTCCCAGCTGTTCTGTGAGCATTTGAAAAAGAGATTTAAAGCTAGTTAGCTGGGTCTTTCCTGAGCCATAGATAATACGATTAAATGGTAGTAAAAACAGCAATAAGACCGTAGCAAAGCCGACAGCGAGTAGTGTCATTTGCCATGATAAAAGAAAGGCTAATCCGAGCATTATCAGCGTTAATATGAGCTGACTTAAAAAATTGAGCATAAGATTAGATGCCTGGCCTATTGTTTGTACTTGTCCTGTTAAGCAATGGGTAAAATCAGACATTTTATGCTGTACGATAAACTGCCATTGACTGTGCAATAGACTACGATAGAGCTTGTTGCGCAGAAAGCTGATATAGCGTTGTTGTACTTTTGTGCTCATCACGCTTAACTGGTAACGTAGAGAGGCAATCACACTGATGAGCAATACATAGCTAATTAAAACATTGATTAAATTGGCTTCTAGGCCTAGCTCAGAAAAGATCTTGTTAGCAGTGCCTGAAATACCCTGATTTGTAGGGCTTCCCATATCAAAGCCAACAATTTGCAATAAGGGAATGATAAGTAACAGTCCTACGCCAGAAGAAACACCTAAAATAAGCATCAGCATAAAAATAAGCGATTGTTGTCTTGGGTCGAAGCCGTAAAAAGCTTTAAAGGCATGCCATAGGCTGACTATAGGGCGTTTATTCATAGTTTATGGGGCTGATGCTGACGATCTAAGATAGGTATAGTTTAGTTCAGAATATAAGGGGAAACGAAAGAGCTGACTATAGCAAAAGCACTGTGTCCTTTGCGGCCAGTGATAACCCAAGCGCCAACTTTAATCCAGGCATGGGCTTGTATCGGTTCTTTAGTATCATTCGTCATTTTAGTGCCTAAATGCAAGATATAGGGTATATGATAAAACTTGAGTAAAGTTTTGGTCATTATCGCTTGTACTAAGCACTTTGATTCCCATGGAGTGTAACGCGCGGTTAATTCTGTAATTCGTCCTACTCGCCATGCTAGGAGGCGCTGTGACTTTGAAACCAGAGGAGATAGTTGATGGTTTAGGTAGTGTTGCCCCAAATAAGGAGAGAGTTGGTTGAAGGGGAGTATTAGAAGTGCTGCCCTGATGAATCCACTGTAGGGGTATAGTATTAATATCCAGATTTTTTCTGTTAACGGGAGTTGCCATGCGGATCGTACTTTATTCGGAATTTTCAACCTATTACTCATTACTAAGCGCTGACCGAAACTATATTATGTTCAGCCATATCATTAAGAAATATGAGTACATCACTTAGACAGGTCTCTTCGGTTACATCGTATTCAGCTGCTAATTTCTCACAAATAACACTTATCATAAGAGGTGTTTCGATAATCTTCCAAATATGGCTGGCGATAATATCAAGGCCATAATATTCGCCATTATCAATGCTCATTATCACGGTTTCTCCATCGATTTCGGCTTGAACAAGATCATCATTACGTTGGATTATACTGTTAGTGTTTATTGCTTGAGTCATTGAGATTCCTGATTAAAATTTATGGGTTTAAAGGATATTATATAATTAACAAATGAATGTCATAAATTAACTTTTTAGTTTAGCATTAGGATCATCGAAACCAAGACTGAGTTTACATATCTATTACTAGTGATGTCGATCAAGTCAAAATAAATTTCAATTTGCCTAGTGAATTCATCTTTATTACACATTTTAAGGTGATAATAAACGCTTCTGATTGAAGGGTAAGTTTGTGCATAAATCAATTCGTTTAAAGTTATTTATCGCGTTTTTGTTAACGACCTTATTAGTAGTCGCTGGCATGTATGTGTTTATGCGTTGGTCATTGGAACGAGGGTTTAGTGAATTTATTGAGGCAAGGCAGCAGCAGCGCATTGAGTTATTGATTGATCGTTTAGGTAATCATTATGCCGAATCTGCTAGTTGGGAGCCATTGGCTAGTAGTCGGCAGCAATGGATACAAATGTTACGCGCAGAGCGAGTTCATCGAAGACAGCCAAAGCCATGGCGGCATGAAAAAGGTTTGTCGGGTTCTCATTATATTTGGCCTCCTGCTTTGCCTGGACAGGCGCGTAAGCAAGGTTTTACGCCATTAAATTTACGCTTGATGCTATTAAATGTTGATAAGTCGATTATTTATGGTCGCCAACAAGATCTGTCACAATTAAGCTTGCATCCTATACAGTATGAACAGAAAATTGTTGGTTATCTGGGATTATTGCCAGGTAAACCGATTAAACAATTAGGCGAGCTTCGATTTATGGAGCAGCAAACCAGAGCGTTTATCTGGATTGCTTTGTTGATGGTTTTCTTGTCAGCAGGTCTTGCTTTGTTACTTGCTTATTTCTTTGGTCGGCGACTAAAGAAAATTACGGTTGCCACTAAAGCTTTGGGTAGCGGGCGTTATTCAATGCGCTTGCCAGTTGAATCCAGTGATGAACTAGGGCAATTGGCTCAGGATTTTAATGAAATGGCTAGCGCGCTGGAACAGGCGGAACAAGCTAGACAACGCTGGATTGCAGATGTTTCTCATGAATTACGTACCCCTTTAGCTATTTTGCGAGGTGAACTAGAAGCTTTGCAAGATGGTATTCGTCCGATGACTTTGGAGGCGATTGATTCTTTGTCTAATGAAGTGATGAGACTGACTCGTTTAACGGATGATTTGTATCAACTTGCTTTATCCGATCATGGCGCGTTAACTTACCGAAAAATCAAACTGGATCCCATTATTATTCTTAAGCGGAGTATTGCAGGGTTGAGGTCTAATATTGATAAAAAACAACTGAGCATTCAATTGATTGATAAAACGCATAGCGTTATTCTCAATGCGGATCCTGATCGTTTGGCTCAATTATTTCAGAACCTATTGACTAATAGTATCAACTATACTGATAGAAATGGTTATCTGGAAATTACTCTTTTCCAAAAAAATGATATTTTAATGATTGATTTAAATGATAGTGAGCCTGGTGTGTCAACTCAGGAATTAGATAAATTATTTGATCGCTTGTATAGAGTCGAAAAATCTAGGAGCCGAAATCTAGGCGGTGCTGGATTAGGTTTAGCTATTTGCAGTAATATTGTTGCGGCTCATGGCGGAACAATTAAGGCTGGGACCTCTGGTTTAGGCGGATTGGCTGTTCACATAGAATTACCCATACAATCATGAATGAAGTAAGGCATATATTAATTGTTGAAGATGAAGAAAAACTGGCCAGGCTGGAGCAGGATTATTTATTAAATGCAGGGTTTAGCACTGATATTTTGACAGAAGGTGATAGGGTTATTCCTTGGGTGAAGCAACATCGCCCAGACCTTATTTTATTAGATTTAATGCTACCAGGTTTGGACGGGGTATCTATTTGTCGTGAAATACGAAGTTTTAGTTCTGTGCCTATTATTATGATAACGGCACGGGTTGAGGAAATTGATCGTTTGCTTGGGCTTGAAATGGGCGCTGATGATTATATTTGCAAGCCTTTTAGTCCAAGAGAAATGGTTGCTAGGGTCAAAGCCATTCTTAGGCGATTATCTCCTCCTGTTGAAGATGTTTCAATTCAACCCTTACAATTAGATGCTAATAGTTTCAGAGTATTAGCTGAAGGAAAAGAAATAGAGTTAACTTCAGTCGAATTTCAATTATTTCAAGCTCTACATCAACAACCTGGCCGAATATATTCCCGATCTAAATTGATGGATTTAATTTATTCAGATCAACGTATTGTGTCTGACCGGACTATTGATAGCCATATTAAAAAATTGAGAAAGAAGTTGGCTGAATTGATACCTGATCAAGAACTGGTTCATTCAGTCTATGGCGCGGGCTATCGTTATGAAGCCTATCATAGGCATGTCGATTAAATTTGCACATTGTTTTCACAATTGCTTCAAATTGTTTGCAATATTCAAGGTTAAAGTAGATATCAAGAACGGAAATACACCGTTTAGACTTTAACTAAAAGAGATAACTATCATGAATAAAAAAATTATAACCATCGCATTGGCACTCACACTACCTTTAACTGTTTTAGCATTTCCTGGTGGGGAAGGTGGAGGTTTCGAAGGGAAAAAAGGCAATAGGGTAGAACGCTTGGCCAGAAAATTGGACTTAAGTGCTGAACAAAAAACAAAAATGCAAGACATCTTTAAACAGCAACGAGAAAAGCTTGATGCCATTAAGGAAGAAACTCGGGCACGGATGCAGGATGTTTTAAGTGCTGATCAGATGACAAAACTTGATGCAATAAAAGCACGAAGGAAAGAAAAAAAACAGGAACGTCAGGCAGAACGTAAGAATAAAAAACAAAATAGAATGCAGGGTAAGACTGAGTTGTAGATGAATAAAACTGCCGATTTTCATGGGAAATATCGGCAGTTTTTAGTAAGCTAAAAATAATTGGACTTAATTAGAGCTTCCATAAAACAGAGTTACGACAATTCAACCCTTGCTAAATGACGCTCCATTTCATTTAAGCGTTCTGGCGTGCCAATATCTAACCAAAAACCATTAAACTTTTCACCTGTTACTCTATCTGTTGGCATGACTTCTCGTAATAGAGGCCCTAATTTATTGATACCCGTTTTCATATTGCTAAATAATGTAGGGTGATAGAGACCAATTCCACTGAAGGTTAATTGAGGCTGGCCTCTCTCTGAAAGTACCCCATTTGAGGATAAGTGGAAATCACCTTCTGGATGATGCTTTGGGTTAGGGATGAGTACCAGGTGAGCGCGCTCAACTTTCTTATTATGTAATAAACTAAAATCATAGTCGTTGGCAATATCGCCATTAACTACTAAAAATGCATCTTCTCCTAATAAAGGTAGGGCGTTAATAATGCCTCCAGCTGTTTCTAGTGCCGTATTTCCTTCATCTGAGTACACAATAGATGCACCGAATTGTTTCCCTGAGCCTAAGGTCTCTTTAATTTTCTGGCCTAAATGGGCAATATTAATCACTATTTCAGTAAACCCAGCTGAGACTAATTGTTCAATGGTGTATTGAATAATGGGTTTTCCTGCCACTAACAGAAGTGGTTTAGGGGTTGTGTCTGTTAATGGACGCATTCTTTCACCGCGTCCAGCGGCTAAAATCATTGCTTTCATTTTTTATTGTTATAGACCGGTAATAGGGTGTTTAAAAGAAAATGGTTAAATTCTGTCAGTTCTGGGTATTTACTGCAGATAAACTGAACATAGCTAAGTGTTCTAGGAATATCAGTCAAATAATTAGCTTTATTATCACGCAAATTTAAGCGAGAAAAAATACCAATCGCTTTTAGATGACGCTGTAAGCCCATCAAGTCGAACCAGCGACTAAAGCTGACTAAGTCAGTATCGACTAAGTTTAATTGCTGGAGTTGCTGAAAGTATTGATTCATCCACATTAATACATTTTCTTCAGGCCAACTGATATAGCAGTCACGTAATAGAGAAACTAGGTCATAGGTGATAGGGCCAATCACCGCATCTTGAAAATCAATAATACCCGGTGAATTTTCTGTGAGAAACATCAGGTTCCTAGAATGATAGTCTCTGTGAACGAAAACTTGTGGTTGTTCTAATGCTGATGAAATTAGAATCTGCTTAAGGTTATCTTTTATACCTTCTGGAATTGATAGTCCGAGGTGTTGCTCTACGAACCAGTCATCAAAAATAGCAAGTTCTCTAGTGAGTAGGGCAGTATCATAATGAGGTAATTGACTCTGACTTAAAATAGAACTCGATTGTAAATGCAGCAAACTAGTTAAGGCACTGTGATAAAGATCATCAGCATTTTGATTATTTAATCGATCCAGAAAACAACAGCTACCAAAATCCTCTAATAACAGAAAGCCTTGGGATAGATCTTGTTGATAGATTTCAGGTACGTTCAGCCCGTTTGATTTCAGTAAGGTGGCTATACGAATAAAAGGTTCTGTATTCTCTTTTTCAGGCGGGGCATCCATAATAATATGTTGCCCCTGAGTATGAATTACCCTGAAATAGCGTCTGAAACTGGCATCGCTAGACGCTGTTTCAAATTGAATAATATTCAGGTTGAGATGATTGGTTAACCAATGAATGATTGTGTTTGCACGTGTATCCAATGAAGGCATGAAATATATGTTTATTTAAAAGGATAATAGCTAATTGAGTGATTTAATTTATAGCTGTAATTTAATTTAATTAGGCTTATAAACTAAGGTAAAATAAGCCACTATTTTATTCGATTTTTGAGTTATTAAGCTACCGACTTCTATGGATTGCCGTAAATTTTTTATTTTTCTTATTTTTTTATATGCAGATTTTAGTTTTGCAGAAAGCGGGGCATGGAATTGTGAAAAGGTAAAAGGGGGAGACTGGACTTGTTCTGTACAAGATTCTGGCGCTAAGCTTAAGACTAAAGAATTACCTGATGAAGCGCTAATAGAAGCACAATCAATTCCAGCGGCTACACCCATCATTATTAAATCTTCAAAACCAGTCTATATTAAGCCACCTAGAACTGTCGCTAAACGCCCAGGATGGACTTGTAAATCGGATGAAGAAAAGGAAACATGGAATTGTAGTTTAATTGGGGATGATCCTAAAGGAATCGCACGCGTTGTGGGGGATCAGGATGAATATTCTTCTGGATTATTAACGGCGGCCTTTAATTATAGACAAGAACAGGTTTTTGAAACATTACATTCTCAGTTGAAATATGATCCTTGGGAAAATTGTACTGACCCTTCAAGAAGTAGACCTCAACCGATTGATATGATTGATGTCAGAAATACTTCGCCAATGGATGTTACGGCGGATTACTCGGAAGTTTTTGATAAAGAAGTGACTAGTTTTTTTGGTAATGTAAATATTATTCGGGCAGACCAGCATGTATTGTCTGATATGGCTAGTTATAATACCTTGTCAGATACCATGGATGCTCAGGGACATGTTTTTTATAACGAAAATGAAATGTCTCTGTACAGTGATACTGCATTATTGAACTTATCGACGGATGAAGCTCGTCTTAGAAAAGCTTTGTTTATCTCCCCATCAGGGCCTATTCGGGGGAGTGCTGATGTTGTTTATAGAGATAGCAAGTTTCTTTCTCGTTATAAAGAAGCGGCTTTTACCAGTTGTCGACCTGGAAATCAGGATTGGGTTGTTCATGCTGAAAGATTGAAAATGAATAGAAAAACAGGGCAGGCTGCGGCTAAACATGCCTGGCTAGAATTTAAAGGGCTGCCTGTTCTGTATACACCTTATATTTCATTTCCTTTGGATGATAGACGCTTATCTGGATTTTTGCCACCTACTATCGGTAGTGATGATCAAAATGGTTTTGATACCGTTATCCCCTATTATTGGAATATTGCACCTAACTATGATCTCACTATTTGGCCGCGTTATATGTCCAAACGAGGTGGAATGTTAGGTGGTAATTTTCGATATTTGACTAAAAAGTCTTCGGGTTCACTGGGTTTAGAGTATTTACCATTTGATACCTTAAGGCAGGAACAGCGCTATTCTGGAACATTTAAAAATAGTACCCAGTTTACTAGTCAGTTGAATAGTTATATTGATTTGAACTATGTCTCTGATGATGCTTATTTTGATGAATTGAGTAATGCGCTTGGGCTTTCAAATGATAGACACTTAAGAAGTCAGGCCAACATTAATTATAATATCGAGGGGCTTGCCTTTTCTACGCGTATGGAAGCCTATCAGACCATAGATAAGGATATTTCAGATAGCTCAAAACCCTATCAAAAATTACCACAAGTCACATTAGATCTTGATCATTCCTTTGAACAATGGCCAATAGACCTAGAAATGGATAATGAGTATGTGAATTTCTATCGAAATGGACGGGTAAGTGGGCATCGCTTTAATACCAAGCCATCGATTGAAATTCCATTGGAAACGGCGGGGTCATTTTTAAAACCCAAGTTTTCGTTACAGCATACTCAATATGAGTTGCAGGATCAGGCCAGTGATAAACCCGATAGTATTAGCCGGACATTACCTATTTTTTCAGTGGATAGTGGTTTGTTTTTTGAAAAAGACTTTGAAGATGCAGGTTATATGCATACCATAGAACCTAGGTTATTCTATTTATATATTCCAGAAAAAGACCAATCTGATATTCCTGTGTTTGATTCATCGCTCTATGATTTTAGTTACAGTAGCCTATTTAGGGAAAATCGCTTTAGTAGTGTTGATAGAGTACAGGATGCTAATCAAATAACTGTTGCCATGAGCTCTCGACTCATTGACTCTGAAACTGGGCAGGAGCGATTGGATTTTAGTGTGGGTGAAATCTTTTATTTTAAAGATAGGTCGGTCACTCTTTCTGGTGCTCCTGAAATCAACAGTCGTTCAAATATTATTGCAGAGTTAAATGGACGATTAAGCAATAATATATCTTTTACATCTGGTATACAGTGGAACCCTTATGCGGATGATATAACGAGAGGGCAAACCGAAATTAAATACCGGGATGGGCCTGAGAAATTAATCAATCTAGGTTATCGCTATAGAAGAGATAATCCCGATGCGGTAGCTAGTATTATTCAAACAGATGCGTCATTCAGGTGGCCTTTATTTGATAGCTGGTATGGTGTAGGGCGTTGGCAGTATTCATTGAAATTTAATTCAACTAAAGAAAGTTTTGTTGGGCTAGAAAAAGAAAGCTGTTGTTGGCGTTTTCGTGCTGTTTGGCGGCGATTTGCTAATACCACGACAGGGTCTGATACCGATGAGATGGATGAGGGCTTCTTTTTGCAACTTGAGTTAAAAGGTTTGACCAGTTTTGGTGATAAAGTTGATGAGTTTCTGGAAAAGAATTTGAAGGGATACGAAAGAGCAGAATAAATGAAAAATATAAAACAAATAATTAAGGTGTTAATTTTAACGACATTACTGTTCAGTTCTGTAAGCAAAGCAGAGTTGCTAGACCGTATTGTGGCCGTGGTTGAAGATGATGTGATCCTAGATAGGGAGTTAACACGTGAAACCTATAATATCGTTGAAAAATTGAAAGCAAATAATGTGATGATTCCCCCAGCTTTTATTCTCAGAAAGCAGGTGCTTGAAAGATTGGTGGTTGATAAATTACAACGCCAGTTAGCTGAAAAATCGGGTATTCGTGTCAATGATGAAATGCTAAGACGTTCTGTTTCTGATATCGCAAGCAGAAATGGATTAAGTGTTGAGCAGTTTAAACAGGAATTGGAAGGTCAAGGCATAAAATTTAGTGGTTTTGAAGAGAATATTCGCAATGAAATTATTGTTAATCAGTTAAGAGCAAGAGAAGTCGGTTCTAGAATTAAAGTGACCGATAGAGAAGTGAATCACTATCTAGAAACACAAGGTGAAGTGAGCAAGGAGAAAGCGCAGTATCATTTGGGACATATTTTAATTTCAATTCCTGAGGCCGCTTCTTCGGGGGTGATTAAAAAAGCTAGGGAAAAGGCTGATAAAGTGGTTGCCGATTTGCAAAAAGGAGCAGACTTTAAACAAATGGCTGTTGCTGTATCAGAAGGCGGAAATGCGCTAAATGGAGGCGATTTGGGCTGGAGAGGATTGGGGCAAATCCCAACCCTTTTTGTAGATGCTGTAGCCAAAATGAATAAAGGTGAACTCGCAGAATTGATTCGTAGTCCTAGTGGGTTTCATATTATAAAAATGCTGGAATTAAAGGGTATTAATAAGCATATCGTGACCAAAACAAGAGCAAGACATATTCTGATTAAAACTAACGAACTGATCGATGATGCTGAAGCTAAACAAAGGTTGGAGTCACTGAAAGAAAGGGTTGAAGATGGTGATGATTTTGAAACTTTGGCGCGATCAAATTCTGATGATAAAGGCTCTGCTATTAATGGGGGGGATTTGAATTGGGTCGGGCCTGGTGACTTGGTTCCTCCTTTTGAAGCGGCAATGAATAAATTATCTATCAATGAAATTAGTGATCCTGTTCAAACTCAATTTGGCTGGCATGTTATTCAAGTACTAGAAAGAGAGGATAGAGATAATAGTGCTGAACATAAAAAAAACAAGGTGAGAGAGGAAATTCGTAAGCGTAAAATTGAGGAAGAAACTGAGTTGTGGTTACGCCGTTTACGGGATGAGGCATTTGTTGATATTAATTTGGATCGGTTATAAGTGATGAATATTGAACAAGCGAATAAAAAGGAAGCGCATCTTAAAAAATGTTTAAAGCCTCTTTTATTTAAAGAAGAGCTGCTTTTTCATAAGGAATTGATTACACGCTTGGCGGGTGAGCTGGATATTAGTATTTTAGATTGTGCGGCAGCTTTATCATTACTTAAGCAGCCAGAGATAGGGTTTAAACATAATGATTCTGTTGAAAAAGATTTAGGTGAAGTCATTAAGGAGCAGGCGATTGTTACTCCGCTTAAGCAAAGAGTCGTTAGATATCGACTTGATGTGGGGCGAAAGCATTCGGCCTCAGTTGAGGATATAAAAAGTATTCTGATAGAAGTGTCTGGGGTTGATAAAAACCGGATAGGAAAGCTGGAAATTCGGAATTATTACAGTCTAGTTGATTTGCCAGAGGGTATGCCTGCTGATATATTTCAATTGTTGACTGATGTCGAAATTAATAGGCGTAAGTTGAACCTTAAACGAGTGAAATATCAGCCTAGGTTTTATCGGAGAAATAATAAAAAAAGGCAGTCTCAAAAGCCTTATGCAGGTTAATTATTTTGGTAGTAGGGTGAAGCTGTTGATAAAACTACAGGCTTCCCCACCAACATTATTTTCATGGTTATTTATATCGCAGGGTAGTAAAGACCAGGCTTTAAGCACCCCCGTTTGGCATAGGTATCTACACAAGTATTTTCTTTTTGCTATGCAGAATTAGAGAAAAAAGATAATCCTTTTAAACTGAGTAGTTTGTAGTTACAACGCTTACTCTCTATTCCTCATTCTTTTATCTTTAAAAGAAAAGAAAAATTTGAAGAAGAGAATTATTTGACTCCCCTCTCGGTAATTGCTCCTGCATTACTCTACCTCCTGCATCCATGCAGTCGCCCCAGCCCTCTCCCCGCTTGGGGCGAGGGCTTAAGAGCACAAACTCCAGGTTACTGCTGCTTTTATAAAACTTGTGTAAATACCTATGCGACCAGAGAGAGCTTTATAAGCTGACCTGAAATAAGTTAATAGTCATGACCAGACCATTCTTGTTTTTTATATACTCGTGCTTTGTATAGAACCCTGTTATTTTATAGAAACATAGGGATTGAATTTCATTTCATGAGCAAAGGTGGACATGGGGCCGTGGCCAGGAATGAATTTCACCTCTTTACCGAGTGGCCACAAATTATTTTTTATAGAATTAATAAGCGTATCAAAATTGCCTTTTGGAAAGTCAGTACGGCCTATAGATTCTTTAAACAGAACATCACCAACTAAAGCAAGTTTAGACGCCTGGTGGAAGAAAACAATATGGCCTGGAGTGTGGCCTGGACAGTGAATAACCTTTAACTCTTGATTTCCAATAGTGACTATATCGCCTTCATTTAACCAGCGATTCGGGGTGAAAATTTCGCTATCAGGAAACCCAAACGTTTGAATCTGGGAGGGGATTGAATCTAACCAGAATTTGTCTTCTTGTTGAGGACCTTCAATAGGTAAAGAGAGTTTCTTTGCTAATTCAGCCACAGCACCGACATGATCAAGGTGGCCATGAGTGACTAAAATTGATTCTAGGATTACAGCTTCAGTTTCTACTGTATTTAAAATAACATCAATATCCCCTCCCGGGTCAACAATTGCCGCTTTATTTGTTTCTTCGCAAATTAATAAGGTGCAATTTTGTTGGTAAGAGGTAACGGGGATAATTATAAATTTTAGACTCATAATGATGTGTTGATAGATATTGTAGAGCGGACTTCAGTCCGCAATTTATAGAGTGGCTTGATGATGGCGGACTAAAGTCCGCGCTACAAAAAACGACTTATTAATACACATCACGCACATAACGTTTTTCTTTCTTAAGCTGATTGACGTAATCAATTGCTTGTTCTGTTGTTTTATGACCATGTTCTGCAATAAGGCTATGTAAAGCTTTATCAACATCTTTAGCCATATAAGTCGCATCGCCGCAAACAAAGAATGAGCCACCTTGTTCTAACCAGGTAAACATTTCAGCACCATTTTCAATCATGCGATCTTGTACATAGATCTTTTGTTCCTGATCTCTTGAAAATGCCAAGTCTAAGCGACTAAGCACTCCTTTTTCTTGCATCGCTTCAATTTCATCTTGATAGATATAGTCAGTCTCTGCATTACGGTCGCCAAAAAGTAACCAGTTCTTACCATTGGCTTTTCTAAACTCACGTTCCTGTAAAAAAGCTCTGAAAGGTGCAATACCCGTTCCTGGGCCAACCATAATCATAGGTAAAGAATCATCTTCTGGAACCCTAAAGCTTTTGTTAGGAGAAAAGAAGATTTTTACTTCTGAAGCATCATCTACCAAATCAGCCATATAAGTAGAGCAAATACCTTTATGCTCACGATCATGTGCATTGTATCGAACACTAGCAACAGTTAGATGTACCGTGTCGGCATGCATTTTTCCACTGGATGAAATAGAGTAGGCACGATGTTGTAGGGGTTTTAATAAAGCTAAAAATTCAGCAGCAGAAAACTGCATGCCAGGGAATTGTAATAATAAATCTAAAGTATCACGTCCCCATAGGTATTTTGATAATGCCGCTTTATCATCACTTTCAAGTAATCCATTTAATTCTTGGTCACCCGAGCGGTTAGCAATTTCTTGAATAAGCTCTTTGCTAGGTAGCTTGATTTCAAAATGAGTCCGTAATGCTTCCGATAATGACATGGGGTCGCCATTAACAGGTTCATCCTCAGTACCTGTGCAAGAAATAGCGGTAACTATAGCAGAAACTAATTCTGGACAGTTTAGAGGGACGACGTTTAATGCATCACCTGCCTCATAAGTTAAACCTGAGCCTTCAAGCGAAAATTCGTAATGACGGGTTTCTTTAGATGACTTCTCAGAAGTTAACAGGCGATTTGCTGTCATCTTGCTGACAAATGGGTTTTTACGGTTAAATTTTGGCTTAGCGCTAGCTGAGCTGCTGTCGGTAGAAATAGACACGGTTGCGCCATCTGACATCATGGGAATAACATTGTTAATCCAGTTTTCAGCCGTTTCTTCAAATTCAACATCGCAATCGGCACGATCAAAAAGGCGTTTAGCGCCCAATTCAGCTAAACGGTTATCCCAGTCTATCCCTGCTTTACAGAATAAATCATAGCTTGTATCACCTAATGCCAAAATAGAGAACTGGGTATTATCCATTTTTGGAGCAGTTTCTGCACAGATAGCATCCCAAAGTAATTGAGCATTATCGGGCATTTCACCTTCACCATAAGTACTGGTGATAATTAATAGATACTCCATTTTAGCTAGCGCATCTATTTCTATCTCGTCCATGCTTTTAACAACAGGAAGTAAGCCGTGTGTTTTAGCGGCATCAGCGGCATCAGTTGCTACAGATTCTGAATTGCCTGTTTGTGTACCATAAAGAATATTGATGACACGGGCATCAGCCTGATTACTTGATCCAGAATTTTGCAACATATGGCTGTGCATACCTGCAAAAAAACCACCTATCCAAGCGCGTTGGGTATCACTGTAGGGTGCATTTTGTGGAATATTTGGTGTTTTCATATTTTATGTAACTGTTTTATAAGGCTTTACGTAAAAACCGCTGAACATTTTCTAATTATCTTTATGTCGAACGGTTTTTACGTCAATACAACTTTAATTAATTTGTTTCTTATGCTTCATCGAGCATGGTTTGAACAATATTAAGGCTGGCTAAAGCTGCAATATATTCGGCAATACCTGTGACTTCAGCCAAAGCAGTTCTATTTGCATTCTGCTGTTCCATTATCCAGGCAGTTGAGCCAATAGAATAAATGCTTTGTACGTCACGTTGAATCATTGCAGTTTTATAATCCGTTAGGCGTTTATCTGCCAGTAATGCAGATAATTGCTCATCAGTATAATTTGCATAAGCTTCTCTATAAGTTTTAACTAGAGCATCCTGAATTTTACGAGGACGTTCGATTATTAATTTTTCTGCTAGTTGAGTCACTTGCTGTTCTGTTATTTCAGTTTGAGCTGATTTGCTTAGCTGATCTTTAGCTATTTTTTGTGCAGTATTGATAACAGAAAAACTATTAATTAACTTAAAGGTTAATGAGGTATCGGTTTTTCCATAATCAGGAATAGCCCCATCAAATAGTGCCTGATTATGTTGGTAACCTTCTTTAACAAGCTTAATTTGTGTTTGCGCATAATCAACAGCTAACTCTTCAATCGTGCTTTTACGGTCTGAAGTTTTGCTTAGAAACTCAGCGGTTTGAGTTTTATATAACCATAAAGGAATAGCAAACTTAAAGTGTTTGCGTTCGTTTTCCCAGTCAGCTAAAATTTTCTTACCGATAATTGAGTTGGTGTATTCAATATGTTGCTCAAGCATAGACAAAATGAATTGCTCATGTGCTTTTGATACTTCAGACTCTTCAGTTAAGCTACGAATTTCAACAGAGCTTACATCGTGTAAGTTTTCTAAACGATTTTTAGGGTCATATTGATAGGCATTGCCGCCTGACATGCCCGTACAGAAACCTTTTCCGAAAGTACCTAGGTTAAGTACTGTACCGTTGATCATATATTCGCAAGCAAAGTCACCCACACCTTCAACAACAGCCATAGCACCTGAGTTACGAACGCCAAAACGGTCGCCCGCTTCCCCATTGATAAAGGCTTTACCACCCGTTGCACCGAAAAGGGCAAAGTTACCAATTAATACGTTTTCTCCAGATGCTTTAGAGCCGCCACCTGGAGAGTTAATGATGATAGTACCGCCACAGGCTGTTTTGCCTACGCCATCATTACAGGTACCTAAATGTTCCATGCGCATACCATCATTATTGAAGGCGGCATAACTTTGTCCAGCGGAACCTGTTGTGCGAATGGTCACGCTATCGGCAGCTAAATATCGACGGCCATGTTGGTTGGTGTAAATAAGTTTTGAATCATTAGCTTGTTGCTCATTGATTTCATACGCAAGAATACGTTCAATATCAATCGCTGTTTGTCCACCTACCGTTTTATGGCGGTTGTTAAGCTTAAACTCAGGTCCTTCAAGAACAACCTTTTGACCTTTAACAATATCGGCTGTGATTTGTTCAATCGATTGGTCATCAATGCTAAAGTCGGCTTCTAAATAAATAGGATTATCAATTTTAACTTCATTAACTTGAGCTAATAAGCGTGTGAAATCTAGTTGGCCTACCATCGTTGGATGGTCAATCAAATGTAATAAATCAGCTTGTCCTCGAATCTCAGTTAAGCTTGTGTAACCAAGGCTTGCCAGAATTTCTCTTACTTCGTGAGCCAAGTTCATGAAGTATTGGGCAAGTACACGTGGGTCGCCTTTGAATTCTTCATGGATGGTCGTTAAACCTGCCGGACAGCGAATATTACAGTTCTTAGCCATAACACAGCGCAACATCATTAATGCGGTGGTACCAAACTCAAAAGAATCACCACCTAAAATGGCTGACTTAACCACATCAATACCACTTTGATGTGCGGCACTACAGCGTAGAACCACTTTATCGCGTAAGCCGTTAGCCGCTAATGCCTGATGTACTTCGGCAATACCAATTTCTGGTGAGCGACCTGTGTTTTTTAAGCTAGTGACTGCTGCTGCACCTGTACCGCCCGAATTACCCGCCACGTTGATAACATCGGCACCTGCTTTAGCAACACCGACAGCAATAGTACCAATCCCTTCAGAAGAGACTAGTTTAACGACAACTTTTACCCTAGCTGCTTTGGCATCATGAATTAATTGACCTAAATCTTCAATAGAGTAGGTGTCATGATGTGGAGGAGGGCTGACTAATTCAACTTTTGGTGTCCCCCCGCGTAACGAGGCAATTTCAACGGATACTTTAGCTGCAGGTAATTGTCCACCTTCACCTGGTTTCGCACCTTGAGCAATCTTAATTTCAATCTCTTCAATATTGGGATCAGCAAGGTAGCCAGCCCAAACGCCAAAGCGACCTGAAGCAAACTGTTTGATTTTGCTTGATCTAATCGTGTTAAAGCGGCTGGAATGCTCGCCACCTTCGCCAGAGTTACTAATTGCACCGGCAATATTAGTCCCTTGTGCAACGGCTTCATGGGCTTCTGATAATAAAGCACCATGACTCATTGCGCCTGTTGCTAAGGTTGATGTGATTTCGTGTGCAGCTTGTACATCAGATAGTGCAATGGGGGCGCGTGCTGTTTTAATCGTATTAAGATAGTTATTGAATAAACATTCGGAATGACATACTTTGGTATCAATGCTGATGTGATTGCTATTGACGGTTAAACTAAAGTCTTCATCACTAAAGCGCTTATTAAAATGATCTGCTAAAGCTTGTAAACGTTTGCTCGAAGAGTTCTCGGTAAACGAGACTTCAAAATGTTCGGCATTTGTTGTTTTAACGCTTAATCCGGTAATTAGATAATTATTATTACCTTGTAGGTTTTGTTGACTTAAAATCGAATCAAAATCTTCACAGCTATTTGCTGCACGGATATCGGCAGGGAAGTTAACAATATCTCTTAATGCAGCCGGTCTGCTAATACGCTCTTGATAGAGACCTTTGGTAAAGTTGCGGTAGGCTGGAGTGATACCAAATTGATCAATTTGTTCAGGTGTGCGTTTATCGTAACCAAAGTCAAGATAAGCGGTATCACTTACTGCTGTTGCTTTCTCATGCTGAGGGATATATAAAATATCCTCATCAGTCATATTAATATATTCTCTTACTGCGGTATTACCAAAGGTATGGCCCGCACCTTCTTGGCGTTCTTTAAATAAACCTAGAAAAGGAATATCTTTTTCTTCATTGATGGATAATGATTTGTGATGCCATTCTGTTGCACTTGCAGCAATATCGGCATAACGAACCCCACCGACAGAAGAGTGTATATTTGGAAAGTAAGGTTTTAGCCGGGGTTCGTCAGTATCTAGATAGTTAGATTCAAAAAACTCACCACCGATATAGCTTTCAGCCGTACATAAGCCAAATTTACCCATGGTTTTCATCAACGATTTTTTAATCCCTGCTTGAAAACTATCTAAGGCGACTTGTTGGTCTTGCTCATTGTTGTAATGAGTAATGACGCGATTATGAACGCTAATAGGGCAGATAGCTGATGCGCCAAACCCTAAAATAGTTGCAACATCATGTGGGCTTGCCGCTTGACCTGTCTCTAAAACAATAGACGAGTTAAAGCGTAGACCTTGAGATGTCAAATGTTGGTTGGCAGCAGAAATCATTAATAAAGCAGGGATGGCGGCTTTTTCTTTACTGATATTTTGATCAGTTAAGATGATGATGCCTGTATTTGCTTTTGCTGCTTTTTCAATTTGTTGGCAAGCTGCTTTAAGAGCAATGATTAATTTATTTTCATTTTTTTCTACATTATCGTAATCAGGCGTGTACAACATATCTATCGTTGTATGACTAACAGCTGATTGCCTGCGAATTTGTTCTAATTGGGTACGTTGTAAAACAGGTGACTCAATAATTAATTGACGACTGTCATGCTCTGAGAAAGTCGGTTTGGCACCTAAGGCGACACGCAAGGTCATGCCGTCACTTTCACGTAAAGAATCAAGCGGTGGGTTGGTGACTTGAGCAAAACGTTGGCTAAAATAACGTGACATGCCGCCTTCTGCTTTTGATAAAGCATTTGGGGTGATGCCGTATCCCATCGCTGAAACCTTTTCCATGCCATTACTTAGAATGGGATCAAGCAAGAATTTAAAGCTTTCCTGGTTAAGAGAGTAGGCGGTATGTCTTTGGTCAATATTAAATGTGTGTTGATTACATAATTCTGATAATTCAACTTTGTCAAAATCTGTAATATGAACAGCGCTTTTATCTAATAAAGCTTTGTAGTCTTTTTCTTTAGCCAGTCTATCCATTACTTGATGGCTATCGTAAGCTTCACCTGTGCTATGGTCAAAATAAAGCATGCCGCCTGCTTCAATTCTGCCACGTCTTAATACTTCATCGGCAGGGAAGTCAATTTGTCCTGCTTCTGACATGACGGCTAAGTACTCTGTCGTTTCAACTGAGCGTAAAGGTCTCAGGCCTAAGCGATCAAGACGAGCGCCAACGCGAATACCATCATTAAAGATGATAGCTGCGGGACCGTCATTTTTTTCTTCGTATAAGCTGAAGTATTCCAGCATGGCGCGTACTTCATCAGAAAGTGACGTGTCGTTTTCCCATGCAGGGGGCATCATGGCTAAAATAGCGGTGACGATATCCAGATTATCTTCATTAATACGACGAGTCAGCGTTTGGTCTAAACGACCCGAGTCAGATTGGCCGTTTGGAAAAATAACTTCTTTGTTATTTTGACGGGCAATTGCATTTTCGCTTAGTCTATTTTTCTTATCGGTATTTAATTCACCATTGTGCGCCATATAGCGGAATGGCTGAGCCATCATGGTTGCAGGTGCTGTATTGGTCGAAAACCGAGTGTGGAAAAATAAAGTACTTATTTCATGATCTGCATCATACAAATCAGTGAAATAAGGAATCACTTCAAAAGAATTAAGGCGACCTTTATATACTTGAGTACGTGAACTCATTGATAAAGGGTAAAAACCATCCAGTTCGTGTCGAGTAAAGCCTTCTGCTTCGATGGTGAGCAGAGCAACTTGAATATGTTTTTCAAACTCTTCATGGCTTGCATCTTTTAATGCTTCAGGACGGCCGAAGATAAGCTGTTTGATAGGAAGTTGTGCGTTAACAGATGCTTCATTAAGCACTGAGTTATCAACAGGTACATTTCTCCAGGCAATAACAGGTAAGTCAAAATCTTTTAAATGATTTTCGACTAATTGTGTCGCAGCAGCATCATATTTGACATGATCTTCAGGGTAAAAAAAGTTGGCAACGCCAAATTGACCCAGTTTTAGATCATTTAATCCAGTTACTTTACGGAAAAATTTAAGGGATAGGTCAATATTTACTCCAGCTCCATCACCAATGCCTTCCGCACTCATACCGCCTCTATGAGGGATAGTGCAGAGTGCCTCATGAGACTTTATCAATAAATCATGAGATTGTTTACTTGTTTTGTGAGTTATAAAGCCAACGCCACAGCTGTCTTGTGATAAATCTTCATTGTAAAGCATTTGAGTTGTATGATTTTTAAGGGAGTTTATATTCATCGCCATCCCGGTCCTTAATTTATAATTTAATGTCTTGTAGTCAATATGGTTTTTTTGCTTATTGCATGATAGAGTCAGAGGTCAAGCCCCTAAGTCACAATTAACTACTAAAAATTTCGATCAGTGAAACTTTACAATTATACCATGAGGTGATTTTTATGTCATTTTAGTTGAAATGAGTCGGGGGATTTAGGTTTAAAGTATAATATTTTAGGATAGAAAGCGTTTTTAAGGGATGAGGGTATTAATAATACCCGAAAGTGCTGTAAACCAGATGCTTTTACGTTACCTTTAAGAAGCCTCTGGTCAAGTTGCTTAGAATTTAGCAAGCTAAAACTAATTGGACTTGATCAGAGCTTCCTTAAAGACAGGGTAAATCTGAATAATGGCTAATTAGACTAAGTCGTTAATTTTTTGTTTTTGAGAGTTGCGGTAAATATGAAAGAATTTGATGTTGTTATTGTGGGTGGCGGGATGGTTGGTGCCGCTGTTGCCTGTGGTTTGGGGGGGCATGGATTAACCGTTGCTGTCATTGAGCAGTCGTTACCCAAGGCGTTTTCTACTGAGCAGTCGCATGATTTAAGGGTCTCTGCTTTAAGTTTGGCCTCAAAAAATATATTAAAGTCTGTTGGTGCTTGGGATGGTGTATTAAATCGTCGTTATTGTCCCTTTAGGCGTATGCGAGTTTGGGAAACAGCTGGTGATACAGAGTTTAATAGTGATGATATAGACTTGCCTGAATTAGGGTATATCGTTGAAAATCGGGTGACTCAGTTGGCGTTATTAGATAAGTTAGCTGATTTTGATAATGTGGAATTATTTGCCCCAGCCACTATTAAAACAATTAAATACTCGCCATCATCTCAAGCATCAATAGAATTGGCTGATGGTGTGGAGGTGAGGGCGAAAGTTTTAGTGGCTGCTGATGGAGGTAATTCTAAGGTAAGGCAGGCAGTGGGCTTAGGGGTAACCAGCTGGGATTATAAGCAACATGCTATGGTTATTTATGTAGAGACTGATTATGAACAACAGGATATTACTTGGCAGCGTTTTGTGCCTAGTGGGCCGCAGGCATTTTTACCGTTGACAGGGAATTATGGTTCAATCGTCTGGTATAACTCAGCAGATGAAGTGAGACGTCTAAAAGGTTTGTCGGGTGAGCAGCTTATTCAGGAATTAACAGATACATTTCCAGATTGTCTAGGGAAGATTAAACAGGTTTTGGGGGTGGCAAGTTTTCCTTTAAAAAGGCAACATGCTCAGTATTATGTTAAGCCGGGTGTCGCTTTAGTCGGTGATGCAGCGCATATGATTAACCCTTTAGCTGGGCAGGGTGTAAATATTGGATTGCTGGATGCTGCGGCATTGGCTGAGGTGTTGGTAGAAGCCAATGAAAATGGCGAAAATATTGCTGATATTGAGGTTTTAAAGCGATTTGAAAAAATGCGTAGAAATGAAAATTTAAGGATGATGACGGTGATGGATGCATTTTATCGTGTTTTTAGTAATAAGCTGCTACCTGTTAAGTTTATTAGAAATTTTGGGTTGGGGCTGGCGGAGCGTCTATCGCCTGTAAAAAATAAAGTGATGCGTATGGCTATTGGGCTGGATGGGAATTTACCAAAATTAGCACAAGGAAAAGAGCTGAAATAATTAATTTTTTTTATACAATCTCTTGAAATATTAATAATTTAGGTTAAGGTTATAAGAAATAGCTTTCGGTTTGGGGTGGTTGTTATGGAAAAAAGGTTTTATCCGCGTGTAGTAAAACGATTTTCGGCGGTGGTTGAGAATGAAGAGGGGGTGAAGTTAAATGTCGTTGCAGTTGATGCATCCAGTGAAGGGGTTTGTATTCAATGTAATACCTTTGAGCGAAATCTAATTACGCCTGGCGGCAGTTTTGTCAGTCATGGGAAGCCTGTTGAGCTTTTTATATGGCTTGAATTGCCGAGTAAGGGAGGGGCGTTAAAAAAAGTCGGTGCGAGGTGTCATGTTGCTTTTTCTCGGCGAATATCAAGAGATCAGTGCAAAATAGGGATGCGTTATATGGAAATGGATGAAGGTGTCTATGATACGTTAATTAATTATATAGAATCTATAACGGCATCTAATGATGGTTAATTCATGATAGCAAAGAAAAGAACTTTCATTTTTCTAAGGAGCAGGTGTTTCTGGTTTTAGCTTAAGGAACCTCTGATCAAGTCCAAAGTCTCTTTCTAAAAGAAATTTGATTCGATTTTTTAAAATTACATGGCTATTAATAAAGCACAGGTTGAAAAGTCATATGCCACTAATTTCTTAGCAGCATTTAAAGTTTTGTCGATAAAAGTGGGAGGGGCCTATTTGGCCGCGTCTGCTCTTGATCTTATTCTAAACGCGGCCAATAGGCCCCTCCTACCGATAGCAATAGCTCAGGGTTTTACTCATTTTCATAAACCTGTGGTTTATATAGAGTCATGTAAAATTATTGCTTTTTTCATTCTAAAACACCTTATTTTTACCGCTATTTTTGTCCAAAACTCGATTTTATCGAGTTTTGGACGGATTTATCCCGCGAGCTTCCCTTTTAATTGGTAGAGATTTGCCAACCCAAGTAACATGAATACTTGAGTTCGATTCTTTTCCAATCCCTTATAGCATACTTTTTGATAGCCAAACTGACATAGCCCGCATCACCAAGCACAACTTTTAGTCGCTAAACTCTCTAACCCACTCGTCTTCTAGCGGGTGGTTGTTTAGTCTTGGTCGATGAAGGCGCTTGAACGATAGTGGCATCAATCATACTGCCTTGAGAGACCTTAATTCCTTTGTCGACTAGGTAGCTATTAATTTCTTCAAAGAGCTTCAGGTTTAACTCATACTTTTCAATGAGCCTGCGAAAATAAGTATCATGCTCTCATCAGGTATTGCATCAGCAACAAGCTCAAGCCCTGCAAAATGACGCATACTTTATCATAAAGCGCTTTTTCTGCGGCTGGGTCTGAGAGCCCATACCACTGCTGAAGAAATGAATGCGTAACATGCGTTCCATTGGTATGGGGGGATGATCATTACCTGCTCTAGGGTCATGAGGTTCAATCAACTTTAGAAGACGTTTCTAAGGGACAACTTGCTCCATTTCATTAAGAAATTTCTCTCGTTTGGTGGTGATTTTTTTATTCTGATCACTGAGAGTGGCAAAGCTGAGCTGTTTCATTATGGCAGTTCCCTGTGTCTCTATTCTAAAGCCATATTATCTCATTTTTTAGGGGGGTTAATCAGAGCCTCCTTAAGTGAAATTATCGCCGTGTGAAGTATAATACCAATCCCAATATAATTTATACCTGAACTGAGAAATCGTCATTCCTACAGGTTCTTAGCAGGAATCTATGTGCGTGTATGGATTTCCGATTAAAGGTTTCGGGAATGACGGTTATTAGCGTGATTATTTATTGGGATTGGTATAATACGTCTTTTAGAGGGTTGCGCTTCATAGAATAATCAACAAAAGAGTTGTTTGATCTATGGGTTTTTTGTATAGGGTGTGTGGTACATGGCCCCGCAAAAAATGACTAATACCGCAACATATTGATTTAATTTGTAATCTCACTTATTTTTTGGAAAACATGAAAAAAATATTTAACAAAAGCTTTTTTACCAATTTTATTGCCCTAGCGATTATTGCAACAGGCTATCTTTGTCCCGTGCAGTCAGAGCTGGTTAAGTCCATTGGTTTTTTTGCTCTATCAGGCGCGGTAACAAACTGGATAGCTATTCATATGCTATTTGAAAAAGTCCCCTTGTTATATGGATCGGGAGTAATCCCTAATCGTTTTGAAGAGTTTAAATCATCAATTAAAGATTTGATGATGAATCAATTTTTTACGGTGGAGAATATAGAACAGTTTATTCATACAGAAGAAAAGCAGGCGGGAAAAGTCCTTAATATTGAACCGCTAATGGAAGCCGTTGATTACGATAAAATTTTTGAAGGCCTAATTTCGTCGATTATGGAATCATCATTTGGTGGTATGTTGCAAATGATGGGAGGGGAAGAAGCTTTAATTCCATTAAAAGAACCGTTCACAGAAAAGATGAAAGTAACTTTAATGGAAATGGTTGAATCAGATAAATTTAATGCCGCATTAGAGCAGAGTCTGGATGCGCATAAGATAGGTGAAGATATTATTACTAAAGTAGAAACGGTGATTGATAAGCGCCTTAATGAGTTAACCCCTCAGCTAGTTAAAGAAATGGTTCAAGAGATTATTCGTCAGCATTTAGGCTGGTTAGTAGTTTGGGGTGGCGTTTTTGGTGGTCTAATTGGTGCTGGGTTTAGTTTTGCATGAAGTCTGTTGAGTTAGCTTTTGAGGTTTTTGGAGATAGAGATAAGACCTCTTTAATTGTGCTGCATGGTTTCTTTGCATCGTCGCGAAATTGGCGACAAATAGCCAGGAAACTGTCTGAATTATACTGTGTTTATGTGCTGGATATGCGTAATCATGGATCCTCTCCTCATGCTGAAGAAATGGATTATCCGGTGATGGCTGAAGATATAAAGGCATTTATGGATAAGCAACAGTTAATGACCACTCATATTTTAGGCCATAGTATGGGCGGGAAAGCGGCTATGTGGTTTGCTTTAAACTATTCCGAGAGAGTCGACCATTTAATTGTTGCCGATATTTCCCCGGTGGCTTATCAGCACAGCTTTGATAAAACAATTAATGCTTTAAAGCAATTACCCTTGGGTGAATTGTCTAATCGAAAGCAGGCAGACGCGTTCTTATCTCCCTTTATTCCAGAGCTATCGTATCGACAGTTTTTATTGCAGAACTTGCAATTAAATGATGGGGAATATAAATGGCGGGTTGATTTAGATATTTTTTATCGCACGGCAGATAATATTATTGGTTTTCCTGAGCTTAATATAATTGAGCCTTATCAGGGGCGGGTGCTCTTTATTATGGGGGAGAATTCAAATTATCTTGATCAACAAGCGATCAATCAATGCTTCCCTAATGCCGAAGTCTCAATTATAAAAGAGGCGAGTCATTGGTTGCATATTGATAAACCCGCTGATTTTTTAGATAGCGTTATAAATTTTTTGTAGAAAAAAGTAAAAAAAAACTGGATTTGGCCGCTAACAATAGCATGAGACATAGTAGGTTAAAAACATGACACGCTTTAAGACATTGTTGATAGCTTTTTTTCTACCTAGTTCAGTAGCTATTGCAGATAGCTATGCGGCTCCTTTACAAGTAGCTAACTGGAAAGTTAAGAAAGGTGAATCATATTGTCAATTAAACCAAAATATACCGTTGTATGGTATGGCTGGCTTTATGCATCAGTCAGGGGATTTGTTGCGCTTTTCTATTAGAGAAGATAGATATAAAGCTGACATTGTTAAGGCAAGTTTATCCATAGAAAACCCGCTCTGGCGGCATGATGCATTAGACACAAGAGATTACCTGGTTTTTCTGGATAAGGCTGTTGATATTCAGAATATCCCCAGATTAAGTGTTTATGGTGAAAATGCCGAGCTGATGCTAGATGCGTTATCAAATGGCTTATCGCCTACCTTTAGTTATGTTCGGGCATCTATGCCTGGGTTATTACCTGCAACAGAAGTTTCTATTTCTGCAATTAATTTTTCTAAAAATTATCAGCAATTTACTGATTGTAGAAAGGCGTTCTTACCTTATGGACTAAAAGACGTTCTTGAAAGAAGTTTGTTTTTTAAAGCTAAAAGCCAATGGTTAAATGCGACTATTTTGATGCAATTGAAAGATATAGCACGCTATATAAAGGAGGTAAAGGGCGCTAAAATTGTTATTGTCAGTGACACGGCTGTGGCAGGTGCTATTGATAAAAGATGGTTTTTAAAGCGAGCGAAGGTGATTACTGATAAATTATCAGCGTTAGGGGTTGCGAGCAGTAAAGTTGATGTAAAAAAAACGGCCTATACTGCCTCGAATAATAAAACCATACGATTAAGTATTTTTGGCCCTGATGCATTAACACTGATCTACTATCGAAAAGGAAGAGTTAAATTAAATTCGAGTGAAAAACAGCGATTAAACTTGATTGTTAAGTATACCCAAGGCTTTATGCCAAATGCCAAAGTGGTTATTAAAAGTCATACCGATGGAAAAGGTCGACGAGCAGCAAACCTTAAAGTGTCACAGCGGCGTGGTGACGAAATAAAACGATACTTACTTAGTCAGGGGATGGCGGAGGGGAGGTTGATAGTTAAAGCTTTTGGCGAAACTCGACCGGTTAAGAGTAATCGATTCCCAACAGGCAGGGCAAAAAATAGACGAGTGATTATTGATTTAGTCGGCTAGACTAAACGTTTGTATAGGGAGTACTTTTGTCACTTGTCGGCTTACTTTGAGTGTTATTATTGGTAGGCATAAGTCCTGGTTGTATTGAAAAATAAAAGGAAGATCTATGTATAAATGTAAGTATTTTGAAATTCATGAATTAGTTCCACCGCATGTTTATGCCCAGCGGGCTGAAAGGTCTTGGGAGTTATTAGATGAAAATCTATTAATCACTTTAGATAAATTGAGAGAGCGTTATGGTGCAATGACTGTTAATAATTATCATTGGGGTGGTGAGCGTGAGTGGAGTGGTTTGCGTACTCCGGGTAGTCCTTTTTATAGTCAATATAGTCAGCATTCTTTTGGGCGTGCTGCGGATTGTTTGTTTAAAACAATATCAGTTGAAGAGGTCAGGCAGGATATTATTGAAAACACTTCTGCTGAGGCGTTTGGCTTAATCTCAGGTATTGAGATGTCAGTATCCTGGTTGCATGTTGATGTGAGAAATTGTCAGAGAATAAGATATTTTAATCCTTAAAATTAATTATGCTCTGAGTATTAAAAGTTTTAAAAGAATATGTGTTTTTTCGGTATAATTGAATCATTTTATTCTATATTAGTACTTAGGGCGTTATGTCAGAAATTAATAAAGTTGTATTGGCCTATTCAGGCGGACTGGATACCTCTGTTATCTTAAAATGGTTGGAAGATGTTTACTCGTGTGAGGTGGTAACCTTTACCGCGGACATCGGACAAGGTGAAGAAGTTGAGCCAGCAAGAGCAAAGGCTGAAGCCATTGGTATCAAAGAAATTTATATTGATGATATGCGTGAAGAATTTGCTAGGGATTTTGTTTTCCCTATGTTTCGTGCAAATGCAATTTATGAAGGCGAATATTTATTAGGTACCTCTATCGCAAGACCTCTTATTGCCAAACGCTTAATTGAAATTGCCAATGAAACAGGTGCTCAGGCTATATCACATGGTGCAACGGGTAAAGGTAATGATCAGGTAAGATTCGAATTAGGTGCTTATGCTTTACGCCCTGATATTCAAATTATTGCACCTTGGCGGGAATGGGATCTTAATTCACGTCAATCATTGCTTGATTATGCCGCACAACATGGCATTGCTGTTGAAAACAAAAAAGGTAAGAAATCACCTTATTCAATGGACGCTAATTCACTTCATATTTCTTATGAAGGTGATATTCTGGAAGACCCTTGGAATGAGCCAGAAGAAAGCATGTGGAAATGGACGGTTTCACCAGAAAATGCCCCTGACGCAGCGACATACCTTGAATTAAGTTATGTGAAAGGTGATATCGTTGCCATTGATGGCATCCCTCATACCCCTAATGAAGTCATGGAAAAGTTGAATACCATTGGTGGTGCTAATGGTGTTGGACGTTCAGATATCGTAGAAAATAGGTATGTTGGCATGAAATCCAGAGGCTGTTATGAAACACCAGCTGGTACCATTATGTTAAAAGCCCATAGAGCAATGGAATCTTTAACATTGGATAGAGAAGTCACCCATTTAAAAGATGAGTTGATGCCACGCTATGCAACCTTGATTTATAACGGTTACTGGTGGAGTCCTGAGCGTGAAATGTTACAGACGATGATTGATCAGTCTCAAATTACTGTAAATGGTACCGTTAGGGTTAAATTGTATAAAGGCAGTATTACTATTGTTGGTAGAGAATCAAAAACTGACAGCTTATTTGATGAAAGTATTGCAACTTTCGAAGATGATAAGGGGGCTTATAATCAGAAAGATGCAGAAGGCTTTATTAAACTTAATGCATTAAGAATGAGAATTGCAGCGCAAAAGAAATAATAGAAATGGATGTTTCATGTGCCTATACCTGTGAAACATCCCATTTGTAATTGTAGATGGTTATATTTTTTGTAAACTTGTATAATGAAAAATTGTGTTTTAATTGCAAGCCCAGGCTCTGAAATAATAACAATAATGAGTGGAATAGTATGCGTAAGGTAAAACCAGGCTTCGATCATGCTAAAGCTCAGCATGGTATTGTCGTTCTGAAAAATATTCCTCATCAGGGGTTAGTTAAGGCGAATAGGACTTTATTGCTGATTGCCTCTGTATTGATGGTTGTTGTTTTTGTCTTGGGTTTTTTATTAGTGCCTGAAGAGGATATGGCTAATAGCCTTAAAGTTAAGCGTAATCAGGTTCCTGCTGTTGGCGTAATACAGAATCCTGTTTTGTCAGCAGAGATTAATATATTAAAAGGTCAGTTGGTTGGCATCGTCAGTGGCTCAATTGAGAGTAAATTAAGAGCATTAGAGTCAAGTGTCCGTACGGGGAGTGTTTCTGACTCACTGGGCACTATTCAAGATTTAAAAAATGATGTGAGGGTTTTGCAAACATACTCTGTACCAGAAAAAACCAAGCTAGAGTCAGCAGGGAATCAAGCATTATTGCAAGAAGTCTCGCAACTAAAAAGATTGATTTATTTAACGGTAACATCGTGTGGTCTAATGTTCGCAGCCATAGCGGGTGTCTGGATCAGGAAACGGTTTTATTTAACAGAGTATCATGAAAATAAAGCCGCTGCTTTGAGAAATGAAAATAAATTAGATTGAGTTAAGGGTAGCTAATCATTCAAAAAAACCACTTTCAAGTGGTTTTTTTATGCCTGCCATTTAGTGGTAGGTAGGTGATCATAAATATTCTAACATTTCAGTAATTAGCTACAGAGTGTAATTTAAAACGTAAGTTTTAACTCTTAAGTCCTCGCCGCGCTTGGGGCGAGGACTTAAGAGTTATTACAACTTGTACCCTAAGGAACACCTTTTAAAGTCTGGTGAATTCAAGTCATATACCCAAACGACTTGAAGTTGCAGGAATTACCCAAGCTGTCATTCCCGAAGTCTTTTATCGGGAATCTAGTGGTATGAGTGGATTCCTGCTAAGAGTATGCAGGAATGACGAGACATAGAAATCAAGCATCTTGAAATGTAATGGGTATATAGCTTATTTTAAATTTTCAACAAATGTTAAGATACTTTTTGATACCTACTTATTGGTATTTTTCAGGCATAAAAAAACCGCTTCCTAGGAAGCGGTTTTTAAATTCAATAAGCTTAAATTAATAAATTATTTGCTTAAGAATTTGTATACTGCATCAATCGCTTCATCTTCAGAGTAACCCGATTTTTTCACAGGACCGATAGCCATAATTGCAGCCATTGCTTTAGGCATGCCATTTTTACCATTTTTTAATGTATCTGAAAAACTAGCTTTATCAAGTTCACCGGCTTTAATTAAAGCAGCAAGTTGTGGGTTAGAAGAAATGTCATGACAAGCACCACAACCACGACCGAAAGCACGGTCATAGATTTTTTTACCTACTTTCATTTCATCTGCAGCAGCTGAAGCTTGACCACTTAACACGATTAAAGCAACACCTGCTAACGCACCTAATGTTTTTTTCATTTTATTTCTCTCTTTGTGATGAAGAATAACTTTCCTTTATTATTTCTAATAAAATCCCGTCGATTCTGAATAATAATCTGATTAATCTGATAAATGTTAGTTTATTTTTAATAATAGTTCAATCTAATTTTGATCAAATACAGCTACATTATGACTAGATAGGCTGAACATGAACTGAATTCTATTTATTTTCTCCACTTTTGTAAGAAGCCATTGCTTGCAATGCTATAAAACTTCTTACTATTGGCGGTAAAGTTTAATGATAATATCGTTGCAGCTGTGGGGCGCCAGTCAGCTTCTTTTTTAGGACGCCAGAACTTTATCAAGTTTCCTGTTTTTACATCCCACAGGTCAATACGTTGTGTTGTATGCCCTGTTAATAGGTATTTGTTATTCTTTGAAAACTCTGCAGCAGATAAGGTAATCAGTTTAGGCCCAATCGCCTTACGAAGCTTACCATTTGAAATTTTCCATAAACGGGTTTGGCTCAAAGCGGCATTAGTTAATGCATATTTATCATCTTTGCTTAAGACAACGGTTGAAAGCTTGTTACGGTGTTGCCAAGTGTATTTTAATTCACCCGTAGTAAGATCCCAAAGCTTGGCTGTTTGATCATCAGAACCCGTTATAGCATAGAGTCCACTATCAGAAATATCAGTGGTTAACACCATATCGGTATGTTCAAAAGCATATAAGGTTTGACCATATTCCAATGCTAAATAGATGGCTTTGTCAGCCAAACCAATTAAAGCAAATTGGCCGTCAGGTGAAATACTAATAGTTTTAATATTTGGCAATCCCCAGACAGAGAGTAATACGCCATCAGAAATTCGCCACCAGGCGATAGAATCTTTTTCTGCTGTGATGGCATATTCTTCGGAAGGCGAGATGTCAGTTGCAATAATACCGCTATTTTCATCAGTATGTTTCCATTGATGAATCAGTGAGGGCTTGCCTTTAATATCCCATAATTCACCCGCTCCCTCAGTTGTTCCCAGTAAGGCGTAGTTTTCTGATAAATTGGCAGAAAAAAGGTCATTAGCTAAAGACAGTGTTTTTTCTGGTTTTGGGGTTTGGTCACATGCAGCTAAAAAGTAGCTGAATAGGATAAGAAAAAAAAACTTGAGTCTATGCATGATTGAGAATAAGCCAGCTTAAGAAATACGGTCTACATTAAACCAATTTAATTTATCGTGCAATGAAACGACTGTGCCGACAATGATCAGTGTGGGTGCTTTAATTTTTTCGTCAATCACCTTTTTGGGTAAGGACTCCAAGGTGCCGGTGATAACACGTTGGTTGGAGGTTGTGCCTTGCTGAACAATCGCAATAGGGTGCTGTTTTGAGCAACCATGATCAATTAAAGACTGGCAAATTTTCTGCAGCCCAGAAAGGCCCATATAAAAAACAATGGTTTGGTTAGGCGCTGCTAATTGCGGCCAGTTTAAGTCAGTAGAACCATCTTTAAGGTGGCCGGTGACAAAAGTACAAGACTGGGCATGATCTCTATGAGTTAAAGGAATACCTGCATAAGTAGAGCATCCTGAGGCTGCTGTAATTCCAGGCACCACCTGAAAATCAATGTTTTCTTCAAGCAAGGCTTCAATTTCCTCTCCTCCACGACCAAAGATAAAAGGATCACCACCTTTTAAACGGACAACACGTTTCCCCTTTTTAGCTAAGGACAATAAAAGCTCATTAATGGAGTCTTGCGGTAAGCTATGATTTGCACGTTGCTTTCCAACATAAATTTTTTCAGAATCGCGGCGAGTTAAGTCCAGAATCTCAGCAGAGACTAAGCGATCATAAACCACAACATCAGCTTGTTGCATCAGCCTTAATGCACGAAAAGTAAGTAAATCTGGGTTTCCAGGACCCGCGCCCACTAAGTAAACTTCACCTACTGAGGCTTTATCCACTGAATTGGCAATAAGCTGTTGAAGTTGTTTTTCAGCTTCTTGTTGTTTGCCTGAAAAGACCAGTTCTGCAATTTTTCCTTGCAAAATATTTTCCCAAAAAATACGTCGTTGAGAAGGCTCTTTTATTTGTTTTTTAACTTGGCTTCTAAACTTTGCGGCTAAATGAGCAAGGTGACCAAATTCAGCAGGAATAAGGCTCTCAATTTTAGCTCTTAATAAACGAGCTAAAACTGGGGCAGCGCCTCCTGATGAAACAGCAGCTATTACTGGGGATCGATCAATAATGGCTGGAAAAATAAAGCTACAAAGTGCAGGGTTATCAACCACATTAACTAAAATATTTGAGTCAGTTGCCGATTTGGCAACCAATTCATTGGTTGTACTGTTATCAGTAGCGGAAACAACTAAATGAAAGCCCGTTACATCCGTTGTCTCAAATGTTTTTTGCTTGATGGATAAATGATGACTATTTTGCATATTGGCAACAACAGGGGCAATATCGTTAGCGATGACCGTAATGGCTGCACCAGCTCTTGAAAGTAAGTCTATTTTACGGGCTGCAATACTACCCGCACCAATAACTAAACAGGGGCGGTCAGTAAGTTTTAAAAAGAGGGGGAAATAATCCATTGCTTATCTTTGATTCTCGAATGCTTTTGAGAATGCTATTATAAGCCACTCTTAAGAAAAGATGGTTGAGTAAACTTAAATAAATATGATCGAATTTGATTTAGAAGTTGATGCGAGTGGTTTGAATTGCCCTTTACCTTTGTTGCGTTTAAAAAAAGGGCTAATGGAAAGGGATTCTGGTGATGTGATTAAGATTATTGCAACCGACCCCGCTGCTCATTTAGATATAGGTGTCTACACTGAACAAGTCGGGCATGAGATTATTGATTTCTTAAATGAAGATGGTAAACAGATTTTTTATATTAGAAAAAAATAAAGCGTAAATGTTTGTAGAGCGGACGTCAGTCCGCCCTGCAATGTACAAATTAGGGTTGCTTAAGGAAGCTCTGATCAAGTCCAATTATTTTTAGCTTGCTAAAATTGCCGCTATTTTCTAACCAACTTAATCAGAGGCCCCTTAAAAGCCATCTTAAAATAAATCAATATCATTTTCTGTTTCACTCATGCCGCCTTCAAACGTTTGCTTTTCTTCAACAAGAGTGTCTAAAAGATGAGTCACTTCCTTATTATTATTTTCTACAGCCTGAAAATTATCAACAATTTGTTTTTGAATATCACGAGATGATTGCCATTCCTCATCAATATGAACGAGAGCCATTGACATGCATTTATGTATAACTTCATGAGGTAAATTAATTTTTTTGTAACTGGGAAGGTGGCTATAATTCTCAGCCCCCTTGCCATGCATTAGCCATTTGCCAACATTACATTCTGTATGAGAGACTCTTACAGCAGCGGCCGCTTCAGAATTGCTACCTGTTTCAACCATTCGATAACCTTGCTGAACATAGATCATTTGATGGACTTTAGCTAAAGCAATTTCAGCAACCATTTGGGTGTAGGTGACTTTATTATAGGTTTCCATCGAAATGTCACTGACTTCTGAAATATTATGCTCAAACTGACTGATTGCAACTTTTGATTCATCTGTCATATTTGCCATACTATCGGTATCATCAACAATCGTTTTAGTTGCTCTGGAAAACTTATCAATAGTCTTGTTGATTTTTTCTGTTGCATTCTTAGTGTTTTCGGCCAATGTTCTTACTTCATCAGCGACAACGGCAAACCCTCTGCCGTGTTCACCTGCACGGGCTGCCTCAATGGCCGCATTTAAAGCTAATAAATTGGTTTGATCTGCGATTTTTGCAATTAAGGAGGTGACATCAGTAATTTCTTTGCTGCTCTCATTAAGCTCAGTTGAAGAGCCTTTCATCACATCAATTTTTTCAATGATTTCGGTTAATTTTCCGATAACCGCACCTAAGGATGCTTTACTATCAATGGCAATATCGGATGCTTGGCTTGATATGGTTTCAACCTGAGACATCTGACCTGTAATGGTCGTTAAGTCATGTTCGGTACGCGTTAAACTGGAAAGTAAATTTTCTGTTTTCATCTGGCCGAGCTGAGAAAACAACTCGTCCCTTACGTTATTGAAATGATTTTCTTTCATTCCGATAAGGGACGCATCAATTTTCACCAGACCTTCAGAAAATAAACCATTAATACCCTTGGGTTGAGTCATTCGATAAAATTGACTATTTTGAGCCGATTGGAAACAAGTGCCCACTTCACGCATATAGGTCTCTAATTGATCCAGAGCTTCATTAAAATTCCAGGCTATATCATATAACTCAGCGGATTTAGGGATATCAGTAATACGATATTCCAATTTCCCTTTCTTAATTTGTGAAGACAAATGATATAAAGCACCAATAATTTTAATTTCTATTTTTGTTTGTTTAAAATAGAAAAATAAAAATATGATGGCTAAACCACAAGGCATTAATAAAAATAAATCATAGTTGGTTTGAATCATTGAATAGATGGTTGAAGCCACTAAAGTGGAAAACAACAACCAAACTGTATTATTACTATTAAAGCGAAAGAATGAATTCACGATAATCTTTTCCTGTAGGTTCAATAATATCGGTTAAAATTTTAGTGCCAGCCGTAATGGCATCACGCGCCCCAGCCCGTTGTTCAGCGGCTAACATATCTCGATAAATGGATTCAATCATTTTAAGTTTTCCTACTTCAGGTTTACGTCGAACAGAAAAGTAACCTGAAATTTCATTTACACCTGCATCTGCACTATAGCTGGGGGTCACATTCGCAAAAACCCAGTAAAAGGAACCATCGGCTGATATGTTTTTCACATAACCAAAAAATTCATTGCCGGATTTAATGGTTTGCCAGAGTAAATTAAATACCGACCGTGGCATATCAGGATGGCGAACAATATTATGTTGTTGTCCTAAAAGTTGTTGTTCTGAAAAACCTGAGAATTCAATAAAAATTCGATTGCAGTAGGTTAAGCGCCCCTTGGCATCAGTTTTTGAAACAATGAAGTCATCATCGCGCATGACTATTTCTTTGTTTTTTGGGGTTATTTTATTTTTCATTTATTAAAAGGTTTTATAAAATATCAATATGTAGGTGTTTAATTACAAAAGAGTTTTGGGATTTCTTTGTCTATTTTAAAGCTAAACTTATTTATTAGCTTTAAGAATAAGCATTTCGATCAACTATTTCAAGTAGGTAGCGGTAATTATCAAGAAACTTTTAATTGAAATGACAGTCTATCGTATATCTTGTATAATAAAGAAGTTCTTGGGGGCGACTTGGCTTCGACGTGGGTAGCAAAACCTTGAGTGCATGCCGTAGACAGTACACTACGTAAAACCTACTGAAATATAAGTATTCGCAAATGACGAAAACTACTCAATGGCTCTAGCTGCTTAAACACAGCACCATTCTTCTGACTACATGTGCTTATGCGTGTAGAGTCCTTCGGGGCATTCAGAAGTCATCTCACATAAGATCGCGTTAGGACTTTGTTCGGAGTCCGACCCGTTAAATTAATCGAAATCGCTGATAACTTTCTTGGCTCGTCGGGTAATTATTAGCTAAACTAAAAGAACGAGATAAGCATGTAGACCTTGTGGCGGAGTGCTTGCGGACGGGGGTTCAATTCCCCCCGCCTCCACCAAATTTAAGTTTCACAAGAAACAATAAAGACCCGAAACACCTGATTAACACTAGGTTTTCGGGTTTTTTTATGCCTGTAGCTTCCTAAGAGTTCCTATAAAATATTAGTGTTTTAGTAGTACTCATTGTAGTACTATTGAATTATCCTAATTAGCGGTACTACTAAAATGGCTAGAACTACTAAACCACTTACGAATACAGAAGTTAAACAGGCTAAGCCGAAAGAAAAAGTTTATACCTTATCCGATGGGGGTGGGTTGCAACTAAGGCTTAAACCAAATGGTTCAAAACTTTGGTTGTTTGACTATCTCAGACCCTACACAAAAAAGAGAACCTCTTTAAGTTTTGGCTCATATCCGACAATTTCACTAGCGGAGGCACGTAGTAAACGTAATGATGCAAAAGAGTTACTAGCTAAAGATATTGACCCAAAAGAACATCGTGATGAAACCAGCCGCTTAAATGATATTGCCCATAACAATACATTGGAACATATCGCTAAAAAATGGCTAGAGGTTAAAAAGGCTACTGTTTCAGAAAATCATGCAACAGATACATGGCGATCATTAGAGTTACATATTTTCCCCAGCCTAGGCAAAGTCCCGATCCATAAAATCACAGCAATAAAAACCATTGAAGTGATTGAACCCATTGCGGCTAAAGGCAGTTTAGAAACCGTTAAACGATTATGCCAACGGCTCAATGAGATTATGATTTATGCTACTAATACAGGCATTATTCCCAGTAACCCATTAACAGGGATAAGCAAAGCGTTTCAATTGCCTGTAAAACAGCATTTACCCACACTGACACCAGAACAATTACCGTTATTAATGACTGCTTTATCCAGAGCTAGTATTAAATTAACCACGCGATGCCTGATTGAATGGCAATTACACACAATGGTAAGACCGAGTGAGGCGGCAGGTACACGCTGGGATGAAATAGATTTAGAAAAAGGGCTTTGGGATATTCCCATAGAACGCATGAAGCAGAAAAAGCCGCATATTGTCCCCTTAACGGCTCAATGTATTGAACTGCTTGAAGTTATGAGACCCATAAGCTCAAGAAGTGATTTTGTATTTCCATCAGATAGAAACCCAAAATCACCGACCAATTCCCAAACGGCTAATATGGCATTAAAACGAATGGGCTTTGATAAGCAATTGGTAGCACATGGTTTACGCTCACTCGCCAGCACCGCCTTGAATGAGCAAGGTTTTGATGCTGACGTAATAGAAGCCGCATTAGCTCACACTGGCAAGAATGAAGTACGAAACGCTTATAATAGAACCAATTACCTTGAACGCAGAAAACCCATTATGCAATGGTGGAGTGATTATATTGAGAAAGCGGCAACGGGCAATATGAGTATGACGGGTAAAAAAGGACTTAAAATAGTGGCACATGGTTAAACTCCATTATTAGATGATTGATTAGCCATTGCTTTAATAACTGCTCTAGCAATTTCATCAGCACTTTGATTAGGCGAAGTAGGTGAACGAGGCAACTTTAATTGCTGAAAAATCTCACCTTGCCTATTTTGCTGTACTTCACCATAACTATATAAAGTGGTTAAAACATCCTCATGCCCAATGTTCTGACTCCAAGCCTTAAATTCTTCGGGGGATTGGCAAACTTTTTGACCCAATGTGACCAAAGTATTACGGAAACTATGCGGATTAAAATAAGCTAAACCAGCCGATTCAAACGCATCCTTAAAAATAGTGCGGATAGGTGAGGCTGTACTCCAATGCTCATTTTTAAACCCAGAAGCCTTAAAAACTCTATCCTCTCCAGTAATCACATTGGTTTTAGGGAACAAAGGATCATCATGTCCCCAAAGTAACACCTCTTTTAAATACAAAACCCAATCAACCACAATTTGTTGAATATCATCCCCAACAGGAAAGAAGTAAGTAGTAAAAGTTTTACTAAATTTAGTATTCACCTCTCTAGCATCCTGAAAAACGCTACTAGCTACCAGATCAACATGCTTTAATTTCATAGAAGCAATAGCACTATCTCTAGCCCCTGTTAAAAGCGTAAAAGCAATAAGGGCGCGATTACGCTTTTCTATATCAGATTGATGGGGCATGGACTCAATCACATGATTAACTTGCTCCAAAGTAGGAACAGGCGTTTTTCTACGCGCCGTCGCAATACGAACCTCTTTTTCAGACAGATTAAAATATTCCATATCAGTATAATTAAGTCGAGATTTATACCCCGACTGCATAGCCAACCATTGGAAAAATGTTTTCAACTGCCTCAAAGTAGAATTAAGCGTAGCCTTACTTAATTTTTTACCTGTTTGCTGATTAGTTTGCTGGGCAAGATGATTTTTAAATCCCACCGCTTGCTCAAAGTGAAACGCCTTAAAATCTTTAAATTTGATATAAGATTCAAAGCGACTGACTGACTTAGCAGCCGCATCAACAGAAGCCTCATTTTGTCGTTTAGCCTCTTTAAGAAATATAAAATATTGACGTTTGATACGTTCATTATTTGCATTGTGTTTTATCATGGTTTTAACTCACTTATTAAAGTCACTGTTTAGGGGGGGATTAACACTCTCGTTTATGTGTTTCAGTGCCTTCGGTAAGGTGATGTCTAATTTATCCTTAATTTGATCTAATTTAGCGATAGAGAAGAACTTATTGATGATACAGCCGCATTCAGGACACAAACCAATTAAGCAACCACAAGTAAGATTAACAGGTTCAAAATCAACCATATTTTCAGCAGGTATTTGAGGGACTCGACAGCGTAAACAATAAATTTCAAAGGGGTGGCATTTACGCTTATTGCTTTGCCTTCTTGCCTGCAAATAGGTTTTTAATTCTGAACCTAAAATTAAAATAGGGCGTTTATCATCATTAGTGGCTAATCCACTTTTAATCCAAGAACGCACCGTATTCTTGTGAACAGAAAATAAATTAGCGACTTCCTCCACCGTATAATTACGATGGATTTTTGCCAGATTAGGATTAAGCCGCTTAGCCATTACTTAGCCTTACGACTAGCTTTAATTTTTTCTGCTAACCAATTATCAACTTCTTCTTCGATCCAGCCAACCGCCCTACCACCTAAAGAAATAGGGGCGGGAAATTCATTTTTAGAAATACGTAAATATATCGTACTACGGGACAAGCCTGTTTTATCTTTAACGCTAGGAAGTCTTGCTATTTTATGTGACATGATTAAATCTCTTAAACGATTAATGGAAACTACGAAAGAGATGTTATCTGGGGGATTTGGGCGATTAAACTTAAGTTATCGCCCAGTTAATTGATGATATATGCAGTAAAATCAAGCTATTCAACTATTTTTATAACTGTTTAATTCAAAAACTGGAAAGGGTAGGTAGTAAATAAGCCCATGATTTATAATATATTATTCTGGGCGCAAAAATCCCGCCCAACTTTCTGACTAAACCATTTTTTTACGGATAGTTTCAGAGCCTTTACCCTTGGCAATATCCATTTTGGCTATTTTTATAGAACACCATGTTTTAGATTTGTCAGTATGTTGTTTAGAAAGCTTCAAATACGCATCTTTCCAATCCTGATACATAGCTAGGGTTTCAAGTTTTTTAGCTTCACGATCATTTGTCGATGGAATGTAAGTTTTTCCTTGCTGTAATGGGGCGCGGTTAAGAAAATCATCAATACAATCAGAATCAATAAACAATTGCTCATTCTCAAAATACAAAACATCCTCAACGGGAACAGAATGTTGATTAATAACAAGGGATAAATCAGCACAGTTTAAAGAAACCCAGCGCCGACCTTTAGCGCTTTTTAACATGCCTAGCTTAATAATTGGTTGATTAGTCGAAAACTCAACTTTATCTTTAAACCCCAATAAATCAGCAATAACGCTAGCTAATTGTTTAACGCTACTTTGCCATTGCTGTAACCTAACTATAGGAATTTGCACCCGACCTATTTGGCTTTGCATATTTGCATCATCACAAATGATAAAGGCGCGACTTAAAGCAGGATCATCATGGGGGAGGGTGATAACATCCATAAAACAATGATTCTCACAGGCAATACACCCAATAGATTGAGCTGAAGAAGCACGGGAAAGTAAGCCAAACTGTAAAAAACAATCTAAAATGTTATCAGACCAGTGTTGAACAGTGTCCCAACCCATTAAAATGGGTTTGTTTTCCGCTCGTAGTCTTACCAAAATATCTAATAAAACATCATTAAAAGTCATAATGATTAAGGTTGAGGCTCAATTCCAGATTTAGCCAGCATTTGACGGATTTTTAAATCATTACCCTCATGCCCCAGCGCACAGGAATTAGGATAAGTGATATTAAATGTTTTAGTTTTGGTACGTTCACCAAATTTGGAATCAAAAATAACTTTTATGCGAGTTTGGGTGACAAAATAAGCAGGTGGATCAAGTTCAGCTAATAAATCATACACCGCTTGAGAATTACTTTTAGTATCAGCCTCTAAAGTAATACGCCGTTTTGAACCATGCTTTAGAGTAAGTCGTAATTGAGTGACTAAAATTTCATCAATGCCAGATTCAGGCTCAAGAGTAAATTTAAACTCAGCATCACCAATAGGGTCTAAATCATAAACCCGTTTATCAATTTTACCGCTAGCCAGTGTCTCTAAATTAAGAATGGTTTTAGCAAATAACTTTTGTAATTCTTGTACAGCTTTAGTATTTTTTGGCGCGTAAATATCTAGCGAACCTTCTGATTCACAATACACAAAAATAATCTCAAAAGCAGGGTGTCTGGCGCGTGTTTTTAAAGCATCACTGACCCACTCAACCGAAGATAAACCAAAATCCTCAGGGTAAGCAAAGAAATACTCCTTATTATGGCGACGGTAAACCTCTACCTGACAATTACGACCACGCCCCTCATTGCTATGGAAGAATTGACTAATCGCACCAGCCAGAGCTTTAATAGCCGATTCATCAACATTAGGGACTACGTGCGGTAAATCATTCCTACGCTTCCAATACGAACTACTCACATTATCAGCATGCAGAAACATAGTAGCCCCAAGCCAATAATCATGCTTATTAAGATAAGCCCACATCACCTTAGAATGAAAGCCCTCAATATCAGCAATATCTTCAACAAAAGACTCATCATCATAAAAATGAGCTTCATCAATTAAAGCGGTAATACCACCTTCACAGGCCATAGCATGTATATCTTGAAATTCCGCCTCAATAGTCGCTTGCTGTTCTTCGGGTAAAGCTGTAAACGCTATAAAAACAGTATCAACCTCTTTTTCTTTTAAGATACTAAAATCAACACCTAATTCAATAGCCTTTGCATTAAAATACTCAGCTAATTGATGATTAGGAATATGTCTAAAAAAGTGCTTATGTGAATATTGACCAGCCAAGTGATATGCTCCTGAGTGTAAAGAGAAAGAAATGATTTAGGACGCTGTAATAATTTATAAGACTATACTATTGATATATTGGGATGTTTTTAAAAACTACAACAGATGAAATAAGGTTATTTAAGGTTAACCTGTAAAAAAACAAAGATTTTTCCAAGAATATACATAATAAAGGCATAATATCGACAACAAAATCCACCAAGGGTATTTTTTAGATTACCCTCATTTGGTATTAATAGGGGCAGAGATCAGGAGCAGGAATAAAAAAAGTACCATCTTGCAGATATAAAAGAAAGGAATAGAAACCATGTTAGATATAGAGGTTGTTCATTGTGATAGAAAGTTTCAATAACAAAACAGATAAAGTGGGTGATGACCTTAAAAAAAGCATTACTACGGACAGTAAAATTGATATTGCAGCAGGTATATTCTCTATCTATGGGTATGCAGCATTAAAAAAAGAACTCAATAAAATTAAGCAACTTAGGTTTATATTCACCGACCCGACCTTTATAGAGCTGGATAAAAACAAAAGAGAGCAAAGACAGTTTCAAATCAACTCTAATCATCGAAAAAAAGCAATTAGTGGTTCTTCCTTTGAGATAGACTTAAAAAATGAGCTAACTGGAAAGTCTATTGCACAAGAATGTAAAAAATGGATTGAGCAAAAGGTTTCCATCAAAACAAATGCAGGAAATCAATACATACAACCTCATTTAAGTTTAGGAAATAGTGAAACTAACTTTGTTTATATGGGGATCAATGAGTTCAGCAGTGCTGGATTAGGTTATCAAAAGGACAATACTATTTTAAATCAAATCATCAAAACGGATGATTTAAATACAGTCCAGCAATACACCCAAAGTTTTGAAGACGTATGGAATGATGAAAAAGTATTAAAGGATGTTACAACAGAAGTCATTGACTACATAGCCGAGCTATATAAAGAAAACTCACCTGAATTTATTTACTACGTCACCTTGCATAATATTTTCAATGAATTTTTGGAAGATGTCTCTGAAGATGAACTAGCCAATGAAAAAACAGGGTTTAAAAAATCCGTTATATGGAACACCCTTTATGATTTTCAGCGTGATGCTGTTTTAGGCATCATTAACAAATTGGAACGCCATAACGGTTGTATCTTGGCTGATAGTGTGGGTCTAGGTAAAACCTTTTCAGCGCTAGGGGTTATCAAGTATTATCAAGAGCGCAACCGAACTGTATTGGTACTATGCCCCAAAAAATTAGGCGATAACTGGAAAACATTCTTAAATAATTATGATGATAACCCTTTAATCAAAGATCGCTTTAATTACGATGTTTTGTATCACACCGATTTATCAAGAGACAGAGGGTTTTCAAATGGCATTGATTTATCAAGAATTAACTGGGGAAATTATGACCTCGTGGTAATTGATGAATCCCATAATTTCAGGAACAATGACCCGAAAAAAGATAAAATTACGCGTTACCAAAAATTACTGCATCAAGTCATGCAAGCGGGCGTTAAAACAAAAGTGTTAATGCTTTCAGCCACTCCAGTAAATAATAAATTTACTGATCTTAAAAACCAGATTGCGCTAGCTTATGAAGGACAAACCCAAGTCATAGATAACCACATGGATGTTAGCCAATCAGTCGATAGCATTCTTAGAAACTCACAAAAGATATTTAATGACTGGTCTAAATTAGAAGATAAAGAGCGTACTAGCCAGCAACTTCTAAGCCGTTTAAATACAAATTTTGACTTCTTTAAATTACTCGATAGCGTCACCATTGCCCGAAGCAGAAAACATATCGAAAAATATTACGATATGGAGAAAATTGGTAAATTTCCCACACGATTAAAGCCCATCACACACCGCTCGGATATTACAGAACTCAAAGGCTTTATTGGCATTACCGACTTATACCAAGAACTATCAAAATTGAACTTATGCACTTACTCACCTATGAACTATATTTTGGCTAGTAAGGTACAGTTTTATAGTGATTTATATGATACTGAAACCAATCAAGGCTCAAGTTTTAAACAATCGCATAGGGAAAAGAGTCTTCAGACCCTTATGCGAGTCAACTTACTTAAACGGTTAGAGAGTTCAGTCGATTCCTTTAGAATCACCCTAGAAAAGCTAGTTAATCGAATTGAAAGCAATATCAATAACATTGAAGACTTTGAAAAAAATGGCACCAAGAGCTATGCAGATGAACCACAGGTCAATGATGTTAATTTAGATGTTGAAAGTGATGATTGGCTAGACACAGAATTTAGTATTGGCGATAAAGTAAAAATAAACCTAGCGGATATGAATACATCAGGCTGGAAGATAGATTTACAGGAAGACCATGCCATAGCCAATGCGCTACTCAATGAAATAAAACAAGTTACGCCTGAACATGATAAAAAACTACAAGACCTAAAACAATTTATCGCTAATAAGGTCAATAACCCAATCAATGACGGTAATAAAAAAATCATTATATTTAGTGCCTTTTCTGACACCGTAGACTACCTCTATAAAAACACTGCACTCTATAACAAAGAACAGCATAACCTTGAGAGTGCGAAGATAACGGGATCAGATAAAAATAAAACCACGCTAGACATTGCCAATGAATTTAACAATATTCTTATCAACTTCTCGCCACGCTCTAAAAGCAGGGGTAGTACATCAGCACCAGAAATAGATATATTAATTGCCACCGACTGTATTTCAGAAGGGCAAAACCTGCAAGATTGTGACACCTTAATCAACTATGACATTCATTGGAATCCTGTAAGAATAATTCAACGTTTTGGGCGAGTAGATAGGATAGGCTCACAAAACGAAGTCATCCAACTTATTAACTTCTGGCCGCAACTTTCCTTAGATGATTATATTAATTTAAAAAATAGAGTAGAAAGTAAAATGTTCATGGTGGATATGACCGCCACAGGAGAAGACAACGTATTAACTAATCAATCTTCTGATTTATTATTCAGGAAAAAGCAACTGCAACAGCTACAAGATGAAGTCGTTGATATAGAAGATGTAGACACTGGCGTGTCTATTACCGACTTAGGACTGAATGATTTTCGCATGGACTTAGTGAATTACATTAATGAAAATGGCAGCTTAGAGAGCGTCCCAAGTGGCATACATACCGTGTGTAATAAAATCATTGAAAAAGGCATTCATGAAGGGGTTGTTTTTGTTCTAAAGAATATCAATAGTGACGTTAATATTGATAGCATCAACCAGCTACACCCGTTCTATCTTGTCTATATTAAAGAAAATGGGGAAATACTTTCTAACCACCTCAATGTAAAGCATACCCTTGATATATTAAGACTGCTTTCAAAAGGCAAAGATGAGCCAATTAGAGACGCTTACAAATACTTTAACTTAGAAACAGACGATGGTAATAATATGGATGCTTACTCAGACATGCTCGGTGAGTCCATAAACTCTATATTAAATACCAAAGAAGAAAGTGACGTAGACAGCCTTTTTTCAGAAGGCGGTACAAGTGCATTAGTCAATAGTATTCAAGGGCTAGAAGACTTTGAATTGCTCACCTTTACGGTAATAAAATAATGAGCTTACACCTACCCGATAGCGCATTAGTTAATCGCTTTATAGCCAAAACCAAGTTCTACGAGAAAGCGGCTATAAGCCCTAAATTAAAAGATGATTTTGTTAATAAGATACAAAAAATTACTTGGCAATATAAACTCTCAGAAAATACGCTAGGTATCAATAAAACAGCCACCGTGACAGAAATACAAATCTTTGAGATTGAATTAAAAGAGCAGCTTATTCCTAAAAATATTCTTGCGCTGATTGATAAAGTCATTCCTTATCAAATTCTTTATCAATTCAGGTTTAATGAACAGTTTGCTTATGCTATTACTTTGAAAGGTTTAAGTGATATTGAAAAATCAATGGCAACGGATTATTACTTTTCAGAATGGAAGGAGCCTATTCAGTTTGATTTTACAGGCACAGACTTAGAGCAAGTCTATCAAAAGCTGATTAAAGCCTTTATTAAAAATCAAACAACGCAACAAAACGATTTTAAGGCCGTGATCGAAACCGATCATAAAACCAAACAGCTAGAAAAAGACATTTCCTTACTGGCCAAAAAAATCAGTAAAGAAAAGCAAATGAATAGAAAAGTCGAGTTGAACAAGACATTATTAGATAAACAGCAGCAATTACAGCTTATAAAGGACGTATCGTGATCGAGAAATTAAAAATGCAAACCCCGAATATCACTGAACAAAACATGGAACAGATTGCCACGCTATTTCCTAATGTGATGACAGAGACTCAGGATGAACAAGGGAACATACAAAAAGCCATTGATTTTGACCTATTAAAACAAAGCCTATCCAGTGCCTTAGTGGATGATGCCGATGAGCGTTACCGCTTAGATTGGCCTGGCAAGAAAGCCGCTTTATTAAAAGCCAATACACCAATTACCAAAACCCTGCGCCCTTGTCGAAAAGACAGTGTTAATTTTGATAGTACAGAAAACGTGTATATCGAAGGTGATAACTTTGAAGTATTGAAAATTTTACAAGAGTCGTACTTAGGTAAAATTAAGATGATTTATATTGATCCGCCGTACAACACAGGCAAAGATTTTATTTATAAAGATAATTTCTCCGCTAAAAAAGCGGATTATGAAGAAGAGCTAGGGACAACGGACGAAGAAGATAATAAGCTGTTTAAAAATACCGATACCAATGGCCGATTTCATTCGGATTGGTTGAGTATGATGTATGAGCGGTTGGTCGTTGCACGAGATTTATTGAAAGAAGATGGGGTTATCTTTATCAGTATTGATGATAATGAAGTGCATAATTTGAGGGAGATTTGTGATGAGGTTTTTGGGGAGGGGAACTTAAGAGGAACAATTATATGGCAGCATAGCGTACAGCCTAAAGGATATTCTGGTACGTTTTCTATTCACCATAACTATATTTATTGCTACACAAAATCAGAATTGTTCCAACTAAATAATCTTCCTAGAACAGAAGAACACAACAAAAATTATTCAAATCCCGATAATGACCCAAATGGGAAGTGGCGTTCTGGAGATGTTAGGAATGCTCTGTATAGACCTAATTTAATATTTAATATAGAAACCCCTTCTGGAAAAATAATTTCACCACCAGAAAAAGGTTGGCGATGGAGTAGAGAAACAATATTAGAAAAAATATCTACAGGTGAAATAAAATTTTCTGATGATGAAACAAGGATAATAAGAAAGATATATTTAAAAAATTTAGATGGTAGAACCCCTGAAACGTTATTACTTGCTACAGAAGCTGGTAGTACAAGAGATGCGGCAAATGAAATTAAAAAAATATTTGATGATAATCAACCTTTTGATACTCCAAAACCTACAAAATTACTTCGACACCTTTGCACATTATCAGGAATATCCAGTGATGATGTTATCTTAGATTTTTTTTCAGGTTCCGCCACCACCGCCCATGCTGTTATGCAGTTCAATGGTGAAGACAATGGAAATCGAAAGTTCATTATGGTACAGCTCCCTGAAGCAACCGATGAGAAATCTGAAGCCTATAAAGCAGGCTACAAAACCATTGTCGAATTGGGCAAAGAACGCATACGCCGCGCTGGTAAAAAAATAGTCGAAGATAATCAAGATAAAGAAGGCATTGATAAACTAGATATTGGCTTTCGAGTTTATAAAACAGACTCAAGCAATATGAAAGAAGTCTATTACCATCCTGAACAGCTAACACAAGATGATATTTTTTCTTTAGAAAGCAATATCAAAGAAGGGAGAGAGCCTGATGATTTACTCACCCAAGTTATTTTGGATTTAGGGCTAGAGCTTAATCTACCAATTGAGCAAAAAGAAATGCACGGTAACAACGTATTTATTGTGCAAACTAACGCCTTAGTCGCCTGTTTTGATGACAATATCAACATAAAAATTATTGATGAAATAGCTAAGTTAAAACCGTTTAAAGTGGTGTTTAAAGATGCCAGTTTTGCCGCCAGTAAAGACCGTATTAATCTGGAAGAACGCTTTAAACGTCTTTCACCTGAAACCTTGATTACGGTGATATAACATGGCAAACGAGATTAAATTACAGTTTAAACAGCAAGGCTACCAAAATGATGCTACGCAAGCCGTGGTGGATTGTTTTGCAGGGCAAACCAAAGGGCATAGAAAAGAAATTACGGAGCGAACAGATATTTTAGTCCATGAAATATTTGCCAATAAAAAGTTTGATTTGAGTGAAAACGAACTGACAAAAAATGTTCAATCCCTACAGAAAGAACAAGGGCTTAATACTAGCAAACAATTAGCTGGATTAGATGGCGCACCGAATTTCAGTATTGAAATGGAAACAGGCACGGGTAAAACCTATGTTTACACTAAAACCATGTTCGAGCTGAATCAAAAATATGGCTGGAGTAAGTTTATTATTATGGTGCCATCGGTTGCGATTCGTGAGGGTGTGCATAAATCCCTAGATATAACAGCAGATCATTTTCAGGATTTGTATGGCAAGAAAATCCGCTTTTCTATCTACAATACACAAAATAAATCCAATATTGTTAATATTAAAAGTTTTGCCAATACGGCAAATATTGAAGTGTTGATTATGAATTATCAGGCTTTTAATGCAAAGAAAAAAGATAAAGAAATTCGAGGGGAATCCGCAAGAAAAATTTATCAAAAACTTGATGCTCTTCAATCAGAACGCCCGATTGATATTATCAGCAGAGCCAGACCTATTCTAATTATTGATGAGCCACAACGCTTTGGTAAGTCCGAAAATTTATTTAAAGAATTTAACCCTTTGTGCGTGTTGCGCTATTCAGCCACACATAAAAAAGATAAAAAATATAATGAGGTTTACAGGCTAGATGCAATAGATGCTTATAACCAAAAACTGGTTAAAAAAATTAAGGTAAAAGGCATTGAGGTACTGGGAAACAGCGGAACGAACAGTTATCTTTTTTTAGATGCTATTAATATCCATCCTAAACGCTACCCAACGGCCAGTCTTGAGTTTGAAATAAAGCAAAAAACAGGCATAAAAAAGGTACTGAGAAAAATAACAGAAACAGATAACCTGTTTAACTTATCCAATGAGTTGAAGCAGTATCAAGGTTTTATCGTTAAAGAAATTAACGGTCTGCATAATACAGTTTCCTTTACTAATGGCATCACCATAGGCGTGGGTCAAAGTATGGGGGAAGTGGACGAGAAACATATAAGGCGTATTCAAATTCGGGAAACAATAAAATCTCATATTGAAAAAGAACGGGCTTTATTTGATGAAGGTATTAAAGTGTTATCGCTTTTTTTTATTGATGAAGTGGTGAAATATCGAGACTATGAACAGGCCGATGAAAAAGGCGAGTATGCGCGTGTTTTTGAAGAAGAATATAGGCTAGCCATTGCTGAACGTGACCTGTTTGATGATAAATACAATCAATACTTAGATAAATATGAAACAGATAAAATTCATAAAGGCTATTTTTCGGTAGATAAAAAAGGCAAGGTTGTTGATTCCATCAGTAAAACCAAATCAGAAAAGCAGGATAGTACCGATATTAGTGCTTATGATTTAATCATGAGAAAAAAGGAGATTTTACTCAGTTTTAAAGAACCAACACGCTTTATTTTTTCGCATTCCGCTTTACGTGAAGGCTGGGATAACCCGAATGTCTTTCAGATTTGTACCTTAAAACATAGCCAAGCCGAAGACAATAAACGCCAAGAAATAGGGCGTGGACTAAGAATTAGTGTGAAATGTCGTGGCGAGGATAAAGGCACACGCATGGATGTTGCTGCACTAGAGGATGATTTTTTTGATGTGAATACCTTAACGGTAATAGCCAGTGAATCGTATGATAGTTTTTCTAAAAAATTGCAAAAAGAAACTGTTGATTCACTGTCTGATAGACCTGTTATTTTAACGTCTGAAGCCTTAGTGGATCGTGTTCTAACCAATGAAAATGGGCAGCAATTTACTTTTGATGATAAGTCTGCAATGGATCTTATCTTTAAGTTTAGAGAGAAATCTTATGTTGATGCTGACTACAAAATTACTGATGAACTCATTAAGGCGATAGAAGAGGACACCGTAGAACTCCCTGCTGAACTCATCCCCTTTAAAACCAGTGTTTGTGAGTTAATGCAAAAAATACACACCACTGCTAATTTCCAAGCCAGCGAAGATGGTAAAGCAGATAATATTGATATTTCTGATTTTAAGCCTAATGCTAATTTTGCTAAAAAAGAGTTCCAAGACCTATGGAATAAAATCAAAATCAAAACCGTTTATGAAGTTGATTTTTCTGATGAAGAGCTGATTAAAAAAAGTGTTTTAACGATAGATAATAAATTGTCCGTTAAAAAAGTCATTGTTCATATTACTGAGGGGGAACAGAAAAAAACAATTGATGAAAATAGCTTAAAATCAAGTAATAGTATGGTTAAGACCAATGATGTTACCGAGAAAGCAAACTCATTATTAGGGGCGGTTAAATATGATTTAATTGGAGAAATTGCTAAAGAAACCCGACTAAATAGAAAAACTGTTGTTTCCATTTTGCAAAAAATAAAGGCAAATACCTTTTATAATTTTCAGGTAAACCCTGAAAGCTTTATCAAAGAAATATCTAAAATCATCAACGATGAAAAAGCAGCCACCTTAATCAATAATATTGTCTACTCTAAAACCGACAACACTTACGAAGACAAAATATTTACGGTTAATAATTTTAAAGGCTCTTTAAACAGTAATATTTTAGAAGTGAAAAAACATATTTATGATTATTTAAAAACAGATTCTAAAATAGAACAAGAGTTTGCAAAAGAGCTAGAGAGCGGTGAAGTTTTAGTTTATGCCAAACTTCCCAATGATTTCAAAATCCCCACCCCTGTTGGTAACTATAACCCTGATTGGGCAATTGTTTTTGATACCGATAAATTCAAGTATGTTTATTTTATTGCCGAAACAAAAGGCAGTATGGAAAGTATGCAATTAAGAGCTATTGAAGAGAAAAGAATTGATTACGCTAAAAAGCATTTTGAAGCTTTGGGGCATGCGGATGTGAAATATGATGTTATTACGACGTATCAAGATTTAACAGACAAGGTAATGTTGTAACAGCAATCTTCCCAAAACATTCTTTTCTGTATACCAAATAATAACAGGGAATACTTAATTAAAGGTCGAAAATATTTTAGAGAGAGGTCTTTAAACCCTGATTTATCATAGGGTTTATTTGAGATGACACTTCCTTAATAATGGCATGACTGATATAGAGCCTAAGACTCTCTATAATTATGCTTATAGCATTAACCACCAAAAAGTCGCTTAAGGTATATATTATGAAAGTAAACATAGCTGATAATATCTTGTGTGAATTGTGATAATGATAAAAAATATAGCTCACTAAATTAAATTGCTTTCAAAGGCTATCAGTAATTGTTTTGTCAGAATGGAAAAATAAAGACTGAAGGAACAGCACAAACCAAGAGGTTTAAAAATGAAAACCATTCATTTAGAAGTCGAGGATAGCAGCTATCAGGCCATTCTAAACTTTATCAAATTATTACCCGAAAACCGTTATCGAGTTCTGGAGGATGAAATACTTTCGGTCGAAGAGCAGCAGCATGTTAAAAATTGCTTATCGCAAACCAATCAAGATAATTCAGAAACAATCGCTTTTTCAAACCATAGTGCAAATACCATTGAAGAGTGGTTAGATGATAAAGAAGAGGATGTATAAAGTTTTTAAATCGCTATGGTTAAAGGGGAGTAGGTTTTTATGAGCTATCAACCACCCTATACTATTACTCCCCAAATTTTAAATTTAATCGCTGAAATTAGTGAGAATTTGGGGCGTTTGTCGGTTGTGTTGGAACAATCATCAAATTTACGTTTACACCGAATCAATCGCATTCGTACTATTCAAGGTTCATTAGCAATTGAAGGTAATACTTTAACCGAGCAACAAATCACAGCTATTTTAGAAGGTAAACCCGTTATTGCTCCTCCTCGTGAAATTCAAGAGGCGCGTAATGCACTGCTAGCGTATGAGCAATTAGACCAGTGGCAAGCGGGTAATGAGCAATGTTTACTTGATGCACACCAATTATTAATGAAAGGCTTAATAGATGAGGTGGGGGTTTATCGTCATAAAGGTGTGGGCGTAATGAAACAGGGACAAGTCATCCACATGGCTCCCCCTGCTAATCGGGTTAATATTTTAATGGCTGATTTATTGAGCTGGTTAAAAACAACGCCTGATCATGCTTTGATTAAAAGTTGTGTTTTTCATTATGAGTTTGAGTTTATCCATCCTTTTATTGATGGGAATGGTCGCATGGGGCGATTATGGCAAACACTGATTTTAAGCCAATGGAATCCTTTATTTGTTCATATTCCTGTAGAAAGTATGGTTTATAGCCAGCAACAGGCTTACTACCAAGCATTAAATGAAAGCACATTAAAAACAGACTCTGCCCCTTTTATTGAATTTATGCTAACAGCTATTTTAAAGGCTTGCGTATCAGACACCCCTCAAGATACCCCGCAAGTAAGCCCCCAAGTTAATAAATTGTTGCGAGTGATAAAAGGCGAAATGAGCCGCGAGCAATTACAAGGCGTACTTAAGCTAAAAGATAGAAAGTCTTTTAGAGAACGGTATTTAGCCCCTGCTTTATCAGCAGGTTTAATTGAAATGACACTTCCAGATAAACCAAATAGCTCTTTACAGAAATACTTTTTAACTGCATTAGGTAAGCTGTTATTAAAAGGTAAGGGAGATAAAATTTAGGGTGATTTATATTTTTAGTAGTACTGATTGTAGTACCGAGTAATATATGAACTTAAATTATCTTTACTTATCAAGAATGTATGATTTAAATTAAGTTCCCCCCGCCCCACCAAATAAAGCACTGATATTAAAAGGATTTAATATATTTTGTACAGGGATGTGGCGGTAATATGGCGGTTTTGTTTCTTCAATAACCGCCATTTACTTTCAAATATCGAATAATTCAAAAATATATTTCCCTGTTAAATCTCAAGTATCACCAAAGCCTCAGCAATACATAAAATTCAAAATTCTTTTCAATGCGAAAAAAAAGCGCAAAAAGCGCGCGGGAGAGGAGGAGTGTTTTTTTGGTTCTGTTCTGGTGTGGTGGTTATGGTGACTCTTTTTGGGTGTTTTTATGCCTTGGGGCTGGGCTTTCGCCCAGCTTTTTGGTTAGTGTAGGGTTTTTTTTAGCTGGTTGATTAGAACTGTTAGTAGGCTTTCTATTTGGGTTGGGGTTATCTCTTGGTGTTCTGATGCTGCTGCTATGCCTATGGCTGCGCCTTTTAATGCTTGTATTAGTTGGTCTTGTTGTTCTCTAGTGGTCATGTCTGCCACCGTTGATGTTGTTGAATAGTCTGTTTGATGAGATCTCAGCGTCTTGTATTGCTTCTAGTGCTGTTTCCATATCTATTCTTACGTCTTCGGCTACTGGATAGAGGTCTGGTGTTATTTTTATGATCTCCTGAGCTTTTTCTATCGCTGATTGTAGTTGATCTTGGGCTGTTATTATTTGGCTGATGATTTTAAGGGTGGTTACTTTGTGTTGGCTAATCATTGTTTGCCTCCAAGAATAGGTCTATTTGGTCTTTGTCTAAGGCCATGTACTCTGATGGGGGGACGGGTTGATTGATTAGGTTGCACATTCGGCGCAGCTGTTCTTGTAGTAGCTTTATTCTGAATATGTTTTTTGTCTGGATTAGCTGTAAGGATAAGCTTTCGATCTGTTTTGATATGCTTATCTGATCGCTTATTTTTAGGCTGCCGAAGAATCCTGCTTGGCGTATTTCTGGGAGGACTGTTTCGCATACCCAGTTGGCAAATTCTTTTGCTTTAGGTTTGTTGGAGCGAAATATTAGGTGGTATAGGCCTGCTTCATTGATGAAATTGGCGTTTTGTTCGCCTCCAGGGGTGATAAGTTTTATCACCCCTTTCCAGTTTTCTGGCATGTTTTCTAGAGTAACACTTGACCAAGAAATGTCGAGAGCTTGGCAAACATCTTTAGCGCAAAACCAGACTTCATTGTTGTCGTCTGTTGCGGTACGGACATCGAGGTCTGAGAATTGGAATGGATTGGCTAATGTTTTGAGATCATGTGACATGATAGTCTCCTTTGCTAAGTTAAGAGACCACCGCATATGCGACCAAGCATTGGGCGGCGGACATACAGGGTTGGTCGACCGGGCAAAGACCGGCAGGACTTACGTCCTCCCTATATGCCCACCATAATAAATTTTGGGCATAAAAAAAGCGCTTATAAGTGCGCTTTTGCACTTTGCTATAACCAGCGACCAAACCAGCCTCTCAATTGAGTGAGAGTGTTGTTAGATTAATGTTATTTTTTTATTTTGTCAATGAGGTAAATATGAAATTTTTAAGGGAACTAATGTTTTTAATAGCGATTACTTTTTCTATTAACGCTAATTCCAGTCCTTTAACTGACGAAAATTTTAATGAATTTTTAGTGATGTATGGAAACGACTACTCTACTCAATCATTAAGGTTGGTTAATGGATTTAAAAAATATAAGGAAAGCAGTGACTATAAAGGGTTTATTCAGTTTAAAAATAAAGAGTGGTATCCAAAATATGCTGTTGATCGTGATATTTATGACAATATTTTAGAAACTAATAGGAAGTATTTATTTGATAACGGATTAACCTGGTTATTTAGTCAATTTACTGAATTACCTATAAGGTCAAATGGCTTATTAAATAGCTTGAAGCAGAAAGATAAAGCGTTAAGAAAAGCTGATGTCGATAAGCTCATTAATTCGCTTAAAAAGGTCGATGCACTGTTTAAAGAAAGAGGGATTGAGTTTCGCCCTGTGATAAAAAAATAAAATCAATTTGAGGAGGTTGATTCGTGGTAACTATTAAAAATATTATTGTTCATGAAGTAAAAATGAATGATGGAGAAACTCAGTTCATTTTGGATCCAAGGGAAGAAGAAAACCCCATTGATGAACATGCTGAAACCCTAGTTAAAGAACTAACCCATTTATTCAAAAAAACGGGGCTTAGTACGGGGAAATTTGTAACACCTGAGACTGAAGATGATCCTAAGCCACATTTTGTTACTGTATTGGAAAATCATTTTGATGGATCTACTTTTGATGATTTTATTGCTTTTTCAATAGCTGAAACAAATGAGTTTATCAAGAAATTGAATTTAAGTAGTTCAAATAAAGGTGGATACCTTTGGTTTAATCACTATGTTTATAATGATGAACATTTTCTTTCTATTGTTCTGCTTAGAAAAAAACATGGCCTTGCTTTAAATGACCTGACACTGGATGCCATTGAACAGCTGGATTTTGATAAATTACATATGGCGGCAAGAATCAATTTAACGGCTTGGAAAAGTGGGGATTCATCAAAATATATAGCATTCCGTTTTGGACGTGATGCTAAAGGAGTCACTGATTACTTTTCTTTATTTATTGGTTGTGAAGAGTATACGAGAGCTAGAAGTGATACTAAAAATCTTGTTAATGTAACAATAAAGTATTGTGAAGAACATGAATTTGATAATAACCTGACTGAAACTGCAAAACAGTTTGTTTATGATTTTTGTCTCACAAGTTTAGAAAATGAACAGCCTGTGTTATTAGAAAATATTTCAATTGCTCTTGATGCTCAGTATTTAACTCAAGAACCAGAAAAATGGGGGAGCTTTCTTGAAACTGCACAAAATGATCCCTTTTGTTTGAATAATGAAGTCCCTATCGAAAAGTCCGCATTGAAAGGTTTAACAAGATATAGGGGCTTTAACAGTAAGATGTCTTTAAGTTTTGATAGTCAGCTCCTCAATAATTCTGTGTTGTATAATGAATCTACTGACGAATTGACATTCACAGAGATACCTAGTGCATTAAAGGCACAGTTAATTAGAGAACAGAGTTAATAATGTGTTTAGAAAGTAAACTTAAAAAAATAGATGATTTATTTAATCATTTTGGCTGTCATCGTAATGATGAGGGTTTTGAGTTTTCTTTTACCGTAAATACGGAAAATTTACAGTTATTAAAACAATATATTGATGCTGGAGTTCCTTTAGGTATATTTCAAGTAGGTGTTCCCTATGTTGAGTTTGATGAGTTAAAACTTGGAAATGAAGTAAGGGCTGAGATAACATCCCAAGAACTTAGAAGTGCTGGATTAAATGTTTATCTGGACTGGCAGGCATTTTTTGCATATAGACCGCATTTAACGGAAGTGCCAGATAGCTTTTTGATTTTATCTGATCATACAATCTATACGGGATCTACACCTTCAACAATCGTTAAACACTATTTTGATGTTTGTGACGTTCTTCAACTTCTTATTTCAAGAGCAGAACACACAAAAAAAATGGGCTCAACCATTGTAGAGGAGATTATTTTTTTACATAAAAATAAGCTTGAAATTACTATTGGATATGATGAAAAGGTGTTTGAAGATGGGATGGATGGAATAAGCATTGTAAAAGCTTTATTTGATGATGAATCCCATATTGAGCAAAAAATAAGTATTTTAAAAGAGGTTCTTTATAGTTTACTTTTTAATATTCCTAAGGCTGAAAGATTGGGGTATTTGTTATCTCACTTTGGTGAGTTTTCAAAACGGTTAACGGAGAATTACCAGTTGTATGTTAGTGAGTTTTCTTTTGATGATGTAAGAAAAGAATACGAAGAAAGTAAACGTGAATATTTTACTAAGTTGAATGATGTATTTTCTTCGGTTCAGACTAAAATGCTGGGTATTCCCATATCGATTGCTTTTGCTTCGTTTAAAATGAGTTCAATTATTGATGCTAGTAGTTTTTGGCAAAATTTATTGTTAGCACTTTCTATCGCTATTTATAGCATTATGATGATGTTGATGATTCAAAATCAAAAGCATTCACTTGAAGCGGTTAAAAATGATTATGAAAGCCAAATGACACGGCTGAAACATCATTATTCTGAACAATATGATTTGATTGAAGGTATACAAACTGACCTTAATAAGAGGTATGGTTATCAGAAAAAATGCTTAAGGTTTTTTTTAGTGATGACTATTTGTTTATTTGTTCTGGTGTTAGGGGCTTTTATTGTTAATTTGAATTTTATTAATTTAGTGGATGTTGCTTTTGGGGTTTATGCACAGGCAATTAATTAACCCCTCTTAATCCCACCCATAGCAGGTTCACTACCAGAAACACACTCCCAGCCTGATTTGAATTGTGAGAAGGTAGCAGTAAAGGGGGGGGGGATTCTGGCTGATAAACAAGATAACTAATGGCGTGATATGAGGTAACTGATTCTTTAGGAGAATAAAACAATGCAACTAATAAAAGAACAAGACTGGCAAACATTGCCAGAACCAGCACAGCAAGAAGTGTATGATTTCTTTATCTTTATTAAACAGCGTTACGCTAAACAAACCAATCAAGATCAATCAGAAACAAAGGCTTTTTCAAATCATAGTGCTAATACCATTGAAGAGTGGTTAGATGACAAAGAAGATGCAGTATGGAAGTGAAAATCATAGTTTCATCAATAAAAAAACAAATAGAAATAGCCTGTCACATTACTGAGGTTCGCAACCAAGCTAAACAATGTCAACAACAAGCTAAAATCGGCCTAGGACAGGCAATAATCGAAGTCGAAAAAATGATATTGGGCGAAGATGTTAAGGACGTTACATAATGCAAAAGCTAATCAACTCCCAGTTCAGCCAAGTTTTAAGTCAAATCCAACAAGCCAAGCATAAAGCTTATCAACAAATAAATACCACCTTAGTTGAACTGTACTGGAACATTGGAGAATACATCTCAGAACAAGTTACCAGCAAAGCATGGGGTAAAAGCGTTGTTGAAGACTTAGCTGCCTTTATTAAAAATCAGGAACCTAACCTACAAGGCTTCACCGCGCGTAATCTCTGGCGCATGAAACAATTTTACGAGACTTATAACGACAAGGAAAAACTGTCACCACTGGTGACACAAATATCATGGACAAATAACCTACTCATCATTGCCGCCGCAAAAACAGATGAAGAGCGCGAATTTTACCTACGCCTTTCTAAAAAAGAAAACTACTCTAAAAGAGAGCTAGAAAGACAAATAGCCAGTGGCTTATTTGAAAGAACTTTACTTGCAGAAAACAAATTATCAAATACCTTAAAGCAACTCCCTCAACAACCAAAACACATCTTTAGAGATAGCTACGCATTGGAGTTTTTAGGCTTACCGCAACAACATAGTGAATTAGATTTACAACATGCTTTATTACACTCACTCAAAGATTTTATCCTAGAAATAGGCAAAGATTTTTGTTTTGTTGGGCAAGAATATAAAGTACAAGTTGGCGACACTGATTTTAGTATTGACCTGCTTTTTTATCATCGAGACTTACAATGCCTAGTTGCCTTTGAGTTAAAAACCACTGCTTTCAAACCTGCCGATTTAGGACAATTGGAATTCTATTTAGAAGCGCTTGATCGTGATGTTAAAAAATCCCATGAAAACCCTAGTATCGGTATATTACTTTGTCGCAAGAAAAATGATGAAATTGTTAAATATGCGCTCAATCGATCTTTAAGCCCTACGGTTATCGCAGAATACGAAACAAAACTCATTCCTAAAGAATTATTGAGAAACAAACTTAATGAAATTTATCGTGTCTTAGAATCAGAAACCTAATGTGGACAGGTAGAAATCAAAAGCGAATGTGATCGTATGGGTCGGTTATGGCAAACTCTGATTTTAAGCCATGGAACCCTTTGTTTGTTTATATTCCAGTAGAAAGCATGGTTTATGCCCAGCAACAGGCTTATTATCAGGCATTAAATGAAAGCACACTAAAAACAGATTCATCCCCTTTTATTGAATTTATGCTAACGGCTATTTTAGAGGCTTGTGTGGCAGATACCCCCCAAGATAACCCACAAGAAAGCCCCCAAGTTATAAAGTTGTTAAGAGTGATAAAAGGTGAAATGAGCCGAGAACAATTACAAGGCATACTTAAACTAAAAGATAGAAAGTCTTTTAGGGTGCGATATTTAGTCCCAGCTTTATCAGTAGAATTAATTGAAATGACACTTCCAGATAAATCGAATAGTTCTTTACAGAAATACTTTTTAACAAAATTAGGTAAACAGCTGGTTTTCTTTAAAAAGGGCTAAATGGTATCTTTAAAACCTTTTGTCGTTGATGATTTTAATAGATACAAAATAACATACAATGTATGGCATATGGAAATAAACACATTTGGTTTTCGGCAGACAAAAATAAATAAAGTAGAATTTGGCAGAAATATTCATGCAAAAACACAGATTTAACCCAGCCACCAAATTTTGTTTAAGCCATCATTCAAGTAAAGGGTAAGGCCATTACAGGCCAGATTTACACAATGTACTTGCCGTTAAATATATTGAACCTTTAGTTGAAGGTTCTAAATGATAATAGAGTAATAGGGGCTTTTAGCTGAGATTGTATTTGTTTTGGTTTCAGCTAAAAGCCTCTCTAAATAGATCTATCTTATTTATGTAAAATGGTCGTTATCCTTGTCCAGGAAGCATACCGACTGTCCCTGGTTTTATTCGTTTACAGCTAACAACAATATCTTCGATATGACATTTTTGTAGTGCATTGTTATCTGCACATTCATTACAAGCAACTTGTCCTGAATGCTTGACCTCTTCAACCCCCCAGCCATAGCCTTGAGTTTGGCAGAACTTTTTTACAGATCGCTTTACTTTATAAGGTTTAGTTGCTCTTTTTATTGCTTTGCTAGGTAATTCACATTTGATAGAGGGTAATGTATTTGCCATTAGGTCTCTATATACATATTCAGTTGAAAGTGCTGTACTAGAAAATACAGTTAATAAAAGTAGTGTTGTAAGGAAAGAAAGTCTCATAGCTTATCTCCATTTTAATTTTTTTATTGGTGAATGGATTAAAATAATTAATTTAAAACACGAATATTCATTAATCGTGTTTCTTCGTTTAATTGATCCTGAATGGGAGCAAACTTCTCATTTTCATTGAGTTTTAATGCTAGCAAACCGCCAATAAATATGGCTGCAAGTAGCACTACATATAAAATAAAATTATCTTTTTCTTTTATTTGTTCGTTCATTGATAGTTACCTCGGTATATGTGTTGTCATGCGATGAGTCTTTGCTAAATTTATTATTGTCTAAAAGCAAGGCTGAAAGAAAAAATAAACTCAGGATGCTCATTCTTTTTTATAGTGTCGAATCGCAACTATAATCAATAAAATTGACCTGTGTCAATAAATATCGAATCAACACTTGTTTTTGATTGATAACTCTGATTTTAAAAGTATTGACTATTTTTTAAAAACATTTATATTACACTTTAAGATGGTATTGAATCGCTACTGTTTTATTGCGGGTTAATGTCTTTTTTATGAAATTGGGGGCAGGGATATGAATATTATTTTAGGGTTTAGTCTTATTGCGTTAAATTTGTTCTCATTTAGTGCTGTTGCTAAGGTAGGGGAAAGTGATTCCAAAGTATTAGTAAAGAAATATTACTCGGGGAAACCAGGGTACAACAGGCGAATAGTGAAGGTTTATCAAAAAGATTTTATTGATAAAATAAATAGGCAATTTGCATCTAATCCTGCGGCGGCTGGTTCAATGTCTATCAATGAAACTCGAAGAATAAAAAGTAAGTTTCGTCAGCATAGAATGAATATTCGTCGGCATCCTTAAGGACGCCCTGGTCAAGTCCAATTAGTTTTAGCTTGCTAAAACATATTTTAAATGGCGACATGTTCTTGGCAGATAAATTCACTTTCCCTTTTTGTTAATTTTTCTTGGGTTAATTCGCAGAAGAAACCTGAGGCCTTTTTAGAAAAATTTTTGCAGGTATTACATATTCCGAATGAGTATGAACTATTCGCTTTTTGCAATGCAGTGAGAGCTTGAATAAAAACAATTTCATTATCAATGAGCGATGTGTTTTTTTCTAAAATAATGGCTGCTTGTATAAATAATTCAGTGGGTTTTGCTTTGTTTAGCGTATTGATTCCTTTGTCGAGTAATTGAATGTGGAAGACACGTTTATCTGTTTTATCCTGATTTTTTTTAATAAACCCTTTATTCTCTAAAATAATAAGCGTTTGAGAAATAGTTCCTCTAGTAATGCCCAAGTAATTTGAAATAGCGGCTGGGGTATCACTGTATTTGTTACAGTAGGACAAATATTCTAAAATTTGAAAATGAACCATTTGTAATTTTAAAGTAGTACATTTTTTTCGCTCTTCCGCACGAATGAGTGCAGCCATATATTCGATTAAATCAAATATAGTCGGTTGTTTCATGGGTTGAAACCGGTTTTCTTGTGATGTCTTAAATGAAGTAGTGAGAGAGGATTTTTGTAATGCATTAAGCACAATAAGAAAACTCTTCTTTTGAATGGGGTTTTTCGAGTTTTGTTTCAAAAGTAATGTTGCTGTATTAAATAACTTGGTTCTGCGTGCTTTTTTTAAGATGGCTTGACCAGGGGGAAGTAGTTTTACATGAATAATACGTTTATCCGTTTCATCTTTATTTTTTTCTATATAACCCTTTTTTTCAAGAACAATTAGCGATTGGGATACGGTCCCTCTAGTCATGCCAAAATAGGAAGCGGTAGCAGCAGGTGTATCAGTATATCGATTGGAATGAGATAAATAATCCAAGACCTCGAAATGTACGAGCTGTAGTCTAAGTTCTGCACATATCTTATGCTTATCTGCTCTAATTAATGCAGACATGCACTGGATATATTCAAATACGTTTGGTTTATTCATAGCTTTGGGCTTATTAAATCCTCTTCCTTAATTAAGTTGACAGGTAGGTTGAGCGAATGTAGTGTGGTAGCGAATCGAAATTATTTTTTATGATGGATATTGTAAATAATGGGCATCTTAAAGGTTTCTCCATAAGAGTATTGTAGCATGGACGATGATTAGTCAATGTTAACAACATTAGACTCTAGCCAGTGGTTTACCACTGGTTTTTTTTGACATTTATTAAGAAATTAAGTTTATTGAAGCGTGTGAATAAAACAGGGAATTATTTAATACTAATATAACGATAATGTTTTTTATCTCATAAAAGGTTATCATTTGATTATTACTCATGGGGAGAAAAGGGTCTATAAATGAAAAGAACAATAATAAAAATCAATCAAACTTTATTAGCGAGTGCAGCTGGCTTACTTTTACTTGCTGGCAATGTGCAGGCTAAATCAGATATGCATCAATTATATGAGGATAACTGTGCCAGTTGTCATGGTTCAGACCATGGTGGTTACCTTGCCCCTGCATTAAATTCAGAGACCTTAAAAGGGCGGAGTCCAACGGCATTACGTTCGCTTATTATGACAGGCAGTTTTGAAACTTTAATGCCTCCATTCTATGGTCGCTTAAAAGATGCAGATATCCGTAATATGGTTAAGTATCTGCAATCTACACCAAAGCAGTCAAATCCACCGTGGACGATTAAAGATATGAAAGCCTCTTTAAAAGTCTATGTTAAAGATGAAAGTAAGTTACCTTCAAAACCGACTTATCAAATTGATAGTATGGATGATTTGATTGGGGTTGCTGCACGGGGAAAATATGGCCGTGGATCAGGTTCAAAAGCTATCTTTATTAATAGTAAAACGCATAAAATAGTCGGTGAAATTGAGACAGGCACTGCGGCTCATATTATTGATTTTGATCCTGCGAATGAACGATGGGCTTATGTAAAAACAGATACCGCAGAAATATTTAAAGTCGATTTATATTCGATGAAAGCGGTTCGTAGTATTAAAACAGGGTTTAATGGACCTGCATTAGGTGTCTCAAGAGATGGACAATACCTAATGGCGGGTTCTTTTGTTCCTCATAATGCGGTAATTTTAAATTCTGATTTAGAGCCATTAAAATTATTAGAACTTGAAGGCGTCGATCCTGATGGAAAAATGGTCAGTTCTGATTCAGGGATGATTATTGGAACCCCATTTGCTGATGTTTTTGCTATTGCTTTAGAAAATGCGGGTCAGGTTTGGGTGGTTGATTTAAAAGATGGCTTTCCAATCACTAAAATCAAAAATGTAGGTCGCCATTTGCATGATGCTTTTTTAACGCATAAAGGCCAAAAATTAATGGTTGCTTCTTATGATGATAGCGTTGTTATAGCCATTGATTTAAAAACACGTAAAATCATCAAAAAACTGAAAGCAGGTTGTGTTCCTCACGTAGGTGGTGGCGCAGCAGTTAAGGTCAATGGTAGAACCTTAGGTTTTGGTACTAACTTTGGTACTTGTGATAACAATACGGTTGTCAGTGTTTGGGATTTAGACAAAATGGAAGTAGTTAAACAAATTCCAGTGTCTGGTGGGACTGAGTCTCCAGCTGCCCATGCTAATGCGCCTTATGTTGCGGTTGATATTATTACTAAAGATAGACGTGCTCGTTCTATTCAATTAATTGATAAAAAGTCTTTGGAAGTGGTTAAAACTTTAGATGTGGGTGGGCATGCTTATTTCCCTGAGTACAGTGCGGATGGGGAATTTTTGTATATCAGTGCGGGTTATGCTGGGGATGAAGTTGTCGTGTATGACTCAAATAGCTTGAAGAAAGTTGCATCGGTACAAATGGAAAGTCCAGCAGGTATATTTTCAAGAGGGCGTGTTAAGTATATGACGCGTGGTTTATCACCTGATGAAATGGAGTAAGATGATGAAGTTATTACTTATTTCAATCATGTTGCTAGGTGTTTCTACTGCTCAAGCAGCCAGTATTTATGCTGGTAAGGCAAAAGCAGCAGCTGTTTGTTCTCAATGTCATGGGGTCAGAGGAATAAGTTCTGATGCGCCTTTCCCACCACTTGCTGGGCGTGATGAAGAGTATCTGAGAATGGCTCTAAAGCAATATCGGGATAAAACGCGAGTTTCAGATATTATGAATAATATTGCTGGCTCTTTGACGGATAAAGATATTAATAATATCGTCAATTATTATAGTCGACAATCAAAGTGAAGTATTTAATCATTGCACTGGTTTTTTCAGCCAGTGCAATGGCATCTGAACCTGATAAGTTAAGACAACAAGAATTACGTAATATGCTTGCGCATGATTGTGGTTCTTGTCATGGTTTGACACTTAAAGGTGGGCTGGGGCCGTCTTTATTGCCTAAAGCCTTGGTTAATAAACCTGATCAATTTCTTGTGCATACTATCTTAGAAGGAAGAAAGGGGACTGCAATGCCACCTTGGAAGCCTTTTTTGACAGAGCAAGAAGCCGTTTGGATGGTTCAAAAACTTCTAAAGTAAGGTGGGTATTTCCATCTAGCCTCTATGTACGCAAAACCCTTTCTAAATATGTTCAAACTAAGTATTTTATCCTTATTATTTTGTCTTAATGCCCATGCTGAATTACGAGCAACGGGTGATTTAGGTGTGGTGATTGAGCGAGCTAAAGGCAGTGCTTTAATTATCAATACCAGTCAAAAAAACATCTTGTCTCAAATAAAATCATTAGGTGATTTATCTCATGCCTCCGTGGTTTTTTCTCGTGATCAGCGCTATGCCTTTATTTTTGGAAGAGATGGAGGGCTAACTAAAATTGATTTGTTACAGGATAAGATTGCTAAACGCATTATTCAGGCAGGCAATAGTATTGGCGGTGCGATTTCGCAAGATGGAAAATTAATAGCCGTTTCTAATTACACACCAGGTGGCATTAAGATATTTTCAACTGAAACCTTGGCATTAGTCGCGGATATTCCAGCCGAGTATGGTGATAAACAACTTTCTAAAGTGGTAGGCTTGGTTGATGCGCCCAATAATCGGTTTGTGTTTAGTTTGTTTGATGCGGGTGAAATTTGGGTGGTGAGTGTTAAAGACCCTAAAAAACCCGGTATAAGAAAATATAAAAATATTGGCAAGCAACCTTATGATGCTTTATTAACACCTGATGGGCGTTATTATATTGCTGGATTATTTGGTGAAAGAGGCTTAGCCCTATTAGATTTATGGGAACCTGAAGCAGAGATTAAACGTATTTTGCCTGATTATGGCAAAAATGATGAAAAATTACCTGTTTATAAAATGCCTCACTTGGAAGGCTGGGCTGTTGCGGGGGATTATATGTTAATACCTGCGGTGGGTCAGCATGAAGTCTTAGTGATCGATAAGCGACAATGGACTTTAGTTAAGCGTATTCCTGTTATTGGGCAGCCAGTTTTTGTAATGGCTCGACCTGATGGGCGAGAAATTTGGGTGAATTTTGCCTTTCCAGATAATCAGAATATACAAATTATTGATGCTAAAGCGTTATCTGTTGTTAAATCTCTAATACCTGGGAAAGCCGTTTTACATATGGAATTTACCCCAAGAGGCGAACAGGTTTGGGTCTCTGTACGAGATGACAATCAATTGATTATTTATGACACTGAGAACCATCAAGAATTAAAACGATTACCCGCAGAAAAGCCTAGTGGTATCTTTTTTAGTTCACGTGCACATAAAATGGGTCTATAGCGATGTTATCTCCATTACATAAACAATTGCTTAATGATTTTCAACAAAATATGCCCTTATCTGCCACCCCTTATCAAGATATTGCTAGGGTCTTAGGGGTGACGGAAGATGAGGTGTTATTAGTCTTTCAAGAGCTACAGGATAAGCAGTTTATTGCACGTATTGGTTCTGTCATAGCGCCTAACTCCATCGCTGTAAGTTCATTAATGGCCATGTCTGTACCGCCAGAGAAATTACAGAAAACAGCCGCGATAGTTAATCAGTACCCTGAAGTGAATCATAATTATGAAAGAGAGAATCGTTTTAATTTATGGTTTGTTTTGATTGCTAAGGATGATCAATCTTTACAGGAAGTGATCGCTGATATTGAATTAAAAACAGGTTATAACACATTGTATTTACCTTTAATCGCTGATTATTTTATTAATTTAGGTTTTGAGATAGATTTTAATGATTGATGAAATTGATCATCAATTAGTTGCCTTGTTACAGCAAGGGTTACCTTTGGTTTCTAGGCCTTATACCGTTATTGCTGAAAAACTTAAACTAACCGAAGATGAAGTGCTTGTTCGGGTGGCGCTATTAAAACAGCGGGGAGTGATTAAACGTCTGGGGGTTATTGTTAATCACCGTCGGTTAGGCTACCGAGCAAACGCAATGGTGGTGTTTGATGTATCAGATATTTTAATTAAACAAATTGCTGAGCATGTGAGTCAATTTAGCTTTGTTAATTTATGCTACCAACGCCCCCGTCAAGGCGAACCATGGCCTTATAACTTGTATTGTATGATTCATGGGAAAGATAGACAGAAAGTGTTGTTGCAATTAGAGTATTTGAAAGAATCTTGTGGTTTAAAGCAATGTGCCAGTGAAGTCTTATTTAGTAAACAATGTTTTAAGCAGCGAGGGGCACTGTATCAACGGTCCTCTGATAAGGAAAAAAGTGTCATTAATGGATGATATTGATAAGAAAATTATTAATCACCTGCAAGGTGGGTTTCCTGTATGTGAATCCCCATATCAAGTGGTTGCAGAGCAGTTAGGTCTTACGGAAGGTGAGTTGATTAAGCGAATTGAAAGTTTGTTAGATAGCGGTATACTTTCGCGTTTTGGTCCTTTGTATCATGCAGAACAAATGGGGGGGGCGTTAACGCTAGCCGCTGTTAAAGCGCCTGAGCCACAATTTGATGCAATCGCTGAAATAATTAATGCCTTTCCTGAAGTGGCACATAATTATGAGCGTAACCATGAACTTAATATGTGGTTTGTGATTGCGACTGATTTACCTGAACGCTTAGCTGCCGTTATTGAAGAAATCCAACAGCAAACAGGATTAGAGGTTTATAACATGCCGAAAATTAATGAATATTTTGTTGGTCTAAAACTGGAAGCTTAATGGTTATTGATACTTTAGATCATCAGATTATTTCTGCAACACAAACAGGATTACCTTTAACGCCTCATCCTTATCAAACCATTGCGGATGAATTAGGGGTGAGTGCTGATGTTGTGATGCAAAGAATGACAAAGATGAAAGAGCAGGGCATTATTCGTCGAATTGGGGTGGTGCCGAATCATTACCGTTTAGGCTATACCTATAATGGGATGACGGTTTGGAATATTGCCGATGAGTCTATTGATGAAATGGGAAAAAAAGTAGGACAATTAGATTTTGTCAGTCATTGTTATCATCGCCCTAGACATGAGCCAGAATGGTCTTTTAACTTATTTGCCATGGTGCATAGTAAAACAGAAGAGGGTGTTAAACTGCAAATACAGCATATTGCTGATTTGTTGGGTGAATACAATCTAGGGCAAGATGTTTTATACAGCACGCGGATTTTAAAGAAAACAGGTCTAAGGGTAGGAGCTAAACGTGTTTAGACTCAGTCAATATATGCGAGAGGTTTTACATCCAACGCCCTTAAAACCAGCAAGAAAACCCTCGGGTCCCGTGGTTATCTGGAATTTGATTCGGCGCTGTAATTTAACCTGTAAACATTGTTATACCACCTCGGCTGATATTGATTTTCTTGGTGAATTAACAACCCCTGAAATTTATCAGGTGATGGATGAACTGAAAGACTTTAAAGTGCCTGTGCTCATTTTATCGGGTGGTGAACCTTTATTACATCCTGATATTTTTAATATTTCTCGCCGTGCTAAAGAGATGGGCTTTTACCTTGCGCTTTCCAGTAACGGCACATTGATTACACAGGATAATATTAAACAGATTGCTGAGATTGATTATCAATATGTCGGTGTGAGTCTGGATGGAATAGGTAATACGCATGATAAATTCAGACAGAAAAAAGGCTCTTTTGCGGAGTCTTTAATTGGGATCGGTTTATGTCGAGATAATGGCATTAAAGCGGGCATTCGTTACACTTTAACCCAGGATAATGTACAAGATTTCCCTGCTATGCTGCAATTAATGGATGATGAGAATATTGATAAATTTTATTTATCACATTTGAATTATGGTGGGCGAGGGAACAAAAATCGTAAATCAGATGCTGAGTTTAAAATGACTAGAGATGTCATGGATCAGTTGTTTGAACAATGCCTGCAATGGGAAACGCAGGGTGCTGAGCGGGAAATTGTGACAGGTAATAATGATGCAGATGCGGTGTATTTCTTACATTGGGTTAAGCAAAACTTTCCTGAACGGGCTGAACATATTCAGGCAAAATTGCAGCAGTGGGGAGGGAATTCATCAGGGGTTAATGTTGCAAATATTGATAATTTGGGAAATGTTCATCCTGATACCTTCTGGTGGCATTATAGCTTGGGTAACGTAAAACAGAGGGCTTTTTCTGAAATTTGGCAAGATACAACAGATCCTTTAATGGAGGGGCTTAAGAAAATGCCCAGGCCTCTAGAAGGTCGGTGTGGCGCGTGTCATTATCAAAAAATATGTAACGGGAATACACGAGTCAGAGCAAAACAGGTTTTTAATAATCCGTGGGCTGAGGACCCCGGGTGTTATCTTGGTCAAGATGAGATTCAGTGACAAGCTATTAAAGGACATTAATTAATATAGCTATTGACACAGGTCACTATAAAGCTCAGCTCTTAAGCCCTTCTATACTGAAGAGGACTTTAAAGAAGGTGTTTTTTTTAAGCTTATCTGCAATAAGTTCATAGTCATGTTAATTAATATTTAGAATAACTGATTTTTTATGCATTGGAATGCCATGTATAATGATCGGGTTTGGTCTTAGAATTGTGAGATTTTGGCTAAGTTGGTTTTTATCTCCCTAATAATTATAAAAAATACGCGAGTAAGAGTTAGTAATGAATCAATTGCAGAAAATATATGAAAACAATCAGGCGTGGGCTGAAAAGATAAAGCTAAATAAGCCTAATTTTTTTGCTGAGTTATCAAAGCAACAAACGCCTGAATATCTTTGGATAGGCTGTTCTGATAGTCGAGTCGTTGCAGAGCAGTTGGTTGGGTTGCAGCCTGGTGAATTATTTGTACATCGTAATATTGCGAATGTGGTTGTGCCTACAGATTTAAATTGCTTATCTGTCATTCAATTTGCTGTTGAAGTATTAAAAGTAAAGCATATTATTGTCTGTGGACATTACGGTTGTGGTGGTGTCAAAGCCTCAATGGAGTCGATAGAACATGGCTTAATTGATAACTGGTTATGTCATATTAAAAGTGTGCATCAAAAAAATGAAGCAGAGCTATTAGGTATCGCGGATAAGACTGAGCGTCTTGATAGGCTATGTGAACTTAATGTGATTGAACAAGTCAATAATATTTGTCATACAACGGTTGTACAAAGAGCGTGGCGAAACAATGGCGACTTAACGGTACATGGTTGTATTTATACCTTGGAAACGGGGATTTTAAAAGATTTAAATACAAGGTTTAGTGAAATGAACCAAATGAATGATATCTATCAATTAAGAGAAGCTAAGAAAGATGTTTATAAGCCTAATTTAAACATCATGAAAAGTGATTACGAGGGAAGGTAAGGAAAATTAATATTCAGCAATTAAATACCGATTTTGCTATTGATAAGCAAGTAAAATTTGTTGAGGGAAAAGGTGGGCTGCCTTTTATACAAATAAATAACGCAAAAGCATCAGCATTAATTTCAATTTATGCTGGTCAGGTTTTATCGTTTAAACCAGTTAATGAGCCTGAAGACTTTATGTTTATTAGTGATAATGCATATTTTCAGGAAGGGAAAGCAATTAAAGGCGGGATCCCCATTTGTTGGCCTTGGTTTGGTGCTGCACCTGATAAACCAGAACATCCGGACCATGGTTTTGTGCGGAATAGTTTTTGGACAGTTGCATCAATTGAGACAGTAAAGAACGGTGACACTAAAGTCACCCTTGAATTTATTGATAATGATAAAACCAGAGAAATATGGCCATATCATTTTTACCTGTCATTGGAAATCGTTATTGGTGAATCGTTGACTTTAGATTTAATCACACGAAATACTGGTGATAAGACATTTATAATTACAGAAGCATTGCATACTTATTTTAATGTAGGGGATGCTAGCCAAGTACAAATTTTAGGGTTAGAGAAAACAGAGTATTTAGATAAGATTGAAGACTTTGTGAAGGTTTGTCAGGTGGGTGCGCTTACGCTTGAAGAAGCAATGGATCATATTCATATTGATGTTGGTCATAATTTGACTATTAAGGATCCTGTTTTAAATAGGCAAATAAAAATCACATCGTCTGGTAATAAAAATGTTGTGGTATGGAATCCTTGGGCTAAAGGGGCAGAACAGATGAAGGATTTAAAAAGTGACGATTACAAACGTTTTGTGTGTATTGAAATTGCTAATGCAGCTTCAAACAAGGTTGAAATAAAGCCCGCCAGTGAATATAGAATGGTGACGAATTATAGGATTGTCAGAGAATAATACCAATCCCAATAAATATTAACTGCAATAGTTGTTATTCCCGAAACCTTTTATCGGGGACCCATCTTCAGACATAGATTCTTGCTAAGAACCTGCAGGAATGACAATTTTCCAGTCCAAATATAAATATATTGTGATTAGTATAATATTGTTTCTGGAAGGGTTCTATCTACTCCGCAACTGGTAGGGGATGTCTATTGGAATAGATAGAACCAAAACATTATTTTTGCTTAGTTTTTTTGTGAAAATAACTGTGAAAACTCTGCCATATCCAGTTTTTCATCTTTGTTGCTATCTAGTTTTTCCCATTGATCTGAAAGTTGTTGAGAGGCCGTTGCTTCACTTTTGCTGATAAAGCCGTTTTTATCAAGATCAAGAATTTCCCAAAGGTTAGCATCTTCTTTTTCATATTTTGATAAAGCAAGTGTTGGTAATTTACTGCTTTCTGCTTGTAAGGGCTCTAAGATAGCGCCGAATTCAACCGTTGAGGTTTCTGCTACTACAGTTGAAGAGGCAAGAGTGATTGATAAAATTGTTAGTAAGTTTTTCATGGTAATCCTTGAAATAAAGTTAGTGTTTAATGAATATATTCAATTAACACTATTGCAAGCAGTATGCCAAAGAATGTTTTTAAACCAGGAAAGAGATGAAACAAGGGCTGTCAGCTGATCTATCAAATAACAGTTTCTAAATTTATCTCTAGAATGTCATACTTACACGACAAGACGTAAAAACAATGGGCTAACTTAATAAAATTATTTGATAAATCTTTTGTAATGAAAGAGTAAGTTGGTTAAGTTGTTTTGTATCAGTTGCTTAGGTTCTTGTTAGAACTGTCGTGCGAATGTAACAATGCTAAAAAACCACCAGGACTTAGTTTTCTTTTTTGTATCTATTCAGTGTCTTTGAATAACTGTACTTTGTAGGAGGGTCCGCCCTCGGCGCGATTGATAATGGGTTATTTTTAGAGAAAAGAGCATGATTTTATTCGCGCCGAGGGCGGACGCTCCTACATCACAGGTATTTAATTAATACACTGAATAGTTACTCTTTTTTTAATTTAAATTGAGCGGCTTTAAGAGCATGGCGTTCAAGTAAGCGATAAAATTCTGTTCGATTACGTTTGGCTAATTTGGCTGCTTCAGTGACTCGGCCATTGGTTAATTGAAGTATTTTAATGAGATAATCACGTTCAAAATTCTTCTTGGCATCATTAAAACTTAATAAAGAGGTCTGCTTTTCTTGTAATGCTTTTTCAACAAGGCTGACAGGAATTAAGGGGGTTGTGGTAAAGGTACAGACATGTTCAATAACATTTCTAAGCTGTCTCACATTCCCCGGCCATTTGTACGAAATTAAAAGCTCCATTGCCTCAGTCGATAAGCCTTTTGCAATAGGCTGGGGTTTAGAATGGTTGGTCGCAATAAAATGATTAGCTAAAAGAGAAATATCTTCAGGTCTATCGGCTAATTTGGGAACAGATAAAGTGACAACATTCAGTCGATAATAAAGGTCCATTCGGAAGACACCTTCATCTGCTAGTTTTTGTAAATCTCTATGGCTAGCAGAAATAACTCTGACATCAACATTTATAGTCTTATTGGAGCCTACAGGGCGAATTTCCCCCTCTTGCAAGGCACGTAATAATTTTACTTGAAATGCAGCTGACATATCACCAATTTCATCAAGAAACAGGCTGCCACCATCAGCAATTTCAAATAGCCCCTTGCGGTTTGAAGAGGCGCCAGAAAAGGCCCCTTTACAATGCCCAAATAGTTCTGATTCGAGCAGGTTTTCAGGGATGGCACTACAGTTGACAGTCACAAAGTCTTTATCTTTACGAGGGCTGGTATTATGTATAGCTTTAGCAATAAGTTCTTTCCCCGTACCACTTTCCCCATGAATATAGACGCTGATTTTACTGTTAGCAACACTCTCAACCTCGCGCAACAGGTTTTCCATTGCTGCACTGCGGGTAATAATATTAGCTCGCCAGTTTTGTTCTTTTTTATTTGCTTGAACGGAAGGGTGATTAGTATTTAGGGTTAAGGCTTTTGTGGCTAATTCCACTAATTCCTTACTATCAAAAGGTTTGGTTAGAAAGCCAAAAACGCCTTCATTGGTTGCCGCTACCGCTTCTTTTATAGTGCCGTGAGCCGTTAAAATAATGACAGGGATCGTGGGGTAGTATTCTTTAATGTGGCTAAATAATGCCAAGCCATCCATCTCTTTCATTCTTAAGTCAGTAATAACCAAATGGGGGAGGTAGGTGGGGATTAATGCGACAGCGCGTTCAGCGCTCTCAGCGGTGTTAATTTCAAAGCCGATTGAGTGTAGGCGAAGCGCAAGAAGTTTAAGTAAACTGGGATCATCATCAACCAGTAAAATTTTTTGAGCCTGTAAGTTTTGTTTGTTTTGATCTGTCATTACTGGGTTTTTTGGTTAATGGTTGTTTCTATTATTTTAAGTGCTTGAATTTTAGAAATAACATCCTGAAGTTGTACTTCGGCTTCGTTTAACTTTGACTTTAAGCTATTGTTTTTTCTTTGAAATAGATTGTTTCTGGATTGAAGTCGGTTTAATTTATTTAATAATTGAATTTGATTATTATTTAGCCACTGTAAATGTAAATTAAAGTCTTTTTTTGCATGGATGGTTTTTAATAAAATAAGGGTTTGTTTGGCATTAATGCAATCAAAATTCTTGTTTAACGAATAAATAAGTAGCCATGCAGTTTGCCAATCTTCATGTTCTTGATAATCAAGCTTTAATCGTTTACAAACAACGTGTCTTTCTTCGGTGGATAAGGTGTCGTATCTGATTCCTTGCCGCAATAAACGATGAATTTGATCTTGCTCTAACTCGGCTTCTGTTGATTCAACTTTAGCTGATAAATTTGGAGAGCTTAATAGTTGGCAGCCTTGCAATGTTAAAGTTAAACATAGTAAGGAGAGTTTTAAAAAAGTTAACATCAAACAGATCCTTGTTGTTGTGGTAAGTGGATGGAAAATCGAGCGCCACAATATGATTGACTGGCGGGTAAGAGTTGAATTGAACCACGATGGGCATTAAGGTAAAACTTTACTAAAGCAAGTCCTAGGCCAGATGCTTTTATTTTCCAGTCGGGTGTTGAATTTCCATGGTAAAAATCTTTAAATATTAAGGATTGTATTTCTTTGGCTATACCTGGACCTTGGTCTTCAATAATAAATGTTGTGATATTTTCATAAGAAGAGAGTGATAAGCCAATAGTACTGTTTTTAGGTGAAAATTTAACTGCATTAGAAAAAAGGTTACTAATAATAACTCTAAGTTTCTCATAATCAGCACTGATTTGAGTCGAGTGAAGATTGCTTTTTACGGTAATGTTTTTACTTCGAAGCGGTAATTCGTATTCATCTGTCACTTTTTTAATCAGTGATTCCAGATTAAAGGTTGAGTAATTGAACACAATCTGGGTTGAAATGGTTCGTTGATACTCCAGTAAATTTTCAACTAAATCATTAATAGTGATATTACCTATTTTCATTAATTTAATGATTTCTTGCTGCTCTGTATTTAATTCACCAACAACATTTTCAGATAATAAATCAGTCCCCTCTTTCAAAGTGGCTAAAGGTGTTTTAAGCTCATGAGAAACATTTCGGATAAATTGTTGTTTTTCGTGCTCTAAATTATCCAGTTTTACTCTTAACCATTCAAGTTGCCCTCCCAGTTTTTCCAAGTCTCTAGGCCCTCTGATAGAGATAGATTGTTCAAACCCAATTTCACCCAAGGTACGAATGGCTAAGGCGATATCTTTAATAGGTCTAATTAATAAACGCATAAAGACAAGGGAAAGTAATGAGGCTAAAAAAATACTGACAATAGCAAGGTAAATAAGTTTTTCAGTGACCTGTTTAGCAGAGGTTGACAAGGAGGCGGCCTCGGTGGCAACGCGCTCTTCACCTTCTGTTAATAGTTTTTTTGCTTGTCGAGTAAGTTGATCAAAGGCATTTAAATCTTCTTGAGTTAGTTTGATTTCATCATCTTCCAGTTTATTTAAAATGTATTGGTAAAGCGTGTGCTCATTATTTTTTAATGTATTGAGTCGTTTTATTTGTTGATCATCTATATCACTTGGTTCAAGAGAGATTATTTCTGTTAGAAATTGCTTTCTATTCTCTTGGTACAGATTGTAAAAAACGGGCTTTCCAAAAAGTTGGATTTGCCTAATATTACGTTCCATAGAAGCTAGTCGTTCTAAAATAATACGGGTACTTTCTGTTTTATGAACGGCTTTAAATAAAGTTGATTGGCTTTTTTCTGTATAATTCCCAACTTCTGATACTGTATAAAAAATGGCAAAAATTAAAGGCAGGCTGACAATAATAAAGCTAGCCAGGGCCCATTGGTTGAGAGAACCTATGCCGTATGACTGTTTAAGAGAGTGATTTTTTTTAGTCACGGTGAAAAGATGTGCTTAGTGAAGGAAATTTAGGTTTTAATTTTTACATACAATAGATAAGATGACCTAATAGAAAAACAATTGTAAGGGGAAAGCAATGATTATTGGATCAATAGCGGGTATTTTTATTTTAGTGTGGTTTTATAATACCGCTTATGGCAGAAACCCATTACATTGGGCTATTGCAGGCTTTGTTGTTTATTTCACCATCTCATTATTATGGACTGTTGGAATAACCCCTGGCATTAAAGATGCAGCAATGCATAGCCGAAACACTTTGTTAATGTGGACGGCTCGATATGCCTATATTGTTGTTGCTTTGGTCTGTGCAATTATTTTTAATTTGAAAGTGGGAAATAAAAAACCTGACGAGTAATGGAATATTTTGCATATGAGTACGGTTAAGAGCTGGTTTGTTTATATTATTCATTGTACAGATGAGACTCTCTATACAGGGATAACGACTGACTTGGAAAGGCGTTATGCCCAGCATGCATCAAGTCAGGGTGCTAAGTATTTTAGAGGGCGAAAGCCTAAAGCTGTGGTGTATCAAGAAAGTGGGCATGATAGAAGTACAGCAAGCAAACGTGAAATTGAAATTAAAAAACTGTCTAGGGCAAATAAATTTCAGTTGATTGCATCGCAGGAAAAAACTAGGGATATAAGCTAATACTCATAAATTAACAAAATATTGCTTATTTCTAATGAAACAGATTAAGTTAATGACTTTAGAACGGTCTTAAGAATTGCTTAAGGTATTTAAAATAGATGTATTTTATATATTGTTCAACTCAATTATTCAGATGATAGACTAGCTAAAATAATGGCAGAAAAAAGGAAGATTTTATTTGCAGGTGATCCGCATGGAAATTTTGAGCCATTAATTGCTGCGGTGAAAAAACACCGCCCCGAAGCTGTTGTTTTGCTGGGTGATTATGATTTAAAAAAGCCGTTAGAAGAGTATATCCAAGAAATTAGTGAGGATACTCAGGTCTGGTGGATTCCTGGTAATCATGATTTTGAGCCTCCCCAGCATTACCATAATCTTTTCTCTTCCGAATTTTCTGCTCAAAACCTTCATTTAAAAGTTGTTAAAATTGCAGGTGTCAGAATTGCAGGGCTTGGTGGGATATTTCTAGGTAGAGTCTGGTATCCGCCTTATATGCCAAAATGGAAAAGTAAGCAACAGTATTTAAAGTCTTTTGATGCTGAGGTAACAGGCTTATCTTTAAAGTATCAGTCGGCTATCTGGCCAGATGAATGGGCTGAATTAAAAAAGCTTAAAGCAGATATATTGGTGACTCACGAAGCCCCTGGAAGCCATAAACATGGATTTATAGCCATAGATCAATTGGCTGAAGCGATGGGAGTACAGCAGGTATTTCATGGGCATTTGCATGAACACTATTTTGCAAAAATCAGGAAAGGAATTCAGGTGGTGGGGGTCAGGAATGCCTGTGTTGTTGATTTGTTTGGGGAAGAGGTTTAATTAGAGCAGGTGAAAGGCGAAAGGAAGAGCTAGATTGTGGTAGTTGTTTTTTAGCTTATAAAAAAGCCCGATAGGAAACTACCGGGCTTTTTTTTGTAACTGCTGAATCTGAAAAATGGGTTTAGAACTTAGCTTTTAGGTCAAGTTGTAAAGTGTCCCTGTTGATTGTTTCTCCTGCTGTTGAATAATCTTCAGCTGCAAGATACGCGCCGCCAATAGAGAAGTTTTTGCTTAGTTTGTAAGAAAGCTTAACTTTGTGGCCTCTAGCAGCAGTACCACCACGGTTAAAATCAGAGTCGTTGAATGTGTCCATTACAGCATCTCTTTGAGTGTCACGGTAGTTGTAGTCTAGTTTAAATTTGTTCCACTTTGTACCAATACCCACTAACCATGCTGTGTCTTGGCTGTCTCTGTCTGTATCGACAGCCTTTTTAAATGTATCGCCTGCATTTACAACGTAGTTACCGTAAAGTTTAACGGGAAGAATGCCTGTTTTAATATCAACTTTACCTGCTACTTCATATATTTTGAAACTAGAAGTCGTGTTGTTACCATTTTTATGATCACCCGCTAATCTATTGATATTGGTTGTTGAACCATTACCATCATTAACCAAAAAAGCGTTAAATCCTAAAGATGCTTTAACTGCATCATTAAATTTCATTGCTCCACTTAAACCCGCGTGATACATATTCATATCTTCACTGTAAGTGTTGCCCTCGTCTCCATTGTCACTAAGGATATAGTAACCACCTTGAGCAGTTAATTTAACAGGACCCGCTTTGTTAGAATAAGCAAGAGCTAAACCTTCTGGGTTTACATCACCATCCCAAAGGTTGTCAGATACTCTAAACCAAGGCATTTTAAATTTACCAGCCGTCAATGATGCGCCTTTAGCAAAAGCAGGTTTCCATTTGATATATGCTCTATCAAAGTATGCAGCCTTTCCTTTAAAGCCATCTGTTCCTTTAGCTCCATCTCCTAATGATTGGTTGGTTGATGTTCTTCCACCAGCAGTTACAAGGCGCACACCGGCCTCTACTTCATCATTTACTTTTGCTTTAAGTGCTAGGCGAGCACGAATACGTTGACGATTCTTTTTACCATCAGCTTCATTATCAACAAACTCTTGTCTAACGCGCATATCGCCAGAAATCTTAATTCTAGAAGCCCAATCTAAAGCTTTTGCCATTTCTGGGCTTAAACTTGCAGAGCTACTTGCCGCTTCTTTTTCATCAGCTTTCTTAGACAATTTTTCAAACTGTGCTTTGTTTAAAACACCATTTTGTAATAATGCTTCTAATAAGTCTTTGTCAGAAGCAGAAGCGGTTGTTGCTGTTAAAGCAGCACCCGCTAATAATGCAGATTTAATAGCTACGCTAATTTTTGTCATTTTTTAGTTTCCTAAAGTTTTAATTGTTGTGTTTTTGCAACTTGTCGCAAAAGTTGGACAGATATTACGAAATCAATATGACAATAGTGTGACAATTGAACTGTTTTGTTATTTATTTTCATGGCTATGACTTAAACTCAGGTTGAAACAAGATGAGAGTATAGAATGCTGTAGAGCGGACTTCAGTCCGCTATCATTTAACATAACGACCTTTTATGGCGGACTAAAGTCCGCTCTACATATAGGTACGCTGTGTTTGGTTCATAGCCATTTTTATTTATGGGTTTTACGCAAAAAATTTAAACATGAATCAGACAGGGCTTTGATCAAGTATTTTTTAATAGGGTTGGTATAGGGAATAGAATATTCAGATTGAGATTAAATGAAGATAAGGGAGGTGTTGATTTAATCAAACGATTAAAAATCTTTATCAAAAGCTGTTTCAACACGCTTCTCTATGTGATAATAGTCGGTTATTTTTAGATCCTTCCCAAGAGCTTGAGACGGGCAGGGTTGTTAAACAAATTTGAATGAAACCACGGGCATAAAAATGGATGATAATAAAAAGAAAGCGCTAGGTGCAGCGTTAATGCAGATTGAGAAACAATTTGGTAAAGGCTCTGTTATGCGTATGGGCGATGTTTCAACAAAGGGAATTGAAGTGGTTTCAACGGGGTCTTTGTCACTTGATATTGCATTAGGGGCTGGCGGGTTGCCAAAAGGACGTGTTATTGAGATTTATGGTCCAGAATCATCGGGTAAAACCACTATGACGCTGGAAACTATTGCTCAAATGCAAAAACAAGGTGGGACGGCGGCATTTATTGATGCTGAACATGCTTTGGATCCAGTTTATGCTGAGAAAATCGGGATCAATTTAGATGATTTATTAATCTCTCAACCCGATACTGGAGAGCAAGCTTTAGAAATTACCGATATGCTGGTGCGTTCTGGTGCGGTTGATATGATTGTGATCGATTCGGTTGCAGCATTAACACCCAAAGCTGAAATTGAAGGCGATATGGGGGATTCTCATATGGGCTTGCAAGCTCGATTAATGTCACAAGCATTAAGAAAGTTAACCGCCAATATCAAGCGATCAAATACCTTGGTTATCTTTATTAATCAGTTAAGAATGAAGATTGGGGTAATGTTTGGTAATCCTGAAACGACAACAGGGGGTAATGCTTTAAAGTTTTATGCCTCGGTTCGATTGGATATTCGTCGTATTGGCGCGATTAAGAAAGGCGATGAAATTATTGGCAACGAAACACGCGTTAAGGTTGTTAAAAATAAAGTAGCCCCTCCATTTAAACAGGCTGAATTTGAAATCGTTTACGGGGAAGGGGTGTCTTTCCTGGGTGAGTTAGTTGATTTAGGGGTCAAGTACGGTTTTATCAATAAAGCAGGGTCTTGGTATAGCTATGGCGATGAAAAAATTGGTCAAGGTAAAGAGAATGTTAAAAAATTCTTAAGTGACCATCCAGAGAAAGCCAAAGAAATTGAAGCTAAAATTCGTGCTGAAGCTTTGGGTGCTGTTGAAGAAGCTGAAGAAGAAAAGGCGCCTAAATCGTAAGAGTGGCTGTTGAATCTGAATTTGCAAAAGAAATTAGAGAAATTTGTATACGATTATTAACTCGTAGAGAGCAGAGCCAACGAGAGTTATTAGATAAGTTAGCGATTAAAGGCTTTGACCGATCTGATACTCAGCATGTGATAGATGAGTTAGTTAAGGAAAGCTGGCAAAGTGATGAACGCTTTGCCGAGTCTTATGCTAGGTACCGAATTAAAAAAGGTTTTGGTCCCGTTAAAATTGCCTATGAATTGCGACAAAGAGGCATTGCCGTATTTGATTTAGATCCCGTTATTTTAGATCTGGTTGGTAGCTGGTTTGATTTAATTGAACAGGTTTATCATAAAAAATTTGCCCAGGATCAGGTGCTCTCTCAAAGAGAGAAGTTGAAACGTATTCGATTTTTACAACAACGTGGTTTTAGCAATGAGATGATAAAATCACTCTTTTAGATAATTCGTATAGTAATAATTACATTTGGTTTTGATTTTACCTAGTAAAGTCGGGGCTGCAAAAATAGTTTAATTAAAGTTAAATAACATGAAAAAAATGACCAGTGCAGAGTTACGTGCTGCCTTCTTAGAGTTTTTTAAACAACAGGGACATTCTGTCCAGCCTTCCAGCTCGCTTGTGCCTGGAAATGATCCTACGCTGCTATTTACTAATGCAGGGATGGTGCCGTTTAAAGATGTGTTTTTAGGCCGTGAAAAACGTAACTATACTCGAGCAACAACAACACAGCGTTGTGTCCGTGCGGGTGGTAAGCATAATGATTTAGAAAATGTAGGCTATACCGCAAGGCACCATACATTTTTTGAAATGTTAGGTAATTTTAGTTTTGGTGATTACTTTAAAAAAGAAGCCATTCATTTTGCCTGGGATTTTTTAACTAAAGAGTTAGACATTCCGGCTGAAAAATTATGGATCACTGTTTTTAATGAAGATAAAGAAGCGGAAGAAATCTGGTTACAAGATGTAAAGGTGGATCCTGCTCGTTTTTCAAGAATAGGTGCAAAAGATAACTTCTGGTCAATGGGGGATGTGGGGCCTTGCGGGCCTTGTACAGAAATTTTCTATGATCATGGCGAGGATATTGCTGGTGGGCCTCCTGGCACGCCAGAGGAAGATGGTGATCGTTATATTGAGATATGGAACCTGGTTTTCATGCAATATGATCGTGATAAAGAAGGGGAATTACATCCTTTACCTGCACCTTCAGTAGATACTGGTATGGGGCTGGAACGGATTGCGGCTGTTTTACAAGGGGTACATAACAACTACGAGATCGATTTATTCCAGAGTTTGTTAAAAGTAGCGGCACAGTTAGCAGGAACAACTGATTTAACTAACAGTTCTCTACGTGTGATTGCTGATCATATTCGTTCATGTGCTTTTATGGTTGTGGATGGAGTATTGCCATCGAATGAAGGGCGTGGCTATGTGTTAAGGCGTATTATTCGTCGAGCCATTCGTCATGGTTATCGCTTAGGTGTTAATGAGGTTTTCTTTTATAAATTAGTGGCACCTTTGGTTAAGGAAATGGGTGAAGCTTTTCCTGAATTAAAGCAGGCACAAGAGCAAGTTGAGCTTGTTTTAAAGAAAGAAGAGCAAAGATTTGCTGAAACCTTAGTGCAAGGTATGAAAGTACTAGAGTCCAGTGTGGCTAAAATTGAAGGCAGTGTGATTCCAGGGGATGTGGTCTTCCTTTTGTATGATACTTATGGTTTTCCTGTTGATTTAACTGCTGATTTTGCCAGAGAGCAAAATTTAACGGTTGATCATGCGGGGTTTGAAGTTGAAATGACAGCTCAACGCGATAGAGCTCGTGCGGGTGGTAAGTTTGATGCAGATTACGATCAAGATATTCGTCATGATAGTCAAACCGATTTTACTGGTTACCATAGTTTAAAAGACGCATCTCAAATAGCAGGGTTATTTTCTAAAGGTCAGGCGGTTGAATCGTTGCAAGAAGGTGAAGAGGGCGTTGTTGTTTTAGAGCAAACCCCTTTTTATGCCGAGTCAGGTGGCCAGGTTGGAGATAACGGGACGATAGAAGTAGAGGGCGCGATTTTTAAAGTGTTTGATACTCAAAAGCAGGGTGGCACACTCTTTTTACATAAAGGAAAAGTGCTGCAAGGGATTATTAATAATGGTCAGGTTTGTGAGTTAGCGGTTAATGGTGAAGATAGAAATGCAACCGAATTGAATCATTCGGCAACGCATTTATTACATGCAGCATTACGTCAGACATTGGGTGAACATGTTACTCAGAAAGGCTCGTTGGTTAATCCTGAAAAATTACGTTTTGATTTTTCTCATTTTGAACCCATGACAGCGGATGAAATTAGCACGATTGAATCCATTGTTAATGCCCAAATACGGATGAATAATGCAGTGACAGCCGAAATCATGTCTAAAGATGAGGCAGTTAAAGCAGGTGCCATGGCATTGTTTGGTGAAAAATATGGTGATGAAGTTCGAGTGTTGAAAATGGGTGAATTTTCAACAGAGCTTTGTGGTGGGACGCATGTTGAACGGGCTGGAGATATTGGTTGTTTTAAGATTATCAGTGAAACTGGTGTGGCATCTGGGGTTAGACGCCTCGAAGCCGTCACAGGTAAAGCTTGTTTAGACTGGATTGCCGGTCGTGATCTTGTGTTAAGCAATATTGCTGGTTTAATGAAAAGTTCAACTGACAAAGCGGCTGATAAAGTGTTGCAACTGGTTGAAAAAAATAAAACATTAGAAAAAGAACTGGATAGATTAAAATCTAAACTTGCTGCTTCAGCTGGTGGTGACTTAATCGCTCAGGCTGTGGATATTGATGGTATTAAAGTTTTAGCTGTAAAACTTGATGATGTTGATCCTAAAGCGCTAAGAGATATGGTTGATCAGCTAAAAAATAAATTGGGTAGCTCGGCTATTGTGTTGGCAACCGTTCAGGGTGATAAAGTGAGTTTAATTGCCGGGGTTTCTAAAGATCAAACTAAGCGCTTAAAAGCCGGTGATCTGGTTAATTCAGTCGCGACTAAAGTGGGTGGAAAAGGCGGTGGTCGACCTGATATGGCTCAAGCGGGTGGTAATGATCCGTCTGGTTTAGAGGGCGCGTTAAAATCTGTGCCTGCTTGGGTACAAGAAAAAATTTCGAAATAATCGTAGGGTTTGTGATTTCACTAGGGTGAAGGATATCTGTATTGCAGTCACTGATTCAAATAAAAACAATGCCCTCCCCAAAAAGGGGGGGTGAAGGCATGTGATAAATTCTTTATATTTCATCTCTTACAATCCTGTTGAATAAGTTTAAGTTTAAAAATGGCATTATTTGTATATAAATTTGGTGGTACTTCAGTTGGCTCGGTTGAGCGTATAAAAGCTGTCGCAGAAAAAATCAAAAAAGCACGTGATCAAGGTGATGATATTATTGCTGTCGTCTCAGCAATGAGTGGTGAAACCAACCGCTTAACATCGCTAGCAACGCAAATTCAGTCTGAGCCTAGTCATAGGGAAATGGATGTATTGCTTTCAACAGGGGAGCAAGTGACGATGTCGTTGCTCTCCATGGCATTGCATGATTTGGGCTGTTCTGCGCGTTCTTATACGGGGGGGCAGGTCAAAATCCTGACAGATAGTGCGCACACAAAAGCTCGAATCAGAGAGATTGATGATATTAATATCAAAAAAGATCTTGAAGAGGGTAAGGTTGTGGTGGTTGCTGGTTTTCAAGGGGTTGATGAGTATAGTAATATTACAACTTTGGGGCGAGGTGGTTCCGATACAACAGCCGTTGCATTAGCTGCTGCATTAAAGGCAAAAGAATGTCATATCTACACTGATGTTGATGGTGTTTATACAACTGACCCAAGAGTTGAACCAAAAGCAAGAAGGCTGGATGAAATAACTTTTGAAGAAATGCTGGAAATGGCTAGTTTAGGGTCAAAAATTTTGCAGATTCGTTCGGTTGAGTTTGCTGGAAAATATAATGTTGCATTAAGAGTATTATCATCATTTAAAGAAGGTAATGGTACACTCATTACCTATGAGGAATCAGAAATGGAAAGAGCTTTAATTTCAGGCATCGCATTTAATCGTGATGAAGCTAAATTAACAATAACAGGCGTACCTGATTTACCAGGGGTCGCATCTAAAATATTGTGCCCTGTGGCGGATAAGAATATCGAAATTGATATGATTATTCAAAATATAGCAGCAGATCAAACGACTGATTTTACATTTACAGTCCATAGAAATGATTATCAAAAAACTAAAGCAATTTTAGATGAGGTTTGTAGTAGCTTAGGGGCAAAGCAAGTCACGGGTGATGATAGTATTGTTAAGATATCTATTGTGGGGGTTGGAATGCGATCTCATGCAGGAATTGCAAGTACTATGTTTAAAACCTTGGCAGATGAAGGAATTAATATTAGAATGATCTCAACCTCAGAAATTAAAATTTCTGTTGTTGTTGATGAAAAATATTTAGAGCTAGGCGTTCGTGCATTGCATAATGCGTTTGGTTTAGATAAAGAAAAAAAATAATTTTATCTTTATCTTTATTTTTGTGAAAAATTGGTTATAATAGAGAGCTTGGTTGGTTGGTAACAAGCAGCTAAATTAAATGGAAACGTAGGGAGATATTATGCTTATCTTAACTCGAAGAGTCGGAGAAACCTTAATGATAGGTGATGATGTTACTGTCACTGTATTAGGGGTTAAAGGTAACCAGGTTAGAATCGGTATAAATGCACCGAAAGAAACATCAGTGCATAGAGAAGAAATCTACGAGAGAATTAAAAAAGAACAAGCAGAGTCAGCTGGATTAACGGGCTCTGAAGAGTAATAAGATTTAGGAGAGTTGGCCGAGCGGCCGAAGGCGCTCCCCTGCTAAGGGAGTATGGGCTTTAACTCCCATCGAGGGTTCGAATCCCTCACTCTCCGCCATTATTTGACAGCTGATTTTTTTAAATAAAAAATTAGTTGACAAAAAAAGCGGTAAGATGCATAATATACAGATCAACACGGCGCCCGTAGCTCAGCTGGATAGAGTACTCGGCTACGAACCGAGCGGTCGGGAGTTCGAATCTCTCCGGGCGCGCCATGTTGATGTATAAAAGATTATTCCCCTGTAGCTCAGTTGGTAGAGCGGGTGACTGTTAATCACTAGGTCGGCGGTTCGAGCCCGTCCGGGGGAGCCAAGTAAAATAAAGGTCTGTAGATTATTCTACAGACCTTTTTTTTTGCCTGAAATATCTCAGGTCATGTTGGGGTCATGATCTAAAATGAATAGATATGTTAGGTGTTAAAATTGTTGGGTACGATTTTCAAGTACTGAATTATCTAGGTTTATAGAGTATTATGTAAGATCATCTTGAATACTACTTGGGTTAAACCTGAGAGAGTGGCCTTGTTCACTATAAAATGATGATTATATTTATATATATATATTGAACCTATTACAATAGGTTTATTTTCATTTAAAAGGCAAACAGATTTCAATCGAAGGACGAATTTGTGCCATTGCCGATGTATTTGCCGCACTGCTTTCTGGAAGACCATATAAAAAACCATGGTCTAGTTGAAAACGCATTGGATTTAATCGAAAGTGAAGCGGGTAAACATTTTGACCCAGAGCTTGTGCCATTAATGAGAATTTTATTGCTAGAGTTGTTAGCGATTAAAAGGCAGTTTTCAGTTGATTGAGAAGATAAGTAAACCTACCATTAGTCATGAAAAAAACTCTTAAAAAATACCAATTATTCTTGGCTTTAACGGTGTTAATTGCCTTAATTGATGGGGCTTTTGTTTATTTAACATTTGTACAATCGAAAGAGCGCTTACATACCGAACAACAGGAACAAGCAAAAAACTATTTTTCAGTATTTGATATTGCCTATCAGGCGACAAAGGAAAATATGTTACAAGTCTCTAACGTTTTTGCCAATGACCCTGCCGTCAAAACACTTTTTCTTAAAGGTAAACGAGCGGTTGAAAAAGAGGGCGGGGGGGCTGGTGGTGAAAAATCTCAAATTGCTAGAGACGAGCTGTATAATGCCGTTGCTAAAAATTGGCAGCAATTTTCACGGAAATTTTACGCACGCCAGCTTCATTTTCACTTAGGTCCTGGGGCCACTTCCTTTTTACGAGTCCACAAGCCACATAAATTTGGTGACAATATGGATACCGTGCGTTATACCATTGTTGATACGAATAAACTACAACAACAAGTGACGGGGTTTGAAACGGGTAGAGTTTATTCGGGTATTCGTGGTGTAAATCCTGTTTTTGCTATGAATGAAAAGGGGGAGGAAGAGCATGTGGGAGCGGTAGAAGTTGGAAACTCTTTTGCCATTGTGCTTCAAAACATTTCCTCGAAACTAAAAATAAACGCAGCTGTTTTCTTATATGAACGGCACCTAAGAAAAAATGTTTGGCCTGATTACTTACAATCTTTTTTAGAAAAGAACGAAGCTATCAATGGTTTACTGTTAGAACAAACAAGTGCAGATAACATTAATAAACTAATGTTGCAAGTCAGTTCTGAAAACTATCGGCCAATTGTTGATTCAAAAGTCAGGCTACAAACAGTGCGATTGGATAACCGTAGCTACCTATTTGCAATTAGACCCTTAAGAGATTATTTAGGTCGAAAAGACTTAACACAACCTGATGCGGGTCAAATTGTTATTTGGCGAGATGTAACACAGAGTTATATTACATTTAACCGAAACTTACAGAATAATATTTTTTTTGCCGCTATAGCTTTTGTATTTATTGAGATATTATTTTTTCTGAGTATTAGACTTGTTAGCCGTAGATTGAATAAGGTTATAGTCAAGCAAACCTCTCAAATAGAATCACGATCATTAATTCTGGAGCAACTCGTTACTGGAGTATCTCTCAACTCGATTTTTGAATCAATAATAGAAATGATTGAGCGATGTGATGAGACAGCTTTATGTAGTATTTTATTAGCGGATAAAGATAAAACTCATTTGTTATTGGGTGCGGCACCTAATTTACCTGATTTTTTTAATAAATCGGTACATGGTATTGAAATTGGAATCGGTGTTGGAAGCTGTGGTGCAGCCGCTTTTAGTAAGAAAAGAGTTGTAGTTAATGATATTCAGACACACCCGAATTGGGATGCATACAAAGAATTAGCCGCTGAAGCCAACTTAGTATCATGCTGGTCTGAACCCATATTAGGGATAAATAAGGAATTATTAGGTACATTTGCAATTTATCATCGAGAATCAAAAGCGCCTAACAAAGGTGATTTTGAAATGATAGAATTTGCATCAAAAATGGTGGCCTTAGCAATAGAGCGTAGTGCTATTAATGAGAAATTACAATTGTTTGCGCGTGTATTTGATGGTGCTCATGAAGGTATTATTATTACTGATACCCAGAATATAATTAGTGATATAAATCCTGCTTTTTGTGAAATAACAGGCTATAAGCATGAAGAATTAGTTGGAAACTCACCAGACATTCTAAATTCACAGAAACATAGTTCAAGTTTTTATAGCAAGATGTGGCAGGTAATTAAAGTTAAGGGCTATTGGCAAGGAGAAATCTGGAATAAAAAGAAAAATGGAGATGACTATCTCCAAATGCTTACTATTTCAACACTAAGGGATAAGGACGGTGAAATATCACATTATGTTGGTTTATTTACAGATATAACTTATTTTAAAGAATTAGAACATACACAAAGAATTGAGCGGGAAAATGCGGTTATAAGAGCAAAAATATCGCATACTTTGCAGTTACCTTTAAGTTTTAAAGCACGGGTAGATAAGGTGTTCGCTATTTTATGCCAATTTGGTGAACTCAAAGTCCAACGGAAGGCGGGTGTCTTTTTGCTGACTGATAAGGAAGATAAGCTAAAAATGTTGGCTACCCATGGCAAGTTCTCAGATGATTTTATACTTCAAGAACAATGCATTGATATCGGAAGCTGTTTATGCGGGCGTGTTGCAAATAGTGGATTACTGAAAGTATCTGATAATTGTTTTACGGATCATGAACATGAACATACTTTTGAAAACATGACGGCTCATGGACATTATATCGTTCCTTTAAGTTATGGAGGGAAAGTTCTAGGGGTGCTGTTCTTATATACGGAACCTTACCCTTCAAGAGAAACCTCAAGGTTAGAACTATTATCTAATATAGGTCAAATGATTGGCCTGGCTATTGCTAATGAACGGGCTCATGTAGAGCTACAAGAAGAAAAAATTAATGCAGAAAAAGCGAATAAAGCTAAGTCTGAATTCCTATCTTCAATGAGCCATGAATTAAGAACGCCTTTAAATGCTATTTTAGGTTTTTCCCATTTATTAGAAAGTGATCCTGAAGTGCCATTAAATGAAGAACAACAAGAAAGTGTTGATTATATTTCTTCAAGTGGAAAACATTTACTGGATCTTATTAATGAAGTATTGGAATTGTCTGCAATTGAGGCAGGGAAAGTTAATATTCATACTGAAAAGGTCAATTTAAGAAATATTGTTGAAAATTGCTCAGTGTTATTAGAAAATTTAGCATCAAAGAAAAAAATACAAGTTCATCTATTGAATGATGATGATATTGTCGCCATGGCAGATCATACAAAATTAAAACAAGTGCTTTTAAACTTGATGAGTAATGCTATTAAATACAATCAGGATAATGGCTTAGTTACAATTAGTTGGTGTTTAGCTGATAATGGAAACAGAGTTAGGATAAGTATTATTGATACAGGGATAGGCATTTCGAAGGAAAAAAAATCTAAAGTTTTTATTCCATTTAATAGACTTGGAAAAGAAAATTCTGCTATTGAAGGGACGGGGATAGGACTAGTTGTTACAAAAAACCTGGTTGGACTAATGGATGGAAAAATTGGTTTTGAAAGTGTTGAAGGCAAAGGTTCGACTTTTTGGGTTGATATTCCTACATACTGATTCAAACCTAGGCTTATCATATCCCATTTTCTTAGCTGCCTAGTAGGTAATATTTAACAAAAAGGACGCATTCCTTGGTCATTGGCTGGGCGTTCGTTTTTTGAGGTATACTAGGGTCTCAATATTCCTAGGTTAAACAGGATTGTACTAAAGAGATAAGAGGAAACGCTGAAAATGAGCGACTGGATGCTTGTGTTACGGTGGAAAGAGAAATTAATGAACAGGCAAGTATAAATAGTTACAGTTTTTAGCGACTGCCCGTTATGATTTCTTTCAACCCTATCTGTTTATAAGATAAGTTAAATGGTTAGATTACTTCTTTTATTATTAATATCCTCACATGCTTTCGCGGCTGAGCGTTTTTTGGCAGAAGATGAAGATGTTTTTGAATTGAGCTTGCAGGAATTATTGCAAGTGACAGTGACTTCTGTTTCGAAAAAATCACAACACCTTGCTGACGCTGCTGCTGCAATCTATGTTATTTCAAATGAAGATATTAAACGAACGGGGGTAACGAGTATTCCTGAAGCGTTACGATTGGCTCCGGGAATAAATGTTGCACGTATTTCTTCTCATCAATGGGCCATTAGTTCGAGAGGATTTAACGGTAGTTTCTCAAATAAGTTACTTGTACTCATTGATGGCCGCAGTGTTTATTCAACTTCTTTTTCTGGTGTTCATTGGGATGTGCAAGATGTCATGCTGGAGGATGTCGAAAGAATCGAAGTCATTAGAGGTCCCGGAGCGGCTGTTTGGGGGGCTAATGCAGTTAATGGTGTTATTAATATTATTTCTAAAAAAGCGAAAGAGACTCAAGGTGGATTGCTTGTTGCTGGAGGGGGAACAGAAGAGGAAGGTTTTGCTTCTCTACGTTATGGCGTAAAGTTAAATGATGATAGCTATGCTCGTGCTTATATTAAAGGGTTTGAGAGAGGTGAGTTTAAAACTAAAAATGCTCATAATGCGGGAGATGATTGGTCAAATGTGCAGGGCGGGTTTAGACTAGATTCAAAACTGACAGAGCACGATAATTTGAAATTTCAAGGTGATATTTACCGAACGCTTGAAAATCAAACGATTGTTTCTCCACAACTTATGTCGCCATTTTCTATAACTGATGATGTTCAGGCAGAAAATTTAGGTTGGAATTTATTAACTCGTTTGGAACATCAATTTTCAGAATCTGCTAACTATTCTTTACAATTTTATTATGATCATTATCAGCGTGACCAGGTAAGCAATGTTATTCAAAAAATGGGTGTTGATACATTAGATGTTGAGTTTCAAAATAATTTCTCACTCGGTGAGAGGCAAAAGTTAAGTTGGGGGCTCGGTTATCGGTATTTACATGATCATTTTGTTGCTAGCAAATATGCTGATATTTTACCAAATAGTCAAAATGACCAATTATTCAGTGCTTTTATTCAGGATGAAGTTGCGATAATCAAAGGCGATGTATTTTTAACACTCGGTTCAAAGTTTGAGCATAACGATTACAGTGGGTTTGAAGTTCAGCCCACTGCACGTTTAATGTGGAAAATTGCTGAAAACCAACGGTTATGGGGCGCGGTATCAAGAGCGGTTCGCACGCCGGCAAGGGCTGAGCATGGTGTTAGTCTATTAGCACAGGTTATTCCTCCTAAAGCACCTAATCCATTTGTTACTGAAGTTAAAGTTTTAGGAGATTCCAGTTTTAAACCAGAGGAATTGATTGCCTATGAAATAGGTTATCGTTATGAATTGGCAAAAACAGCATCGTTTGATATAACCGCTTTTTATCATAGTTATGATCGATTAGTTGGAACGAGAATCGGTAGTTCAACAGTTGATTTTTCTACTGGAATTGTTACCGTACCTACTTATTTTGATAACTCTTCTGAAGCAGAGACCTATGGGATAGAAGCATCAGTGCAATGGTCTATGCTTGAATGGTGGCGCTGGAATGTGAATTATAGCTTTCTAAAAACGCAACTCCATTCTGCTGATATTCATCAGAAAGCAATAAGTCCGAATCATCAATTTTCAATTCTCTCATCAATAACACCGATAAAAAATATTAATTTAGATCTATGGTTTCGTTATGTCGGAGAAGATCAAGGGGTTAATGCGCAGGGAAGTAATGAGTTTATTATTGAGGATTACAGCACACTTGATTTAAGAATTGCATGGCAGTTAGATGAGGAGTTAGAGCTATCGGTCACAGGGCAAAACCTGTTAGATAGCCAGCATCTGGAATATATACAAGAAGCTTATACGCCAGAAACAGAAGTGCCACGTGGGGTTTATGGCAAGCTAGAATGGCAGTTTTAAGCGTTTTATTAAAGCGATAAATTGTTCCAGAGCCAACTTCAAATCAAATTTATTCTATTGTTATAATATGTTTTACTTTAGCTAAAAGACTGTTTTTTAAGAAAAATAGCACGAACTGGGCGTAATATGGAATTAGAAAATAGACTGGCAGAGTTTAATGCCAGTTTTGAACGGTGTATCAATGATTGTCTCTTTTTAGATAAGTTTTATGAGGTATTCCTTTCAAGTTCAACTGAAGTAAGTTTAATGTTTAAAGACACTGATATGGGGGTTCAAAAAGCAATGCTTATGACCTCGCTGGTGTATATGAGTCGTGCCCAGAGTGATGATCCTGATTTATTTTTAAAGATTGCTGAAAAGCATAATAAGGACAATCTCAATATCAAGCCTCATTTATACACGTTATGGCTTGATAGCCTCGTTGCGGCCGCCTATTCAGTTGATTCTCTTTTTGATGAGAATACTGAAAAATTATGGGTAGATATTTTGCAACCTGGAATTGATTTTATGATCAGTCAATATAATGTTGCTTAATCTTGTTATGGAGCCTGTCTTGATCCGTTAATACAGCGAAATGGATTCCTTCAGTTATAGTGCCATATTCAAACGCTATAAATTGTATGTTCAGGTTCATTGGTTCAGAATAAATTCACATGGCTCTGATCCAAACGTAGGTTAATACAGGAGAGAATATTGAATGCTGTAGAGCGGACTTCAGTCCGCTATCATTAAAATAACTATTTTCAGCGGGTATTAATGCCTCAACAATTATTCATAAACTGGATGGTTTTAATCAAAAATTTAAGTCTGCACACGCTGATTAACATTGAGTTCGAAGTGCTTTAGGAAGAATTGCCACTGATCGTTGGGAAAATGAAGCCTGGTTTGGCGGAATGGCATTGTTGAAAAAGGGCCTCATCTGGTTGAATATATAATGATAGATTCACATTAGGGATAGCTTTGAAACAAGGTGTTGATGAATAGCCATTAGATTTCATGGCTATATACAAGCCACAGGTTGATCATTGAAGGCATCGGCTTTTATTCCCCCTCTTTAGCAAAGCCTCGCATGCAGATTAATAATTTAACGATTATCTAGTTCCAATTGAAGCGCTTTTTTATCACTCCAGCTAGGCGACTTGGTCGATAAAATTTTTAAAAAACGAGTTTGCATGAAAGGAATTAGCAATTTTTGCCACTTTTTTACTGTTTCAGAAGAACTTAACCAGCGTTGAATATTTCTGGAGCGCTGTATAGATAAAGGGTGTCGAGTGTCTTTGTTTATACTTGCTCTAATTTCTTTATTAGCAGGTATTGATGCGAAATATTCTGCTTGTGCTTGTGGGGCTTGTGGATGATTGAACATAACAAGCACAACGGTTGCGAATTCATCAATAACTTCTTCATTATCGTTAAAAGGGTAATCCCATTTTTTTAATAAAATATGACCAATTTCATGCATTAAGGTAAACAGTAAGACTTGTTGGATTTTCTTTTTATCAGCTATTTCTTTGTTTAAAGTATGAATGAATTCAACGCAAAGAAAGATAGTTGACTCTGTACTGTATGCATTTGATTGACCACATTTAACGAGTTGAATATCAATGTCGTCAAAAACAAAGACATTTTGTAGAGCTTTAGAAAATAGAGATAATTGCTGATTGATTTTGTTTACTTTTAACTTCTTTTTAACGGTGTTTGTGTGTGAGGGGGTAATATCTAAAGAAGCTTTAAAATGAAATGAAAAAGAACGTTTATGATCATTGTTTCGGTTATCTATCACAATGATGTAATGGTCTCTTGTTGGAATGGTTAAACTGAAATCCAGTTTTTTTGTAACGAAAGAGTGGAATAAAGCAGGGTTATTCAAATGGGGGAATTGAGTATATTGAGTCGAGTTTAATAAAAAAACTTCGAGCTCTCCATCAGTAATCATTTGTGAGCTTAACTGGGTTCCTTTATGCAGGTTTTTTAAGCGAATGCCAGTCCATTGATGGGCTCCAACGCTTAAACTAATATCGAAGTTTTTTTCTGCCGATTCTGCTGTCTTTATAAAGCACACCAAAAACAACAGGTAAGTAAAGATTAAATATTTTTGTTTATTCATTTTACTAGTGGAAAACTGTAATGGTTGGTTTTAGCATAAAACCAATGGAGAAATATTATCAGAGTATTTTCAATTGCTTAAGTTTAAATATAAATAAGGAATATCCGAGTTTATTAAAAAAACCGCCTATATGACTGTTAGACTATTAAATAATCTGGGGTGTGAAAAATAAAATATTGTATTGTTTTTCATATGTTTATATTATTTATTTAATGTCTTTTTTTGCTGCTTAGGTAGTTTTCTAGAGGTAAATCTTGCATATTTAAGTAAACGGGCGTATTTTTAAATTAAAAGAATTTGTTGTGATGAATATCACATTTTAGGGAAATATAAAAGGATTTATAAATGAAATTTTAAGATTGTTAATGTGTAAAGCCATACCTGCCGAAAGGTAGGGACGGAAAGCCGACGGGTCTTTTAAATTAAGACAGCTGGGTTGCCTCATTAAATATTCATGGAAAATGTAATTTTTTTATGATTGTTAACTATCGGGGGGTAGTCAGGTGTCTTATCCATTTAGTCAAGAAAAAAAGTTAGCCGAAAGAGTTGTAGAAAGTAAAAATCAACCGCCTTTCTTAAAGAAAGAGAGATGGTGGTCCAAAGCAATCTCGGCCATTTGTAAACCTCCTGCTAGTAAAAAAACTTATCGAAAGCGTAAATCCCCTGTATTGGAAACACTTGAACCTCGTGTTCTGTTGTCATCCGACTTAGCATTTGGTCTTGATGTTAATGATTTAACATTACGTTATGACGACACATTAGATGCTTTTCAATTAATCAATCAAGATCTGGATGCATTAGACCCTGGCTTTGTGGTTTCTCAAGCAGCAAGGGACTTGACTGAAGCGTTACCAACCATTCAAATCGATGGTTCATCGGGAGATGATCGATTACGTCTGGATCTGGAAACACTCGGATTAAATCAACAAATTACTTTCAATGGTACGGGTAGTGATACCTTGATAACCGTTGCTGATGCTGATTTTTCTTTAGCAGACAGTGTTGGCGGGGCCTCTCTTGGCGTTATCGGACAATTTTTTGACTTAAGTGGTTTTGACAATATCGAGTTGAAAGGGGGCGCTAATGACAATACCCTGGATGCTAAAAACTATTCTGGTCAATTGACTCTTAGCGGTGAAGGAGGGAATGATACCTTGCTTGCTGGTAATGGTGTTGCCAGATTGTTGGGTGGAGAAGGTGAGGACTCCTTGCAGGCTGGCGATACAAATAATCAATGGAGTCTTTCAGGCTTAGGTGCTGGCGGTGTTAATGATGCAATTTTCCAAGACATGGAAAATCTGATCGGTGGTACGGGTGCGGATGATTTTGTTGTTTCAAGCGAAGGCGGATTGAATGGGAATTTATCAGGTGGGGAAGGTGAAGACCATGTGCAAGCAGCCGATCAAAATAATGTCTGGGAAATAAATGCTAGCAATGCAGGTAGTCTTAACGGTTTAGATTTTGACAATATTGAGAACCTGCTTGGTGGCTCGGCAAATGATGAGTTCGTTATTAGTGAAACAGGCGATATAAGCGGAACCTTGTCTGGTGGCGAGGGGAATGACACATTACAAGGCGCGGACCAGTCAAATATCTGGGGCATTACCGGCAGCAATGCAGGTAACTTGAATGGCCTTGATTTTGACAGTATCGAAAATCTACAAGGCGGAAGTGAAGACGATACATTTAATTTCTACGATGGTGGCAGTATTAGCGGTGGTATCGATGGTGGTGCTGGTATTAATACGCTTAACTATGCGAATAAAACCTCTGCTGTAAAAATAGATTTAGGTAAATCAACTGCAAGTGATGCAGGTCAAATTCAAAACTTTCAAACGATTCAAGGCAGCTCCAGTGCAGATGATCAACTGATCGGCGATAACCTAAACAATGACTGGCTAATTTCAGCTACTGATAAAGGTAGTGTAGCAGGTGTTGCATTCGAAGGTATTGAATCTGTACAAGGTGGTAGTGGCGAGGATAGATTTACAGTTGAAGCAACTGGAAGCCTAACAGCTGGATTATCCGGTGGATTAGGTAGTGATACGCTAATCGCTGCTAATAAAGACAATTCCTGGCAAGTAACTGGAAATAATCAAGGCTTACTTGATCTGTTAGTATTTGAAGCCATTGAAAACCTGATTGGTGGCGACAGTGCAGATGACTTTATTATTGCGGCGGGTGGACTTATTTCTGGCAGTATTGCAGGAGGAGCAGGCAGTGACCGTATACGTGCTACTGGTCATCAGGCAAATCAGTGGAAAGTCAAAGCAAACAACAGTGGTAAGCTAAATGAATATGATTTTAGCAGCATTGAATATTTACAAGGCGGTGAGGGTGATGACATCTTTAGCATGGAAGAGGACGCTGCTATTGATGGAGGCGTAGCTGGAGGAGGGGGCAATGATACCTTGATTGGCCCACCTACTGATTCGTTTACTACACTGGCATCGATTACAGGTCTTACACCGGTTGAATGGATAGTCGATGGGGCTGGTAGTGGTCATGTTGCAGGTGTTGGGTTTTCTGGAATGGAGAATCTGACTGGGGCTGCTGATAATGAAGATACTTTTGTGTTCGAGCAGGAAGGGAGTATTAGTGGATTGATAGAGGGGGGGGATCTAGGTTTTGATTCCTTGGATGTTAAAGGTTTTTACAATACAATTTTGTTTACCCCTACGGGACCTGATTCCGGGTTTGTTGATCGAGATGGTAATGTTATTGAATATGCAGGCTTGGAACCAGTCAATGCGGGTAATGCTGCTGAAGTGGTTTTTAATGGAACAGCTGGTATAGATAATTGGATTGTTGAAGACTCACTTGTTGCAGGAAAAATACAGGTTAGTAGTACAACTGGAGCCATTGAAACAACTTCATTTTTTGCTCCTGAAAAACTTACTATTAACCTGGGTGCAGGTAATGACACCATTTCGATCCATTCGTTTGGAGATTCGGGGTTTGGTGACTTAGGTGTTAGTGAAATCCTTGAGATAAACGGTGATGCTGGAGACGATATTATCACCATAACGTCAGTTGATCCTGACATCACTTATACCATTGATGGTGGCAATACAGTAGAGACAAATGGGGACAAAATAGAAGTTACTGCTAGCGGTAGTGAAAGCTTTAGTTTAAGTGGTACTCAGGTTGGGGTAGGGTCCGAAACTTTAAATATTACCGAAATTGAAAAAGCCGAATTTACTGCTGGCGAATTTAGTAGCTTGAGTATATCCAGTTGGACAGGCAATGATCCTGTGCTAAACAACAATACCATTACAGGTGATATGCCAGGCTCAAATATAGCCAATATAGCCAGTACGATACTCACAACTTTAACCGGATCTCTGGATGATTTATTAGCTGCAATTAATGCAGCTCAAGATGCAGGTGGAGATTTTGCAGCACTGGCTAATTCACTACCCTTTGTTGAGCAATTAGTTGATGGTAGTGGTGTTGCTGATCTGGCTGGTTTAACTGAGGCGTTTGAAGAAATTGTAACAAAGGCAAAAAATAAGTTACTAGAGTTAGACCCTGTAAACAATGCTGCCGATCGTACTGTGGATGCTGTGTTAGCTAAATTAAACGGCCCACTTGGACTTACTACGCCAGACCCATTAGATAGTCTAAGCTTATCTGTTGATGCCAGTTATCGGGTTCCAGATGGAGGGACAGATCCTTTAGAATTATTATTCAACTTTCATTTATCTGCGACAGCTAATACAACCCAAACATTCGACCTTGCCGAAACAGGGGCTGCTTTAGGTGTTGATCTTGATGTAGACTTTGATGTAATGACTACATTACAAGCTGATTTCTCTATTGGCTTGAGTGGTGATAATGTGCCTGTTGCATTTCTAGCGCCAGGCGGCAATATTATATTAAATATTGACGGCACTAATGCGAGTTTTGCAGGCAAGGATCTTAATTTAGGTTTTTTGTCTTTGGGCCTGGGTGGCTCTTTATCTGTTGACGGACAAGTTAGGCTTGAACTAATAGAGCCCGACTCTGATGGTCGAATTGCATTCGCAAACTTTATTGCGAATCCAGATACTTACACCACTGTACATATTGAAGATCTTGATCCAGGTGATGGTCATTTACAATCTGCTTTAACAGCATCTGTAGATGCTGGTGTCAATGTGGGTGCTAATGATCTTAGTACTGCGATTATTACATTTGATCTTGGTATGGATGCTTCAAGTCCTTTCGGTTCTGCTAGTGATGCGACTGCTGCCACTATTGATCAACTTATTGCAGACCTGTCTGGTTTTAGTGGGCCGGCCGCTCTTGATCTGCTCAACTTTGGTAATATTTCACCCACAGAAGTGATGGGGATGCTGGGTGGCTTGCTCGATACCTTGACTGCACTTGCTAGTAACGAATTTATGCAGATAGCAATACCTTATACAGGGAAAACTGTCGGTGAAATTCTTGATTATGGGCAAAGTTTTAAAGAGGATGTTCTTGATCCATTATTTACAAGCGGCGATTTTATGGCTGCGGATGTTAATGCGGATGGCATCATTAGTCTTCCATTCAATTTTGGAGACCTTGGTGACGCAAGCCCTGATTTGAAAATTGGTAATATTCAGGAATTGGTAGAACATTTTGAGGAATATTTGAACCTTCCAGGATTGAAGTCAATATATGATGATGTGACTGGGGAATTAACTTTTACCCTTGATTTTTTCCGTGCCTTTGGTCTGGGTGATGGAACTGTTACAACAATTACACAGGGTGATTCAGGTGTCACGGGTGAAAAGCAGCTGATTCAATTTCCTGCTGCTGAGATTTTGGTTGATCACCCAACAGATGGGCCGTTCGATGAGACTGTTCAGGTATTGACGATTAATAACGCCATCGCAGGGAAATACTCATTGACTGGCGATGCTACAACAAGCGACTCCATTAATTTTGATGCCCCAGCAGAAGGGGTTCTTAGTGTAAAAGAAGCGGTGCTTGTTGCTTATGATTTAACGGATGGTGAGGTTAGTGTTGAATTAGCAAGTGCCACTAATACAGCGCGTACTTATATCGTCACTTTTACTGCAGATCCAGGTAATCTGATGATCGCAGATCCTAATGTTGATAATAGCAATAAGCTAAGAGGTTCCTTAGAAGCTTTTCGCTTATCTTATCGTGATAGTTTAGGTGCATTGCAAGTTACTGATGTTATTAATGTACAGGATGGCAGTGGGCCACTGGCTGATGCAACCATTCATGCAAATATTAAGGTGGCGCTTGAAGCGTTGACAGATATTGGCGCTGGTAAGGTGGCAAGTGTTACAGGTTCAATTGGTAGTTTTAGCGTTTTGTTTGCAGATTCGTTGGATGATATTGCACAGCTCGGCTTTGCTGGTGAGTTAGACCTTAATTTCACTTCGGGACTTGGAGATTTTATCGATTTTGAGACAGAGGGAAGTTTTGGCATGGCCGGTATTCTGGATACTGGTTTGACTTTTGGTATCAATCTAAATGCTGACACTTTGGTTAGTATTTTACCTCCCGTGTTTTCTATCGACTCAGCAGATTCTGTTTTAACTAATGGTCAATTATCGGGTAATGCTCTGTTTGACGTTACTTTATACAACCAGCCTGCGGTAGGTTTTCAAACAGCACTTGATGGAGATGATTCGCCGGCAACCAATGAAGTCCAGGTATTCAAATTATTGAATGCTGATGGTGGCGTCTATAAATTATTGTTAGGGGAAGATGAGACAGCAACGATTCAATACAGTGATGTAGCAGCAACTGTACAAACCAAGTTAGCGGCCATTGCAGCAGGCGTTAATGTGGTTGATAGTGCAGTGATTTTGGCTCGGACAGCCGTTTCGGGTAGCGGTAGTAGTAATGAAATTCAGACGATAGAAATTCTCAATGCTGCCAGTGGTAGTTTTACATTATCAGCGGATGGCGGCACGACTAATACCGCTTCTATCATTTTGGGTGAAGATGCTGCTACTATCCAGGGTAAGCTGGAAGCATTGGCTGGCATTGATTCGGGCGATGTTCTCGTCGTTCAAGATACATCGACTAGTTATCGAATCTTTTTTCAGGGAGCCTTGGTTAACACAGATGTGTCACAACTGACGGCAACCTCTTCTCTGCTTGCTGACAGTGGTTATGTCGTCACTTTTGCTGGTGCTAGTGGAGCAAGTGATATTGAACAACTTAGAGCGGACGCACGAGGCCTGAGTAATTCGGCCGCTTTAGGAACGATTAATGTTACGGTTCCTCAGGCCTCTACTAATACCAATACCAAATTTGATGATTTGGCAGCAGACACCCAGGTGGCGATAGATCAAGCACTTTACACTGCCGGGTTAACCATCGGTTTTAATCCATCAGACGCAGCACTAACAGGGTGGCACACTACGGGAGTAATAGCAGATAGTGCAATGTACACTGCTGATACTACGCCTTTTACTGCAACGGTCGGCACATTGCCAAGTGATATTGCTTTTACAATTGAGCTAGGGACAGGAGGTACATTTAGCGGACAGGTCAGAGTTGCAAACGTAGAAGCGCCGGGAAATAATTTGGCACAAGCATTGGAAGATTCCATAAATGCATTATTGGCTGGAGAATCAGTCACTGTTTCTGTTGGTTATGATACAGGAAAACTTACCATTACGCCTACTGGCGATACGATGGCGTTACATATAAAATCAGCAGTTCAGGCCAGTGCGGGGGGTAACCGCATCAGTCTGGATGCTCCATTGGCTAAACACTCTTTTAGCACTTTATCAGCAGCGGCAGAGGTTGCTCGTCGCCTGGAAATATCAGTTGATTATAACAATCCTGCTCTACAAGAGATGGCCATCTCCAGTGCACCCACCTCATTTGATGGAAAAATAACTGACAGTATCGATATGACCTTAAACGTCAATGGTACACCTGTCGTACTTGCCCTTGCCGCTGGAGTTACTTCAAGCAACAATAACCTAGATCAATTGGTTGTCCAATTGCAGGCTGCATTGGACATATCCCTTAATGCTGCTTCTGGTCTCACCGCTGGGGATGTCGTGGTCAAACGAGTTACCGTTGATCCAGGCAACCCCTTCTCGCCACAAGGCAACCGTATTCTATTTGAAGGTAAGGCGGGCGTGGTGACTAACATATCTGTTTTCGTGCCAGACAGTCCAACTAATGGAGCAATTACAGAGCTGGGGTATACTGCTGGCTCAGGCAAAACCAATTATAGTAAGGCTGGATCCTATTTTATTGAGGATGCTAGATTTGGGGGGAATATTGGACTTTATGAGAATAATGTTTCCGCTACAGCGGCACTTGGCCCTTTAGGTGTTACAGCAGATTTTGAATCAACCGTCGATGTATCTAGCGGCAAGTTCTTTGGTGCAGATGTCACTTTAGATTTGGTTAATCCTCTAGATGGTACTGATCGGGTTACTATCAATGCGCTATTAAATGCGATCAATGATGGTCAGTTTTTATTCAACGCAATAGATCAGGGGGGGACGATTGCAGATCCTGCCACTGGTTTTATTGATGGTATTGTCGATGGGGGGTTAGGGTTTAAACTCAATATAGAACCTGATACTTCAGTTGTAGACCTTGGACTTCCTTCAAGCCTGGGCTTTATTGAAGTGTCGGCTCAAAGCCCCAACTGGCTGGTATCATCGCCGCAATTAGTTAATCCATACAGTTTCTCAAAATTAAATACAGTACTGCCATTTGACGTTACAGGTCTTTCCTCTACGGGGGTACTCAGTGAGGATATGATTTTTGTTTTGTCTCAGGATGTTGATGGTAACACCTACGAAACCCCTATAGTCTTGAATGCTGCATTAACCTCTGATAATGCAAGTCTTGCTGACCTTGTACTTGATGTACAGACCGCTGTAGATGCCGGAGTTGCTCGTCTGCAACAGTTGTTAAAACAGTCAGGAAATACGACAGATGATGTCGCGACAATAACTGTAAGCACTGATAATATCGGTAAGATTACTCTAGCGGTCGGTACGGCGAATGATGCAACTCAAATTAATCAACACAGGTTGTTAGCAGATATAGACTTTGATGTAGTCAGTCTTGATCTTGAAGCTATCTTAAACTCTCTTAAAGATTTAAGCTTTGACGATATAGTCGCAATTTTCAAACTAGTCGTTAATATGTTGGAAGATGCCGAGGTGTTAGGCGGTGTGTTTGATTTTACTCTGCCTGTTATTGATCGCAGTGTAGGTGACCTGGTTGATCTTAGTGGCGATTTCCTTGATTTTGTTAACGACCTTTCACAAAACCCAACGGGTTCTTTGCAATTATTGGAGGGGAGGCTACGTTCACTACTAGGTTTTGGTCCTATTCCAAGCTTTGATGAACCGCAAATTTTGTCGTTTGGTGATGGCGGCGGCCTTATTCCAAATAAAATTTTATATTTTGATTTCGGTTTTTCTTCCACTGAATCAACCACACGCCCATTTAATCTGGATTTAGCTGATGCTAATCTGGGTGTATTCAGTCAATTAGTGGGTTTGAGCGCAACGGGGAACCTGGGTGTTGAAGCCGGAGTCGATTTTGACTTGAAATTAGGTTTGGAGTTAGGTGGTTCTAATAGTTCTTTTTTTATTGATACCACTGAAACGGGATTTACTGCCTACGCAAATGCCTTTGGTGATGATTTAGATTTTGAGGCGGCATTAGGCCCAGTCGGGGTTTTCGTTGAAAACGGTTCGGCTTTGATTGAAGGAGACTTTAGTTTAACACTTGATAAGTCAGGAAACCTTGCAAATGCAGATGATCGACTTACGCTTGTCGCATTTGGTGATAGTGTACTGACTAGTGAATTAGGTGACTTTATTGATTTCGTTGAGGCTGATTTTAGTGGTGATGGCGAGGTTGTGTTGCCCGTATTATACGGATTGGATACCAATCGTGTACCGATGGGGAATCCTGGAGAGTTAAGGGATTTTCAAGCAGGGGCAGCAGAAGGAGCAAGTAATACATTAATTGTTGATCCAACATCTCATTTTGATGCATCTAACAAATTGGCTGGAAATGAACTTGCTCTTTATATCGATCTTGAGGAAATCTTTGATGGCACTGCAGATCTTGATGATGGACTTGAATTACGTCTACCTCATTTTGACTTTGGTCAATTATCGTTACCTAGCCTGTTCACACTGTTGAGTGACCCCAGTATCATCATAAAAGGCCTTAATACTGTACTTAAGGAAGTTCAGGGTGTTCTTAAAGGGGAGTTTTTAGGATTCGAATTACCATTGATCGGGGATGTTTTAGGCGATATTCCCGAACTTGATTTTATTGATAATTTTCGCCTAGAGTTTCTGCAGCCCTTAGCAGATAAAATAAGCGAATCTAATCTAGACCTTAATGGACTGATTGGATTGATCAACGATGTCATTTTTAATGAAGTCGGAGGTATTCTTGATTTCAATTTATCAGGTAACAATGGAAATGCGGGACAGTTTCATCAATTTCTTGATGAATTTGGGGGGGGCAGTAATATATTTGACGCACAGCGTTTACAGTTTGATTTTGATTTGGAATACCTCTATACCAAAGTGCTTGCCGATATCGATATTGATTTACCAATACCGCTATTATCCTTATCTGGTGAGATGGAACCAACAGTTAATGTGGCGTTTGGTCTGCATCTGGGCTTCGGTATTGATCTAGACAAAGGTTTCTATTTTGTCAGTGGGCATGATGAAGAAGAATTGAGCTTTGAGTTGTCGCTTGATCTTGATAGCGATGATGGCTCACCTGCAAATATAGAGGCTAGCCTGGCAATTTTACAACTCAACCTTACAGATGGGGTTGACCTTGATGGTAGCGGGACTATTGATACAGATGAATATACCCGTGTGTTTTTAGAGGCCAGTGTTGATATAAGAGACTTTAAAGGCGGGGTCAATGAAGGTGAGGGTGATGGCCTATTGACCCTCCCTGAGTTGATTAGCCAGCCGCTAATAGGTAATTCGGGCACCTTCTTATTTGCCGGGGCCGGTGGTGCTACTTTGGCTGCTCAAGCTGAACTTGGTTTAGGTGGGCTAGACGGAGTGGCAGGGTTGAGTTTAGGGACTGTATTGCCATCGATTACCACCGATATTATTATTAATTTTGGAATTGAGTATGATAGCGACAATGGTCTGGAGGTCTTTGCACCGGAGGCATTATTAGCCAATATTTCCCTTGATTTAGGTGATTTTATCGGTGGTTTTGCTGGCGACTTGCTAAGTACGGCCAGTGATATTCTTGATCCGTTGGCATGGTTGATAGGACCTGATGGTTTACTCAATTTCCGTTTACCACTGATTTCTGACCTAGTGGGTGAAAAGGTTCGTATTCGTGATTTAATCGATATTTTCGACCCTGATAATGGCCCCAAGGTTAATGCATTCCTTGATTTTGTTGAACAACTTTACTTTTTGGTTGACTTGGTTGAAGATGCCGCAGATGCAGGCGTTCTAAACTTTGGTGACTTTTTCTTGGCCGAAAACAGCGGCACCAGCTTTTTTGATAATCTGGATGCTTCATTTGGGGATAAGGAATTCAGTCTTTCAGGTTTAGATGCCTTCGGGGGCGATCTACGTGATGCACCTAATCTTAATAACCTGGCTTTACCAAATATGGATGAGGCTGATTTCAGTGCTCAATCCTCTACAACCAAATCGTTTACTTCTGGAGTCACTAAATCTGCAGCTATTGATTTTCCAATTCTAGATCCGGCAAATATATTTGGGCTTCTGTTAGGACAGCCGGCAACTTTGTTTACCTTGGAATTTCCAGAGTTCGGCTTTGAATTTCTTTATCGCCAAGTGATTCCAATTATAGGGCCTTTGGCAGGTACATTCGCGGGTAAAATTGGTGGTACTTTTGATTTTGGTATTGGTTATGACACTCTGGGGATTACCCAGACCATTGCGACTGATAATCCGGCTTACCTACTTAATGGTTTTTTCTTAAATGATGTTGATCCCGAAACTGGCTTTGATAGAGCTGAGATTACCTTTTTCGCTGAGGTTGCGGTAGGTGCCGCTTTATCTTTAGGCGTTGCAACTGTCGGTGTCGAGGGGGGAATCAGTGCAACATTTGAATTTGACCTTAATGATCCTGATCTGGATACCAAAGTTCGCTTTTCAGAAATTTCTTCCAATATTATTGCCAATAGTGGTAACCCATTGGCAATGTTTGATGTTAGCGGGCTTATTGAGTTTTTCTTACGCGCTTATGTCGAGGTGCTATTTTTCGAGGCCAGCTTTGAATTTGCCCGTTTAACATTATTTGAGTTTGATCTGGGCTTTAACCGTCCAGGCGTTTTAGGTTCTGTACAAGGCGATACCTTAACCTTGAATATAGGACCCAATGCTGCGGGACGTATCCAGGGTGATACCAGTGATGGTAACGAGACTATTTTCGTAAAATCTATTGCAGATAATAGCGTTGTAGTTTGGTCATCACAATTCAACATTGAAGAAGCTATTGCTGCTACCAACCCATTCACAGGGATACATAAAATCATCGTTAATGGCGGTGAAGGTATAGATGTTATTGACTTAAGCGGAATTACCTCAGATAAAATTTCTGTTATAGCTCATGGTGGAGCAGGTGATGACACTATATACGGAAGTAGTGGTATAGATGAACTGTTTGGCGATGATGGTATTGATACCATTTATGGTGGAGCCGGGGCTGACGTTATCCGTGGTGGTCGTGACGATGATTTTCTATTTGGCGAAGAAGGTGGCGATACTTTATATGGTAACCAGGGAAATGACGAGTTGTCTGGGCATGGTGGAGCGCAAGCAGATGATGGAGCAGTCGATACCTATTTTGGTGGGTCAGGTGATGATATATTTCATCGTAGCGAAGGTTTTGATATTTTCGATCTTTCCGATGCAGGCAGTTTTGATGTCATCGATGGTTCTAGTACCTCAAGTGAACCCACACTTGACCTTTCTGTTCAAGGTGGGGCGGTTACAGTATTTGTAAAAGATAACCGAATCATTGCTGGTTTTGGGGTGCAGAATATAGCTACGGAAACCATTCTTGGCGCAACCAACTTTGGTAGTTCGGATAATGATTTTATAAATAATTATAAGGCTGCTTTTGACCATGTGGTTCTGGTTTTGGATGCAACGAATGTTACAAAAGTTATCGGTTCTTCCGAAGCTGATATTTTCCATATTGAGGATACCAGTTCACAGATTACACTGGACGGTGGCTCGGAAGCCGACAACTATTATTTTTATGCTGATCCTAATGCTGGAAATTCAATAGATGTAATCGTAGATGATATCGGCGAGAAACTGAAAGACGAAAATATTATTCATATTATCGGATCAGATGCCGCTGACACCATTACCGTTGATGGAAGTAATGCCGACGGTGGCAATATTGACTTTGGTCATTCTCAAATGATCCAGTATGTTGCACCTTCGGATAATCCAGCCAGTTTTACCGATCAAATGATTATTAAAATTTTTGGTAATGCAGGTAAAGATACTATCAATATTGAATCGACTTTTATCACTGTACCCGTACGTGTAGATGCGGGTGATGACGATGATATTATGCGAGTTGGGAATTCTGTTGATGGTTTGAATAGTCTGGACTCATTCTTGAATGCCAATGCTAATGGCGGCTTCGGTTTCGGTCCATTAGTGCTCGTCGGTGGGGAAGGGCATGATACCGTGATTATCGATGATAGTGCGGATAATGGCTTGAATGCTGATCGTGATGGCAATATTAACGCTTTTCTGGAAAAACGAGAAGGTGTGAGTGATATTGTTGAGATCGGTATCGTTAGCGGTTTAGGCATGAAAATGACTATTCCCGATGGCGGAACGACTATTGAAGTTGATGGTCATGTTGAATATGAGCAAGTTGAAGTGATTGATGTGCGTCTGGGCACTGGTGGTGATACCTTAACCGTTGGAGGGAACCTGGAACTCGATAGCACCATTGGTAATGGTGGTACCTGGGAAGGTTTGGCAAAAACTGATGCCCAGGTTCCTAAAACGCGCTTAGCTAAAGAAAATCAACTCACAGAAGCGAACGTAACGCTTGAGCAGCTCAAAACGATGACACGAGCAGAACTCGAAGCCTTACCTGGTATATTTGGTATTTTACAGAATGCCTATACATTTTCTGGTATGACCATGATTGATGGTGGTATGGGCGTTGATGATTTGCGTGTATTGCAGACTCAGGATGTCGACCCGACTGCAAGTACTATAGTGACGACTGAGATCAAACATGCGGGCAATCGGGCGCTGAATACACAGCATACCGTTGAACTTAAGTTACATAAGGCGCTGGGTGCATTTGTTCTGGAATTTGCGGATCGCAGTCTAGATGATAGTGATCCTTCGGGTGATGATGCTGTCCCTGGCGCAGAACAAACGGTTGTTTTGGAATATGACTTTTCAGATGCTGATCCTTTGAAACACGAGGTATTTGGTGAAAAACTTACGCTTGATATAGAAAATGCGCTTAAATCGGCTTTGGAAGAGCTCCGTTTGGTCGGTAAGGATTTTATTGATGATGTTATTTATAACAGCAGTACACGAACATTCACCATAAAATTTTCTAGCCAGCTCGACTTGTTACCAGAATTACAAGTGTTTGATACCCGGTTGTTGGTTGATGGGGATTCAGGTAAAGATGAAATCAGTATTCAATCGATTGATATGCCAACCTATGTCTTAGGCGGTGCTGGTAATGATACGTTGAATGTTAATGTACAAATTGCTGAAGGGGGGCCTATTAAAGGTGATCCACCAGAACCTCTATTAGCACAGATAGCACAGAAAGCAGTTAGCAATGGTGTCAACGACTGGTTAACTGTTGATGGTGAGGAAGGGGGAGACGATTATCTGGTTTATCTCTTCGGTGCAGATATAAATTCACAGATTAACCTGTTCGACTCGGGTGTTTCCACTGATGATTCGGCAATTATTTTAGGGACCGAAAATGCTGACCTGTTCTTGTTACGTGCTGCAGTGGCAGATGATGGTTTAGCATTTATAGCAATGATCAAACCAGCAATAGTCCCTGTTGAGGCGGGTTTCGATGTTGAACGCGTCAATTATAGAGGTTCGCTTGATACGCTCGATTTGTTTGCCTTAGGCGGCGATGACAGCTTTGGAATCGATGATGCCCGCATTAATATGAATATTTATGGCGGCAAAGGTGAAGATTTCTTCCAAGTGGGACAGTTATATAAATCTCAACGTACTGCAGCTGCAGGTGTTCCAAATGCAGATGTTTTTACGACGATAGAAACCACTCGCGGTTATTTATCAAACGGCATCACTGCCCCTATGAATATATTTGGTGGCGAAGGTAATGATGAATTTGTTGTTTATCATAACCTGGCCCCATTAGGACTTTTTGGTGGTATCGATGATGATAGTTTCTTGATCCGTGCATTTGCTTTAGTCGGCTCTCAAGAAGACCTTAGAGAAAGGACTGATGTGAGTGGTGGTGCCGGGGCTGACTTAATTCGTTATGCAGTCAATGCTCCAGTTAATATTGACGGGGGAGACGGGTTCGATACTGTCATTGTAATTGGTACAGAGTTTAACGATGATTTTGTGATAACTGAAGATGGTGTGTTCGGTGCGGGCCTTAATATTCAATTTGTACGGGTTGAAACGGTCGAAGTTGATGGCGATGCGGGTGATGATCGCTTCTTTATCTTAGGTACCAGTGCTGGCATCCTGACTAAAATTACTGGTGGCCTGGGTAGTGATACCTTTTTTGCCAATGGACCAACACCCGATGTGGTGAGTAATGATTTGTTAGGTCATAGTGGTTTGATTACTCATTCGGTAGACAGTTTAGATAGCAACTTTTCTGGTATTAAAGTTCAAGGTATCTCAGCAAATGTTGGGGATGATGATGAGCCATTTATTAGAGTTATTAGTTCTGACGGAAGCTCAATAGTCTCCCAGGTGACTGGACTTGCGGACACTTATCAAATGATCTTGACTCGTAAACCCGAAGAAGGGGCTGAAATTATTGTCACTTCGTTTGCTCCGCGCGGGGTTCGATTTATAGGTCCAGCCAAAACAACAATAAACGGTGTGGACTATGGTGTGAGTGAAGACGGTGATTCTGTATCACTATTATTTACAGATTCAAACTGGAATATAGCGCAAACCGTCAGTTTTATCGCTGATCAGCAGGGAGAGGCTGAAGTGACTGTGCTTAAAGATGGTGGTGATGACAATAATGCAGTTCAGGTTCTTGGTTTAGGTGCAACTGAAGGCAGCTTTACCTTAGAGAGTACTGATGCTGATCTCGGTTTGTGGACAACCGATGCCATTATGTTTGATATTCGTGGACTAGAAGACCCTGACTTGGGTAATGTTTTAGAAGCGTTAAGAGTAGATATCCAGACTAAAATAAATGCAAAACTCTCGGGTATCACAGCGACTGTCACTCAATTGAGGAGCAATTTCACTATCACCTTTGACGATACAACATCATTGGTGATCAGTGAACTATTGGTCGATGCGAGTCAGTTGACGGGTAACGATTTGGTTGGAACGGGGGCTGGATTTATAACTCATGATGTGTCCATTCAAAAAGATGGCACTACCGATACGATTTCCGGTAAGTTTGTTCGCGATGATGTGGCCGAACAGCGTGATGGCACAGCGATAGTCAATATTCTGGATCAAAACAGTAATGCTGTTCAGTATCTATCTTTTGATGCCAGCGATGGCTATTTCTTCATCAGTATTGATAACTTTAATAATCCGGGAGAACTGTTAACCAGTGAAGAGATGCTGTTTATTCCGCTAGAACCACTTAAAGTTCTGGCTTCAATTCAAACAGCACTAGATGGCTTAGCTGAGATTAGCGGTGTATCGGCAGTCGTAATCCATAACGGAACTGATGAAGCTTTTGATTACAAAATCACCTTTGATGAACCTGCTATCGGTGAGCTTCAGATTGATGATAGTAACCTGACTATGGGAGAGCGTACGCTTAAAGTGGTCGGTGGATTACCCAAATTTGTATTCGATCCAGATGGCGATAACAACTTTCTTGAAGATCATGAAAAAGATTTATTACGCGGGGCTACAGTAAAAATTATTGCAGGTGCAGGTATAGGTCAGACTCGTCTAATTATTGCCAATGATGCGGATACGATTACTGTTGCTAATCCCTGGATTGAAGCGCTAGACGAAACCAGTCGGATTGAAATTTTACGTTACGCAGGGCTTGTATTACCAGCAACTTCGGTTGAGATTGTCGGGGATGATGGTTTTGCAATTGATTTGCGGGAGACTGGTGGAGAAACCTTAGCGTTCGAAGCATCTGAAGTGCATGGTTTTATTGATGATGGTAACGGTATAGATGATAATGATTCTTTGAATCTTGTTGATACAATCGAGGTTTCTTTAGCAGGTAAACCGAGTGCTGGAGATGTAACCGTCAAGTTAGATTCAGATGATGCTTTTGGTAATCGTCAACTGTTCTTTGCACTAAAAGTAGGGGTGGAATTTCATCTATTAGAGACTGATTCCAATGATAATAATCTTCCATTTTTGACTTTTAGTAGCAATGATGGTGATTCTAATGCCTGGAACAAAACGCAGACTGTCTATGTATTTGGCACAGATGATAGTTTGACTGAAGGTTTTCACAAATCGAATTTAACATTGATTGCTAATGGCGGCGGCTATTCAGATGTGGAAAGCTCAATTGTAGTGGATATTGCAGACAATGAAGTTGCGTTGGCAATGATTTTAGAGACCGATGGAACGACAGATGTCGTTGAGACAGGTAATTTTTTCAATACGGGGGGGGAACCTGTCCCTGCAACTACTGATACCTACCAGGTGGTGTTATCCAGAGCTCCTACTGACGACGTTACCGTGAAGCTAAGTGCCGACCTTACGCGTACTCAACGTGGTGCAGGTTTACTTGGTATTCGTGCTTTTGATCAGGAGGTTGATTTGTCGGACGCATTACTGACATTTACTGATGAATTGGGCTTAACTCCATGGTATGAAGCGCAAACCGTGTCGGTTACGGCTCATTCTGATACTAAAGTTGATGGTGGAGATTCTAAATCATTCCCAGTGATGTTCGATCAGGCTAATAGTATTGAGGGTCCACTTGAAATTACTGGTGGCCTATCGGCAGACCGAAATGCAGACTTGGAACGCGAACCCGTGGTATTACCTGGCGAAACCAATTTGAAACCTTCTATAGGTAGCGTACAGGCAACAGCAAGCGGAGAGGATTCATCTTATTCCTTAACCATAGACCTAAATGAAGTGATCCTGGGTGAAACTAAAGTTGATACCCGTGTTCAGGGTGGGGACGATGGCATTGTTAAAATTTCAACCAATACCAATGGTGATCTATCAGAAAGTATTCAAGAGATTCAGGTTCTAACTATTGATGCGGTTAGCGGCAGTTTCCGCTTAAGTTTTAAAGCAGCGGATGACCTTACCCTTGTTCCCGCCGATATCTCGACAGCAATTCATTATGATCGTTTTGATCCTATGTTTGACCCTGAAGATGTTGCATTAGATATTTTTAATGCGCTAAGTGGTATTGCGGGTGGCCCGACTATATTATCTGTTGAAGATGCTGGTACGGCCTATATGATAACTTTTCAGGATTTTAATAATCATGAGTTAATCAATGTTGTAAATAATTCGAATGAATTTGGCAAAACGGATCTGCAACGCATTGGCACCGTTGTGGATTCAACAGATAAGGAAAAACAAGCTCTTACAATTGCTGGCAACGGAGGAAGTTTTACATTGTCGTTCGATTTTGGAGGGACTAAAACAGAGGTAATTGAATTCTCGCCAGATGATCCATTACTAGTACAGTCTGCAATTATTGAACAAGGTATTGAAGACTATCTTGCTTTAAATCCTTTACTCTTAGGAGTCGGGGCTAAGGTTGAGGTCTCTGGCTCTAATTCCAGTTATCTGATTCAGTTAGTCGGGGCAACTTTAACGCCAGACCTAACTGTACATGATGAATTGTTGCATGTTAACGAGGTGCAAACACTAACGGTCAATGCTAGTGCGGGCAACTTCACGCTTTCTTTGGATGGTGGTTCTTCGAAATCTTCAGCATTGACAGCAGGTTTCAGCACAACAGATCTGGAAAATGCAATCATATCTCTCGGTATTAGCGATGTGAAAGTGATTACCGATGATGACGGACATTTTTATACCATTATCTACTCTGCTCCGGCTGGTAGTGATATTGAGCAACTAGAGGTGTTTGATGCAGGTAACGATGTTAATCTCTCGGATACCTTGAGACGTACCGTGCAAGAGGCTTTAAATACGGAATTGAGAACCACCATTACCGATCCTGAAGATCTCAAGGATTTCACCCTTGAAATTACCCGCGGAGATGCTAAAAACAAATTCCGGGTGATCATCGGTGCAAAAAGTAGCGAATCTGATGGTGTTCCTGCTACTGAACTGGTGACTTTGGATATTTCACGTCCATGGGAGGCTGGTTTAACGGATGAAGTTCCATCACTAGCGAGTGCTAGTGAATTTACCATTGAGAAAACTAACCGTAATTTACTGGTTGATGAAAATGAAGAAACTGATTTCTTTTTCTTTAACGATACAGACAATGTCACCAATATTAGCGAATTACCAACGGCCGAATTGATAGTTACAGCAGACCGCTTGACTGGTTTAGGTATGGGTGAAGCGCAGATGATTGGCGATAAGTTGATTGAAGGCGGTGTTCGTTATATTGGACTTGAAGAATTGATCATCAATCTCGGGTCTGGTGATAATCGCATTGAAATTATGGATACTCAGCCGGGTGCTACAACCATTAATGCAGGTGATGGCAATGATGAATTTATCGTAAGAAATATATCCGGTCATACCTTTTTGAATGCTGGTGCAGGTGCCGATGTGATTAATGTTTCTGACAATAATTTGTTGGATGGTATTAATGCATTACTCTCTGTGACAGGGGATAGAGCACAGGCCGTTGCGTTGACACTGGGAAAAGGCTCTGAACCTGATCCAGTGGCTAATGTGGGTGGTGTTGACGAAATTCAACAAATTACAGTTGATGCGACTGGCGGCAATTTCCAAGTCGGCTTTATTATTGATGACGTCCGTTATTTTACCTCAGACCAGGATTATAACGTGGATGAAGGGGTACTTGAGAGCGCTTTACAGAGCGTAATTAATGATGCTTTTTTTGAAGGAAATGCCGATAACGATGTGACGGTGATACGAGGTGGCAATGTTTATCGAGTTACCTTTAGTAACCGCATGGGCGAACAGGATGTCTCCTTGCTTGAAATCAATGATGCGGGTTTGACTATGGAAACAGGTGCGGGGGCAGGTGATGTATTAAATATAGATCATAGTGCTGAAACATTTGATACCCAGGCTGTATTGACACAAACATCATTAACTGGTCTAGGCATGGGCGATTTAGGAATGAGTAGTCCACGCACTCAGGATCTCGCTACATTCAATGAAATACAAACCTTGCGTATTGATGCAAGCGGCGGAAGCTTTACACTGGGTATTGACGGCACAGCAATTGCGAGTGGGCCATTAGCTCATAACGTGTCGGCACAAGAACTTGATGTTGTGCTTGAAGCTATGTATCTGGAATACATGAATTTACCTTTGGATCTGGATGATCAGTTGTCTGCTTCTGATGTTGCGGGTGGGTTGATTGAAGTCTCTGCTAATGATGATGTTTATGTGATTCGTTTCGTTGGCTTATTGAGCAATGCCAATGTATCACAATTAACTGTAAATGGAGATGCACTTACTCGAAATGACGAGCTAGCAGGTGGTTCTATCGTTACTGTACAAGGGTTAGCTGAGACAGCAACGCGCTTGCATGGTATAGATGCAGTTAATCAGAATGAGGTGCAGGAACTCATCATCAATGCAAGCAGCGGTACATTTACACTGGCATTTCCAAATGATACTGAAGCGGAAAATATTACAGAGGCTTTAGCGTTTAATATTACACGTGCTGAATTACAACTTGCTCTTGAAACCTTGCCTGGAATAGTACCAGGTGATGTCATCTTGACTGAAATAACTGGCGGATTCCAAATTGAATTTGCCCGTGAACTATCATCGACTGATTTACCAGAAATGATTGTTGATTTTAGCAATTTGACTGGTACTGCTTCTGTTAGCACTAGTAAACATGGGATGGATACAGCACTTAATGATGTTCAAGTGATGACAGTCTCTGCTACTGAGGGTACTTATCAACTAGAACTTTATTTGCCCGCTATCAAAAAAATGTTGCTAACGGAAGCCTTGGCATTCGATGCTAGCTCAGAACAAGTACGCCGAGCATTACAGCATGAATTGGCGCGAAAATTGAATGGTCTGGCTGATGGCGCAGATCTTTCTCGAACTCGAGAAGCATTTAAATCTGATTTTTCAGTTACCCGTATTGATAACACCTACATCATCGGTTTCCAAGGTGTAACCCGTGAACTTGATGGTGGCTCTGGTGTGAGTAAAATCAATGTGAACGGTGATGCAAGTTTCGTTAATTCTGGTGGTGCTGTTATAGAGACCCGAATGGATGGTATTAATTACTATGGTTTTGAAGAGGTCAATATTCTATTCGGTTCGGGTACTGACGTACTCAATGTTCAGGGTACCAGTACAGGTAGTTTCAAAGGTATTAATGAGGCGCTTAATGACTTTCATGCCGCAACTAATATTAGTCTTGCTGATGGAAATGATCGAGTTTATATCTCTTCTAATGCAGACCTTGATCACAATACCATCGTTTCAGATTATGCTGTTAACGAAGGCGATGTTTTCGAATTCCTTACTGGTCACTTAGATGACATTGATGGCAATTTGAATATTGATGTTGGCTCTGGAAGGCATCGGATGTTGATTAGTGACGAGGCAGCAAGCCAAGGTGATGATAATGTTTCTATTAGCGATACTATTGGCACTCCAACAGGTGATGATAACTTCGATAATACAGCCGCAGCAGAAATACAAATTAAAGGACTAGCCTTCGGTGATATTACTTATGGGGCCGCTGGCGATTCTAATAGTAATTTCTATGATGGCATAATTTATTGGACTGGTTCTGGTAACGATACGATCGATATTGATGGTACACATTATCGTAGCGGTACTGAGAGAACAATCACAATGCTCAACAGCGGATTAGGGGATGACGATGTAACTGTCGATCTGGGTCTGGGTGAAGATGGTTTCTTTGCCTTACATACCATGGGTGGAGCAGATACTGAAACACCTGTAGCCAGTAATATTACTATTAGCGATGATGATACTGTGGATGCCTCAGCTTCATCGTTACCTTTAGTAATATTTGGTGGATTGGGTAGCGATAATATTATAGCGGGTCAGGCTCGTGATATCGTGATAGGTGACTTTGGTCGAGTGCAATATCTTCAGGGCTCTAATGAACTGGATACTGTATTAGGGTTTGGTGGTAGAGGTGATAAAATTTCAAGTCTGATACTAGAACCTGACCATGTATTTACTACTGACGTTAACCTGGGAGGAAATGATTCACTTTCTGGTAAACAGGATGGTGACCTATTAATAGGGGGTACAGGTAAGGATTGGATTTATGGGGACGATGCAACAGCAAGTTCTAATGCTGACGATTTAGCCGATATTTTAATTGGTGATCAGGTGAATATCTTTTTGAACGAAGATACAACCAGTGAAGATGTGCTGTTAACATTTACTAATCTTGCTAAAAATATTCGTACCACTGATCGAACTAATTCCACTGCTGGCGATGATGATGTATTGATTGGCGCTCACGGTGACGACATTTTGGTTGGTGCCGCTGGTAACGATATTATTGACGGCGGTGACAGCATTAAAGCTTTAACCGATGGCGCAGACAATGACGACCTGATTTTTGGTGATCATGTAGAACTGGGTCGTAGAGATGATGGTGTTGTTACAGATTCTCGCTTCCAGAACTTATTAGGCCAGATGTTATATGCACGTAATGATCTGCCTGCTTATTTGCAAGGATTGCCTGCTACAAATAGCGGGATGATGCCTGATTTACCTGATTTCAGTGGTGATGAGGCAGGGTTTGTTCTAGTAGATGGAACAGCTCAGGATTATCGAACCGTTGGTGTGGATGGTAATTCCCTAGGTCTACCTATTTGGGCTGAGTGGTTAATTCTGGATTTGGATCATAGCGAAACAATTAAAACTGCTCCAGGTGCAAGCAATCGCTTTGGCGATGATTATATAGCGGGTGGTAATGCTAATGATATGATTTTTGCTCAACTCGGTGATGATATTGTACAAGGTGATGGCTCAATAGAAACCGCAATTGATGCAGTAAACGCGGCTACCGATTCAGTTAATGCAGCAAGAGATATCTTGGTTGCTAGTCAGTTAACACCCAGTTTGACAGTGCCTGCCTATCAGATGACATTAACGGCCTCTTATGAGCAGGCCGATGATGGTGATGACTATATCGAAGGTAATGGTGGTAACGATGTTATTTTCGGTAACTTGGGACAGGATGATATTGTCGGTGATAATTCCGGCTTGTATACGCTAGATTCTGATGATGAACGGAAACCAACGGGGAATGACATTATCTTCGGTGGCTCTGGTGAACGAGCAGAGCATGATCATGATGTCAGGGAGGATAATAAAGGTGATATCGTTCTGAAAGATGTACATGCTAGAGATGCTGATACTATTGCGGGTGACAACGCCAATATCTATCGTATTGTTGGCTCGGCAGATGTTACTTATGGAAACTCAATTTACTCAGGTACACCGGATACAGGTGGTTTCCTTAGTTTTGATTACGATTCTAGTCGAATTGATGGGGATGGCGCGTCCTTAAATAATCAATTGATTATTGTTCGTGCGGTTGAGTTACTCGATTACACCCAAGGCGGACCTGATTATCTTGCAAGTGCACTAAATGATTTTGGTGGAGCCGATGAGATTCATGGTGAATCAGGTGATGACTTCATTTACGGTATGCGCGATGCCGATGTCTTGTTTGGTGATAGTGAGGATGACGACATCATTGGTGGCTGGGGTCCAGACTGGATTTCCGGTGGCCGAGATATGGATGGCGTGATAGGTGATGATGGTCGTATCTACAGTTCTCGCTATGTCGAAATACAGTTATCAGGTAATGAGACTGAAGCCGATAAATCAGACTACTCTCATTATAGTGAAATACTAAATGGTGTATTAGGTATAGACGAGTTCAATAAAGAGATACGTACCCCTGGTAATATTCAACAAGCCATTATTCATCCAACGCTGGTGTTGAATGATTTTACGGTGACAGAGGTAGGTGAAATCTTTAAAACGGTAGACTTAACACCTTTTCATTTAAGTCCCGTGGGTGAGATTGATGATCCGCTATTTACACCGATGTATGCTAACGACATTATCTTTGGTGGTTTAGGAAATGACTTTTTGCATGGTAGTGCAGGGGATGATGGAATTTCTGGAGCCGAAGCATTACCAGTCTACTTTAATGCACCAGTTAATCCTGATGATCCCACTAATACGGTTATTGATCCAGAAAGAACCCTTGACCATTCTCAACGTCCTGATGATTTATTAGGTTTCTTACCAGGGCGAATTGAGTTCTATGACTATGATGAAGAAGACCCTCGATCAATATTGGGGGATGTAGCTGATGGTTACGGTTTTCTGCTCAATTTTGACCCTGCTGGTGATCCGAATCCTGGAGAACTGCAGAATGATAATTTTGATGAAGATCAGATTTTCGGGGACTTAGGTAATGACTGGATAGTCGGTGGACCCGATAACGATCAGATGTTTGGTGGTTTTGGTGCAGACTTAATGGATGCCGATGATGACAAAACCACCAATGGGGATGGTGTTGACGGCGATAATTATGGTCCTGACCCCATAAATATAGATATTCAGGATAGAGCGTATGGTGGTGCTGGCCGTGATGTATTGATAGCCAATACTGGCGGTGATCGATTGATGGATTGGATAGGTGAATTTAATAGCTTTCTCACTCCATTTGCTCCATTTGGTGAGTTTACAGTGACTCGTGCCGTGTCTCCGCATATTTTTGACTTCTTATATGATTTATCTGAAGCTTTAGGAGCCGATCCCACGCGTTCGATTGATAGCGGTAATTTTCATTTTGATCGTAATGGTGAACCGGATGGCGAACTGGGGCTACCTGTTCAAAAAGATGGACAGTTATGGAAAGACCAGACAGGTGCTCCGATTGACCCACAACCAGGCAATATTCCTGGTGGTAAAAGATTAACTTTACGTGGTGTCGACTTTAATGATGGCACTCAACAGGCGTTCACAGCTGACTCTGGGCAATGGGCGGTCAGACAAGGACGCTTTGAAGTTTCTCCTGAAGTAAAAGGTGAAGATGCGACAGCGGTATTCCATGTCGGTGAATATATACCAAAATATTACGAAGTAAAAGCCACTATTAGTACAGCTAAACCAACGGGTGGCATGAAAGCTAATGCTTATCTGGTTTTTGATTATGTTAGTCCTACCGATTATAAATTTGGCGGCTTTAATGTTTCTACGGATAAACTGGAGATGGGGTATGTGGATGAAAGTGGCTGGCATGTCGTTGCACAAAGCCCTGCCAAGCTAAAACCAAATACAGATTATGAAGTATTAATTGCAGTTAATGGTTTAACAGTAACAGTTGTGGTTGATAATCTCGATAAAAGTACGATGACTCATGTGTTTGCTGCCAGAGTGGATGATGACGGTTATAGTTACGGTTTAAATTATGGCTTGGTTGGATTAGCAGCCCAAAATGCGACTGCAAGAATTGATAACCTGGTGGTTCAGGTTCTAAAACCAGAAATAACATTCGAAGATTCCAATGATTTCTCTGATAATGTTAATGGCTTTACACCTGTTGCAGGCGATTGGTCTCATACTAATGGTGCATTGGTTGGGGTCTCTACAACTAGCAGAGATGCTCTCAGTGCATATGACTTAAGTGTTAGCCCGAACGCTTCTTTGGAAATGTTCACTAAATTAAGCACGGATAATTTCGGAGGATTCTACTTTGATCATTATGGCGAGCAGGATTATAAATTTGCAGGTGTGTTGAGTGAGACTAACCAGGTTGTAATCGGTCATTGGAGTGCCAAGCATGGTAATTTGGTGTATGACGTGGTCTCTGGTATTGGCTTTAATGCAAATGGTCAATATGATCTAAATGTTAATTTAAAAGGCTCTGTAGTTACCGTTTCATTAGGTATTGAGGATCAACGTGGTGATATGATTTACCATGACATTCTTGCCCATGTGTTTAATGCTGTGGTAGTGGATGGTGGATTTGGATTGCTATCAATGGATGGTGTTACATCCTTTGATAGTTTTGCTGTACAAACAGACGACGATGCCTTTCTGGAACCAAGTGCTGCATTATTAGCTGAAATGGCCGGACAAGGTGATGGTTACGTTCTTCAACTTGATGATATAGCAGATATTTCAACAGCAGCCAAACAAAAACTTATCAGTGGTTTGCGTTTGAGCGAGGAAGAACAGGCTGTTCTGGATAACTTGAGCATTAATGTGGCAGACTTATCTGGTTCTATGCTGGCTAGAAGCAATGGAACATCAATAGAGTTTGATTTTAATGCCGCAGGCCATGGCTGGTTTGTAGACCGTACCCCAGAGCATAATGAAGAGTTCCGGTACTCTGATGACAAAGCGATATTACAGACTAAACAAAATACACAAGCCGATGGCCGAGTTGACTTGTTAACTGCACTGAGTCATGAAATGGGCCACGTATTGGGGTATGAGCATGGTGATTTCCGATTAATGGACGAAACCTTGGCAACGGGGACTCGTGTTGATTTTATCGGTACAGATGTTTATGGTCAGGTCATAGCAGAGAAAGCAGGAGAAAAGGTAAACAATCATGCTTATCCTCATAATCAAGTGGGTCAGTTAGCCGCCGCATTGAAACGTGATAACAGAAACACCCATGCGGAAGATGCAACGTCTCATTCACTTCAGTATTGGGAGGGTGTGGGTTACTTTGATGAACAAATTGGTCAGGTCAAAGCTTTTGGAACATCTTATGTTCCAGAGAATATCTTTGTTGATAATGCATTGTTTATTTCTGCTGATGTGGATGATGAGGAAGAAGAGGAGGGCATGAAACTGTATGAACAAGATGACTACACTATGTCAGGAACTGAGAAAGTGAATGATTTCTTTATCGATAAAACTGAGAAAGCGACTGATGATCACTCAATCATTAATAGAGTTTTGGGTAAGTTGAAATCCTGGAGATCATAAATATTGGGAGGCAGGCCTTCCTTACCCCGACATTATAAGAATTTATTTATAGTGTAGTTGAGGAAGTAGCTGTCAGTTTTAAAATGTGTTTTTTTCTGAGTAGTAAGTTTTAAGTGCTTGTATATAATTAGCTAGTTAACTGAATTTTTAGGTGGTTTTTGATTTAAATTTTTCATGACATAACAATTGAACAACTACTATTACAACGTTATTTCATAATTGAATAGGTTACGCTGAATGAAAAAAGAAGGAAACAGAATAGGCGTTACAAAAACAGCTCGTGGGCAGGGAGAGAGACAAATAAAATGGAGACATGACAAAATGGAAACAAGCTATTGCAATGTTGTTAATGTTATAAGTTCTCGGGAAGAATTAACTGTATTATTTGGCACCAATAAAACTTGGTTTTTAGATGAAGAAATTGAATTCGCTGTGGAATTGAGTCACCGTATTTTACTTAACCCTTACGCGGCAAAGCGTTTTTCATTATTGCTTTCCAGTGTTCTCAGCGAATATGAATCTCGATATGGGCCATTAGGCTTAGGAGAGAAAACTCCCACCGTACATTAAGGTGGGAATTTGATATTTAAAAAAAATAAAAAAATAAAAAAATAAAAAAATAAAAAAATAAAAAAATAAAAAAATAAAAAAATAAGGAAAATAAAATGTCAGAAGAAAAAAAAGAATCCGTACAAGAGAAATCTCAAACTACTGCTAAGCCATCTGTAAAGTGGGATGATTCCAAAATGCAGACTACGTATGCAAATGTTGTTAATGTCACTAGTACACGTGAAGAAGTTTCTGTATTCTTCGGAACCAATCAAACATGGCATATACCGGAAGATAAAGAGTTTGATGTGCAATTAACCGATCGAATAGTGTTAAACCCCTATGCAGCTAAAAGGTTATCTATTTTAATTTCTACTGTATTGAAAGAATATGAAACCCGCTTCGGCCCATTAGATATTGATTTGGCGAACTTAAAAAAACAATAGAGTTTCCTTTTATTAATATTGTTTGCAATAAACCTTTTACTGAAAGCACCTAGGACTAAAAGTTTATGGGTGCTTTTTATTGCATATTTAAAAAGGAACTTCATTAACATTATTGTTTGATTTAAAAGTTGTAGCATGGTTATTCACTATTCAATAATGTTGCCTTTGTCTTAGTTGGTGAACGAGACTTTAATTAAGGAAACTCTGATTAAGTTGGTTAGAATTTAGCAAGCTAAAAATAATTGGACTTGATCTGAGGTTCCTTAAATAAGGGAGAATTATTTAATGTCTGAAACCCCGCAGCAAAATAGTCATGATGGTGCTTTTAAAGCAATCTTTCTTCAATTCTCTTTATGGAAAGATTTACAACAAACTAACTCTTTAAATGATTTTCTTGATGCCTGGTTAACCCTGCAAAGCTGCCAGATTTGTAATATATCTCATTCCATCGCCATCATCAATGAAGGGCCTGATGAGCGAGAGAGCATTATTAGTTACTGGCCTGATGAAACAACAACTGCTGTTCCAGCATTACAGACTGCGTGTGAGATTGCTGTTACGGAAAGGCGTATTGTCATTGTGGATGGAAAAAGATCCGTTGACCAGGACAATAGGCAGGCTAATATTTTTCATGTATCCGTCCCTTTTTACCAGCAAAATGAATCTGTTGGCGCTGTTGCCATTGAATTGGTCAATGTGAATGAAACTAATATCAATCTGGCGATTCGGCACTTACAGTGGGGAGTGAAATGGATAGATGTTTTCTTAAGAGGTTCCAATAAGTTTAAATCCATTGCTAATGAGCAGTTAAGTATTGTTTTACAGTTATTGACCTGCGCCCTGGATAATACTCGATTGCAAGCTGCAACTACGCAGATAACAACAGAGCTAAGCAATGCACTGGGTTGTGAGAGGGTGAGTTTAGGTTTTAACAAAGGTAATAAGATCGAAATTATTGCTATTTCTAATACAGCACAAATCAATAAAAAAAGTAATGTGGTGGCGCAAATTAAATCGGCCATGGAAGAAGCCGTGGACCAGTCATCAACACTCATTTACCCCGCAGCAGAAAATGAGCAAGACTTTAAAACAGTGTATGTGCATTCGAAATTAGCTGAAGAATTTAAAAGTGCATTATGTACGGTGCCATTGGTACATAACGGCTGTATCGTAGGGGCATTATTTTTACAGCGGCCTGAAGATCTAATATTCGATTCGGAGACAGTCGAGTTAACTGAGATTATTGCTACATTAATTGGTCCCATTCTGGATTTAAAACGTAAAGATGAAGAGTGGTTGCTGGTTAAACTGTTTAATTCAGTTAAGTCAGGTGTTTTTAAGCTATTAGGCAAAGGCTATGTTACTCAAAAGCTGATAACCATACTGATTTTACTCGTCATAGGTTTTTTTTCATTCGCAGAGTCTCTTTATCGAGTCTCTGCCGATGCCAAACTGGAAGGGCTTATACACAGGGTCGTTGTGGCACCATTCGATGGATATATTAATGAATCGTTTGTACGCTCGGGGGATAGGGTTAAAACCGAGCAGGTATTAGCTAAACTGGATGATAGAGACCTGATTATTGAGCGCTTAAATTGGCAAGGGAAACGAAATCAATATTCCGAACAATATCGGGATGCATTAGCTGAGCTTAATCCAGCAGAAGTTAAAGTATTAAAAACTAAATTAGGTCAGACCAAGGCTGAGTTGAAGCTGCTTGATGAAATGTTGAAACGGACCTCTATTGCTGCACCCTTTGACGGTTTTGTGGTGAGTGGTGATTTAACTCAGTTAATGGGGGCTCCTATAGCAAAAGGTGATGTTTTGTTTGAGATAGCTCCGCTGGATGCATATCGTATTATTTTGGAAGTTGATGAACGTGATATTGGAGAGATTTCTATCGGTCAAAAGGGGGAGTTGTTGTTAACTGGAAAATCAGATGTAACCTTGCCATTTCAAGTGAAAAAATTAACCCCGGTTGCAGAGCAAAAAGAGGGGAGAAACTATTTTCGAGTTGAAGCGTTGTTAGAAAACACCCCTCCTGTGCTTCGTCCTGGGATGAAGGGTGTTGGAAAAATAGAAATCGAAGATAGAAAAATTTTCTGGATCTGGACCCATCATTTTCTCAATTGGGTTAGGCTGTGGTTATGGAGTTGGTGGCCGTAATGTTTACTCTATAGGTGGTTTACAATGGAATCAATTTTTAGCCCGTCCTGGTATCGAGTCTCTTACTTAAAGCCACGCTTACGAAAGCATGTTGATATCACTAGACAAATTTTCCGAGGAAAAGTATGGCATGTTGTTCATGACCGACTCAGTGGGAAGTTTCATCGTCTGGGGAAGGAAGCATATTACATCGTTGGTGAGATGAATGGCGAGAAGAGTTTTCAACAAATTTGGGAACAAACACTTAATTATCTAGGTGATGATGCACCCACCCAAGATGAAATGATTCAATTATTGGCACAATTGCATGCAACTGATATTTTGTTATGTGATGTTACACCAGACTGTGCTGAAATATTCGAACGTTATAAACGGCAGGATAAGCAAAAGTGGAAGCAACTGTTATGGAGTCCATTGTCACAACGATTTCCTCTTATTGATCCGGAGAAATTTCTTGAAAAATGGAAAACCTTATTTAATCCCTTATTCAGCCCTGTGGGTTTTTTATTGTGGCTAAGTATCATTGTGTTTGCAGCTGCCGCTGGTTTTTCTCATTGGGATGATTTAACCAAGAACATTTCCGATAGAGTGCTTGCTCCCGATAATTTATTTATTATGTTATGTGTTTACCCCTTGGTAAAAGGGGTGCATGAGATGGGGCATGCATTTGCAACCAAAACATGGGGCGGTGAAGTTCATGAAATGGGCATTATGTTACTGGTATTTATGCCAGTTCCTTATGTCGATGCATCGAGTGCTTCCGCCTTTGCAGAAAAAAACAGACGTATTGTTGTTGGTGCTGCCGGCATCATGGTTGAGCTATTCCTGGCTGCCGTCGCGTTATTTTTTTGGTTGAATATGGAACCAGGGTTAGGACGCTCAATTGCATTTAACGTGATTTTAATCGGTAGTGTTTCGACCATTTTTTTTAATGGTAATCCATTGCTACGCTTTGATGGCTATTATATTTTTTCCGATTTTCTGGAAATACCGAACCTTTCTTCCAGAGCAAATAATTACTTGGGATATATGGTTCAAAAATATCTTTTCGGTTTGCATAAAATAGATTCCCCCGTCTCTACACCTCAAGAAAAAGGGTGGTTGTTTTTTTATGGAATTGCGGCTTTTTGTTATCGGATTTTCATTGTTTTTTCTATCATCCTTTTTATAGCAGGTAAATTTTTCTTTATCGGTGTTTTTTTAGCAGTATGGGCGGGGATAACATCCCTTCTTTTTCCTGTATGGAAAGCTGTGCGCTTTGTCATCACCAGTCCAAAGCTATCAACTAACAGAAGCAGAGCAATGATTGCCAGTTTTGTTAGTTTATCTATTATTTTAAGTCTTTTATTTTTAGTCCCTGTCCCCTTAACGACACGAGCTGAAGGGGTGGTTTGGCTGCCAGAAGATGCTTTTGTTCGAGCTTCTACATCGGGTTTTGTTGAACAGGTGGTGGCTCAACCATTTTCTGATGTTAATGCGGGTCAGACATTGATCAAGCTCTCTGATCCCTTTCTAAATGCTGAAAAAGAAGCATTGGAATATGAGTTGCTCGGGTATAAAGCGCAATACAAAGCTGCTTTATATAACGAAATTGATCAAGCACAAATCTTAAAACAGGAAATGGCGACGATAAAGGCAAAACTTGATCGAACGAAAGAGCGAGCTGAGCAATTAATGGTGTCTAGTACTAAAAATGGACTGTTTATTTTACCGCGTGCCGAAGATGTTATTTCTCGCTGGATGGTGCAAGGAAGCTTATTAGGCTACGTGGTATCTTTCCCTATTAGTGCTGTACGTGTTGTAGTAACGCAAGATACATTAGGGTTGATCAGAGAGAAAACAAAGCGAGTCGATGTGAGGTTTGTGGAAATACAAGATCAAACGTTTTCCGCAAAAATTAGCCATCAGGCACCCGCTGCAAAAAACCAACTACCCAGTATTGCATTGGGTAAAGCGGGGGGTGGAGAAATTGCTGTCGATCCAATGGACGAGAAGGGAGATAAAACATTTGATACGGTGTTTGAATTCGATTTGTTATTAGATTCTTCTCCCCCTATTCGTAATATAGGCGAACGTGTTTATGTCCGTTTTGACCACGGCTATGAGCCTTTGATTTTTCAATGGTATAGAAAAATAAGGTTACTTTTTTTACGCAAATTCAATCTATGATTAATTTTAATGACTATGAACACCTGCAGGTTACTTCCATTCTGTCCCTCAAAACACGGCGTAAATACATCCATGTAGCCTTGGCGACAGCATCCCTGCTGTCAACAGTCTTGAAAAACAGAATGGAAACAACGCCAGAAATGAACAAACTGTTTTTTGTTCATAGTCATATGGATTTTTCATATTGAATGATTATGTTGGGTTTATATTGTTATGGAATCAATAAATAATTGTAGTTTTGTACGCCCAGGGATAGTACAGGGCGTTTACCCTGAGAGAGAGCATAAAGATGACGGTTTTATTGACAATTTTGTTAATTCCGCGATTAAGCTATTTTCATCTGATGCTTTGTTTGTGAGTAACGCGCATAGAGTTTTTGTTAAAAAAGTCAAAAAATACGAACAACGAATTATTTCAATGGATGAGCAGGAAATTGCTTCATTTACTCAATCTTTGCGGAATAAACTCCAGAGCCAGGGTATACAACAAAATCTCGCTATAGAAGCATTTGCTTTAATTAAAGAGATTTCCTATAGAACAATAGGTATGCGCCATTATGATGTGCAAGTGCTAGGTGGCTGGGTCATGTTAAATGGCATGATTACGGAAATGAATACTGGTGAAGGAAAAACGCTGACTGCGACATTGCCTGCATGTACCGCTGCAATGGCGGGAGTGCCTGTGCATATTGTGACAGTTAACGATTATTTAGTGCAAAGGGATATGGCGTTGATGGCACCTATTTATCATTCCCTGGGTCTCACAGTGGGGGCAATCACTGAACAAATGGATAGCGAACAACGACAAAATGCTTATGCATGTGATATTACTTATTGCACCAATAAGCAACTTGCTTTTGATTATTTACGTGACCGACTTGTGCTGAAAACAAAAGTAAATAAAATTCAACTTCGAATTGACAAACTGGATAAGAAAAATACTCTGGTTAATAAGCTACATTTACGTGGCTTGTGTTTTGCTATTATTGATGAGGTTGACAGCGTGCTGATTGATGAAGCTCGAACGCCATTAATTCTTTCCAGAGAAGGAAAAGAAATGGGCATGCAACAAATTGTTACTGAAGCGATGACATGCTGCGAACATTTAGTTGAACATGAGCATTTTCAAATTGACTTTAAAAGCAGAGTGATTGAATTTAGTGAGCATGGAAAAGAAAAAATCCGAGAACTAGTGGTTGACTATGCGGGTGTATGGTCAGGTTATCAACGTAGTCTTGAGTTAATTACACAAGCGTTGACGGCGAAGTATTTATTTATTAGGGATCAACATTATTTGGTTAAAGATGACAAAATTCAAATTGTTGATGAATATACCGGTCGAGTGATGGCTGACAGGTCTTGGGAATACGGATTACATCAGATGCTGGAAGCTAAAGAAGGTTGTAAAATTACTGCACAAAAAGAAACCCTGGCAAAGATCAGTTATCAGCAATTCTTTCGACGATATTTTTTATTGGCTGGTATGACAGGAACAGCTAAAGAAGTTGGTCGCGAACTATGGTCTGTTTATCATCTGGATCCACTTAAAGTCCCAACGCATCATCCCGATATAAAAAAACGATTTACAACAAAAGTTTTTAAAACTGCAGCGCTAAAATGGGCGGGGCTAGTAAAACATGTTGTCGATATTCATCAAAAAGGACGTCCGATATTAATTGGCACGCGCTCTGTGGAGTTTTCCGAGCATATTAGCAAACTTCTGTATGAAAATGGGCTGAATCATGAGGTTCTTAATGCACGGCAAGATGCCCATGAAGCTGATATTATTCAAAAGGCAGGTTTAAAAGGACAAATTACGGTTGCTACCAATATGGCTGGACGAGGGACTGATATAAAGCTTGCCGAGAAAGTGGCAGAAATAGGCGGACTTCATGTTATTGCAACTGAATGTCATGAAGCACGTAGAATCGATAGACAGCTATTTGGGCGTTGCGGCCGTCAGGGAGACCCTGGTAGTTATGTCATGTTTGTTTCATTTGAAGATGAACTGGTCTTAAAATTCTGTCCCCGTTATTTACAAGGTTTTTTTAACCGCTTTAGTCGCTACGATAATTTTATTGTTCACTTTCTTATCGAGAGGTTTGTTTTTAGAAAATCGCAAGAAATTGCAGAAAAAAAATTTGAAAAGGACCGGAAAAATTTATTGAAGATAGACACGAGGCTTAAAAGTTTATTGGCTTTTTCTGGGAATATAGATTGAATAAAATTCAATTTAATAAATCTCTGATAAAGCAATCAAAAATATTAATGTTTGGAATTAAACATGTTTAAAAATAATAAGAAATTCACTTTTTCTCTCTCGCTTTTGATTTCATCAAATGTTTTTGCTTTGGAAGGATTAAATGACGTCGACTGTGTTATCGAACCGTTTGAGACGGTTGAAGTGAGTAGTCAGGTAAGAGGGATATTAGAGGAAGTTCTGGTAAGCCGTGGTGATAAAGTGGTTAAGGGACAATTAATTGCCAAGTTAGTGTCTGCTGTTGAAGAAAGTAGTGTTCAATTGGCTAAAGCCAGAGCCAATACATATATCGATATCAAGGAAAAACATGCCAGATTTGAACTGACCAAACGTACTTTTGAAAGAGTCCTGGGTCTTTACAATAAAAAAATGATTTCAGCACTGGAAAAAGATGAAGCGGAAACGGCAGTTTCTGTGGCAAAGTTTGAAGAGAAAAAATCTCAGTTTGATAAAACACTTGCCCAACTTGAATTAAAACAGGCGATCGAGGTATTAAATCTTAGATCGTTAAATAGCCCAATTGATGGCCTGGTGGTTAAACGATATAAAAGCCCTGGTGAATATATAGAAGAGGACCCTATAGTAAAAATTGTTCAGAATAATCCTTTAGGTGTTGAAGTGATTGCCCCTTTGGCTATGTTTGGTCAGATTAAGGTAGGTGACCAAGCCATCATTAGGCCAGAAATACCCATTGGGTCTCAATACATGGCTAAAGCAATTATTGTTGATCAGGTCGTTGATGCTTCAAGTGCTACATTTGGTATTCGGTTAGAATTGAATAATAACAATTATGAAATTCCATCAGGGGTGCAATGTGATGTTGAATTTATTAAGAAAAAGTGAGTGTTACACAGAGCTTAATAAGTCTTTTTATGATAAAGCCATATCTTGTATAAGTGATTATTATGATAGTTATATTTAGTGATTTTTCTCTTGAGACTCAGCAGCAGGATGTGTTGAATTTTTTAGAACCTGCAGTAAAAATAAGTGATCTTTTTGTTATTCAGGAAGATGGGGAGGTAAATAACATCAAATTCTTTACTTTGCTCAATGAGAACCTGGAACCAGTAGAATTAAAAGTATTGATTACTATTGAATCTGACTCTATTGCACTTGATGTCATCAAAAAGCTGGATAATTGTTTGCATGAAGGTAAAACTATTTCTGTCCGGCAGTATCATCAACGATTAGAGAGTATTGATAGAAGGTCTTCCTTACAAGGTTTAGGTGTTGGGGACGAACAGAGAGTTGCTAATCGGCGCAGGAAAAACTTATATGAACTAGTCGACTAGAAATTACGCATTGAAATTCAGGATCTAAATACAGTGTAGTTTCCTACTTTTTAGTTATATTGGAAGGTAAGTGAGGAATTAGCCATTTACTATTCGTCAATCTGTGGTTTGTTAGTCTCCATGTTTAATTACTCTTTTCTATTCACAATAGACTGTTTATTCTATGTATAAGCTATGTTTTTATGTTCCAGTAGAGCATCTTGAAAAAGTTAAAAATGCCTTGTTTAACAAAGGTGCGGGAAAGATTGGGCAATATGATTGCTGCAGTTGGCAAGTTTTAGGTGAAGGTCAATTTAGGCCCTTGGCTGGTGCTAATCCTTTTATTGGAACAGAGAATGAAATTCACAAGGTAGCGGAATATAAAGTTGAAATGGTTGTTGAAGATGATTTGATTGCTGGTGTTATTAAAGCACTATTACAAACCCATCCCTATGAAGAACCAGCTTATGAAGTTTATAAGCTGGTTTCTTTTGATCATTTACTGTAGATATGTCATCGTTAAGTGTTGAAGTCGCTATTAAAAGCCCTCGCCCCCGGCGGGGAGAGCAACTGTGTTAAAAATCAAGCTAATTTTCCATGGTTAGGGTTCCATTCCATATTGTTTCTAATCATGGAATTAGCGATTATTATTAATTTTCTCATGCAAGCAACGAGAGCTGTTTTTTT
>Ga0209395_1000044_pt1 | contig 188256 bp, 157 predicted proteins | sample GOMGulsemesocosm_3_FD_184635 | JGI IMG/M metagenome (GOLD analysis project Ga0209395, IMG submission 184635) | Methane-oxidizing microbial communities from mesocosms in the Gulf of Mexico - GOM9D Gulf of Mexico (SPAdes) (version 2) | ecosystem: Environmental > Aquatic > Marine > Cold seeps... | reverse complement strand
ATGAATCCTGAATATTCTGAATCGGTAATTAATACATTTATTGATTTATATAATAAGGGTAAAATTTACCGTGGAATTCGTATGATTAACTGGGACCCTGCTGCTGAAACAGCTTTGTCTAATGAAGAGGTTATTCACAAAGAAGTAAATTCAAAACTATACCATTTACGTTATAAAATTGAAGGAACTGATGATGAATGGTTAACATTAGCCACTACTCGTCCTGAAACAATTTTAGGAGATTCTGCTATTTGTGTTAACCCTAATGATGTACGTTACGCTAACTTAAAAGGTAAGAAAGCGATTGTACCTATTGTAGGCCGTTCTATTCCAATTATTTTTGATGACTACGTAGACATGGAATTTGGCACAGGTTGTTTAAAAGTAACACCAGCCCATGATGAAAATGATTACGAACTAGGAAAAACTCATGACTTAGAAACTATCGACATTTTAAATGATGACGGTTCTTTAAATAAATTTGGTTTACATTATGAAGGTCAAGATAGATTTAAAGTAAGAAAAGCCATTGCTAAGGAACTAGACGAGTTAGGGTATATGGTTAAGATTGAAGACCATATTAATAAAGTAGGATATTCTGAAAGAACAGATGTGCCTATTGAACCTAAATTGTCTTTACAGTGGTTTGTTAATATGAAAGAATTAGCAGAACCTGCACTTAAGTCAGTTATGGAAGGTGAAGTTAAATTTCACCCAGATAATTTAAAAAATACGTACCGTCATTGGATGGAAAACGTTAAAGATTGGTGTGTATCTCGTCAGTTATGGTGGGGACACCAAATTCCGGCTTGGTATTATGGTAAAGGTGATGATGATTTTGTGATTTGTAAAACAATTGAAGAAGCGGTTATTGCTGCTACTGAAAAATCTGGTCGTTCAATCACTGCATCTGAATTAAAACAAGATGAAGATGTAATGGATACTTGGTTTTCGAGTTGGTTATGGCCAATATCGTCTTTCAACGGATTAACTGATCCAAACAATGCTGAAATTGACTACTACTACCCTACTAACGATTTAGTAACTGCGCCAGAGATTATGTTCTTTTGGGTAGCTCGAATGATTATGGCTGGCCATGAATATATGGGTAAAGCCCCATTTAAAAATGTATATTATACAGGAATTGTAAGAGATAAATTAGGACGTAAAATGTCTAAATCACTTGGTAATTCGCCTGACCCTTTAGATTTAATTAAAGAATACGGTGCGGATGGAATTAGAGTTGGTATTTTAATATCTTCTCCTGCAGGAAATGATTTACCATTTGATTCGTCACAATGTGAGCAAGGCAGAAACTTTTCAAATAAAGTTTGGAATGCATTTAGACTAGTTGACCAATGGGATGTTAAAGATATTGAACAACCTGAATCGAGTAGAATTGCAATTGAATGGTTTGAAAATAAATTAAATCACACGATAGAGTCTATCAACTCTAACTTTGATAAATTTAGAATATCAGATGCGTTAATGTCTACTTACAAATTAGTATGGGATGACTTTTGTTCATGGTATTTAGAAATGGTTAAGCCTGTTTACTTACAACCAATTGACAAAGTAACATTAGATGCTACTAAAGCATTTTTTGAAAAGTTATTACAATTAATGCACCCATTCACACCATTTATCTCTGAGGAGCTTTGGCACTTATTAAAAAACAGAGCAGATGGTGATGACATTATTATTTCTGAATGGCCAACTGCAGGAAACGTAAATGAAGATTTATTAAATAAATTTGATGTAGCGTCTGAAATTATTTCTAACATTAGAAATGTACGTAAATCAAACAATATTGCTAATAAAGTTCAAATTGAATTATCAATTAAAGAAAACGAAACTTTAAACAAATCATTTGATTCGGTTATTGTTAAGTTGGGTAATATTTCAGAATTGAGTTATGTTACTGAAAAAGTTTCTAATTCATTTTCTTTTATTACTAAGAATAACGAATATTTTATACCTTTCGGTGATGAAATTGATGTGGATGCTGAAATTGAAAAATTACAAAAAGACTTAGATTACGCTAAAGGACTTTTAACCATTATTCAAAAGAAATTAAGTAACGAAAAATTTGTTGCTGGTGCCCCTGAACAGTTAGTAGCTAACGAAAGAAAAAAGGAAGCTGATACAGCGACTAAAATTGAACTATTAGAAGGAAAAATTAACGATTTAAAAGCGTAAGCTTAATAAAACTAAAAAATAAGATTATGAAGTATGATGTTGTAGTAATTGGTTCTGGACCTGGAGGTTATGTAAGTGCAATTAGATTTGCTCAATTAGGTTTCAAAACAGCGATCATTGAAAAATATAATACCTTAGGTGGAACCTGTTTAAATGTTGGATGTATCCCTTCAAAAGCATTATTAGATTCGTCTGAACATTATCATAATGCAGCGCACAATTTTTCTAAACATGGAATTGATGTATCTGATTTAAAAGTGGACATGGCTAAAATGATTGAGCGTAAAGCACAGGTTATTGCTCAGACATGTGATGGTATTACTTACTTAATGGACAAAAACAAAATTGACGTTCACACTGGTGTAGGTTCGTTTGTTGACAATACACATGTAAAAGTTACTGACACTGAAGGTAAAGAAACAATTTTAGAAACTAAGCATGCAGTAATTGCTACGGGTTCTAAACCTAATTTCTTTCCAGGAATGGAACCAGATAAAGACAGAATTATTACGTCAACTGAAGCTTTAGAATTAACTGAAGTTCCAGAAAAAATGATTGTAATTGGTGGTGGTGTTATCGGTTTAGAACTTGGTTCAGTTTATGCTCGTTTAGGATGTAAAGTTGAAGTATTAGAATTTGCTGATTCTATTATTCCTACAATGGATAAATCATTAGGAAAAGAATTAACTAAGGTTTTAAAGAAAGAAGGATTCAAATTTCACTTAAAGACTCAAGTTCAAAATGTAGAAAACACTGGAAAAGGTGTTAAAGTAACTGCATTAAATAAGAAAGGGCAAGAAGTTACTTTTGAAGCTGATTATTGTTTAGTTTCTGTTGGTCGTACACCATACACTAAAGGATTAGGATTAGAAAACGTAGGTGTAAAAGTTGACAAACGTGGAATAATTGAAACAACGAGTCATTTACAAACAAACATACCTAACATTTATGCGATTGGTGATGTTGTAAAAGGTCCTATGTTAGCTCACAAAGCTGAAGAAGAAGGTGTTTATGTTGCTGAGATGTTAGCTGGACAAAAACCACATATCAACTATGCATTAATCCCTGGTGTAGTTTACACTTGGCCTGAGGTTGCTGCCGTTGGTAGAACTGAAGAAGAATTAAAAGCTGATGGTGTAAATTACAAATCAGGTTCATTCCCAATGAAAGCCTTAGGACGTGCAAGAGCATCAATGGATTTAATGGGATTTGTGAAAGTGTTAGCTGATGCAGAAACGGATGAAGTATTAGGTGTTCACATGATTGCACCAAGAGCTGCTGATATGATTATGGAAGCTGTTACTGCAATGGAATTTAGAGCCTCTGCAGAAGATATCGCAAGAATTTGTCACCCTCACCCAACATTTACTGAAGCGATTAAAGAAGCTGCTTTAGATGCAACAGATAGTAGACCAATTCATTTATAGTCATAACTAAATTATAAATCTATTTAATAGATTTATATTATACTCAAAATCCGTTTTCATTTAGTTGGAAACGGATTTTTTTATACATCACAATTAATTAAATTTCATAACAGTAATCTAAGAATAAATTAATTCGAAATTATAAGTAAATTTGGAGCTCATAACTACTAATTATAGTTAGCTTTAACTAAATATTATTCATTAAATGGCAGTAAATTTAACACAAGTATTAAAAAAACAATTTGGATATAGTACATTTCGTCCTCAACAAGAGGATATTATTACTAATGTATTAAATGGGAATGACACCATTGTTTTGATGCCAACTGGTGGAGGTAAATCTATTTGTTTTCAATTACCAGCACTTATATTACCGAATTTAACGATCGTTGTATCTCCATTAATATCTTTAATGAAAGATCAAGTTGAATCCTTATTAGCGAATGGAATTTCTGCAGGTTATTTCAACTCTTCACTTTCAGACATGGAGAAACAAGATTTAATTCAAAATTGTATAGATGGAGAAATAAAGCTATTATATATGTCCCCTGAAGCATTACTTGCTGCAAAAGACAGTTGGATAAGTCAATTGAAAATTTCTCAAATAGCTATTGATGAAGCACACTGTGTTTCTATGTGGGGACATGATTTTAGACCAGAATATCAAAAATTAGGGAATTTAAGACACTATTTTAAAGATATTCCTTTTATAGCTCTAACTGCAACCGCTGATAAGATCACTAGAAAAGATATTCAAAATCAATTACAATTAGATAATCCAAAGTTATTTTTAAGTTCATTTAATAGAGAAAATTTAGCTTTAAAAGTTAGATCTAAAGTACCTAAACAACAAAAGGTAAAGGAAATAGTTAAATTCATTAAGGAAAGAGGAAATCAATCCGGAATAATTTATTGCTTATCTAGAAAAGAAACTGAGGCTTGGGCAGCTGACTTAAATACGAACGGTATTAAAGCTAAGTTTTATCATGCAGGTATGAACCCTGATAAAAGGGCTAAAGTTCAAGAAGATTTTATTAATGATGACTTACATATTATTTGTGCAACTATTGCCTTCGGAATGGGAATAGACAAATCAAATGTACGTTGGGTAATACATAACAATTTACCGAAAAACTTAGAAGGATTTTATCAAGAAATTGGACGTGCAGGTCGTGATGGCTTACCAAGTAAAACCGTTTTATATTACAATATGCGTGATGTAAAAATGTTGTTCGACTTTATACAAGACAGTCCGTTTAAAGAAATATATAAAGAAAAATTACAACGTATTTTACAATATGCTGAAGCAACGAGTTGTAGACGTAGAATACTATTAGCTTATTTTAGTGAACACTTAGCAGAGGACTGTGGGAACTGTGATGTTTGCTTAAATCCACCCAAATTTATTGACGGTAAAATAATTGCTCAAAAAGCATTATCTGCAGTTTACAGAGCTAAAGAACAAATCGCTAGTTTAATGTGTATTAACATATTGCGTGGTGCTCAAACGGCAGATCTATTTGAAAAAGGATATCAGAACATGAAAACGTACGGTGCTGGCGCTGAATTTAGCTTTACAGACTGGCAACATTATATGACTCAACTTATAAATTTAGGAATTTTTGAAATTGCTTATGATGAGCATTTCAATTTAAAAATTACTGAATTTGGCGAATCTATTTTAACAACAGACAAAACCTTAAACCTAACTAGGCCATTAACTAAAACAGAATTAAAAGCTAAAGAAAAATATACGTCAACCAAAACCAAAAAAGTATTAGGGGTGGATCAGCAATTATTTGAAGAGTTGAGAACTGTTAGAAAATCAATTGCCAAAGAAAAAGGTATGCCTGCTTATATTATTTTTCATGACGCCACCTTAAAAGAGATGTCTGTAATGAAACCTAAAGATGCAGAAAGTATGATGCAGATTCAAGGTTTAGGGGAAGCGAAATTTAGAAATTTTGGTCAACAATTCTTAGATGTAATTAATCAATTTGAACCAGAAGAACCAACAACAAAAAAGAAAAAATCTACAGAAAGTACATATGAAAAAACGTGGCAATTAATTCAAGACGGTTTAAGTGTTGATGAAATCGCTATTGCCAAAGACGTTTCAAAACAAACTGTTATGAATCATTTCATTAAACTAAAACAAGGAGGAAAAGATGTAGACTTATCCTCATTCATTAATAAAACTGACGTAGATAGAGTTAAAACTGCATATGAAGAATTAAATAACCCAAAAGCACTAAAGCCAATTTTTGAACATTTGAAGGAAGAAATTTCTTATGAGAAAATCAAAATAGCTTTGATTATATAATCTTTACTTTTTAAATTAAATAATAATTACTTTTAACTATGAACATCTACAATCAAAACATTCAACACTTACTTTATCAAAAAGGGATTAGTATTTCTGAATTTTCAAATCAAATTAATATTGCAAAATTATTAATCATGGAGCCTACACCCAATGAATTAATTAAAATTGCAAATTATTTTAATTTATCAATTGATGATTTGTTAAAACGTAGTATGAACACTAAAAACTTAGCAAAAGATCTTGACATCAAATTACTGATTTTAGATGTTGACGGTACTATGACTGATGGTGGCATGTATTTTACTGAAAATGGAGATCAGATGAAAAAATACAACACCAAAGACGGAATGGCCATTAAAAATATCACAAAAAAAGGAATTCATGTAGGAATAATTTCTCACGGTCATAAAACCAAAGTGGTAAAAGACAGAGCTGACTTATTAGGTATTCAAAACGTATATGTGGGTAGAGATGATAAAACAACCGTATTAAAAGGTTGGTGTAAGGAAATGAATATCGAATTAAATCAAGTAGCATACATTGGTGATGACATTAATGACACCAAAGTGATGCAAGAAGTAGGTATTTCTGCTTGCCCTGCAGATTCAGTTAAGATAATTCGAAATATCGCAGATGTTATTTTGGAACGTAATGGAGGTCACGCTTGTGTTAGAGAATTTATTGATGATTATATTTTATTAACTGAATAGGATTCCAATTTATTAAATAAATCAAAGTGAAAATATAAGAACAAAATCATTATATTTGATGCAAACTTGCCATAATAAAACGGCATAAAACCAAATACATGAAAAAAAAACACATTTTAGGAGTAATAGCTTTAGCTTTAAGTACAGCTGCTAGCGCTCAATTCAGTGATGACTTTGAGGGTTACACAGTTGGAGACTACATAGGATCTAATAATGCGAGTTGGACAACTTGGAGTGGTACTACTGGTGGAGCTGAGGATGTTCAAGTAACAACAACTGATGCAAATGGAGGTAATAATTCTATATACTTTTCAAGTACAGCCTCAGGTGGTGGACCTCAAGATGTAGTGCTTGATTTTGGTTCAGAAATGAATGTAGGACAATTTGATTTTTATAGTTATTTCAAAGTAGAAGCTGGAAAAGGGGCCTACTTTAACTTTCAATCAAATTCAACTATTGGAGAAGTGTGGGCACTAGATGTTCATATGGTTGACAATGGAAATCTAGTTTTAAGTAATGGTGACGGAATTTATATAACAACTACATACCCAACAAATACTTGGTTTAAATTAGGATTAAATTTAGATTTAACGACTAATAACTGGGTATTATTAGTAGATGATGTAGCACAAGGTTCATTTGCAAATACACAAAATCAAATTGCAACAATGGATATATTTCCTGTAAATTCAAATAACGGTGGAAATGAAGTTTCAGGATTCTACATGGATGATGTAAATTACACGTATACCGGCTACACTTTATTAGCAGAAAACGGTGCTCCAATAAACATCACAAATGTAACGGGGTTAGCTGGTCAAGATAAAAATCCTTCTGTAACTATTAGAAACTTAGGTACAACTGCTATTACTTCTTTTGATTTAACAATTGATTATAATGGTACTCAAATAACTGAAAACGTTACAGGTGTGAATATAGCTTCTTTAGCAACTTCTAATGTTGACTTCACTTCAACAATTGCTTTAGTAGCAGGTACAAGTAATGTAACAGCAACTATTTCAAATGTAAACGGAACAGCAGCTGATGATGATGCAACTGATGATATAAAAGATGTGTCAATCACACCGATAATACCTGCTGCAGGAAAATTGGTGATTGCTGAAGAAGGTACAGGAACATGGTGTGGATGGTGTCCAAGAGGAGCTGTTATGTTAGATAATATGAGTGATAATTACCACGGTTTCTTTGTTGGATTAGCAATTCACAATGGTGACCCAATGACATATGCACCTTATGATGCTGGTATGGGATTCACAGGTTTCCCTTCTTCTAAAACTGATAGAGGTGCTGACGTTGATCCATCACAAATTGAATCTATATTTTTACAAAGAATTATAATTGCACCTACTGCTGTTTTAACAAATGGTGCTGAAGTAGTTGGAAATCAATTAAAGGTATCTGTATCTGCTGAATTTGTTTCAGGAATTACAGGTGACTATAGATTAGCTGCTGTTATTTCTGAAGATGGGGTAACAGGAACAGGAAGTGAATGGAATCAATCAAATGCATATGCTGGTGGTGGTGCTGGAGAAATGGGTGGTTACGAATCTTTACCATCTTCTGTACCTGCAAGTCAAATGGTTTATGATCACGTGGCAAGAGTTATTTTACCAGGTGTAGATGGTTTAGCTAATAGTTTCCCTGCAACTGTAGCCAGTGGTGAAACTAAAGTAGTAAACTTTTATTTTACGATTCAACCAGAATGGGATATGACAAAAATTAATGTGGTAAGTATGTTAATCGCTCCTGACGGTTCAATAGACAATGCTGGTTATGCACCTATAACAGAAGCTACAACTAACGGTTTTGTATCAAGTACAGTTGAAGTAACTGGAATTGAAACAAAGACTTTAAATAATTCTATGCAAGTTTCTCCTAATCCTGCAACAGATTTAACTTTTGTAACTTTAGATAATGAAACGGCTCAAAATGTAAGCTTAACAGTTTATGATATGAGTGGGAAAATAGTTGCTTCTAAAAACTATGGTGAAATTAGTAATAATGTAAAATTACCAATTAACACTATTAATTTTGAAACAGGAATTTATGTAATTTCGTTAACAGTTGGAAACAACCAAACTACTCAAAAATTAGTAGTTAAATAAGATTATAATTACCTAACAAAAATGCCATTAATCAACTGATTAATGGCATTTTTATATTCATAACTTTTCGTATTAAGCTAAAATACTTGCTAACTTCAAATCCATTGGCGTTGTTATTTTAATATTTTCATCATTACCTTTTACTAAATGTATTTTAGTACCCATTCTCTCTACAACAGATGCATCATCCGTGAACTCTTTCGAATAGTCTTGTAAATAGGCTTCCTTAATTATATTGGCTGTAAAACATTGTGGTGTTTGAATAATCTTATAAGCACTTCTATCCACTGAAACAGATTTCACCTCACCAACTTTCCTAATCGACTCTTTTAAGTCTACTACAGGAATTACAGCGTTAAATTTTCTAGTTGATTCAAAAACAGATTGAATAACATCCAAAGAAACAAAAGGTCTAACTCCATCATGAATTCCAATTAGATCTCCACTAGCCTTCTTAAGGCCGTTTTTTATAGAGTAAAAACGCTCTTCACCACCTTCAACAATTATATGTTCTATTGCAAATTTAAATTTCGACACTAATTGATACCAATAGTCAACATGTTCTTTTGGTAACACAAGTATTATTTCAATTGAATTATCATATTCAAAAAACTTAGTAATAGTATGCATTAGAATCGGTAATCCATTAACATCAATAAACTGCTTAGGAATATTACTTTCCATTCGTTTACCGATTCCACCTGCTGTAATTATTATAGATTTAGTCATAAAAAAAACCATCTACCAATAAGTTGATAGACGGTTTAAAATTAGTTATAATATTTGACTAAAATTTAAATACTAATGAAATATCAAATCGTCCATTACATAATAATACCATTCATATTACCTTCTGAAAACTCAAAACTTACTCTCCAAGGAATATAATTGAAAAAGATTTCAACACCTCTGCTTAAAGAGATATAAAATTTGGTTATAATTTGAATTTTGTATCAATTGTTAAATCATCAATTACATTAATAACACCATCTTTTCTACTAATCAACATTAAACTTTCACAATGATTTAAAACCATTCTTATGGTCATAATGCTATTTGATAATTATTTTTTTCAGAATGATACTGTAATCATTAACAATTTGAAGAAAGTATCCTCCTTTGTCTAATCCATCTAAATTAAGTATTATTTCATTTGAACCTTCAAGATATTCACTAGATACAATTCTTCCACTATTATCTAATACTTCGACCCTATTCATCTCATTGAGACTTTTTATGCACACTAAACCATCTGAAGTTGGATTTGGATAAATAGAGATTCCATCAGATATTTTTTTGTTTTCTAGTTTAATAACATTCGAGTAAGTATATTCTCCATTCAAATCATATTGCTTTAAACGATAATAAGTTAAAAGTTCTGTTGCTTTATCGTAAGTAAAGTAGTCAAGTTTTTGATTCGAATTACCAGCAGCAGAATGACGACTTACCGTACTATAATTCAACCCATCACCAGATTTTTCGACTTCAAAAAAATCAGTATTAATTTCGCTAGAAGTTTCCCAATTAATCCGATTATATTCATTTGACAACGCTACAGCATCAAAACTAGATAATCCAATAGGTAAAATCCCACTTATTGGATCATAAGAATAAGAACACAAATCATTTGCATATCCATCCGCTCTAATGTAATAAGATTCTCCAATCGTTAATCCAGAAAAAACCCACGTCCCTGAACTATTATTACTCACATAATTTATACAACTACCACTGATTAAAGATAATGAACCACAAGATCCACTAAATGCGGATAATTGAATCCCATTACCATTTGAGCAATTACTTACAGAATAATCAATAACTACTTCAGTCTCTCCCGCAACAAATTCAATCCATGAATCATTCTCAATAGCACCACATCCACCAGGACTAGAAACGGAAGCTGTATAGGAACATCTAGTTGATCCAACATAAAATTCATCAATATTCATTATAGATGCAAACTCACATTCATCATCAGGAACAGTTGCACTTGTTTCTACCGTAAAATCAATGATGTCAAAATTTAAACTCTCTGAACTAAAATAATTATTAGTTACACCAATGTAATAAGTTGTGTTTGCAAGCATACCTTGTAAACAAACACCAGCAATGTTATCGAAGTTATAGTATGAAGTAACACAATCAATTAGACTGTCTGCAATACAATTTTCCCACACACCAATGGAATGAGATTCATCCGCCGTATAATCATACTCTATAGTAAAATAAATACTTTCTCCTTCAATTGCCCCAGTAGTGTAAGAATACAATTTAACATCACTGTCTTCAAATTCTCCTGAAGATGCAGTACCACATGATTCTGCTTCAGTCACCCAATCATCTCCTGCTCCAACCCCAGGAGTTATAATATTACTTTCGGTATAACCACTTGTAATTGGAGTAGGATTTCCTAAACAAGGTGTAACACAAATTGCAGTAATATCTGAATACTCAACATTACAATCAACACTTCCTCCTATTGGAGTTAAAGTCACAATATGAGTTGAACCAACTGTTTTACCAAGCAACTGAGATCCTAAAACATCTAAAACTCCATCTACGTAAACATCTGTCGAAACGAAAGAACCATTATTTAAATCAACTACATCAATATCATATGTATTTGTAATACAGCTTAAATTAGTCGTAGAAACAGTGGCTGAAGGGACAGTTCCGTTACAAAGTGTTTCAATGATCGATAAATTATCAATGTAAACACTAAAATCAGGATTTGAAATACCACTGTGTTCTACTGTAAATTGTAAGAAGGTATTTCCTATAGATGGCGTAAATGAAAATGATTTTGTAGCACATTCGATTGAAGACACATGTGTGTTTAAGGTATAAATTAAACTCCAAGTGCCAACCGTTCCTGAAGTACTATAATAAACTTTAAGTTCTTTAAAATCTGTCTCAGGAGTCGCTGTCACACTACTATATTCTAAAATTTTATAGTCAAAAGAAACTGCGGTAACATTACCCAAAGCAACACCTAAAGAAACAGTATTAGACATTTCAACGACTTGTGAAGATCCAGTACCGTAACAATTATCTTTCATTGAGTTCACTGAACAAGAATTAGTTGATGTACCATCCCACCCAGTACCATCCCACTGCCCTTCTCCTGGTGATACATTTAAAGCATCAAAATCTGTAAAGTAGGTGAATTGACCATAATTTATCATTGGGACAAGTAAGATTAATACTATTATTTTTTTCATAATTAGTTTATTGAGAAACGATAGTTTCAATATTTAAAATGTTTTCAACTTTTAATTTTTCAGACTCTAGAATTAAAATTTTAATTGGATCAAATTGATCGATTAATTGAGTATTAATGTTTTCTATGTACTCTTGATAACTAGTATTATCCATGACGACAATAGCATTATTTAGCTCATAATTATGAATATTAGTAGTAATCCGTTCAGAATCCTCAACACCATATTTTTCAAATAAATAAGCTAGTAATGGCGGTGCATCACTATAATGAACAAGAACTGTACAATAGGGTTCATTACTTTCACTTTGTCCAAACCCATACGTAACTACAAATGACAAAGTAAAAAGAGTAAGTAATTTCTTCATTTTTCAATCGTTTAATAATTTAATGCAAAGTTATAGGAGGTCTAAGACAAAAAACAATAATTAAACATGTAACGCGTGTGGATTCAAGTAATAAGACGATAATTAGAATGAGTTGTATTGTTTAAATTCACGAATCAGTACATGTTTAAACAGGAACAAATCGATTTTATTCAATAAAAACCTTAGTGAGAAAGAATAATGTGTTATTTTTAGGAATAATAATTATGGACTCATTCTACCTTACAAATATTTTAAGCGGAACTGCACTTTGTGCTTGCCTTATTTTTTCAGGACTCATTTATTTTTCTAAAATTAAAAATGGTTCTCAAAAATTATTTTCATTTTTTTTATTGTTAATAGGAAGTGTTTTGTTTTACTTTTTATTATTAGATTTTGGGCGTGATGATATAGGTATTATTTTGTTACCATTTTTTATGGTTGTTGTACTCTCATTAGGTCCATTGTTATGGTTTTATGTAAAAAATGTAATAGGTGAACGTTCAAAAAAACTAACCAATATTTTCATAGTTCCATTACTCTTCTTTACACTAATAATCATCCTGTTTGGTCTAAAGGAAATAGTTACAGAACCTAGCATTAAAGAAATTATTGTAACCATTTTACAATATGTGGTACTGCTTGGTTTAAGTTTGGTTTTTTTGATACAAAATATCTTCTTCATCTATAAGTGCTTTAATTTATACAGGTCACATCAATTCTTAATATCCAATTCATACTCATATACAGACAAGGTTAATTTAAGCTGGTTGAAAGTTTTAATATTTGGGTATATATTTTTTATTAACGGACTTGTTTTAGCCCATTTAGTTGATGATTATTGGTCGTATCACTTATTCTATACTACTATTTTGATTTACGTTTTTTTCTCAGGATATCATGCTTTAACTCAAAGTCCAATTGAAAAATTTGAAGGGATCGTATTAGAAGAAAAAGAAATTAAAACAATTGATTTGAAATCTGATTTTTTTATACAATTGAAAAAGAATTTAATCAAATTAATGGAAGAAGAAACATTATACTTGAATTCGACATTAAATATTCAAGAATTGTCAAACAAACTAGAAACGAATAACAAATATTTATCAACTCTGATTAACCAGGAATTCCAAATGAATTTTGTGTCATTTGTTAACTCTTATAGAATAGCTGAGGCAAAAAAACTATTACTTGATTCTAGTAAACATAATTTGACCATTGAAGCAATTGGTAACGAATCGGGCTTCAAGTCCAAATCAGCCTTTAATGTGGCGTTTAAAAAAGTCACTGAATTAACACCATCAGATTTTGTAAAACAATTTGTTGGAGCAAAATAACTACTCAAACTTTATAGAAAAGTAGGTGTTAAATTCATAGTGTCTTTCTGAGTATTATTTTTAGTAAGAAAACTTAAAGTATTCACAAATAAAATAAACAAAAAACGCCTATTAACTTTCATTAATAGACGTTTAAGTATTTTTAAAATTTGATTACTTATATAATCAACATAGCATCACCATAAGAGAAAAATCTATATTTTTCTTTTACAGCTTCAGCATAAGCTTTCTTTACAAAATCATAATCAGCAAAAGCACTAACCATCATTAATAATGTCGATTGTGGTGTATGTAAATTTGTAATCAATGCATCCGCAATACTAAAGTCATAAGGAGGGAAAATAAATTTATTTGTCCACCCTTCAAACGCATTTAACTCTCCACTTGTTGAAACAGAAGATTCAATTGAACGCATAGTTGTTGTACCAACTGCGCATACTTTACTTTTTCTTTTCTTAGCTGCATTTACTGCATCTGCAGTAGATTGAGGAACAAATGCTTGTTCAGAATCCATTTTATGTTTAGTTAAATCTTCAACCTCAACATTTCTAAATGTCCCTAATCCAATATGTAAAGTAGTATCTACAAAATCAATTCCTTTAATTTCGAATCTTTTCAATAACTCTCTAGAAAAGTGTAACCCTGCAGTAGGCGCTGCAACAGCACCTTCAACTTCAGCATAAATAGTTTGATATCTTTCCTCATCTTCAGGAACTACATCTCTTAATCCTTTAATATATGGAGGAATTGGAGTTTCCCCTAATTGAGTAATTTTCGCCTTAAATTCTTCATAAGAACCGTCAAATAAAAATCTAATTGTTCTACCTCTTGAAGTTGTATTATCAATTACCTCAGCGACTAATGAATCATCTTCAGTAAAATATAATTTATTACCAATTCTAATTTTTCTAGCAGGATCTACTAAAACATCCCAAAGTAAACTTTCTCTATTTAATTCTCTTAATAAAAATACTTCAATTCTAGCTCCTGTTTTTTCTTTATTACCATAAAGTCTAGCAGGAAAAACTTTTGTATTGTTCATGATCATTACATCACCTTCATCAAAGTAATCAATAATATCTTTAAACTTTTTATGTTCAATAGTTTTTTCTTTTCTATTTAAAACCATTAATCTTGATTCATCTCTATGTTCTACGGGATGTTGAGCGATTAATTCTTCTGGTAATTCAAAGTCAAATGCAGATAATTTCATGCGTTGTTTGTATTTATTTAATTGAGCCTGCGAATTTAGTCAAATATACGAGAATACACAATGCATTCATTATATTTGTTAAAAATCAATTTCTTTATTGAATTATATTAAAATTTTAACGTTGAATGTGTAACTTTATCCTCATAAGATTGTCTTATTACCATATATGAAATCAATTTATAACACATTTTTTCTTATCTTTTTTTGTTGCCTTACTTCCATTAGTTGGTCTCAAAGTGTTAGTGGATTTATATTAGATGAAAGCAATAATCCAGTCCCATTTGCGAAGGTATTTGTAAAAAACTTTTCAAACACAGGCGGCGTAACAGATATGGAAGGGAAATATTCTTTTTTTTTAGCTGAAGGGAATTATGAAATAGTCTATTCATGTTTAGGTTTTGACTCACAAACAGTCAATATCACCATAAAAGGATTAGGTATTACCAAACAAAACATATACTTGGTTGAAGCAATAAATGAACTAGAGATTGTAGAAATCAGTAAAAAAAGAAAAAACGTTGGGTATGAAATTGTAAAAAAGGTCATTGCTAATAAGAAGAAACTCGCGAAACAATTCAATACTTACACTTGTGAATTATATATAAAAGGAACAGAAACATTTGATAAAAAGCTAAAAAGGTCTGAACAAAAAGCAGAAAATGAGGACCACGAAAAAGCAAAAGATATTTTTGATGAACAAAAGCAAGAGATAAAACGAAAAATTGAAAATGCAGGAGGCCCTAAATTAAATATGATTGAATTAGGGGTAACTGTAAATTTTGAATATCCAAATCATGTTAAAGAGTTTAAAACGGCTTCTACCAAAATAGGAAAACCTGAACAAATATATTTAAGAAGGTCCCCTGTGACAGAAGATTGCTATTTTAATTTTTATGAAAATCTTTTAATAAAAAACAATTTACATGAAACCCCAATTGTTTCACCATTGCATCCCTCAGCAATTCTATCTTACAAATACAAATTAAAAGAAATTATTACAGAAGGTCAGGATACCATATATAAAATTAAAATTAGTCCAAGAAGTTTTGGAACCTCAACACTTGAAGGCTTCTTGTATATTAAGAAACATGATTATGTGTTAACAAAAGTTGATTTAACAATGCATAAAGGTAATTTAAAAATATATGATGATTTCAGAATTATTCAACATTATACTCAGCAAGATTCTTTATGGTTAGTAAGTAAACAAAACTTTATTTATAAAACCAAATATGGACGAGAAACAATTAAAGGAGAAACGTCTGTCACTTATTCTAATTACGAAATAAATCCTACATTCCCACCAAAATATTTCAACAATGAAATAGGAATCACAACTGAAGAAGCATATGATCGAGATAGTACCTATTGGGAAAACATAAGGCCAGAACCCTTAAGTATCCAAGAACAACGTAAAAAGTTTGTTCAAGATAGCTTGGTAGCCGTTTATACAAAAAAGGAATATTTAGATTCAGTTGATGCTGTCTTCAATTCAATTACCGCATTAAAAGTATTATTTTTTGGCGTTGAAGGTAGAAATCGACATAAAAAAACACAATGGCGCATTTCTTCACTAACTGATTTTATTGAACCCATTGGAATCGCTGGTCCACGATTTGGTCCTGGATTTGGCGCATTTAAAAAATTTAAGAATGAACAATGGATAGACTTTAATGGAGACCTTACTATTGGCTATTTAAACAAAGATTTAAGAGGTTATGGAAGATTTTTCCACAGATATAATCCTAAAAATTTTGCCACCTATAGCTTATACTACTCTCACAATGTAAGTACAATTATAAGTAACGCTCCATTTTTTGATTACTTAGACCCTTCTAATTATTATTTACGTGATATTATTGGAGGATACCATAACTTTGAACTAGTAAATGGATTATTTTTAAACACCGGTTTAAACTGGGAGAAAAGAAGCTCAATTGGAAATCTTAAATTTTATAATCTATTCTCTGAAGAATTGGATACCAAACCTCCTATAGATTTTGATAGTTATTTTGCTTTTCGCTCTAATATTTCTTTGTCTTATACTCCATTCCAAAAATACCTCACAGAACCAAAACGAAAAGTAATACTTGGTAGTAAATGGCCTACATTTCAAATTTATTATGAAAAAGGAATACCTAATTTCTTAGGATCGACAGTTGATTTTGATTACTTAAGTGTAAGTGCAACACAAACTTTTAATATTGGCACCTTAGGTAAATCGTTATATAAAGTGTCCGGCGGTAGTTTTATTACGCAGGACTCTGTTTACTATATTGACAGAAAATTCTTTAGACAGTCAGATGAAGGGTTTTTAGCATGGGTTTTTAGTGACCCTTTAAGTTCATTCCAAAATTTAAAAGCAGCCTATGAAACTAGAGATTGGTATGGGCAGTTTCATTACATTCATCATTTTAATGGTGCACTAATAAATAAAATCCCATACATGAAAAAAACTGGAATAAAGGCCGTTGGAGGTATTGGGATACTATACCTGCCAGAATATGACCATATGATTTATCAAGAAGCATTTTTTGGAGTGGAGCGCATATTTAAAATTTTTAGAAAAAGATTGCGTTTAGGAGGTTTCGCTGTACTCTCTAATTCAAATATTCAAGGTCCAAATGTTAAGTTCAAAATTGCTGTAGACATTATGGATGAAAATAATTTAAAATTTAATTTTTAAACCGAATTATGATTTCTATTGTAATGCCCATGCGTAATGCTGTACCCTATTTGAATGAATGCATATTATCTATTATCAATCAAACCAACATAAATTGGGAATTAATTGTGGTTAACGATCATTCTACTGACTTAAGTTATGACGTTTTAAGTAAATTTGCCGAACAGGATAAAAGGATTACAATTCTTAACGCTAAAGGTAAAGGTATTATTGACGCTCTACAACAAGCTTATTCTAAAACGTCAGGTGCTTATATTACCAGAATGGATGCTGATGATATTATGCCTGAACAGAAATTAGAACTGATGCTAAATCAACTTCTCAAAACACCGAACACTGTTGTGACTGGAAAAATTAAATATATAGGCGAAAATTTAAGAGAAGGCTATCAAAAGTATGAAGCCTGGATGAATGAAATGATGGAAAATAATACACATCATCACTATATGTATAAAGAATGTGTTATCCCTTCACCTGCATGGATGACTTCTCGCGTATTATTTGATAGCGTTGGGGGATTTACATCCAATACATATCCAGAGGATTATGACTTAACGCTACGCTTTTACAAAGCTAATATTCCCATTATTGCCGTTAACGAATTAGTTCATATTTGGAGAGATTATCAAGAACGAACATCACGAAATGACTCCAACTATTCATTCAATTCATTTGAGGTTTTAAAAACGCAATACTTCATAGATATTGATTACGACCAATCTAAAACATTAGTAATTTGGGGCGCTGGGAAAAAAGGTAAAAAGATTGCTCAACTTTTAATTGAACACAATATCAAATTTATTTTCGCGTGTAATAATCCTAAAAAGATAAACAAGGATATATATGGTTTGAATATGGAAAATATTGAAACTATTTTTGATAAAAGCACAAATTACCAAACCATAATTGCTGTAGCAAATCCAGACGAACAATTTGAAATAAAAACTACATTGAAAAACGAGTTGACTAATGTTGAACCGTTTTGGTTCTGCTAAAAAACAGTCTTACTAGTTTTTAAATTCTAATAATTCCATTTTTTCGCCATCAAACACTGCATAAGTGTCTTTCTTAAACCAATCTCCAGTATTAATATACCTTGAAGATTCTGATATTTTAATATCCATTGGGTAATGTCTGTGACCAAACATAAAAAAATTATAATCCTTCTCTTTAACTTTCTCTTTGCAGAACTGAACTAACATCTCTTTATCTTCTCCATAAAAAACTGAATCTGTATCACCTGTTTTTTTCCTACTACTACGTGACCAAAAGTTTGCCATTCCTATTCCTAAATTAGGATGCAATCTAGCAAAGCACCACTGAAAAAATTTGGCTCTAAATATCTTCTTAATAAATTTATAGCCATGGTCACCAGGACCTAGTCCATCACCATGTCCGATAAAGAATAATTTATCATTAAATGTTCGCTCTATTTCTCCTTGATGTAACTCAACTCCCAATTCTTTAGGAATATAATCAAAAATCCACATATCATGATTCCCTAAAAACCAATGTACCTTTATTCCTTTATCTGTAAGATTTGCAATTTTACCTTGTAACCTAACAAATCCTTTTGGAATAGCATTTTTATACTCGAACCAAAAGTCAAAAACATCACCCAACAAAAAAACCTCCTGAGCATCATGCTCAACAGATTCTAACCAATTAATGATTCGTTTTTCTCTTGCTAAACTTTTTTCATAGGTGGGAACACCCAAATGAAAATCAGAAGCGAAATATATTTTTTTATTAGATTGCATTTAATGTCCAAATATCTTTTGTAGTTCAGCTTCTAAAGCTGCGCCTCTTAAGTTAGTCTTAATAATATTTCCTTCCGCATCAACTAAACATGTAAAAGGAATACCTCTTACTGAATAATCTCTTGCCGCTTGATTATTAAATCCATTTAACTCACTTCCATGATATGGCCAAACTAATCCATCTTGCTGAATTGCAGCAAGCCATCTTGCTTTCATTCCAGGTTTATCAAATGAAACTGAGAATACTTCAAAACCATCTTTATTGTATTTATTATATGCTTTTACAACATTAGGGTTCTCTCTTCTACAAGGTCCACACCATGATGCCCACATGTCAATTAATACAACTTTTCCTTTTAAATCAGAAAGTTTAATCTTCTTCCCATCCACTCCAGTTACAGTAATTTCTGGAGCAGCTTTACCTGGACCAATTTTCTCATTTACCTTTTTTTGAGCTTCTAACTTTTTGATATGTTCTATTAGCATTTTAGTTGTAGGAGACTCAGGAAAACTTGTACTTAACTTAGTAACTATTTGTTTAAATAAATCAAATTCTTTATCAGCATCTACAATAGATAGGGCAGCTAATAATGCAGGAGAATTTTCATTTCTTTTTATAAATGTATTTCTATAGTTATTAAACGGAATGGCTTTGACTTGAAATGCTTTATTAATTTCAATTTGTTTAGTTGGATTCAATTTTAACACTTGTCTTAACGAATCTTCAAATTGTTTATGTGGTACAAATTTTTGATAAAACTCTTTCATTTGATTAGACGCTTCAGACCCTTTAATTTCTGAATCATTTAACAAATTATCAACCCTACCGTTAATAACAATTGAACTCTTAGGCTTTAGTACTAAATTAATCGCTTGACCATTTTCAAGTTTAAACACATAATAATCACTAAACGGTACTTTAAAATCAGATTTGAAAGCTCCATTTTCATCAGTGGAAATAGTTGCTACTGGAACTCTTCCTTGATTAATATTTTGATTCAAGATAGTAATTGTGCTGTTCACAGCCTCATCAAGAACACCAGATAGGCTTACCGTAAAACCATCAATACTAGCCCCACCAGTTTGTGCAATACTATTAATTGAAAGTAATACAACTGTTAAAATTCCGATTATTTTTTTATTCATTTCTTATGTTTTTAATTCGAGTACTACTTGAAATTATTTATTTTCCAAATACCTCTTGCAACTTTTGTTCCAAAGCAGCTCCTCTTAAATTTTGGCCAATAATTGCTCCATTAGCATCAATTAAGAAAGAAGCAGGAATTGACTGCACACCATATAATGCTGCTGCTGATGATTGCCAACCTTTCAAATCAGAAACGTGATTTACCCATGAAAGGTTGTCCGCAACGATTGCTTTTTCCCAAGCTGCTTTATCTTCATCTAAAGATACAGAATAAATTGTGAATCCTTCATTTTTATATTTGTTATATGCTGCAACAACATTTGGATTCTCTTGACGACAAGGTTTACACCATGACGCCCAAAAATCCAATAATACAACTTTTCCTTTTAAAGATGATAATGCAATTACATTTCCATTTGGATCTTCTAATTGAATATCTGGTGCTAATTGAGAAGTAGCAGCAGAAGACTGCATTGCCTTTTGTTGCTCCATCATTTCAATTTGATTTCTTAACGCTTGAACATCTTGCTCAATTAATGCTGGATACTCTGAATAAGAATACTTTTCTCTAATCGCTTTTGCCACAATATCAAAGTTTTCTAATTGAGACATGTCATAGCCTTCTAAACCTGTAGTAGGATAAAATTCGTTTAACATCATCCAAGATACCGGTGAAGCAGGATCTTTTGCAATATAATCTGCAGCATACATTTTAGTAATATTATTTAAACTATCTAGTTTGTCAATTAAAACTTTTACTTTACTTGAGTCAGCCATTCCAATTTGCTTAACTTCAGTATAAATTGCAGTTTTCCCATCAATAAATTGGTAAGAAAAATCCTGGTAATCCTTAAATTCTTCAGAATATTTAGATCCTGTTACTTCATAATTTTCAGCTAATTTTTCAACATTACCTGAAATTGTAACGCCTTCAGAGTCTTCATCTAAAAATAGTACAACAGGAACTTCTCCCTCTTTGTACATCATATAGTAAAATCTTAACTCTTTAGTTTTAGTCTCTAATCTAAATTGACCTTCCTTAACAACAGTTGAATCTATTAACACTTCTTTTCCTTCTTGAAAAGAAAATAATTGAATTTTAGTACCATCTTCAGCACCTTCTAATTCAACATCTATAAATCGTCCTTCAATATCTGAATCTTTAGGTCTATTATCACATGATGTGAAAGCCGTTGTCATTACTATTAATGCTAATGCGTATTTCAATATTTTTTTCATAATTGTTTTACTTTACTCAACGCTAAACGCGTCATTTTTTGTTAATATTATATCTTATCAGAGGTTGATTTTTTCAAACTTAACCCATCATTTTATTAATTAATTTACTAGCCGTTTTAGGATCCGCTTTTCCTTTACTCTTTTTCATTAATTGCCCCATGAATAATCCCATTAATTTTTTCTCACCAGCTTTAAACCTAGCCGCCTCATCTGGATTCTCATTAATAATTTCCTGAACAAACACTGCTAAACTATCATCATTTGAATCTTGAATCCAATTGTTTTCTTCAGCTATTTGTAACGCCGTTTTATTCGGCTCTTCTAACATCTTAGGGAATACTTTTTGCCCTGCCAAGTTATGCGAGATTTTAGACTCATCAATAATCTGAATTAACCCAGCAATATGCTTTGCTGAAATAGGAAACTCTGAAATAGTAACCGCATAGTGGTTTAAGTAGGACTTGATATCACCCATTAACCAGTTAGCTGCTGACTTATAATTTTTTGTATGCTCAACTATCGCTTCATAAAATAAAGCAATATCTTTTGAATCCGTTAAATTATTAGCATCATACTCTGACAGTCCCAATTCTTTAGTATACTTATTAAATAAGAAGTTTGGTAAAGGTGGCATTTCAGCTTGCATTTTCTGAATATGAGCTGGAGTTATTCTAATTGGTTGTAAATCTGGTTCAGGAAAAAATCGATAATCATTAGCAGCCTCTTTCGAACGCATAGCTGACGTTACATCTTTTAATGCATCATAATTTCTAGTTTCAGAATAAATAATTTCTCCTTTTTCTACCTCTATAATTTGACGTACGATTTCATGCTCAATTGCATTTTTCACATTTCTAATTGAGTTCATATTCTTAACCTCAACTTTACTCCCAAACTCTTTAGCGTCTTTTAACATTACTGAAATGTTTGCATCACAACGCATAGAACCTTCCTCCATGTTTCCATCACAAATTTCTAAATAACGCACCAACTTTCTAACTTCAGTTACATAATTGTATGCCTCTTGAGATGTTGTAATATCTGGTTCAGATACGATTTCAATTAAAGGTACACCAGCTCTATTAATATCAACCAATGTATTAAATGGGTCAATATCATGAATAGACTTACCTGCATCTTCCTCCATGTGAATTCGAGTCAAACCAATTTTTACATTTTCATCATTCGCATTTTTCACTGTAACAAACCCACCTGTACAAATTGGTGTTGTATCCTGAGTAATTTGATATCCTTTCGGTAAATCGGGATAAAAATAATTTTTACGTGCAAAATATTGATTTTCTGCAATATCACAATCACAGGCGATCCCCATTTTTATGGCATAATCAATAGTTTTTGTATTCATGTAAGGTAATGTTCCTGGATGCCCCAATGTAATGGCACTTACGTTTGTATTGGGTACAGCACCATATTCATTCCTATCATTTGAATACGCTTTAGACTTTGTAAGCATTTGGGCGTGAACCTCTAATCCTATTACAACTCTATACTTGTCTCTAATTTTTTTACTAATTTCCATTTCTTATAACTGTGGTAATTGTAATACTATTTTATTATTAATTATATTCTAGAAATTAACTCTTTCATGATTAGAGTCATTTTTGGCTCTTGCTTATTAGCAACAGCAATTATTTCTGGAATTGATACTTTTTTAATCTTACCTTCAACACCTAAGTCGGTAATAATTGAAATTGCAAACACTGGAATATCCATATGGCGAGCAACAATTACTTCAGGAATTGTTGACATACCAACTGTATCTGCTCCAATAGTTCTACAATATTTATACTCTGCAGGTGTTTCTAAATTTGGTCCTGTTAACCCTAAATAAACGCCTTCTGAAATATCAATATTGCTTTCTTTTGCAATATCAAGTGCTATTTGTCTCATTTCAACATCATACACATCACTCATATCTGGGAAACGTGCACCTAACTCGTCTAGATTAGCTCCTCTCAAAGGATTTTCTGGAAAGGTATTAATATGATCACTTATCACCATTATTTCTCCTACTTTAAAATCAGGATTTACACCACCAGAAGCATTTGAAACAAACAGGCTTTTTATTCCTAACATTTTCATCACTCTAACAGGAAATGTCACTTCTTTCATGTCATATCCTTCATAATAATGAAAACGTCCTTGCATTGCAATTACATTTTTACCGCCTAAAATTCCAAAAATTAATTTACCTGAATGACTTTCAACTGTTGATACTGGAAAATTTGGAATATCTGAATAATTTAATTCATATTTCACATCAATTTCATGAACTAATCCACCAAGTCCTGTACCTAGAATTACACCCACTTCAGGCTTAAAAGGAACAGCATTATGAATAAATTCAGTAGTCTCTACGATTTTCTTGTACATAATCTAAAATTAATTTATCAAATTTTTCTTTATCATCTAACTCAACTGTAATGGTTTGATAAAACCACGGCTGTTGTTTCACTTTCGTTTCATATTTACAACCAATTAAACGCATAGCGTCTTTCTCTGTAGTTATGATTATAGGGTCAAGCTCAGCAAATTTAATTAATAAATTGCTAATATCATCAATGTCTTTTTCTTTAAATCTATAATGATCTGTAAATTTACAATGTTCTAACACATTATAACTTTTTTTAAGGTAATTTAACAGTGGATTGGGCTTTGCTATACCTGTCACTAAAATAATATTTTTCTTAGCATTATCAGTAACTTTAAAGGTGTTTAATTCATATACATCACCATATACTACTTTTGAAAAAAATACAGATTGATGTTTCGTTGGATTGATTTTTTTTGTTAACTCTATTTTATTTAAACTTTCAAAATCAGAACATTTTGTCATTACAATAATATCAGCTCTATCTTTACCTCTTCTCAACTCTCTCAAGTCGCCTACTGGCAATACATAATCGCTATAAAAAGGACGGCTATAGTCTGTTAATAAAATATTAAAACCTGGTTGAATCGATCGGTGTTGAAATGCATCATCTAGTAACACTAAATCAGTAGCTTCTTTTTCATAACAAATATCCATTACGCCTTTTACTCTATCACTTTCCACCGCTACGGTAATATCTGTTCCAAATTTTTTGTAAAATTGTAAAGGCTCATCACCAATTTGTCTTGATGTTGTTTTTTCGTCTGCTATTTTAAAACCAAATTCTTTCCTACCATAACCTCTACTCAATGTAGCTAACTGATGTGAATCTTTTAATAATTTTATCAAATATTCAGTATGTGGTGTTTTCCCGGTCCCCCCTACACTCAAATTCCCTATATTAATGACCGGAATACTGAATTTAAAACTACGTTTTATATTCACTTTATATAACCAATTTCTAAACATAGTTATGATTATATAAACTATAGTTATTGGAAATAATAAGTAGCGTATTTTTTGCATAGTAACAAAGATAGTATTTTGTTTTTTTGTGGTATATAAATTGGAAAAATACTTGAGAAACAGTTTAATTTATGAACTACAAGACAACATGGAACACCCCACTTTATTCCTAGCCCATTCGGGGCGTTTAGCAAACCATTTTTTACTTTCACTCTGTTCAGCATAAGGGCGCTTAAATAAGTGATACAATTCATCAATCAAATTATAATCTCCTTTGTCCGCATCATCTATAGCTAATTGTGCCATATAATTTCTAAAAACATATTTTGGATTAACAAGATTCATAGCCTCTACTCTGCTTTGATTAGTTTGTTCTTCCAAACCAAGTCTAGTGATATAAGAGGCAAACCAAGACCTTAATTCTGCTCGCATTTCATCAGACACTTCATTAGGTTCATAAAATGCTTCATCAAGCTCTCTTGTAATAATCACAGTCGCATCCTCAGTCAATATAGTTTCAGAATTTATATGTGCTAAATTTCTAAAAAAAATAGTCATATCCGTCTCCGTGAGTTGTAAGTTATTTTCTAATGAAGTTAGTAGTTGTTTATCTAACTTTCTATCAACTAACAACCCTAACTTAGATTTCATCATATCGTGATATTGGCTATCAAATTCAAATTGATAATTATCTAAAACAGATTGAAATGGTTCTGCATTTTTCACTAACGGATACAGTGCGTTTGCCAATTGTAATAAGTTCCACAACCCAATGTTTGGCTGGTTTCCAAAACGGTAGCGTTTTTTTTGAGCGTCCGTTGTATTTGGCGTCCAATTAAAATCATACCCCTCTAACCAACCATAAGGTCCATAATCAATAGTTTCACCTAAGATTGACATATTATCCGTATTCATTACACCATGTACAAACCCTACTCTTTGCCAATCTACAATCATATTAATTGTATTCTGAGCTACTTGTTTGAATAATTCTATTGTCTTTTCTATTACACCACCTTTTATACTAGGATAAAAATGATCGACTGTATACTCTACTAACTGCTTTAATCCATCAAAATTTTCTCGTGCTGATAAAATTTGAAAACTACCAAAACGAATAAATGTTGGCGCCACTCTACAAACTACTGCTCCTTTTTCATAAGCTGAATTTCCATTATACAAAACATCTCGCATAACTTGATCTCCTGTTAAGGACAAACTTAACGCCCTAGTTCCTGAAACACCTAAATGAAACATAGCTTCACTGCATAAGTATTCTCTTACAGATGAACGTAAAACAGCTAAACCATCAGCTGTTCGAGAATACGGTGTTTCCCCACTCCCTTTTAATTGTACAGCCCAATGTTTGTTATTATAATCAACTTCAAATAAATTTATCGCTCTACCGTCCCCTAATTGACCAGCCCAATTCCCAAATTGATGTCCGCCATAACACATGGCAAATGGAGTTGTGTTTTTATATATAGAATTCCCGGTAAACACCTTTAAAAACTGGTTTGATTTAGCATCTTTTTTTGACAAACCGAGCGTATTTAACATATTATCAGACACATGAATTAATTCAGGGTTTTTCGTTTGCTTAGGGGTAACATATGAAAAACAAGCATCAACTTGACGCCTATGATTTTTTTCAATTGGATCTGCTGGTAATTCGGTTGTAAAAGTGTCGCGAATGTTCAAATTCATAAAACGTAAATTTAACTACAAAGTTAACGATTTGAATTGAATGAAAAGGATATGTTATTTTACTTCAAAAAAGAATTGAAATAATTCGGGAGTCGATTCAATAGAAACCTGTTTATCTATTGACGAATTAGAGCCATTTACTGATCTAGATTCTAATTTAACTAACGTTTTAGTTTTTTTAACACTCAATTCATCATAGCTTCTAGATTCAACTTCTTTATTAACATTCTGGTCAGTAAATACACCTTCTACTATAGCAACACTTTCAGCTTCAACATCCTCTTCAATCGCTATATCTTTACTAAATAATTTCTCAATTGAAGCTGCGGGTACTGCATCAGTCAATTCCACAATTTGACTCTCTTCAACTACATCTTCAAAATCCTCATCTGCAACCTCATCAAAAGAAGTAAATCCTTCCACTAATCCAAAATCATTTGAGACTGTATTTCTTTCTATAGAGAGTTCTGACTTTATCAATTCCTTCCCCTCCTCTAATTCCAATTCAACCACCTCAGCAGTATTGGTTTTAAATTCCAACCTATTTGAATCTGAACCTTCTATAACTTCAGGTTGAATTTCTTCTTTTGATTTATATTTCTGAACATCTTCAAACGCCATTTCATTTTTATCAAAACTTGAGAAATTGATTACATTGAATACTCCAATTACAAACAATGATGCAATTGCTATTTGAAAAGCGGGATATTTAAAAAATTGTTTATCCCTAGGAAACAAAAAAAGTAAAACAGAATTATACCACGGTGTGGCTTGTAAATAGGAATGATTCAAATAATTTAAAACTTTTTTATCCAACTCCTCTGTCTTTTTAATTTTTTGATACTCAACAGTCTTATGTGTTGATATCAAAAATGACTTCATATCATCATACTCAACTTCATTTGAAGCATAGTTTGAAACCTCAGCTAACTCTTCAGCTGTGAGTTCAAAATACTTTTTAGATTTTATGATGTGTTCTACTTCCATTTTATGCTATAATTTTTCTATACACTTTTAATTTTGAGGCTAGCGTTTTAGTGGCATGATGTAACCTTGACTTTACCGTCCCTTCATTAATACCTAATACCTCAGCAATTTCTTTCATTGATAACCCATCAAAATGTCTTAATACAAATACATCCTTATGGTTATCATTTAAACTATTTAATTCGAGTTGTAAACTATCCGAGAAGGAATTTTTATCTACTGAACTATCTTGTAATTCATTACTGTCTTTTGCCTCAAAGCCCTCTGGCAAATCATTTCTATGATTTTTTCGAATTTCAATACGTTTATATTCATTTTTACACATATTACTAGCTATAGTAAACAGCCAAGTTTTAAACTTTTTGGCTGTATCAAACATAGCAGGCCTATCAATTATCTTCCCAAATAATTCTTGTGTAAAATCTTCTGCTTTTTCTCTATCTTGCCATAGTTTACTATAAAAAAAGTTAACTAGATAAGTTCCATAACGCTCATAGATTTGCTTAAAGGCATCCTTGTCTCCCTTTATAAAAAAGGACATCAGTTCTTCATCAGAATATGTTTTATAATTCTTTTTAAAAAGCCTCATTAATTTATATTACACTATTTTTCGTATGTTTTTAATAGTTCTTTCACCCCATTCTCAATCTCTAAATATTTTGCAATCCAAAGGATTCTATATCTAATTTTCTTACTCTCCCCCCATCTCTCTACGTTCATTTTATACAATGTAAATAATGGTGGTAAATAATTAGTGTACAATTTTTTCTCTATCGTTAAATGCTGAACTGTAGATAGTACTTCTTTTATTGACTCATTAAACCCAACCAAATCCTGATAATGATTAGTCGATTTATGCTCAAGCGATAAGCCCGTAATAAACAACTCTTTTTGATATTTAACATATATACCAGGACTTACAGTTAATGATATAAATACCTTTTGTTTTGATTCTTTTAAAATTCTTGACAAGTAAATAGATGGACTTGCCTTATCAAAACTTGCATCAATCTTATGCTTACTTAAAATTGTTGAAGCGTATTTTGAAGATGAGTTCATTAACCCTAATGAAATAACACTTACACTTGTTTTATACTTACTATAAAGTTGCAAACACAACAAACCATATGTATCTTCAAGATTATTTGTAATAAGTATAGCGTTTTCTGGTAATCTTTTTAAAACATCAATGTAATACCGCTCTTGATTACCAGTGAAGTTTAGTTCTAATTTTTTCGCTGAACTCACTAACAAATCATAATCTTTATTAATGATAGCTCCTGAAAACTCCTCCTTCAACTCAACTATATTTTGCTGCGCAAAAGATAGAAATGAAAAACTCAGGAGAATAAGAAGTATAATTTTATGCATTGTTTGATATTTAACTTATAGTACAAGGTACATAAAAAAAGGTTCATTTATTTTCTAATTCAAAATTTCTTTAAATTCTGAAAGTTCAATATTTTTCATTATCACACTATTAAAACGGTCTGTCAATTCATCTATCGATAAATTAGCCATGTAAATTTCACCTCCTAAAATACCAATGAAGATATATGGGGTTAAATCCAAATCAATCACATAACTATCTAATGAGTATTTTAAATAGTTTAAAACAGCATTCGACTTCACATCTACTAAATAAGCTGAATCAAATTGTCTAGCTCGGTTATCCACAAACATGTTTATTTTTTTAGTGGCTACAATTGGTCGTAAATAAAACCTGTCACAATTAAATATACCCATTTGGTTAATTTTAAAAGAGCGCATGATCTCAACACGAGTTCGATTTGACTTATACCTATTTGTCTTTTGGCTTTCCCACAATTCGTTTTGAATGATCTGTAGACTATCATCAACAACTTGTTGAATTTGCCTTAAACTGTCAGCTAATAAGTACTCCACCATACTTATGCTATCCTCCCTTAATTGAATCAAACTTTTGATTTTCTCTTCTTTTAAAACTTGCCTAAATTGATCTTGAATTTTTAATCCATTAGTAGTGTTTAGCTTTAATTCACTTTTGAACAATTCTAATTCCTTTACATACGCTCTCATATTCTCTTGGAAATATTTAAACTCGTTAGCATAATTAGCTGAATCAATACCTGGTTGAACAATTAGATTATAAACATACTGCTTCCCATCCTCATCCACCCCATTAAACGTTAACTCATATAAGTCTCTATTTTTAGTTGGATTAATAGTCATATCATACCACCAAATTGAACTGTCAGAACTAACTAGTTTATTTTCACCATAAATACAGAATTTTGAACAGTGCCACATTCTATACAATGGTCTTACTTTGTAATTCTCTATTTTAATTTCTAAAACTGAATTAGTATCGACCTCATGCAGATCAACAGGAACTATTGGTAATTGGTTTACTAAAACAACTGGTAAGTTCTTTTCTTTCTCTAACCATTCTCCATTTAATGTATCATAATAATATAAGTTATAGTCATTATCCTGAGCTAAATTTCTTAAACCTATTTCAATTTGCTTGTCAGCCTTTAAATTCAATTGTCCTTTGCCACTATTCGCTAACACTTTACACATACCAGCTGATTGAAAATTCAGAGTATCATTACCCTCCATATAAACCATTGGAATGCCTGACAATAATATATCACTTGTGTTTAAATACGCTGTAAATGATATTGAAATATTTTCTTTTACACCTTCTCCATATTTGTCAATAAAGCAATTTTTAGGGATTGAAATATAATTTCCTTTCAAACTAATTAAAATAGTATCAACTGAATTATTAATTTGAAAAAACTCAGCTATAGGTGATTGATTAACTAGTGGAGGACGTATTTTTGAATTGTTTATAACGAAATACGCTATTTTAGTTCAATATAGCCATTTTTTTAAAATACGACTCAAAGAAACCCTTACCCATATTTTGAACAGGTAAAAATTGATTTAAAAAAATTAAAAAGAAGTCAAAAGAAATACATTTATAGAACTTTAAATTATTGTTTACGAGATAGCTTTCGCTTCATCATTGTACTTTGCATAATGTATTCGGCTCAGAATTCTGCGCGGGTTGTCTTAACAACTTTACACCAATTAAAAATCGAGCTCACATTTGACCACTTTTCGTTATCTAATATACTTTTTAAAACTCAATAAGTCAATAAAAATCATATAAATGATGAATTCTGAACAACAGTAACCTGCCCTAAAGATTCACCACTATTTTCACTTACCTCACATGAACACATGCCAACTATCAAGATGATGTACGTAACTGCTTTTTTCATATCTACTTTTATTAGTAAATACTAAAACTTTTAGAAAGTAACACGATTATTTTGAAATAATGGAATGAAAATTAATTAAGATTCAATTTACTTTTTCTTATTTTAAATCTATATCCAATTTTAAACGCACCCCACACGATTGACTGAGCACTTTCCACATCATATTTATATGCGAGTTCTATGTTCCACGTAAATTTATTTCTTTTAATTTTTTGTAAACCAATTGGGAAATATAATTCTTGTAGAATACCACTAGTGTTATTCGTAAAATTATTTTTAAAATACCCACCTGCATAAAAAGTAGTATTAGTTATTGCATTTCCAAGAAGGTGATATTTTAAACCAGAAAAATAATTTGGACGAATAGCTTTATTATTATCCAAACCAACACCAATTTCAAAATTAACATTAGACGTAATAAAAAAATCTAATGATGTACCTATCAGTTCAGAAGGACCTAGTAGTAATAAATTTACACCTAAAGGATACTTTGTTCTTCTGTTTTTATGAATAATTTTTTTTTTAAAAACTTTAGGAAAATACTCTATTGCACTCGAATTACTTAAAAATAAACATAAAGAAAATAGAACAATAATTAATTTTAACATAAAATCTATAACTCAATAATCATTCCAATTAAAACCTCCAAGACAATGCTAAACTCGGCATGATTGGTAATTGGTATACTTTTTTATTACTTACTCTGTTTACATAAAAAATATTATCCCTATCGTAAGCATTGGTTACACCTGCAATAATTTCCCATTTCATGTTCTCATATTTCTTTGACTTAATCGTTTTCTTTAAATTAACATCTAAACGGTGATAAGTTGATAACCTACCGTTATTTTGAGCATCATAAAGAAATGAAATCTCACTACTATTACCTGTTGAGTAATCTTGATCTACATTTGTAAATTCCGGAACTTCACCTACCCCAGTAGTCTGTTTAAATGGTAACCCTGAACCTAGATTCCACCTAACAGTCCCTTCCCAAGATTCATCTTTACCAAATGTATAACTTCCAACTAAATTAACATTATGACGTCTGTCAAAAATAGGCGAATACTCATCAAACCCATTCCATCTTGTCACCTTACCTAATGAATATACACTCCATAAATATAATTTTTTTGTATTATATTTTAACACAACATCTACCCCCATAGCTTGACCATTTTCAACAATAAATTCCTTTTTTAAATGATCTGCTATATCCGAATACTGTGGTGATAAATCTGGGTAGATTTTATTGCTATTAATATTTGTCATTTGAGTAAACCACTTATAATACCCTTCAACATTTAAAGATATTTTTTTTGTTAAATCAACTTCAACACCAGCAATTGAATGATACGCTTTCTGCAAACCATTATCAATATCAACTTCTGTTCCATTTTGCTTTGTGAATTTTGCGGGTAAGTTAGAAGGAGCTTGTAAAAAACCATAGAACAAGTTTACAACATCTTTGTCTGAAGTTGTACTTGTATAATTTTGTGTAAAGTACCCTCCTGCAAATTTAGCCCTAATTTTTTCGTTAATATTAACCTTAGCACTTAGCCTTGGTTCAGCTGTTAATTGCCCTACAGATGAATACCCTTGAAAACGAATACTTGGTTCAAGAACAACTCTTTTAGTTACCTTTCTATAAGATATATAAGCCCCTGCTTCAGGCGCATTATTTTTATCTTCATAATCTCCAAATTTATATTCTGTACTGAAATAATTAAAGCCAAACCCAAAATCTAATTGACTTCTTCCTTCTAAATAATATGTGAAATCAAATGCCATTTCTCCACCTGCAATTGATGACGTTCTATCATCTACACTTTCTTCCGTTAATGCTATATCGTAAGATGAATAATTCACCCTTCCTTTCATATATAATTGAGACCCTTGAGGCACAAATGCAAAATTGGTTCCCATTCCATTACTTATCCACTTTAACTCTGAAGATCCTTGATAATTTACATTATCCGTAAATGAAAAACCAAATACATTAAACGTACTACCAGCCCCCCCATTAAATGACACTTTACCATAAGCATCTCTAAAGTTAAACGGTAACCCTTCTCCATTATTAATATATGGATATAACGCTTTAGACGTTTGTTCTAACAAAGATAACTTAGATGAAAACACGAATGATACATCTCCTGTTTTAGATAAAGGCCCTTCTAATAATACTTTTGCTGAAAATGGTGAACCAGCTATTAATCCAGAAAATCGTTTTGAATTTCCATTTCTATACTTAACATCCATTACAGAAGAAATACGACCACCATATTTAGCATTAAATCCACCTGTATGAATATCTGCTGATTGAATTAAATCTGTTTCAAATACTGAGAAAAACCCAATCGAATGAAATGGATTATAAATAGTCATACCATCTAATAAAATTTTATTTTGAATTGGTGTACCTCCACGAACATAAACCTGCCCACCTTGATCACCTGTTGATACAACACCAGGAACGGTTTGAAAGTAGGTTGCAATATCTGCATCACCACCTGTAGTTGGTACTCTTAAAATATCTTTAGACGTTATTTTCAAAACAGATACTCTTGTTTCTACCTTTTTGTCTTTATTTTCACCATCAACAATAACTGCATCTAACACCTTCCCCGGCTTCATTTCAATATTCACAGTTACTATTTTGCCTTTAGCTACTGTAATCTTTTTAGAAAACGGCTCAAACTCAACATTCTCAGCAGTTAACGTATAGGTACCGTTTGGTACTTTTGGAATAGAATAAAACCCATTAAAATCAGTATTTGCACCAAGCTCAGCACCTTCAATAAACACTTTTACAAAAGGAATGGCATTACCATCTTTTGAGCTTTTAACAAAACCTCTCACTGTACCTTGCGCCATTAAGCTAATTGAGAAAAAACTAACAATTACTATTAAAAGTATTTTTTTAAACATATTCTAATTTTATGAAAGACAAATATAAAATAATAAAAATGATTAATATGAAATTTTAACAGTTCATTACTAAAATGTAGCAAATAGATATTTAACTGTTTTTAACAGAAAATTAAAATCACTAAATTATATAGTCTCATTCTAATAATCTATTTAATTATTTCTACTGAAACAGTTCTAAACATGAGTTCAATAGATACTCTACTCCCTAAATTCGATCGTATTTCTAATTTACTTTATTAAAAAGTAATATTAACTTCAAGCTTATATTACGTAACCAACAGCACCTCCTATTCAATTTTAACTACTAAGAGATAGACAGTTATAAAGCCTACTTACAAAAAACTCGCACCTCTATCATTGTTTAAAATTAATTTATTTGAAAAAAAAAGTTTTTTTTTATCAATAAACCTTGTCAGTAAATAATAAGTGAGTACCTTTGTTGCGGGTAAGTCTTGTACGACCAGCTCCTGTTGAATCCCCCAGGATGGGAACATAGCAAGGGTAGATGGTTGAGCGGTGCGATATAAGTAGCTTACCCACTTTTTTTGCCCTAAACTTTTTTTTGTTTAGCTGAAAATATTAAATTTGTTTACTATGGAAACTAAACAATTTTCACCCTCCTTTTTCTACACTGCCTCCTTAGTTATTTATTTAGAAATAATCAATTTATTTTTAAAAATAAAAACTCAAGAACGAAAGATCAATCTGTTAAACACATTGAAAATCATATCAATCACAACCCAATTATCAAATCATGAATTACGAAATTGAATATTACCAACCCCATAATCAATACATTAAAATTAAAGCTAATTTTAATGTATCCAACTTAGATTCAACAATCATAACATTTCCAACTTGGCGTCCTGGTAGATATGAATTAGCTGATTTTTCAAAAAATGTAAATCATTGGAAAGTATTGGGTGATGACAACAAGCAATTGGTAAATACCAAGACATCAAAAAACGAATGGAAAGTTGATACATCAAACACGGATGAAATTACTGTGACCTATCAATTTTACGCCAACATATTAAATGCAGGCTCAACCTTTATGGATGACACTCAGTTATACGTCAATCCAGTTAACTGTTTAGCTTATATTAAAGAACAACAATTAACCCCTTGTCAATTAAAAGTTATTATTCCAGATAATTTTGAAATTGCAAGTGGTATCGCCTTTGAGAATAATATTCTTACGACTAAAGACTATCATGAATTAGTAGATTGTCCTTTTATCGCCTCCGCATCAATGCAACACGAAACATACAAAGAAAATAAAGTATTGTTTCACATATGGGTTCAAGGTGAAGCTAAAATGGACTGGAAAAAAGTAAAAGCAGATTTTTTAAAATTTACAAGACTACAAATCAAAAATTTTGACCACTTCCCAGTAGACGAATATCACTTTTTATTTCAAATACAACCCATACGTGCATATCATGGTGTAGAACATCAAAACTCAACAGTAATATCACTAGGCCCATCTTATGAAATAATGAATAAACTGTATGATGATTTACTTGGCATAAGTTCTCATGAATTATATCACACTTGGAACATTAAAGCAATTAGACCATCCGAAATGATGCCTTATGACTATAGTAAAGAAAATTATTCAACCTTAGGTTTTGTAGCTGAAGGTGTAACTACCTACATGGGAGACCTATACTTAAGTGAATCACATGTTAAAACGTGGGATTGGTTTAAAGCTGAACTAGAAAAATTATTTCAAAAGCATTTTAACAATTTCGGACGTTTCAATTATTCAGTTGCCCAATCCAGCTGGGACACATGGCTTGACGGCTATGAACAAGGTGTACCTAATCGAAAGGTTTCTATCTATAATGAAGGTGCAATTTTAGCCTTTGTAACAGATATTATTATAAGACATAACACTAACAACCACAAATCATTACATGATGTGATGACAAAAATGTATAACGAATTTGGCAAAAATAAAATTGGATATACAGACAAAGACTACATTACTATATGTAGTGAATTTGCAAAAGAGGATTTAACTGAATTTTTTGACACTTATTTTTACGCACCAAATTCATTTGAACCTATTGTAGCTGACGTACTATTCAAACTAGGTTTAGAAATTAACACACATGACAACCCAAATGCTACACAACGTATTTTAGGACTAATAACTACTGTTGAAAACAATAAAACCATCATTAAACAACAAGCACCAAGCAGTCCTGGTGAATTAGGTAAATTAACTTTAGGGGATGAAATCCTAACCATTAATGGTTTTAGAGTTAATAATGACTTAGAAAAATGGGTAGACTATTTTAAAGACGATCAAATTGAACTAACCATTAGTAGATCCGGGAGAATTATAAACATTGTTAGCCCTCATACCAATAGACATTATTTTCCAATTTATAAAATCAATAAAGTAGACATCCCTTCTCTTCTTCAAAAACGTATTTTTAGAAAATGGTGTGGATATAAAATGGACTAATTAAATTATGGCGTTATTACAAATAGACGAGAGAACACTCATTCAGAAAATTAAAACTTTTGTTTTAGGAAAAGAAAAACCAAATTATCTAACTAGAATTTCTGTATTTTTTGGATTTGGCATTTGGTTGTATTTTATAATTTGGCAAGTCTTAATATTTTTATCTATTTTACTAATGAACCGGTTACAAAACCCTAAAATGATAGGCGACACCTTTGACCGATTAGGACACAAATATGCATTTATGCATAGATGGGGAATGAATACAACGCAAACATTGAGTGTACACTCTATTGGTGTCTTCATTTTACTATGTATTAGTTTAATTGGCTTAGTATTTATTTACAGGCGAAAAAACACAGGTTACCTTCTTTATTTAATAGGGAATTTCTTTTATTCAGGATTCACTATTATACTCTTAGGAATACCTTATTTTAATGAACAAATTTCAATGATTGACAAATTTGTTTTTATCGGGATTACCGCTTATTTTTTAATAGGCGCATTCGTTTTTAAGAAGGCTTAATTCTAACTTAGGATTTAAAACGAAAAAAAAGCAGATTGAACTAAATCAATCTGCTTTTATACTTTTTAGAAATTAAATTCTATTTCTTATCAGTTTCAACAGCTTTTAATTCGTCTGCTTTATATTTTCCACTTTGTAAACCTTCTTGAATAACTTTAAACGTTTCAATTGTATATCTAACATCCTCTAAAGTATGAACAGCAGTAGGAATTAACCTCAACATAATAACATCTCTTGGAACAACAGGATACGCAACGATAGAACAGAAAATATTAAAGTTCTCTCTTAAATCAAACGTTAAGTTAGTTGCTTCCGCTAAAGTACCTTTTAAAAATACCGGTGTTACAGCTGAATTAGTTTTACCAATATCAAAACCAGCCTCTGTTAACCCCACTTGTAACGCTGTTGCCACCTTCCATAAGTTTTCTTTATGCCTTGGTTGAGTTCTCAACAATTCTAACCTTTTTCTAGCACCAACCACTAATGGCATTGGTAAAGATTTAGCAAACACTTGAGAACGCATGTTATATCTTAAAAACTCAACAATATCTTCAGTAGAAGAAATAAACGCACCAACTGAAGCCATTGATTTTGCAAACGTTCCAAAATAAACATCAATTCCATCTTGACACCCTTGCAACTCTCCAGTTCCCATTCCTGTTTCACCCATAGTACCAAATCCATGAGCATCATCAACGAATAATCTGAACATATATTTACCAGACGTTCTATATTCAATAATCTCTTTTAAAAGACCTTGATCACCTGCCATTCCGAAAACACCTTCAGTAATCACCAAGATACCACCACCAGTTTCACCAACCAATCTAGTTGCTCTAGTCATTTGCTTCTCAAAACTATCCATATCATTATGTTGGAAAACAAAACGTTTACCAGCGTGTAATCTTACACCATCAATAATACAAGCATGTGATTCAGAATCGTAAACGATAACATCTTTTCTATCCACTAAAGCATCAATCGCAGACAACATACCCTGGTAACCAAAGTTTACTAAAAACGTATCTTCTTTTTGCATAAAATCAGACAATTCATTTTCTAAAGCTTCATGCTCAGAAGTTTGACCGGTCATCATTCTAGATCCCATTGGATAAGCTAATCCCCATTCAGCAGAAGCGTCAGCATCTGCTTTTCTAACTTCTGGATCATTAGCTAAACCTAAATAGTTATTTACACTCCAAACTAAACACTCTTTACCTCTAAACAACATTTTGTTTGATATTTCCCCTTCCAATTTAGGGAAAGTGAAATAACCGTGTACACCTTTAGCGTGTTGACCCAAAGGTCCTCTATTATTTTTTATTTTCTCAAAAATATCTACTGACATAATTATATTTTTATCCAAAATCAAAGTTTTGGGCATTTTTCAATTGGCAAAATTATCAGTATTTTTGACTTATAAGTGATGATTAATGAAATTTTATTCACATTTTTTAGTTTATCGTATCCCATTTTTGCATTTTTTAACAAATCAACTGTTATCTTTGCACTGCAAATAATATTAGACAATGAAACAAATCTTATCTCTACTACTCCTTTTAACTGTTATCACTTCATGCAATGAATATAATAAATTAGTTAAAAGTGAAGATTATGAATTAAAGAAAACAAAAGGAATTGAATATTATAACACTGGTGATTATATAAAAGCTGTTACGTTGTTAGAAAGTGCCATACCATTTTACAAATTATCAATGGAAGGTGAAAAAGTATACTACTACTTTTGCATGGGTAACTATGAGTTAAAAGACTACTATTTAGCATCTTATTACTTTAGACGATTCATTAGTCAATACCCAAGCAGTAAGTACACGGAAGAATGTCAATTTTTAAGCGCTATGTGTTCTGTTCACAATTCACCAGAATACGCATTAGATCAAACAGAAACATTTAACGCGTTAGATCAACTACAAGTTTTTGCAGACATGTATCCTGATAGTGAAAAGATGGACACTTGTAATTCAATAATGGATAACTTACATGCTAAATTAGAATTAAAAGATTTTGAATCTGCCAAACTATATCATCAAACTGAAAATTACAAAGCGGCTGTTGTTGCTTTTGACAATTTGATCGTAAAATACCCAACTAGTAAGTATAAATATGAAATACTTAATTTAAATGTGTTAAGCAATTATGAATTGGCCATTAACAGTATTCAGAGTAAAAAATTGGAAAGATTGAACAATACTCTAAAAAGTTATCGTAAATTTGTAGCTGAATTTCCTAATTCTGATGAAATTAGTAAGTTAAACGGTTTAAAAGATAAAACTGAAGCCGCAATAAAAGAATTTAACAATTAAAACAACTGAGCTAATCAGTTCATTTTTATTATAAAAATATGAGCATAAATTACAAGAACACAAACGCAGAAAGAACAACAATCACAAGAGATGTTGAATTTTTAGATAAAAACACTGGAAATATCTATAAAGCTATTGATGCAATAGCAAAGCGTTCTGACCAAATTAGTAGTGAGATGAAAGATGAGTTAGTTAGAAAATTAGCTGAATTCGCATCTTCAACTGATAATCTTGATGAAATTTTTGAAAATAGAGAACAAATCGAAATCTCTAAATTTTATGAGCAGTTACCAAAACCAGCTATGATTGCAATTCAAGAATTTATTGAAGGTAAAATTGATATTAAAGAAGTTCCGACTTCTGAAGAAGGAAAATAAATCAACTACTATGTTAACCGGAAAAAAAATACTTATTGGTGTTACCGGTAGCATTGCTGCTTACAAAACAGCTTTGTTAGTTAGAGAACTTATTAAATTAGAGGCTGAAGTCAAAGTAATAATGACCTCAGCCTCTTCTGAGTTTATAGCTCCTCTCACCCTAGCTACCCTTTCTAAACAACCTGTTGCCATTGATTTTGTGAAAAATAAAAATGGAGAATGGGAGAATCATGTAGATTTAGGTTTATGGGCTGATTTATTTATTATCGCACCTGCCACAGCTAATACAATTGCTAAAATGGCAAATGGCTTATGTGATAACCTACTAATGGCTTCATACCTTAGTGCTAGATGCCCTGTTTGGGTTGCTCCAGCTATGGATTTAGACATGTTCACTCACCCAACAACCGTAAAAAACTTATCTACTTTACACGCTTTCAATATTACAGTTATAGAGCCTACCAATGGTGAATTAGCTAGTGGATTAGAAGGTAAAGGTAGAATGGAAGAACCCGGAATTATTAGTGAAAAAATCGATTCTTTTTTTAATTCTACAGTTCAAGAGTCAAAACAGACTTTAAAAGGGAAAACTGTAGTTATTACAGGTGGTCCAACGTATGAAACGATTGACCCAGTTAGATTTATTGGAAATCATTCTAGCGGAAAAACTGGCGTTCTTTTAGCTGAAGAATGTGCTAATAGAGGCGCTAAAGTTATATTAGTTTTAGGCCCATCAAAACAATCCACTAACCATCCAAATATTACTTTAATCAATATAAAATCAGCTCAACAAATGCTTGACGCGGTTCAATTACATTGGCAAAATAGTGATATCGGTATTTTTAGCGCAGCCGTTGCTGACTACAGACCTAGTCATCCTGCAGATTCAAAAATTAAAAAGAAAGACGATAAATTGACAATTGAGTTAATTAAAAATCCAGATATTTTACATTGGTCAGGTCAAAACAAAACAGAACAACAATACTTAGTTGGTTTTGCTTTAGAAACTGATAACGAAATTGAAAATGCTAAAGGAAAAGTAGCTAGAAAGAATTTAGATTTATTAATTTTAAATTCTCTTAACGATAAAGGTGCAGGATTTGGACATGACACAAACAAGGTTACTTTTGTTAAGCCAAACAATAATTTAACGAATTTTGAGTTAAAGCCTAAGTCAGAAATGGCGAAAGATATTATTAACCAAATTGAACACGACATAAATGCGTAATTTATTAATCATTTTTATTATTTCATTTCTCACAGTTTCTTTACCTGCACAGGAATTGAATTGTCAAGTTAGCGTCATAAACTCTCCTCAACTTCAAGTTTCCGCAACTGATTTAGAAATTATAAAAGACATGGAAACTAACATCTATGAATTCATAAATACAACACGTTGGACTAAAGATAACTTTGAAATTGAAGAACGTATTAATTGTAACATACTTATTACTTTAACTGAAAAAGTAGGTACTGATGGTTTTAAAGGGAAAATACAAATACAATCCTCACGACCTGTTCATAATTCTGCTTACAACACAACACTATTCAACTATGTTGATTCAGATTTTGACATTGCATACTTAAGAGGGTCTGCCATTTTATTTTCTTTAGAACAATATAGAGATAACTTAAGTTCAATCCTAGGGTATTATGCCTATATGATTATTGCTTATGATTATGATAGCTTTTCTCTAGAAGGTGGTTCAGACTACTTTAAAAAAGCGCAATCAATTGCTAACTTAGCGAAAAACTCAGGAGATTCAGGCTGGGAAGCATCAGCAGGTAAACGTAAAAACAGATACTGGTTAGTTGACAATGCACAACAGTCTTTATTTAAACCTTTGCGTAAAGCCTATTATAATTATCACCGCTTAGGGTTTGATTTAATGCAAACAGATATGGTAAATGCTAGAAAAGAAGTTTTAGAAAGCTTGAAACTTATTGACAAAGTACAACGTGCAAGACCAGGCTCAATTAATGTTCAAATATTCCTTTCTGGTAAAACAGATGAATTAATAAGTTTATTTTCTCAAGCAGAAGTTAAAGAGAAAAATGCAGTTGTTAATTTATTAAAAAGAATGGATCCAGCAAGTTCATCAAAATATCAAGAGATACTAAAGTAATAGTATCTATTTCTTAGAACTTAAATCTAGTTCAACCAATTAACATTTTTTAATACTCTAATACGTTACCATTCCTTTATTAAGTATTATTTTAGTAGATAACCAATCTTTTTGGTATAATACTTGACCGAATTTAATTAAACAGAGCTAATTTTCATAAATTAGCAACTCACAAAACACTACCATGATAAAATACATAAACAAACTGATGACCTTTGGGTTAATAGTAACATCAAGTATCGGGTTTTCACAAAAATTAGAAGATAGCATAAGAGTTCAAACTACTCAGAAAATGAGTGAAGTTTACAACCTTGTTAATCAAAATTACTTAGAAGAATTTGATGGTGCTAAAATTGCAGACGCTGCTATAGTAGCCATGTTAAAAGAATTAGACCCACACACCTATTTAATACCAAAGGCTGACGTACAGTCTTCAAACTCACAGATTAATGGTTCATTTGTTGGCGTTGGAATCCGTTTTCAAATTATGGACGATACACTAACTGTAATTAACACAATTGAAGGTGGGCCTTGTGAAAAAGTTGGTGTCAAAGCAGGAGATAAAATTATTACGGTTGATGGAAAATCTATAGCCAATGTAAAACTTAAAACCAGTGACGTTCGTGAGAATTTAATGGGTGAAAAAGGAAGTTTAGTTGTTTTAGGTATTTATAGGAAAGATGAGAAAGAAATTTTATCGTATGATATAATTAGAGATAAAATCCCTTTATTTAGTGTTCCCTCATACTATATGGCCACTAAAGAAACTGGCTATATTAAGGTAACCAATTTTGCAAGAACAACACCAGGTGAATTAATGAATGCACTTTCACTGTTAAAATCTCAAGGTATGAAAAACTTGATACTTGATTTACAAAGTAATGGTGGTGGTTTATTATCTGTGGCTAAATTTATGGCTGATCAGTTTTTAAATGACGATAAAATGATTGTGTATTCTGAAGGTAGAAAATACCCAAGAGAAAATCATGTAGCCAACAATAAAGATTGGCGTGGTAGATATTATGGCGGTGAAGAAAAAGGAGCCTACGAAAAAGGAAAATTAGTTGTATTAGTAAATGAAAGTTCAGCTTCAGCTTCAGAAATTGTTTCAGGTGCTTTACAAGACTGGGACAGAGCATTAGTTGTTGGTAGACGTACGTTTGGGAAAGGTTTAGTTCAAAGACCTTATGAATTGAGTGATGGTTCTGTTGTTAGAATCACTGTGGCACGTTACTATACACCTTCAGGTCGATTTATTCAAAAGCCATATGATGGCGGAGTAGAAAAATATTATGAAGACAAGTCTAATTCTTTTGAAAATGGAGAGTACATGCACAGAGATAGTATTAAGCTTCCGGATTCATTAAAAACAAAAACACTTTTGTTAGGAAGAACTGTTTATGGCGGAGGCGGAATTATGCCTGACGTATTTGTACCATTAGACACTATGGAATTGAGTGAAATGTATAGAAAGATAAGCCGTAAAGGTGTTATTAACACATTTACATTTAACTATGTGGATAATAATAGAGATGACCTATTAACAAAGTACACTGAGTTTGATACGTATTTAAATGCAGAAATCACGGATAAAGTATTAATGGACCTATTTTGGAATCATTGTGAGAAAGAAGGTCTTGAATTCAATAAAGAAGACTATAAAGTGTCTGAAAACATTATTAAAACCTTGATAAAAGCAAGAATGGCATCAAATATTTGGGACTTTTCTAAATTCTACCCAATATACAATGCTAATGAAAATGAAATTTTCATGAAAGGATTAGAATTAATTGAAGGTAAATATATCAACAAACTAAAATTAGATTATTAATTTTGTACAACACAAAACTAACAACTGAAGACATGACGGTTATGACTTCAAAAAAATAAAACAATGAAAAAAATAATATTATTAGCATTACCCACACTATTTTTATTTTCTTGTGGTGAAGGAGAAAAAACTCAAACATCAAGTAGAATTGCAACAGAAACACCAACAGTGGTAAAAGGAGCAACAAACACTAACATAACAGCTAAAAAAGAAGTTGAAGTACCAGTTGGACCTTTATCAACTATGGAATTTGATGAAATGGATTTTGATTTTGGAAATGTATTTTACCCGTCAGAAAACTTACACACGTTTAGATTTAAAAACACAGGAGACGAACCAATTATTATTGTTAGTGCCAAAGCGTCATGCGGATGTACTATTCCTAAAAAACCAGAAGAACCTGTAATGCCGGGTGAGTATGGTGAATTAGATGTTATTTTTAGACCAAAAGAAGGTCAACAAGGGAGACCTGTTACCAAAAAGATTACAGTTATTGCTAACACAAATCCAAGAGAGACGTATTTGAACATTAAATCAAACGTTTTAAAAGGAATGTAATTCTTTTTTATAAATTTAAAAGCCCGTTTATAGCGGGCTTTTTTTATACCAACTCTTATTATCAACCAACCATTTGTTAACTATATTTGTATTATGAATTTAAAATCAAACTTAGGTATACTCCGAATTTTAGCCTTACTTGAAGGCGTTACATTGTTATTGTTCCCTATTACCATGTATTTAAAATCAGCTAATGAAATGCCAATGCCAAATCGTGTATTAGGAATGCTACACGGTGGACTATTTATAGCCTACTCTATTTGGTTATTAGTTGTAGCTAAAGAAAAAAAGTGGAGTTTTAAGACAATGACACTTTCCTTTTTTGCCTCTTTTGTTCCTTTTGGTACATTTATAGCAGACCATCACATTTTTAAAAAGGCCCAGTAATATTTTAAACTCTACTCAGCTATGAAACATCTATTTAAAATCCTTTTCGCATTATCAATGCTCATAACCAATCATACCAAAGCACAAGGTTTAAATGACATTAAAAAAGATTCCATAGTTAGCATTCCGAATTCAGATTTAAGTTTAATTTATTATAAAAAAACTACCTCCGTTTGGCATAACTTTGCCAACTTTTATGTAGTTGAGCCTACAAAAAATTGGTTTGTGTATTTACACTCAGCTCAATTATTAGTAGAAGTAGATTTTAAGCAGAAAACATTTTATGCCGTTGTAGAGGATGAATTAACTGGAGGGTATAAGCGTTTTTTAATTGGGGAAAATAAAATCCATGGAGATATCATTTACGGTCAAACTCCAGAAAGTATAACTTCAGAAACAAAAACATATAAAGAATATATCCAAATAGATTCTCTTTATTTTTCTAAATCATTAAAAGAAGTTAGTACTCCTTTAGATTCTAATAAAGTTGGAGAATATAGTTTAAGTTTTAATAAAAAGCTCTTATTTAAAATTGATTTTGTATACGTATACCAATTAAAACCTTATGGTCTCGATACCGCTATTGAATCCATTGAATACCCAGGTGAAGATTCTATTTCGGATTATAGTAACATTATTTATCCCGCTCCCCATGAAAAAACAGGACGCTCTAATTCAGGTGTTTATTATTTCAAAAAAAGGGAATGGCTATTATCTCAAACATTCAATACAATTGATTACTCCAAACTTGAATTAATTACAAACTCAATTTCAATGGACTTAAGAGAACTAAATTCACAAATTTGGAGAAAAAAATTCTGTAAATGGGAATTAAAAAGCCCTAGTTACTCAAGTATTGAAAAAGTTGGTAATATTTATATTTGTACCACACAACTAGATGAATATGGTCAATTTTCATATTTAATTCTAAATAAAAAACTTAAACCAGTTGAAATAAATGATTTCTTTAATTTTGATTTAGTTGAAAAAGTTGAAAGCAAGATTAAGGTCACTCCAGTTCTAGCATCACCTAATTCAAGTTTTACCCTAAATGATAAAGGAACTATAATCAATTCTGAGTCTAATAAATAATGGAAAACGAATTAGAGAACTTCTATTTAAGACAGCCAGAACCAAATCAATCTTGTTTTTTGGCACTTCGTGATATTATTTTAAGTTCGAATTCAAACATCACAGCTGATTGGAAATATAAGCTCCCCTTTTTCATGTATAAAGGTAAAATGTTCTGTTATTTGTGGAAAGACAAAAAAACAGAAATACCCTATATTGGCATAGTCAACGGAAGTTACATAGATCACCCTGCACTGGATGCTGGTAATCGAAAACAAATGAAAATATTATCCATCAACCCAACTCAAGACATTGATTTAGATGTAGTCATTACTATTTTAAATCGTTCAGCAAAAATTGCGGAAGCTAGAATTCAAAAAAAACGTAAAAAATAAATTAAGCGTCTAACGTTTTATTTCTTTTCCATATCAAGTCTGGTTGCTTTTCTTGTTTTTCAATAATATCAGCAGTTTCTAAATGGTAAATTACAGAACGCATCATTTTATCACTTACCCAACCATGAATAGCCCATTCGGTAGAATTGTACCAACGTTCCACATCTTTTTCCTGTAAACCATATCTTTCGCTTACTTGCTTAATAGCCGTTTTACTGTGCATAAACATATCACAACTGTCGTGAATCACACGCAACATTCTAATAATACCATTCGGGTACCTGTCCAACACATCTTCTCTACCAGCCACAACAAAACAAGGCCAAGGTGTATTGTACTCCCCTATTCTTTTAAATGTTCCATTATCTACTAATGGTTTAGTAGTATACTTTTCCCAATAAAACACATCTGTATCCTTTGCTTTAATTGAAGGAATTGCACCATCTAAGTTTTTTATGATTGTAAATTGATCTTTATTCAATTTATGCCCTTTACTATCGGCATCTACAATAGCCATTAAGTGAGAACCTGAACCGAATCTACTAATAGCATATTGTTTATCAAAAATATCTTGATAACGATCTAACTTATTATCTACAGCTGTATGAATACCCCAAGTTAATGGTGTAGTTACATATTCACTCAATATTTTAACAGGAGAACCTTTAATGATATCAGCTATCATTCCTTCGGTTAATAAAATACAAATATCAACGTCACCATCACGCAAAGCCTTAGTCATTTGACCAGTACCTCCTGGATAACTTTTCCATTCAATTTCAAGACCTCTACTAGCAAACATTCCGTTTTCTATAGCTAAGTGTATTGGCAAATTAAAATGCTCAGGAACGCCACCTATTCTTAATTTTATTTTTTCCATGGAGGCAAATTTACTAATAAAACTTCACGATTAGGGTTACTTTCCCAATCAACTCAAAAAAAAGGTATAACTTTTGAATTGTATCCTTTAAAAAAATCTTATTTTTAGACCAAACAAACCAATTATGAAACCAATTTTTCTTAGTCTACTGTCTCTTTTATTTATAACAACTTCTTTTTCTCAAGATGAAGAACTTAAAACATTCACCAAAAAAGACAAAAAAAAACCACCATCTTGTCGTGATGCCCGCTTTGCTAGAGTAGCTGACTGCGCCAACACTGTTTATTATGAAGAAGGGGCAAATGCTGTATTTCATAAAAAATCGGGTAAACCATATACAGGACAATGCAAAACATGTTGGGGTAATGATAATATTGAAATGAATATCACTTTTGCAAATGGTAAAACGGAAGGAAAGGATACTGTCTATTACGAGAATGGCCAAATCAATCTCGTTCGTTCACACTTTCAAGGCAAAGAAGATGGAGAGTGGATGCTATATACTGATCAAGGAAAATTAAAATGGTCTAAAAACTATAATGGCGGTCAAGAACATGGTTTTCACACACATTACTTTCCTAATGGAACCGTTTATAAAATTGAGGAGTGGACATATGGAAAATTGACTGGAAACAAAAAGGTATTCTTTATGGGGGAAAACGGAGAAGAAGGTAGATTACAAAAAGAAGTAAGTTACAAAGACGGAAAATTTCATGGTATGTATATTACTTACTTTAAAAATGGATTAGTTGAGTCAGAGCAAAATTATGATAAAGGTCAAAAAGATGGGCTATCAAAATATTATTATGACAACGGTGAATTATTTTATACAGAAAACTACGATAAAGGAAAAAAAAATGGACAAATAAAACGTTTATATCCTAACGGTAAAACGTGGATTATTGAAAAATATAAGGATGATGTAAAGACAGGAACTTGGGAAGAGTATTTTTTAGCGGGAATGATAAAGTATGAAGGGATTTACAAAAAAGGTATACTAAAAGCAGAACATTATTATAATGAAGATGGAGATGAAATGGCTTCACCCAATGAATGATTAGGGAGCTACCTATTCATTTCAATCTCCGAGTCAGTCTATTTTCGCTTACTTTTTTTTAGGTTCTATGTTTTATTAACAATAAGGTAGAACCTAAAAAAACGTTCAAACAGTACTACTATCCATAGGCCGAAAACACGCTTCTACTTAGACGATCTCAATAACTTAACGCCTAAACTTCCCCAACCTATTATCATTAGCAAACCGCCAACTGGCACTATATGAACAAAGTTCTTGAATACAGGAATAGTTTCATAGAATGTGTACAAAAATAAATTAACAGAAAATAAAAGTGACCCGATAACTATCAATCTATAATTCCATTTTAGGTTAAATTCAAATTTAGTATTGTTTAAGCTTAAAATCAGTAATCCAAGTCCAGAATACATTAAGTATTTAACGCCTTTGTCAAACGTTACTATTAAGTCTTCAGACACATAGTCCTTTATACCATGCGCACCAAAAGCCCCTAACAATATTGCTGTAAAAATATAAAAAACAGAAAGTGTTGTGATTTGTTTGTTCATCTAGCAAAGATAGCTCGACAAAGTCAAACTTGTAAATTATATCCTATTATTTTTTAAGGCGTTTTTGAGCATTCCTTTCACTACAATTTTATGAAATGGTTTAACAATAAAAAAGTAAAACTTACCAAAATTTGAATTGTATTGAACTAAAGTCGATAAGATTAAATAATTATTTTCTTTTAATATAGATACTCTAAAATTAAGATGACTATCATCTTCTCCTGCTATAATTTCGTTCTGTTGTATGTCAAATATTTTAAAAACACCATATTTATCACCAACCGTTAACTTTTTAATTTCTTCCTGTTTTGAGCCTTTACCAGTATCTAAACCAAAAAGACGAACTATTTTATTTCTAGTCGCCATTAATAAGCGAATCCATTTGGGGGCATGACTAAATATAGCAATATAAATAGAATCAACACCCAAACTAGGAATATTTAGCTTTACTTTAAATGCATCAAAATAGTCTAGTGACGTGATAAATTGTTTAGAAACACTTTGTTCAGGTAAATCAACGCTTATAATCTTTGACATCATTATTTGAGTTTATTAGCCCACTAACTGTTTAAAAGTTGTTTTGCATTTTCAATTGCAGAATCAGTAATTTTCTCACCACTCATCATTTTAGCTAATTCCTTTATTCTACCTTCATCAGATAGTTTAACCACTTTTGTTCTCGTTTTATCCTCCGTGTCAGATTTAAACACATGGTAATGTATTTTTCCTTTCCCTGCAATCTGTGGTAAATGCGTAATACTAATTAATTGTGATTTTTTACCGAGTGCTTCAAAAACAGTCGCCATTTTAGCAGCTACCTCTCCAGAAACACCAGTATCAATTTCATCAAAAATTAAGGTTGGTAATGATTTAGTTTTAGCCAATATTACTAATATCGCTAACATCAATCTAGATAGTTCACCACCTGAAGCAGATTTTTTAATTGGCGAAAAGTCTCCACCTAGATTAGTTTTAAACAAAAAATCAACAGTATTTAATCCAGTAGTACTTAACTCCTCCAATGTTATTAAATCGATTTTCAATTCAGCATTAGGCATGGCCAGTTGATGTAAAATTTTAGTAATAGCGCCTTGTAATGGCGCAATGTGTTCTTTTCGTTTAACTTCTATTCCTTTCGCTTGACCAACAAGTACCTTAGAAGTTGTTGAAATCTTATTTTCTAACTCAACAATTTCTTCTTCAACAGAACCAAACCCATTAATTTGAATCGATAACTTATCTCTCAATTCAATCAACTCATTTATAGAATTCACATTATGCTTATAAGATAAAGCATTAATAGATTCAATTTTTTCTTTAACTAAAATGGCTTTTTCTTCATCTAAATCGTCTAAGTCGTTCTTTGATTCAATATCAGATTCAATATCTTGTAACTCTATTTTTGTTGAATTTAACCTTAAAATTAATTCATTATAAAATGGATCTATTTCTTGTAACGGATGTAAAGTTGTTAATAATGAATCTATACTTGAAATAGGCGAATTATCTGATCCTTGAAAAATTGAAATAGAATTATCTAATGCTTCTTTAATAGAAGACCAATTTTGAATTTTATTGTATTCATTTTCTAATTCTGATATGTTAACAGTATCCAAATTAGCTCCTTCTAATTCTGTCAATAAAAAGGAAACGTAATCCTTTTCTTTTCTATTTTCTGCATCAGCTAATTTTAAATCGATTAACTTTTGCATGTCCAATTTATAAACGCCAAATCCTTTGGCATATTCCATAACTTCTTTTTCAATATTTGAAAAAGAATCTAACAGTTCCATTTGGAAATGTTTATCAAATAAATCTAACGTTTGGTGCTGTGTATGAATTTTCATTAACTTTTCACCAAACAGCTTCAAGGTACTTAAAACAACAGGGCTATCATTAATAAATAACCTTGATTTTCCACTTGGCGTAAATTCTCTTCTAATAATGGTTTGAGCATCATAATCGATATCAAACGTATTGAAAAATGATTTAGGAATTATACTCTTCACATTAAACTCCGCCTCTAAAACACATTTTTTATCGTTCTTTTTCATGACAGTGGCATCTGCCCTACCTCCAAGTAATAAATTCAATGCTTTTAAAAGAATAGATTTACCCGCTCCAGTTTCTCCAGTAATAACCGAGTAACCAGAAGAAAAATCTAAGTTTAAATTTTCAATTAAAGCGTAATTTGATATATCTAATCTGCACAGCATAATATGTATAGTTTAATTAAAACGAAATTACTATTTATAATTAAATACATTGATAAAACAACAAAATTATTACCAACAAAAAAAGGTGTGATTACAGTATTTCTAAAATAAAAATAGAAAAGTCCCACACAGAGAATGTTATATAGAGTTCTTCTAAAAACATGGTTAAGGCTACCATTAAAGGTCAAACTTCCACTGTTAACATTTTTGCAAATGACCAAAGGTTGTGGTCTGTTTTCAGGTTTAATGAGATTGCCCTAAAATAAAAATTGTTAAGAACCAAATAAGTGCTGTGTGGGTCGCTTTTTCAAGCTTGAATGACTTGCAATCTATGTTGAAGCACTCATGCTACAAAATTAATACTTAAATAAGTATTAACCTAAGAATACAAAAAGATTAATCTAAATTATTATTTATTTAGCAGATAAAAAATTCTTGATTATTTGAAGTCCATGCTCAGTCATAATTGATTCTGGATGAAATTGAACGCCGAAAACTAAATCTGATTCATGTTCAAATCCCATAATTATATCATTTTCAGAAGTTGCAATAATTTTTAAAACATTTGGAAAGCAAGTTATATCGACAGCCCAAGAATGATACAATCCAATATTAAATTGTTTTGGTGTATTTAAAAATAATTGTGACTCATTATTAAAATAACAAACTTCCTTAACACCATGCTTAACTTGCTTTTGATTAATTAAATGACCTCCATAAAACTCTACTAAAGCCTGAAAACCTAAACAAATTCCTAGAATTGGGATTTTATTATGAAATTTATTAATAAAAGTAACCAATTGACCCGCTTCTGATGGCAATCCTGGTCCTGGAGATAAAATAACTTTATCATAACTCAAAACCTCATCAAAAGGTATAGCCGAATTCAAACACACATCCACCTCATTATCGAACCCTTCCACATAATGAACAATATTATATGTGAACGAATCATAATTATCTATGAGTAAAATTTTCAAATTAATTAGTATTTTTGGTAAAAGTATAAAAATAGACTCAAATGAAACAAATAATCAACACAAAAAATGCACCTTCAGCAATTGGACCATACAGCCAAGCCGTATTAATAAATGGTACATTGTATACAAGTGGTCAAATTGGAATAAATCCAGAAACGAGTAAATTAGAAATTGAAAATTTAAATCATGAAACTAATTTAGTGATGAAAAACTTAAAAGCCGTCTTAACAGAAGCTAATATGGATTTCAATTCTGTAATTAAAACGACTATTTTTTTAAAAAGCATGGATGATTTCGCGGAAATTAATGAAATATACGCATCTTATTTTGAAAAAGATTTCCCAGCTAGAGAAACTGTACAAGTAGCCAAACTACCTTTAGATGTTAACGTTGAGATATCAATGATTGCTATAAAGTAACTAGCGACTCGTCACGATAACTCAAAAAAAAGTTAAATAGCCCTAAAATTATCACTGTCAAATTGGCAGAGTTAATTTTAGGGCTTATCTTTGTGCTCACAAACTAGAAAAATGGATATTACATTAGATAAAACAATTGATGAAAGCAGACAAGGTGAAGCTTTAATGATGAATAGTAATTCGAAAGGAAAAAAACTATTTTTAGAAAGCTATGGTTGTGCTATGAACTTTTCAGACTCTGAAATTGTAGCTTCAATTTTAATCAAAGAAGGGTTTTCAACTACCAAAGACTCTTCTATTGCTGATGTAATCTTAATGAATACATGTTCAATTCGAGAGAATGCTGAAACAAGAGTTCGAAATAAATTAAGCCAATACCAGAAACAAAAACGTGAAAACCCAAAATTAATTATTGGAATTTTAGGCTGTATGGCTGAACGTTTAAAGAAAAACTTATTAGAGGAAGAAAAATTAGTTGATTTAGTTGCAGGACCAGATTCATATAGAGATTTACCAATTTTAATTCAAGAAGTTGAAAGTGGACAAAAAGCGGTAAATGTTTTATTATCTCGTGAAGAAACATATGCCGATATTTCCCCAGTAAGATTAGGTTCTGGAGGCGTGACAGCTTTTATTTCAATTATGCGTGGTTGTGACAATATGTGTTCTTTTTGTGTAGTTCCTTTTACAAGAGGTAGAGAAAGAAGTAGAGATCCAGAAAGTATTGTAAAAGAAGCGCAGGATTTATTTAATCAAGGTTACAAAGAAGTTACTTTACTAGGGCAAAACGTTGACAGTTACAGATGGAACATCACTAAAAAAGATGAAATAATTGATGCTGAAAAACCAACTGTAAATTTTGCCCAATTACTTGAAAAAGTGGCATTAGTAAATTCAGATTTACGTGTTAGATTTTCAACTTCTCATCCAAAAGACATGACAGATGAAGTGTTAATTACTATGTCTCAATATGAAAACATTTGTAAATATGTTCATTTACCTGTTCAATCTGGAAATACTGAAGTATTAAAAAGAATGAACAGAGGGTATAGTCGTGAAACATATATGGATCGTATCGCCTCTATTAAACGAATTATGCCTGACTGTGCCATTTCAACTGATATTATTACTGGTTTTTGTGGTGAAACTGAAAAAGAATTTCAAGATACTGTATCTTTAGTTAGAGAAGTAAATTACAATTTTTCATATATGTTCTTTTATTCAGAAAGACCAAAAACTTTAGCCGAGCGTAAGTTTGAAGATGACATTCCATTAGCAGTGAAGAAAAAAAGATTACAAGATATAATTGATATTCAACTAGAGCAATCTAAAACATATAATGAAGCTTCAATTGGAAAAACATTCCGTGTACTGATTGAAGGAACGTCTAAAAAATCAGACAAAGATGCTTATGGACGTAATTCTCAATTTGTGACCATAATTTTCCCTATTCTTGAAGCTAAAGCAGGTGACTATGTTAATGTAAAAGTAAACAGTTGTACATCAACAACAATGATTGGAGAACAAATAAAATAAACCACCTATGGACACTTTTCAAATTAAGCAAAGATTTGGTATTATTGGAAATACACCTGCGTTAGATAGAGCATTAAATGTGGCTATACAAGTAGCACCTACAGACATTAATGTTTTAATAACAGGTGAAAGTGGTACAGGTAAAGAAGTAATGCCCAAAGTAATACACGGTTTAAGTGCAAGAAAGCATGCTAACTATATTGCAGTTAACTGTGGTGCAATTCCAGAGGGTACAATTGATTCAGAACTGTTTGGTCATGAAAAAGGTGCATTTACGGGTGCTCATGATAAACGTAAAGGATATTTTGAAGTCGCTGATGGCGGTACAATATTTTTAGATGAAGTCGCTGAATTACCATTAACAACACAAGTTCGATTATTAAGAGTATTAGAAACAGGGGAGTTTTTACGTGTTGGGTCTTCAAAATCTATTAAGACTAACGTGAGAGTAATTGCCGCTACAAACGTCAATTTATTACAAGCCATTAATAATGGAACTTTTAGAGAAGACTTATACTACAGGTTAAATTCTGTTCCAATTCATTTACCCCCCTTAAGAGATAGAAAAGATGATGTTCATTTGATTTTCAGAAAATTTGCTTCAGAATTCGCTGAAAAATACAGAATGCCAACCTTAAGATTAACGGAGGATGCTATTTTAACATTAACAACTTATAATTGGCCTGGTAATATTAGACAGTTAAAGAATATTACAGAACAAATATCAATTATTGAGAAAGAAAGAACAATTAACAGTGAATTATTAACGTTTTATTTACCAAAGGCGGAACACTTTTCTTCTACTCCTGTAGTTCATAAAGATGCTAAAGAAGATTTTTCTGAAAGAGATATTCTTTATAAAGTTTTGTTTGACATGAAACGAGACTTAACTGAACTAAAAAAATTAGTTGTTCAAGTGCTAAAGACTGATGGCGGTACTACTATTCCTCCAGAAGACAAGGAGAAAATAATTTCAAGACTCTATCAAGATATTACACCTGAAATAAACAAAATGTTACCGGAGCCAGCAACTCAGGTCAATCAATTCACTCACCCAATAGAAGCTAAACCTAATTTTCAGGAAGCCATAGAGGTTGAAGAATCTTTATCTCTAGAAGATAAAGAGAAGGAAATGATTAAAAAAGCGTTAGAAAAACACAGAGGAAAACGTAAATACGCAGCACAAGACTTAGGCATATCAGAACGTACCCTTTACAGAAAGATAAAGGAATACAACATTGAAAAATAGTACTGCTATGGTTTTCCTAACTTATTTTATCTCATTTTTATAGATTAAAAGTTAACCAAATACCTTTGCTATAATTAATTTAGTATTATCAATTTGGTAGCGTTAATTTGATTCCCTTTACTATCAGTAATGCTCACATGATATAAACCACTACGCAAATTTGGATAAATTATTTTTTCACTTTCTAAAGACATTTTATTTTCGTACAATACTTTACCGGTCGCATCCACAATAGTAACTTGGATTGCTATATCCTCATCTAATTCGATATACACTGGTTGATTTGAAGCTGTTGGATTTGGAAATATTTTTAATTCAATTTCCGTTACGCACTCTACAACTCTAACAAAGCCACACAATTTTTCAGTTCCATCAAAATCTGTCTGACTAAACGTATAGTAGCATTGCTCGTTAAGTTTATTCTCGTCAATAAATTCGTACATTAATGTTGTATTACTCGTACCTCTACCATTCACTCTACCAATTTTTTCAAAATTTAAACCGTCAACAGAACGTAATACAGTGAAATAATCATTATTTCTTTCAGATATAACTTCCCATTTTAAAACAGTATTATTTTTATTACAATCTATATTAAAATCAACTACACTAACAGGTAATAATGTTACAGGATTACAAAACGTCTGTTGATTTGAAAACCCACCTGTAGCAGCTGTAAATCCAAAAAACGGAGTAGTAGTTCCAAAAACAACATTTGGATCAATAACAATAGAAACCGCACCATAAGTTGCTGTTAATGCTAAATCCAATAACATTGCCGAAAATGTTCCAGAACCAGCATTCCAAGTCACTCTTAAAATATGATCATTCCCATTTTCAACATTATAGAGTACACCGCCATCCAATAGAGGAACTGCACTTGGAATAACTCTTCCTGTCACTCCATCATATGGACAAGGTCCTACATTTGGATTCACATTCCCATTCAACCAAATATCCAAATGATCGGCATCAACACCTCCAAAACAGCTAACACCTTGAGCATCCATCAAAGTACCGTCATTTCGATCTTCAGTATTTAAGTAGGTATCTACTTCTACGATTAATGAATTGCTAACACCAGAGGCAGCAAAGCCATTTCCTGTATTTCCACACGCACAAGTACCTGCTGGATCATTTTGAATAACAAAAGCCATTCCATCAGCTCCACCATCATCAGAACCTAAATTCACTGTGAAATCATATGTAAAATCTGAACCAAAATTTAAAGTAGAGTTTGCATCCCATGCACAACCTGTTTGACTTGTAGAGTTTGCTGTTAATTGAACACATAAAGGATCTGTTGCAGTTAAAGCGTCACCTTGAATAGAATAATCCCCAGTTGTTGATAAAGTAGGACCATTTTCTCTAAAAGCTAATGTAGCTGCATTCCCTGAAATTGTACAACTATATGTATTAATTAAAATACGATATACCCCTGTAGCAGGAGCAGTCCAGCCCAATATTTCGGCACCATTTACGCCACAACTACCCCAATCATTTCTCGCTCCAGCATAAGCACCAGTATTATCAATAATTGTTAACTCTGTATCCCAAGAAGCAGTTCCACCACCATCACAAAATGAAAAATCATATGTAGAACAACCAGCAGTAGCATTAAATGTATAATAATTTCCATCATTTACTGCAGTAGTTTGATAGGCAGCTGTAAATGCAAGTAATGCTCCTCCATTTGCTCCTCCTGTACATTGACTATGAGAGGTAAAACTAAGGATTAAATTAATTCCTAACAAAGATAAACTAAGCTTACTAAATAATTTTTTCATTTCTACAATATTTTAATTTCAATGCAAATATATGTTTTTTATATTAATCTAAAACGGTTTAGGTAATAAAACATATAATTAACAGTCATTAACACTATTACTGATTATCACATAATTAGCTAGACACTGTGTAAACCCTAAGTTTTGTTTTTCCCAAAACCATTTTTTTATTTAAGCTATTTAACAAATGGCATGAGTTTAGTCTATTTTAAATGAAAATCATTACATTAAAAAGTATTAGCTATTAAGTCAATGACTTTTTATTTATAAATTTGTTATAATGAAAATTATCATACAACGCGTTTCTTCAGCCAAGGTAGAAATCAAAAACGTAATTAAAGGTCATATACAGAAAGGGTATCTTATTCTAATTGGTATCAGTCAAACTGACACCAAAAAAGAAATTGAGTGGTTAGTAAACAAAATTGTTAACCTTAGACTATTTAGTGATACTAATGGAAAAATGAATTTATCGATAAAAGACATTGATGGAGAAGTTTTACTTATTAGCCAATTTACATTATTTGCATCCACAAGAAAAGGGAATAGACCATCATTTATAAAATCTGCTAAGCCTGAAATTGCAATTCCTTTATATGAGCAATTTATTGATCTATTGTCAAATAACTTGACTAAACCAATTCAAACTGGTGAATTTGGGGCAGATATGCAAGTCAGTCTAACTAATAATGGACCTGTGACAATTATAATAGACACGGATGAAAAATAGTAAATTATTTGTTCAAATCATTATCAACTGAATTAACAATTTACTTATAAATTTTAGTAATTTTGAAATCTTAAAAAAATAATATTATGACAATTAATGACGCACAAAAACTAGTTGACAACTGGATTAAAACATATGGAGTAAGATACTTTAATGAACTAACTAATATGGCGCAATTAACTGAAGAAGTTGGTGAGGTTGCACGTATCATTTCAAGACGTTATGGAGAACAGTCTGAAAAAGAAAGTGATAAAAATAAAGACCTTGGTGATGAAATGGCTGATGTTTTATGGGTTTTAATTTGTTTAGCCAATCAAACTGGAATTGATTTGGAAAAAGCATTAATTAAAAATTTAGATAAAAAAACAAAACGAGATAGTACCCGTCATTTAGAAAATGATAAGTTAGCTTAAATGAAATTTATACTTCTTCTATCTTCCGTTATTATTGGCATAAATGTATTATCCCAAAGTCATAAATCATTGGAAACTCATTTGATCACCTCTCCTATAAAAATTGATGGGATTTTAGATGAATTAGAATGGAAAAAAACTACTATTGCCACAGATTTTGTACAATCTTCTCCAATACTTGGTAAAAAGGCAGGGCAAAAAACTATTGTAAAAACACTGTATGATCAAGAAGCACTTTATGTAAGTGCTGTATTATATGATGTAAACCGTGATAGCATTACGACCACATTGTCAACTAGGGATGATTTTGGAAATGCAGATTATTTTGGAGTAATTATTGACACTTATAGTAGTGCAACAATTGGTTTTTCTTTTATAGTTACCTCTGCAGGTGTTCAAATTGATGATTTATTTTCAGGTGATGAAGTGGACAGAAATTGGAATGCGGTATGGGAAAGCAAAGTTAAAGTAGATGACGACAAATGGACTGTAGAAATTAAAATTCCGTTTTCAGCTATCCGTTTTCCCAATCAAGACATTCAAAATTGGAAAATTAACTTTAATAGAACGACACGTAGAAATAGAGAGGATAGTTTTTGGAATCCATATGACCCAACAAAAGCAAGATTCCTTTCACAATTTGGAGATTTAAAAGGTATTACTAAACTAAAATCTCCAGTGCGTTTATCTCTTTCACCATATCTATCTAGTTACACTGAAAACTATAAAGGAAGTACACACTCAAATTTTAATGGTGGAATGGATTTAAAGTATGGGATAAATGATGCATTTACAGTCGATATGACATTAATCCCTGATTTCAATCAAGTTCAATCAGACAATCAAGTTTTGAATCTATCCCCTTTTGAAATTAGATATAATGAGAACAGACAATTTTTCACAGAAGGAACTGAGCTCTTTAACAAAAGTGATATTTTTCATTCTAGACGAATCGGAAGTAGCCCCATACATCAATATTCAATTCATATAAGCGAGAACGAAAAAATTATTTCCAATCCGACTTCTACTCCCTTAGTTAATGCCACCAAATTGTCTGGAAGAACTAAAAAAGGTTTAGGAATAGGTGTCTTTAATGGAATAACTAGACAAGTTAGCGCAATACTTCAAGACACAATAACCAATAATACCCGAGAATTTGTCACAAGCCCTTTAACTAATTATAATATCTTAGTTTTAGATCAAAATTTAAAAAACAATTCAACAGTAACTTTCACAAACACATCCGTTTGGCGATCTGGACAAACCTATGACGCCAACGTCAGTTCATTAGCAGCTGACTTATTTAATGCGAAAAACACGTATAATATTTTTGGGAATCTCAACATGTCACAACTGTACGGAGCAGATCAAAACTTTGGATATGCTACTGATTTATATCTTGAAAAATCATCTGGTCAGTTTCAATTCGGAACATTTGTGCGCTTATCTGACGAGAATTATGACCCCAATGATTTTGGTTTTTTACTTAGGAACAACTATCAGGTTTATGATGTAAACTTTCAATATAACACCTATAAACCATTCTGGAACATTTATAAATCTTGGTCTAATCTTGAATTTGAATACACAAAACTATTCACCCCTAACGTATATACATCAGCTGAAATTAGATCCGAATACGGAGCTACGTTTAAAAACTTTTTAACAGCTGGTATACAGGCTAACTACAAATTAAAAGCACATGACTATTTTGAACCACGACTAGATGGAAGATTTTTTATAATTCCAAACGTGTTTAATTATGGCGGTTTTTATTCTTCAAACTATGCTAAACGCTTCGCTTTAGACCTAAGAATAAATAATGAAATTTTTGAAACTGACAGAGCATCTTATTTCTTGAAAGTAAGCCCAAGAGTTCGAATATCAGATAAATTTACCACAATATACACCATGTCTTTGTATCAATCTAACAACGAACACGGCTTGGCTTTAACAGAGGATTACAATTCAGTTCTAATAAATGCTAATCCTATTTTTGGAAAAAGGAATAGACAAACTATAGAAAATTCAATTGAAGCAAATTATATTTTCACAAATAGAATGGGCTTATCTTTTAAACTTAGACAGTATTGGGCTAAAGTTTCATACCAACGTTTTTATGAATTACAAGATAATGGTACTCTAAGCCCATCAGGTTATACCGGGGAAACAAATGATAAAACATCTTTACACAATAACAATTTTAATGCTTTTAACATTGACATGGTTTATAATTGGGTATTTGCCCCAGGCAGTGAATTAAGCGTAGTTTGGAAGAATGCTCTTTTTTCATCCACAAATGAAATAGACTATTCTTATATTGAAAACTCACAAAACTTAACTGAATTACCAGCTACAAATTCAATTTCATTGAAACTACTTTACTATATTGACTATTATAAAATACTATCTAAATTAAGACACTAAAGCTTTTCAGATTTTGTAGTATCTAGTGCTAAAGGAGCAACTTCAATATCTCCAAAATCAACATCATCACTAAATAAATCATTATCCTCACTCAATGTTTCAGAGGCTACTTGTTCAATATCTGCTTCTTGTGCTTTTTCGACTTCTGTCATATCCCTATCATCTTTAAACATATAAACTACAACCATAATAACAACGGCAGATAAAGCCATCATTAACATTCCTTTTTTACTTTTATTCATAATATTTATTTTGTACGATTGAAACAAATATAAAGCCAATTATATAATAAATTGAATTTATATTAACAAATCAGGATCAACTATCTAAATACCTACTACATAACATTACAAACCACCTTAATTATAAAAAAAATCATTCTACTTTTAAGAAACGTGAAACTGATTATATTTTAATTATATAAGACTAATTTCACCGCTTGTTAACAATTTTAATAAATTTTAACACGTATTAACAAACCACACTTTCACTTGTTATCACTAGAGTTTACGACTAAAACTAACTTAATTTAGCTTAACTAAAAACACAACAGGAAACATTTATTATGTTTTTCGTTTCCTAACTTAAAAATGTATCGTACATTTGTACCATGGAGAATAAAAGAATAGAATTTTTAGCCAAAGCTGCGGCCATTTATATGCAGTTTGGGTTTAAAAGCATCACCATGGATGAAATGGCTAGACAATTAGGCATGTCAAAAAAAACAATTTACACTTTTGTTAAAGACAAAGCAGACTTGATTAATCAATGTCTAGAATTGAGTCAAGATATGGAAAAATGTGATATTACAGAAATAGCAAAGGAACATGACAATGCTATTGATGAATTATTAGCTATTGGAGAATTGGTAAGTACTAGATTAAGATCAATACACCCTTCCATATTTTTTGATTTAATGAAGTATTACCCAGCTGTGATTCAAAAATTTAAACAACATAAAGACACTTTTGTAAAACAAAGTGTAATTGACAACTTGGAGAAAGGAATGAAACAAGGTCTATATAGAAACAATTTAGATTCTCAAATAATTTCCAAAATGTACTTATCATTTATTGATGTATTATTTCAGGGCGACACTTTCCCAACTTCTGAATACACGTTCACACAAGTTTATTCCGAATATTTTAGATATCACATTAGAGGAATAGCTAGTGATTCTGGACTTAAACATTTACAAAAAGTTTTAACTAACAACAATTTTAATATATAAAAATGAAAAAAACAACCACACTTCTTTTGTTGTGCTTGAGTCTCTTTCCAAAGATTTATGCACAAGATAAGACAGAATTTTCTTTAATTGAAGCTGAACAGTATTCAGTTGAAAATAGTAAAAAAATAAAAAACACTCTAATTGATTTAGAAGTAGCTAAAAAAAAGATTTGGGAAACTACAGCTATTGGTCTACCCCAAGTTAACGCAGAAGGAACATTTCAACATTTGATTGACATCCCAGTATCTGTTGTTGATGCAAGTTTTTTAAACCCAGCTGCCCCTCCAGGGTCTACTGCTGAATTCAAAATGGGTCAACCTTATAATATGACAGGAAGTATAAATGTAAATCAACTTATATTTGACGGTTCGTACATAGTGGGGTTACAATTTTCAAAATTTTATAAGAAAATGGCTGAAACCAGTATTGAAAAAACAACTACTGATGTTAAAATGTTAGTTAGAGAAGCATATTATAATGTTTTAGTCGCAAAAAAGAATGTGACTTTAATGGATAGTATTCAATTTTCGACTAAAACATTATGGGAACAAACTAAAGTGTTTTTTGAAAACGGATTTATTTTAAAAGAAGATTTAGATCAATTGGAATTAGCATATAACAGAATTTCTGTGAATAAAACAAATGCTGAAAGTCAATTAAATATTGCTAAAAATCTTTTAAAATTACAAATGGGCTATGATTTAGAAAATGAAATTACATTGTCGGAACACCTTGATGACGTAGTCACTCAAATAAGAGAATCTAATCCAACTCTTAGACCCTTTACACTGGAAAACAATTTTGATTACATTATGGTTAATCAAAAATTGCAATTAGACAAATTTGCTTTAAAAAATGAAAAAGCAAAATACCTTCCTTCTATAGGCGCATATTTATCACATTCGCAAAATGCTTTCCGTGGAGAGTTTGATTTTTTGGAAAACGGAGGATCATGGTATCCTACCACTGCGTGGGGTATTTCATTGAAAGTACCAATTCTATCTTCTGGACAACGTATCTCAAAAGTTCAACAAGCAAAATTAGCTATAGAACAAGATAAAAATTCAATTTCTGACCTAGAAAATGGGTTGAAATTTCAAGAATTACAACTAAAAACATCTTATAAATCAGCTTATGAAATGATGGAGTTGCAAGAGAAAAACATTGCTCTTGCCAAATCAATCTACATGAATTCAGTAAACAGAAAAAAAGAAGGAGCGGTAAATGCATTGAACGTAACACAAATGCAAAATCAATTATTACAAGCTGAAGGAAGTTACATCAATGCAGTAATGCAACTATTAAAATATAAAATCGAATTAGATAAACTTTATAATCAAAACTAAAATGAACAAATTAATAATCATATCAAGTCTTACATTAGGACTGTTTTTCACATCTTGTAGAGAAAAATCTTCATTAGATCAATTAAAAGAAAAACAAACAGAGCTTAAAGCTGAAATTGGCACAATAGCTCAAGAAATTGCAGCATTGGACACAACAAAAAAAGAAATAGTTTTAATCGTAAGCTCTACTGTAGTAGAACAAACTGATTTCAAACATAAAATTGAATTACAGGGGGCGGTTGACACTGATCAGAATATTTTAATTAATTCAGAAACACCTGGTGTAATTAGAAACATTCACGTAAGAGAAGGGCAAAAGGTTAGTAAAGGTCAAACTTTAATCACTATTGATGCTGAAATATTAAACAGTAATATTAATGAACTGAACACTAGTTTAGAAATGGCCAATTATATGTTTGACAAACAAACTAAATTGAATGCACAAGGTTTAGGTACTGAAATAGAATTGGAACAAGCCAAAAGTCAGAAACGCTCATTAGAGAGTAAATTAAAAACATTACAATCTCAACGTGGAAAATCAGTTGTAAAAGCACCTTTTAGCGGTGTAATTGATGAAGTATTTGCAAACCTTGGTGAAATGGCTTCCCCACAGGCTCCTTTAATTAGATTGGTAAATAATAAAAACATAAAAATTACAGCATCAGTTTCTGAAACTCATTTAGCGCATATTAAAATGGGAACTTCTGTAGATGTTATTTTCCCTAATTTCAACGACACTACTATAACATCTAAAATCACTTATATTGGTAACTATATTGACCCAGTAAACAGAACGTTTAGAGTACATGTGGAATTAAAAAACAATACTATATTTTTACCAAATCAAATTGCTAAAATTAAAATTACTGATACTGATTTAACAAAAGCATTAGTGATAAATTCAAATGCTATTTTACAAGACACTGACAACAATTTCTACGTATATAAATTAACGTCCGTTAAGAACAATAAATATAGTTTAGAAAAGGTATTTATTAATTTATTAAAATCTTACAAAGGTCAATCTGCGATTACTGCAATTAATAGTAGCGACTTAGCTGATCAATCTAAAATTGTTTTAGATGGTGGAAAAGGTGTAACTGAAAATGATATAGTTAAAGTTCAATAAAAATGGGAAAACTATCAAAAAGTATTAAAGAGTTCAAGTTATCAACTTGGGCCGTAAATAATCGTAAGTCAGTATATCTGATTACTTTTATTATCTTTTTTGGAGGGCTATCTGCGTACAACAATATGTCGCGTGAAAACTTTCCAGAATTACAAATACCAGAAATTTATATTGGTATTGCTTACCCTGGTAATTCACCAGAATTAATTGCAGATAAAATTGCAGATCCAATTGAGAAAGAATTAAACTCTATCAAGAACGTTGATGAAATCACATCTTCTTCTGTAAATGGCTATGCTACAATTAGAGCCAAATTTAACTTTAATGTTGCTCCAAAAGATGCCTTACAGGATGTAAAGGATGCGGTTGATAAAGCAAGGTCTAAAAAGGAATTTCCAACTGATTTACCAGTAGAACCAAATATTTTTGAGATGGATATGTCTCAAATGCCGGTCATGAATATCAATTTATCTGGAAATTACTCTATTGATCAATTAAAAAGTTATGCGGAGATTTTAGAAGACAAAATTGAAGATCTACAAGAAATTTCTGAAGTTGATATTCGTGGAATTCAAGAGCAAGAAATGAAAATTGAAGTGGATCGTTACAAAGCAGAAGCGGTTAATGTTTCTTTTTATGACATTGAAAAAGCCATTCAAAATGAAAACTTGACTATGTCTGGTGGTGAACTTTTAGATGGTAACACAAATAGAACAGTTCAAATTAAAGGTGAGTTTACATCTGCTGACCAAATTGGAAACATAATTGTAAAACAAGAGTTTTATAAACCTGTTTATTTAAAGAATATTGCCAATATAGAATTTTCTGATGCAGATATTACTTCTTATGCCCGTGAGTACGGCGAAACAGTAGTGATGTTGGATATTAAGAAACGTGGTGGTGAAAATTTACTAGCAGCCTCTGATACAATTCAAAAAATACTAATTGATGTCAAAGCTAAAAAATTAATTCCAGCTGATGTTGGTATTTCTGTAACCAATGATCAATCCGGTAAAACAAGAGAGATGGTGTCTAACCTTGAAAATTCAATTTACTTTGGTATTTTACTTGTGGTTGGTGTATTGCTTTTCTTTTTAGGAATTAGAAACGCATTATTCGTTGGAATTGCTATTCCTTTATCTATGTTGATGTCATTTTTAATATTAAGTGCAATGGGTGTTACGCTTAACACCATGGTATTATTTTCATTAGTATTAGCATTAGGAATGTTAGTGGATAACGGAATTGTAATTGTGGAAAACATTTACAGGTTAATGGACGAAGGAATGGACAGTTTTGAAGCCGCTCGTAAAGGTGTTGGTGAAGTAGCTTGGCCAATTATAGCATCTACAGCCACTACCCTAGCCGCATTTGTACCTTTAGCTATTTGGCCTGGTATTATGGGTGAATTCATGAAGTTTTTACCAATTACTTTAATGATTGTATTAGGATCTTCATTATTTGTAGCCTTAGTAATTAACCCAGTGTTAACGGCAGTGTATATGAAGTTAGAAACAAAGTCTGACAACCATAATAAATCATTTATTATTGCGGCGATCTTACTTGTATTAGGTATTCTTGCCACAATAATTGGTAGCACAACATGGGGTAGTGTATTCATCATTCTTTCTTTATTTATTCCATTTAACATTTATTTATTGACACCTGCTACAATCTGGTTTCAAAATAAATTCTTACCCATTTTAGAACGTTTTTATGAAAAAGTATTATCATTTTCAATTGGTAAAAAAAGAGCACTATTTATATTTTTAGGGACATTTGTATTACTAATTTCTTCATTTGTATTGATTTCTGCATTTCCACCAAAAACATTATTCTTTCCCGAAAGTCAACCAGGTTATGTCAATATATTTATTGAACACCCAATTGGAACAGACATTGAGGTAACTAATAAAACAACACTCAAAATTGAGAACATGTTAATGGACGATATTCTTAAGGTTGAAATAAATGATACCATTGGTAAAACAACTGATGAAAAAATCATTCAGTCAATTATCACACAAGTTGGAGAAGGAGCAAGTGATCCTGCTCAAGGTGTAGTGATGGGGAACACGCCTAATAAAGCCAGAATTACCGTTAACTTTTCTGAATTTAAATACCGCGATAGTGAAGATCATACCTCACTATTGATGAAAAAGATTGATGCTAGTTTAAAGAATACGTTTCCTGCTGATGTTAAAATAATTGTAGACAAAAACAATGATGGGCCACCACAAGGACAGCCTATTAGTATTGAAATAGCAGGAGATAAAGACTACACAGAATTAATTGTTGAAGCTAAGAAAATACAGAATTACTTAAGCAGAAGAAATGTTAATGGAGTTGATAAACTAGCATTGAATATTGAAACAGGTAAATCTGAATTAAATATTGAAATTGATAGAGAAAAAGCTAGATTATTAGATGTATCTACTGGTTTAATTGCATCATCTATTCGTACTGCTATTTTTGGTAAAGATATTTCTACATTTAAAGATGCTGATGATATTTATGACATCAACTTAAGATTTGGAAAACAAGAACGTAACAACATTGATGCGTTATTGGATCAGAAATTAATTTTCATGAACAACAAAGGTAAAACTCTTAGAATTCCAATTCGTTCATTAGTTAAAGAGCCTGAAACTACGAATACGTACAGTAAAGTAATTCATAAAGATTTGATTCCTTATGTTGGTATTGAAAGTAAAGTAACAGAAGGTTTTAACCCTGACCAAGTTGTGGCAGAGTTAAAAGAGTTAATGCTTGAGTATGAATTAGAGACTGGTGTTTCTGACGGAATATCGTATACATTTAAAGGTCAACAAGAAGAGCAAGCAAAAGAGATGGCCTTTTTATCAGGTGCCTTATTCATTGCTTTATTCTTAATTCTTTTAATTATTGTAGGACAGTTTAACGCCTACTCTTCATCTATCATCATTATGTTTGCTGTCATATTCAGTTTAATTGGTGTATTCTTAGGCTTAGTTATTTTTCAAATGGAATTTGTGATTATGATGACCATGATTGGTATTATATCATTAGCAGGTATTGTTGTAAATAATGCTATTGTATTAATTGATTATACTAACTTACTACGTAAACGTAAACGTGAGGAATTAGGTTTAGGTGAATTTGACTTATTACCAATGCCTGAATTTAAGAAAGCAATAATTGAAGCCGGTAAAACAAGACTTAGACCTGTACTGTTAACAGCCATTACGACCGTTTTAGGGTTACTTCCTTTAGCAACTGGGTTTAACATTGATTTTGCTACATTATTAAGCGATTATGATGCAAATATCTATATGGGTGGGGATAACACTATTTTCTTTGGACCAATGAGTTGGACAATTATTTTTGGACTAACGTTCTCAACATTCTTAACCTTAGTTGTTATTCCAGTAATGTACCTGTTATTTTACCAATTCAAAGTTTGGATATTCAAATTAGTTGGAAGTGAAATTAGATCATCTTTGTAAAAGTTGAAATTTAAAGTACTTAAAAAATCTCATTCATTAAGTTGAATGAGATTTTTTTGTTTAAACTGTCCCGTCCTGAAATAGCGATACACTAAATTACAAGTGTAATGAAAACATCAGAAAACAAGGGGTATGTTAAGCGTACCCAAAAAGATTACTCCATTTCTTTTAAACTACAAGTTGTGCAAGAAATTGAATCAGGAGTATTAGGACGAACAGAAGCATGTCACAAATATGGCATACAAGCAAAATCAACTATTCGAGAGTGGTTAAGAAAATATGGTAACTTTGATTGGGAAAATCAAGCAGCTAAAACTATGTCAAAAACTCCAGAACAAATAATACTTGAGCTTGAAGCTAAAGTTAAACTTCTTGAAAAACAGAAATCTCGAGCTGAGCATCTTGCTGAACGCGCTGATAAAAACGTTATTATTTTCGACATGTTAGTTGATATGGCAGAAAAAGAATATGATATTCAAATAAGAAAAAATTACAAACCCGACTTATCAGCATCTTCAAAGAAGAACACAAAGAAACAATAGTTTCTACCTGTGATTTGCTCGGGGTAAACAGGCAGGTTTATTATAGATCAAAAAAAGTAAGACTACACAAGCAGTCTGTTGCTCAAAAAGTTATTATTTTAGTAAGAGAAGTTCGTATGGTTATGCCTAAACTCGGAGGTAGAAAATTATATTATATACTTAAAGATGAGCTGGTCATGTTAAAAGTGGGAAGAGATAAATTGTTTAGAATATTAAGGGCTAACCACTTGTTGATAATACCTAAGAGAAGTTATCATATCACTACAGACTCTCATCATAGGTTTAGAAAACATAGGAATTTAATTAGTACAATTGAAATAGAGAAACCTGAGTCTGTATGGGTTAGTGATATTACTTATGTTGGAAGTAGAGAAAACCCTTCTTACTTAGCGTTAATTACTGATGCTTATTCTAAAAAGGTGGTGGGTTATGATGTATCAAAATCTTTATCAATGGATGGCTCTATGAGGGCACTAGAAATGGCTGTAATGAATAGAAAACATAAAGAACAATCATTAATACATCACTCTGACAGAGGTTTACAGTACTGCTCAAATGATTATCAAAATCTATTAAAACAAAATAGAATTAGTTCTAGTATGACGGAGAAATACGATCCTTACGAGAATGCAATAGCGGAAAGAATAAATGGAATTTTAAAGCAAGAATTTGGTATAGCAAGAAAGATTAAAGATTTTAAAGTAAAGAAGAAACTAATCAAAAATGCTATAAACATATACAACACAAAAAGACCTCATTTTTCTAATCATATGCTGACGCCAATACAAATGCACAAACAAAATAAACTTAAAAGAAAACAATACAAAACAAAAAAACTGAACAATGATATCATTGTTCAGTTTTAATTAATAACTTTAATCCTTTAATAATCTGTATCGATTATTCAGGACTAGACAAACCTATATTTTATATTGACCTTTAGCATCAGTTCGTCCGCCCTTTGTAAAAACAAGGTGTAGCGTCAGTTCGAGTGTTTTAATTCAAATACGTTAGTAGTTGGATGTAAACGTATCGAAAACAGATCGTTATTTTGGACGCTAGATAAACAAACCGTCTTTCATCACTAATTTTGTATCCGCCATGTTAGCCAAGGCTTCATTGTGAGTTACGATCACAAACGTTTGGTTTTTCTCTTCTTTTAATTGGAAAAATAAATCATGTAATTCATTTGAGTTTGTGCTATCTAAATTTCCTGAAGGTTCATCTGCAAAAATAATTGCAGGATCGTTAATCATAGCTCTAGCCACAGCCACACGTTGTTGTTCTCCACCAGACAATTGTGCTGGTTTATGTTCAAAGCGTGATGACAAACCTAAAAAATCTAATGTTTTTTTCGCTTTGGCAATAGAATCTGTTTTATTTCTCCCCCCTAAAATAGCTGGGATAATTACGTTTTCTACCGCTGTAAATTCAGGCAACAACTGGTGGAATTGAAAAATAAATCCTAATTTATTATTTCTAAACTTAGCTAATTTATTCCCTTTCAAGTGACTAATATTATCACCATCAATAAACACCTCTCCACTATCCGCTTTATCTAATGTTCCTAATATTTGTAATAAGGTAGTTTTCCCTGCTCCAGAAGTACCTGTAATACACACCACTTCTTTATGGTTGATCTCCAGGTTAATTCCTTTTAAAATAGGTAAATCTCCGTAATTTTTATAAATATTAATTGCTTTCAACATAAGTACGCTAAAATTAATGAACTTTATTATAAAAGTCGTAAATTTGTTAATAATGTTTGACGATTTAGATAATATACACCCACAAAAGCCAGAAATTAAACCTTTGGATAAAAAAGAATTAGCAAAAAAGAACCTAATGGTATTTTTACTCATGCTAACTGTTTTGTTATTTTTAATGCAAGACAGTATTATCTTAATTTCAAGTATGTTTGGCGTAATTTTTATTCACGAAATTGGTCATTTCATTGGTATGAAATTGTTTAAATTTAAAGACAGTAAAATATTTTACTTTCCCTTATTAAGCAGTTTTGTAAAGCAAAAGGACGATACCATTTCACAAAAAAAACATTTAATCACTTTATTGTTTGGACCTATTCCTGGTATTATTGTAGGTACATTATTATTAACTCAATATTTTGCTACGCCAAGTGATTTACTCTTAAATCTTTCCACTCTATTCTTAGCTATTAACATTTTCTCATTACTTCCATTAGATCCTTTGGATGGAGGGAAAATTATTCAATCCTTATTTTTCCCCACTAACCAAAACATAAAAATGTATTTTGTCTTAGTGTCTTCATTGATATTAATTTTAGTAGGGTTTTATTTTGAATTATATGTCTTAATGGCTTTTGGTTTTCTAATGGGATTTAAAGTCCGATCTATTCAGAAAGTGGACAGTATTTATACCGAATTAGATGAACAAGAAATTAATTACAAAAAAACGTATGCCTCTTTAACTAATAGAGAATATTGGAAAATTAGAACTATCTTTTTAGATAAAAACCCTAAAATAAAAGAGATGATTGCAGATACGGATATGCTGTGGGAAAATGAAAAAATAATCACGGATCAGGTGAATCAAATTTTAAGAGTAGAAATGAAAAAAGATGCCTCAATTCTATTTAAGATTGCAGTTATTACCATTGTTGGATTAGCTATTTATTTTCCAATAAATTTAATTCTTGACCATCAAGATTTCTTCATAACTATGATTGACAATGCGCAAATTTAATATTGGAGATGGCGTATCTGTTATTAACGATACAATTTCAGGAACTTTAATCAGATTACAACCTAACAAATGTGTTATTGAAGACATAGATGGATTTGAACGCATTTACCCTTTGTCTAACATTGTAGTAACTAAACCAATTGATGATTATTTATTAGACCATCCTGACACCTTAGAATTAATTCGTCAAAAAATTGAAAACTTAACTATGCAACGCGTAGAAAAAGTTCAATCCTTAGCTAAAACGAATCACAAACAAATTATTCCATTCAATTTTGAAATTGACCTTCACATTGAAGACTTATTGGATGATCATATTGGCTTAAGCAATTTTGAAATTATGCAAGTTCAAATGCAAACGTGTCGTATGTTTATTGAAAAAGCAATTCGTTTGAATGCAAAAAAAGCGGTATTGATTCATGGAAAAGGGGAAGGCGTTTTAAAACATGAAATCTATAATTACTTAGACCGTTTAGAAAACACCAAGCACATTAAAATTGAGTATAATGACGCGTCTTATTCTAGCTATGGAAAAGATGGTGCCACTGAAGTAAGATTTAATTAAATGAAGCGCTTTACATACATAGCGCTTTTACTATTAACATTCACTCAGGTTAGTTGTTTTGAGATTGTGGAACAAATCAATTTAAAAAATGATGGCTCAGGGACGTTTAAATACACGTTAAATTTTAATCAATCTGCTTCACACATCAAATCAATATTATTACTAGATGAAGTAGAAGGCTATAAAGTACCGACTTTAAACACCATTAAAAGTAAATTTTATACTTTGGGTCAAAAAACAACCAAAGTAAAAGGTATTACAGATGTAAAAACAGAATCTAACTTTAACGATTACATCTTTACGTATTCATGTCATTTTAATAAAATTGAACACCTCAACTCAGTGATTGATACCTTAGGTAAATCCTCAAAAATTGGTGAACACACTAACTACTACAGTTATGCGAAAGACAAAATGATTTTCACACGACTAGGTGACAACTTATTGAAAACACATTACGATAAATTACCTGAAAAACAAAAGGCTGTATTTAATGGCGCCACCTTTACAAGTCTTTGTAAATTTGAAGGTCTAATTATAAAACAAACTCACCCAAAAACATTAGTTTCAGCTAATAAAAAAGCGATTCTACATAAAACAGACGTCATTTCCTTAATAAGAAATGGCAAATTAATTAACAAAAAAGTATATTTAAAGAAATGAAAAAATTATTAAAACCTTTAGTTACAGTCCTTATTTGTTCGGTATCAATTTCTGCATCTGCACAGAATTTAATTTCTAAAATTTCAGATCAAGCTTCATTTGTATTAGCCGTAAATGGCCAAAATACATTTAAAGACGTGAGCGTTTTAGACATTGAAAAGTCATTACTTTTTAAAGAAGTAACCAAAGAACTATTTAGAAGAAGTGAATTTTCAAAACCTAGTAACTTTGCAGATATGGGTGTAAATGTGACTTCAAAAATGTATGTCGCTATAGAAAATCAAAAAGATATGACGTATTATTATTATACATGCGCCATTCAAGACTTAACAAAATTTGATGGTTTTGTAAAAAGTGGATTAAACCCTGATGATGATACAGCCTATTCTAAAACAAATGGTTTAAGTCAATTGGTGTTAAACAACACCAGCAGATTAGTGTGGAATGAGTCTTACTTTATTTTTATCGTTTCCACTTACACAGGTAAAGCATATGAGTCTGACTATTACCGTAGCTGGAATGACTATGGTTTTGAAAACGTTGAAACAACAGAAGCCACAATTGAATTCGTTACAGAAACTGATCATGATGTAGTTGAGGAAGTTTACGAAATTCAAGAGGAAGAAGTATACCAAGAAGAAATGATTGAAGTTGTAGAAGAAATGGACTATGACAGTAACCAAAACTACGAAAGTGAGTACGCAAAAAAGCAACGCCAAAAAAAAGAAGCCTTTGAGAAAATTGAAGCGCTTAAAAGGTTAAATAAAAAAGCGTTTATTGACAGTGCATTAACCGCTAGAACTACTTTATTTTTCACAGATTACTTAACCACTTCATTTACTCCAACCCGATTTGATGAAAATGCCGTAGCAAGTATTTGGTATAATGGGATGAGTCTTTCTAATTTACCTAACCCGTTTACTAGAATGTTATATGGTTATGGAAGAGGTTCTAAAAACACAAGAGATTTTTTAGGCTTACAGCATTTATACAATGCAGAATATTACACCAACTTGTATTTAGAAGAAGATAGAATTAGTTTAAAGTCAACAGCTGAATTTTCTGATAACTTAAAGGAATCTGCAAATAAAATTTACAATTCAAAATTAGATAAGAAATTTTGTAACTACCTACCTGAAAACCCACTCGCCTACTCTTCTTTTTCAATTAGTACAGCCGATTTATTAACTGAATCCGCTACTATTTCGAAAGATTATTTTGAAAAATCGTCAGATTTTAAATACAGTGAAGAAGTGTCTGTTTACATTGACTTACTTCAAATTATGTTAGATGAAGAAGCCATTGCAGAATTAGTAACAGGTGATGTAGTAATGCTATTAAACGATTTATCATCAAAACAAGTGGAGTATAAAACATGGGAGTATGATGAAAACTTTAACGAAAGTCAGGTGACTAAAACTAAAAATGAACTGTTACCAGAGTTTACATTCATGATGGGATCTCAAAATGAAGAGATGCTAACTAAACTGTTTAAATTAAGCATGAAACATAAATTCTTATCTGAAAAAGAAAGTTACTTTGTAGCGAGTGAAAAGTATAAAAATGAATTACCGTTTGATATGTTCATTTGTTTCAAAGACGGTATTTTATTTATGACCAATAGTAAAGCACAGTTGAAAGACATTTTAAACGGAAAAGTTGAACATAAAATAAACAGAACACAACGTAAACACATAATGAAAAACATAGGAACGTTTTACCTTGATATGGAGCAAATCACATCAAAATTATTAGCTGATGAAGCGTTTTCAAAAGAATTAAGCGAATTGAATGACTTTAAAGAGGACATTAAACAAATTCAGTCTACTTCAACCTATAAAAATGGTGTATTCAACATGAACGCCTACATCACTATTCCAGAAGGTGAAGCCAACAGTTCAGCTTACTTACTACAGTTGGTAGACAAAATTATTGCTAAAAACTAAAAATCAACTACTTAGTAAATCACATTTTTTATTTTCAAAAAAGGGGTAAACACCAGATGAAAAAGGGGCGTTTACCCCTTTTTTTAGTTCCGGGCTAAATCTAAGTTCATTAAAGCACATTTTTAATTTCATAAACCTTACTTTTGGTTAAAATCTATGCCTAAGCTACATGTATTAAAGCACCTATAATCGCTTATAACTAGATAAAAACTAACTAAACTTAAAATTAAACATGAAAAACAAGATTTCTCTACTGTGCCTATTTACCGTCATAGTTACCTGCTCATTTGCACAAAAAAAAGTAATGTCAGATTTGCAAAAAACATCACACTTTTACAATTCACTAATAAATTCTGAAGAACCGAATTTAACCACACTCAACTTGTTTTTTACAGAAATGCCTAAAGGTGGCGACTTGCATAACCACTACACAGGAACTGTTTATGCAGAAACGTATTTAGATTGGGTTAAAGCAAATGATTGGAAAATAGATAAATGTAGCCTTAAAATTATCACAGATAACAGTTCAGATGGTTGTGCATTAATGAGTGTTGACGACTTATTGGACAACAGTAACTTGTATAGTAAATTGTTAAGCTTATGGTCGGATAAAGACTTTGAAAACCATTTTCATAATCAGCCACCGCCTGACCTTAACTTTTTTAATACCTTCGGTTACTTTGGAACCGTATCTGACAATTACATGCATGAAGGTTTAATGATTTTAAAAAACAGAGCTATTGCAGAACATGTATCTTACATTGAAACTATGTTGAGTGCTGTGGGTATTTCAGATAAAGACTTTTTTGAAACAAAACAAATTTCAGATTATGATTCAAAATTACGTGCCGCAAATAGCCAAGCTGAAGTTGACAATATATTAAAACAAATTGACGCAGAATATAAGTCAAAAAAAGACTTTATCGGCAGTGTTAATAATTTTGTAGACATGGTTCACAGAGTTCATAAAGACATAGATAGTGATAATTTCACTATGCGTTACCAAACATATGGTGTAAGGTTACTAGAACCATTACAAGTATATACCGATCTTTATTCTGGATATTTAGCAGCAGATAAATCTTCACTTATAGTAGGGGTTAATATTGTAGCTGCAGAAAACAACCATACGTCATTAGAAGACTATACTTTACATATGAGAATGTATAACTACTTATCTCGTAAATACCCAAAAGTAAACAGAGCCTTACATGCTGGTGAATTAACGTTAGGTATGGTAAGACCTAGAGACTTATTATTTCACATTAACCAAGCCATTGACATTGCACATGCGCAAAGAATTGGCCATGGAATTGACTTACCATACGAAACAGATCCTATTTACCTATTAGAAAGACTTAAAAAGAGTTCTGTTATAGAAATAAACCTAACGAGTAATGAGTTTATTTTAGGTGTAGAAAAAAATGAACACCCTTACATCATCTACTCTAGCTATGGCGTACCTTTAGTTATTTCTACTGACGATTCAGGTGTATCAAGAAATAACCTGTCTAATGAATATGTTTTATTGGCGTCAAGATATAAGCCTACTTATGCCCAGATAAAGGCATACGTGGACAATAGTATTACTTATTCCTTTATGGACAAAAAAGATAAAGACATTACAAAAAAATTAGTGGCTAAAAAGTTCCTTGAATTTGAACACAAAATGGCTAAGTTAAGCGATTCGTTTACGCACTAAAATTCATTACAAACCTAATTTTTACTTTGCATTAAATCATACAGTTTTTACCGTATGGTTTAATGCAAAATAGTTCAACCTATGAAAAAAAAAGAGAAAATTGGATTAGCACTTTCTGGAGGTGGATATAGAGCAGCAACTTATCACATAGGAACATTTAAAGCCTTAAAAAAATTAAACCTTTTAGATAAAATTGATGTCATTTCAACAAACTCTGGCGGCTCAATTACTGGCGCTTGTTATGCACTACACCATGACAATTTTGAGAAATTTGAGAATATACTCGTTAGTGGTGTTAAAAAAAGTGTTATTGGTAGGGTGTTAAAAAGCCCACGTTTTTTTATTCCTGCACTTATTCTACTGGGGTGTATTGGTGGGTCTATTTACTTATTATTTACGCCTTTTGCCTGGCTAAATGTTATTATATGGCCAGCCGTTATTACACTGATACTTTATGCTCAATATGAAATTCTGCCCATTAGTAGAATTATTGAAAAAATATATGATACCCTTTTCTTTGAAAACGCTACCTTAAAAGACTTTTCAAAAGACTTTCAATTGACCATAAACTCAACCAACTTGTCTACCGGGAAATTATTTAATTTTTCGGCATACAATATGGGCGATTCAGATTATAGCTATAGAGGAGACTTAGAACCTATTCACTTTAAACCAGACCATTTTCCGGTTTCAAGAGCCGTTATGGCTTCATCTTGCGTGCCTTTTGCGTTTAGCCCCGTTAAAATTGCAAAAGAATTTTTTAAAACACCTCAACAATTTTCAGAAGTTAAACCTAGGCTAGTGGATGGCGGTGTGTATGACAATCAAGGGATTCACAAATTAACGTTTCCAAAAAGCGCCTACTTCTGTAAACAGGTTATTATAAGTGATGCCGGAACTGAATTACCGTTTAAAGAAAGCTACCGAAATATGTTAACGTTGTTAATACGAACTTCAGATGTTTTTATGTCACGCATTAAAAATTTTCAAATGATGAAAAATTTATACCGTGTGCCGACACAACAAGATGCCAATGTAGCCTATCAATCTTTAGGGTTTGACTTAACCAGTTCAATGGTAGAATTTATGAGTATGTTAAAAAACGGTTACCTGTCTGATGATGTCATTCAAGGCCATAACATACCAGCCGAATTAATTAGCGGTAAAAAATGGAAAGCCATTCAAGACTTAGTATCTGCTAATGTAAACATAGACGAATTAATACAAAACGGCTGTACAACTGCAGAATTAAAAATGGCCCGATCGGTAAGTACTAACCTTGTGCCTTTTCCTAAAGCACAAGCCAAAGCCTTAATAAAACATGCGGAAGCTATTACTGAAATTCAAGTAAAAGTTTACCTACCCCACTTACTTAACTCATAGTTAACACTTGCCAAAAAGGGGTAAACAACCTATTAAAAAAGGGGTGTTTACCCCTTTTTTTAGTTGACGTGACATTTGTCAGCATATGTATTGAACCTATTAAAAACATTAACACTACATTTGGACACACCCTATGAACTAAAGTAGCATTTGTAAATATTTAAAAACGTTTACAAATAGATAACCACTTGATTTTATAAGGCTTAAACAAACAACTAAAAAAGCATAACAACCGAGTATGTTGCATGTGCAACATACTCGGTTGTTATGCATAATAAATATAATTTAATACTAGGATACACATGAAATTAAATCATTCGGAACAGACCTTTCTTACGGAACTAGCAAAAGTCAATAAGCTTACCATTGAGGAAGCATCAGATCATCTTATGAATCCTCAAAACAGAGAGATAGGGTTTCAGGCTGAATGTGTAATTTATAATCAATCTATAACAAAACTAAATCTGGGGGTAGAAAAAATAGGCGTAGAGAAGAAAATAGAGTGCTATGGCTATACTAAGTTCAATCATCTGCCATCATTCATCCATTTGCCAAATATTGAAAGACTATCCATTACAACTGGTTGTAACCTTCCACCCAATGCCTCGATACATGTAGGGAACGTAGGTGAATTCAAAATTCTTGGCCAAAAAACGCTTATTTCTTTAGCCTTGGAAGGCTCAATTTCTAAAATAACATGTTATGGCAATAACAAAATGGAACTTTTAGATATTAGCCAAGCGCTCAATTTAAAAGAATTAAAGATTTTTGAAGTGCCCAAGTTGAAATTCAGAATTAAGGATATACAAACTTCCATAGTTGAAGGTTTGAGTAGGTTAAAAGGTAGAATTTTACATGAACAGACAGTAGTAGCTAGTACAACCGATTTATCCGTATTTGCCGAAAAATTTGCTCTTCATTCTAAATGGGACACTCATATTTGTGCAGACATTGTAAGACATAAAAATTGTTCAATGGAATTGATGGAGAAAATATATTGGGAATTAGCTCAAAAAGTCTACCCACATTATTCGTCCAAAAGCCAATGCAATACCAAAGAGGAAGGAAAAGCATACGGCACCCTATCATTCATTGAAAAGCAAGATTGGAATGGCCAATCTAAAAGCAAGAACACTCTTTCTCTAGAGGTAGAAGGATGGGCCAAAATGCCTTCCAATGATATTGCGCGATATTCAAAAGTCGCTATGTTAGGAAGTGTAACAAGGATTAAAAAGAAAAAACAAAAATCTGAAAAAGAAACATTAAGAAACTCTAACAATAGGAGTTCAGCCCCGATAAAAAGAATTTTATCAGAAAAAGAACAATTGGAGAGAGATAAGATTAAAAAGAAGATAAATTCAATTAATCGTCAGCTTAAAACGCATGGAGGAAATGATAACAAAATAAAATTAAGAGGATTAACGGATTCTCAATACGACTTTCTTGCTGAATTGTTTTTTAATAAAATTGAAGATTTCAAAAAAATTACTCAAGTAGAATTAGAAATTTACTACGCGGAAAACATAAAAAAATATGGTTTTTCTTCATTCTGCAAATCCGGAATACATATAATTGATGTTCCATTAGAATTTAATTCGAATAGTAATTGGCAACTTACTATGGGAACTGAATCGTTTGGAGGTCCAGAAATGGTATTTGAATTTAAAGGATGGGAAATCATTAGTCAGGTTTTTGTTGATTAAGCAGATGTATTAATAGATTAATCATACTTCCTGTATAAAGAAATACTTTTTTATACAGGAAATAAAAATCAGACAGGTTTTGCAATTCTAAATCGAATTTATATTATAATTTAAGATTGATAAACTGAATAATATAAATAAATCCTCACTACTGCACTTAAAATAAATTCATTAAAAAAAACATGCATAACAACATATAAAATGCATGCTTAAGTTGGGTTAATAAAATCAAAAGTAAATGTATCTTTACTCGTGGATTTCCTGCCGGAAATTCTGTCGGCCGACTTGCATCGCACGACACTTTATATAAACGTTAATTATAAAAAATGAATACTCAAGATAAAAATAATTTAAAAGATAAACCCTTTGTAGTTTTTAAACCCTCAAAAGGAGTTACAGAATATCAAGTTATTTTAGATAAAAATTCAGATACTCTTTGGGCATCTGAACTTCAAATCTCTGAAATTTTTGGCAGAGATAGAACTGTTATAAATAGACATATAAAGAATAATTACAAAGATGGAGAACTTGATGAAGCATCAACTAGTGCAAAAATTGCACAGGTTCGATTAGAAGGAGGCAGAGCAGTTGAAAGAGAGGTAACACATTATAATCTTGATGTTATAATATCAGTTGGATACAGAGTTAAGTCTCCTTTAGCCACAGAGTTTAGAAAGTGGGCTTCCGGTAAATTAAAAGAGTATCTACTAAAAGGATACACTGTAAATCAAGAGCTACTAAAAACTAAGACATCTCAAATAAAAGAATTACAAATTGAAATTAATAATTTACATGAATTTGCTTTTGAAAATCAAAAACAAATTACTGATGGCTTTTTATCAATAATAAGTCATTACTCGAAATCATTTGAACTATTAAATGCATATGATACTGAAGAGCTTACTATGGACAACCTTAGTAAGGATATAATCTATAAAATTAATTATCAAGAAGTAAAATCAGCAATAGATAATCTAAAAATAAATTTGATTAAAAAAGGAGAGGCTAGCGATTTATTTGGAAACGAAAAAGACAAGTCATTTGAAGGAATTTTAGGAAGTATTTCTCAAACTGTTTTTGGAGAACTTGCATACCCTACAATTGAAGAACAAGCAGCACAACTCTTATATTCAATAATAAAAGGTCATGCTTTTAGTGATGGAAATAAAAGAATAGGCTCATTCATGTTTGTCTGGTTTATAGAACAGAACAATATTCATTTAACGAAAAATGGAGAAAGAAAGATTAGTGAAAATGCTTTAGTTGCGTTAGCCCTAGCTGTAGCACAAAGTCATCCCGAACAAAGAGATACAATATTAAAATTAATTGTCAATTTAATCAAAAAACAACCTTAACAAAATCTAGATTAATACGGAGTTCAGTAACTTTAATTTCCGTACTAACCAACGTCAAATCGTTATAACTAATAATATGAAAAATCACATATCCACATTCCTCCTATCAGGCTTATTAATTTTAAGCTCATGCGAATCAAAAAAAGACAATTCTAACGTTACTCCACCTCCAGTTATTGAACAGGAGTCTAATTTACCTGTCTATGGCATTGATATATCTCACCATCAAAATAATGAAATAGATTCGATTTTTAAAAGTACCGACAGTTTAAGTTTTGTTATTTGTAAAGCAACTGAAGGCGTAACCTATACTGACCCTAAATTCTTAAAGAATTGGAACACAATTAAAGACCACAACTTCTTAAGAGGCGCCTATCACTTTTATAGATGCGAAGATGATCCTCTGACTCAGGCCACTTTTTTTATTAAAACTATTTCTGACATTAAAAATACCGATATCCCACCTATAATTGATTTTGAAGAAGGTGGGATTGACCAATCACAATCAGTGGAGAACATACAATTAGCGTTACAGCTATTTTTGAATGAAATTGAAAAACAATTAAAATGTAAACCTATCATTTATACTGATTTAAATACTGGAAATAAATACCTGAACACGTCCAAATTTTCTGATTATCCATTATGGATTGCAAACTACAATGGGAAAGACGCACCTAACTTACCTGACGCATGGAAGGACAAAGGTTGGGTGATTTGGCAAAAATCTAGCTCATATAAATTAAATAACATTAGTAATGATTTTGATATATATAATGGTAATTTATCAAAATTTAAAGCCTTTATAAAAAACAGCTACAACAACAAATAAGCGCTTTAAAACAGACGTTTATTCAATACAAAAATAATTAAAAAACAAGACATGAGAACAATAGAAAATTTAGTATTTAAAGGAGGCGGAGTTTTAGGAATTGCTTATGCTGGTGCAATACAAGCACTTCAAGATGCAAAGTTATTGGACAACATTAAAGGGGTTGCTGGAACGTCAGCAGGTTCAATCGTTGCCACATTATTAAGTTTAAAGTATTCAGCTTCTGAAATCACAGAGATTACAAAAGGAACTGATTTTAAAAAATTTGAAGATCATGTTGATCCGTTAAGAATCCTCACAAAATATGGTTTATATAAAGGGGATTATTTTCTTTCTTGGATGAAAGATCTTATCAAACAAAAAACAGATAATGAAAATATTACCTTTTCAGAATTATCATCCCTAGGCTATAGAGATCTGAAAGTTTTTGCAACCGATTTAAATACTGCCAATGTTGTAGAATTTTCAAATGAGACTACACCGAATGTTGTCGTTGCAGAAAGTGTAAGAGCATCTATGTCAATTCCTCTTTTTTTTAATGCATGGAAATTTCCTAATAATAATCCAAATGATCATATTTACGTAGATGGAGGAACTGTTTATAACTATCCAATTACAGCTTTTAAAGATTCATCTACAACGTTAGGTTTTTTCTTGTACAATGATAAAACTGAAGTATCAGACTTGGACTACGATCACTTAATTAAATATGTAAAAGTGCTCTTCCAAACTTTAATGAAATCTCAAGATATTGAATTTAATAAAAATATTCAGGAAAATGAGATCACCGTTAAAATAGATGATTTTGGAATTTCAGCCACTAATTTTAATATATCGAGTGACATGGAAACGCAACTATATAATTCAGGATTAAAAGCAACTACTGAATATATTAAAACAACTTTAAAACACTAAATAAACAGTATTAACAGTAAAAGAAAATAAAGAATTAATAGCAATAATAATTTCAACTGGAGGAGGGATATTTACAATTTTAGCAAGTATTTTTATTGGAATTTCTTCTTTGAGAACAGAAAAGCTAAATTTTTTATAAAAATATTCACACGAAAAGGCTCTAGGGTATTTTACTCTTTATTAAGTCGTGTGCTATTCTTTCTCGCTTATAAAATAATTACAAAATGAAAAACTTTAAACGACTATTAATTGGTGTATTAATTATTCCATTATTATCAATGTCAATTGGAAAAATTGAACTTGTATCTAAACTAGTATTAAATAACAAGGTTGAATTAAAGATTCCGAAAGAATTCAATATAATGTCAGAAGAATTAATGAAATTAAAATACCCATCAGAAAGAAGACCAACATTAGTTTATTCAAATGAAACAGGAGGAATAAATGTTGCTCTTAATTTAACAGAAAATAAAGCTAATCAAGATTTAATTGAACCATATGTTGCAAATTTTGTGAATACATTTAAAAACATGTATCCATCTGCCGAATGGAAAGGTTCAGGGACGAAAGATATAAATGGTCAAAAAATTGGTTTTTTAAAACTAATAACCCCTGCGATTGACACCAAAATATATAATGTTATGTTTTTTACTGACTTGAATGGGAAATTGTTACTATGCACTTTTAATTGTACTGAAAAAAGCATAAAAGAATGGGAAACAACGGCAGACGAAATTATGAATTCCTTAAAAATAAAAGAGTAAATAAGAACGTTATTTTCCCTTTTGCTGTCATTAGGTTTGCTGTAAAAGTGTTTATTGGTATTATTTCGTACTTTACCATATCTAATAATTCAGAAAGCAAAGCCATACATGATTCAATTGTCAACTCTATTGTAATAACAGTAAAGTGAGAATTAGTTCATAGCATAAAACTAGTTGTTTATATTTGGCCAACATTGAGGCTTTAAATACGTTCCTATTTAACTCTACTGTTGAAATAGTAGATATTCTAAGCCTCTGCTATTTATCGTTACGTCATCATTTTTTATATCTATTGACATCAAAACTATGTTTCGTTACTCAACGATACACTTTAACGACTAGCTAAGTTAATCAAGTTCAAAAAACGTGCTTAAAACCTATACAGTATCACATTAATCTAGACTACGTACAAAATTATTTACATTAATTTTCTAATAAACACAGTATAAGGACATTTAAAAATTAGAATGTTTGAAAGCACTCTAATAACGGTAGTTATTCCAACACAGAACTAAACCACTAATAAACAACAAATTAGCCTAAAACGTATTTATACTCTAAATAAAATTTACCACCTAGTATAAATACGGATAAATCATTACTAAATGATTCATAAATTTACTGTAAATCAAGTATTTAATAAAACTCTTAAAATAGTTAAAGTAGTTCTAACAAAAGGTAAAGTCAACTAACCAAAAAAGATTCAATTATTAATATACTTCAAGTTACAAAAAGATAGCGCATCTTTTAATAAACAAGAAAGCTATACTTTAATATATCTATAATTTTAACCAATTGTTATGAAAATTAAATTAATTCTACTCGGCCTAAGTCTTTTTTTGGCAACTCTAAATAGTAATGCACAACTAATTGATTGGGCTCAAGAAACTGGTCTACCATTAGGTTCTTCTTTTATAGATGGACAGGAAATTTCTAATTTTGGAGGTACAGGTATAGCCGTTACCATAAATGTGAACCTAGTTGGAGGTTATCCAAAAATTAATGATTTAAACGAACAATTAATAGATATAGGTTTCGGAAATGATAACGCTTCATTTACATTAACAACACATGCTGGAGAGAAACTTAATATAGTCTTAGAAAACCAAACCAATCTTCAAAAAGGTGAAATTATAACTATCAACAATACAGATTCTCAAAATATTACAATTCAAGAAACGGGCTCAAACGGTGGTGCACGAATGCTTGTAGACAGCACTCCTATGGTAGGAGAATTACCAGTTTCCATAATAAAAAATGATCATGTAATTGTTACCGAGCAAACAAACGGTGAAGGAACGCAATGGAATGCTTCAATGCATGATATTTCTTCTTTTACCTGGAAATACAATGTAACTGACAGTCAAAACAGTAATGAAGGTTTTTCACTTAACTTAATTCGACAAATATTAAACATTGAATTGGTAAAATTCGATCTAAACCTTATCGATAATAAAACAGTTCATTTAACTTGGGAAACTGAGTCTGAATTTAACATTGATTTTTATACAATACAACGCTCTACGGATGGAATTAATTGGGAAGATGTAACACAAATTGATGGTTTAGGAAACTCAACAACACATCAGACTTATTCCGAAAATGACTTTAGCCCACATTTTGAAACGTCTTATTATCGCATTCAAAAGACCGATTTTAATGGAGAAAATTCTCATTCTATTATTAAAAGCATAAATTTAAACCATTTAGGCCTTTCTAGAATAATTATATATCCTAATCCGACAGTTGACAGAATCGAAATAGAGGGAAATAAATTAGAACTTAGACAAATTGATATTTATAATATTCAAGGAGAAGATGTATCTCATTTAACGAATAAACTTGATCTAGGTACAACTAAAACCTCAATTGATCTATCTAATTTAAATGAAGGAACCTATTATGTAAAGACGATATATGGTGTTCAAAAAATAATTAAATTATAACATTTGAAACGATTAATAACTCAAAAATAATCATTTCGATTTCATTAATCAATGTACAATACATCCACTAAATTCATCATTAAAATGTTTTCACTTAATTATCACTTATATTTGGCGCAAAACAAATAGAGTTGTTATTTATTTACAGCCTAAGTTTTAATTCTATTTGCTTGAAAACATGTTTAATATTATACACCTGATCATAATAAAGTGTTTAGAATTTATATGATTCTCCAGATTTAGTGGAGTTAAACATAGCTAATAGCCGTATAGGTATTAAGGTAAGCATCATTTAAATAATAGACATGGATAGTACCCTTTATTTATCATTGACTAGATTATTTTGTTATATCCATTGACGTCAAAATTAGATTTGATTGTTTAACAAGGCCCCTTATTACCTTTATATTAGAATCAAACTTTAAAAGTAATTTCACATTTTAATTATTTTTTCAAAAGATTGAAAGTTCGCATTCTGTAAGATAATATAATACACTCCCGTTTCAATTGAATTTTCTAACTGAATTGTGAAACTAGTCTTTCCTAATTCAATAACATCTTTGAATATTAACCTGCCTAAATCGTCTTTAATACACACTTCAATAGGTAAGTCTAGAGCTTCAAATTTTATATTAATTTCTTGGTTAAAAGGATTAGGATAGATCTTAAAATTTGATTCATTTACACAATCACTACTGATAATTTCAGAATAAGAAATTGCACCATCAAAATCCACTTGCTTCAACCTATAGTACGCATTATCAGAATAATGACCAGATTTAGTATCACCCCATTGGTAATTAATAAGTTCCGAACTATTAACAGCACCAGGCACACTTCCTATTTGACTGAAAATCAAACCGTCAATTGATTTTTCAATCACAAAATGATCATTATTTGTTTCAGACAATGTTTGCCATTCAATAACATTATGAGTCGACTTACAAGACACAACGAAATTATTTAATGTTATAGGCAAAATTGTAGTTGAAAAATTAGTACTTCCAAGTGTGAAGAAAAACCCATTATTTTGATTACTTTCCGGACCTGATAGTGGTACAAAATCATGTTGAAAGTACGCTATATTAGTCGTATTATTAAAAGATGATGGCATTATAGAAGTAGAAAACCCATCAGAATAATCACCATCTTCATCTACTAATAATCTTAAGTTAGCCAAATCATTTGCCCCTATTACACCATTCACTCCAACTATAGAATTTAAATCAAACTCTAAAACTACTGTCCCTACTGTTCCTATTTCTTCAGATTTCCAATTTCGTTGTAAAATAGTTTGTATTGTTTCACCATTATCTGTTCCATAATTAACAACAACTCCAGTATTTATTGTAGCTCCATTATTATGCCCCCACATTAAGCTAGACTTATCAGCAGAAAATGAAGTTGGTGTAGAAAAAGTACTACCATTGGCAATGGTTACAATATCATTCCTTACACCCGCTGTCCACATTTCGGTATGTGATTTTCGTTGATCAAATTGAGTTATATCATCTCTACTTATTCCTGTTATATCAAAATTATATCCCAAATTTGAAGATTGATTCCAAATTTCAGCATGGTCTGAATTATAATAGTTTTTTGAAGTTCCATTTACCCCTAACGTTAATCCATATTTAACAGCTAAGTACGACTCTATTTGATCTCTTTCATTTGCTGTACTTGTACCTGTTAAAACAATGACCTCACTCACATCTCCAAGCCAATCTCTTTCAACATCACAAGGTTGTCCACCTAATAAACGATCTCCAAATGCATCAAAATCACCAGAATTAGCAACAGCACTAATTATTTCATGATTACCAGTATAATCAGTAGTCGTAGTGGCATCATTCCCATCAAATCTCCAGACCCCTGCACCATCAAATTCAGAAGCATAACCTGTAAGTTCAAGCTGTGATGTTGTTGGTCCCCCACCGTGTAAGCTTCCATCCGTATGTGGCCCCAAACAAGTCCCTTGATGTGTAGATAAATGTGTATACTCTCTAGTTAAATCTTCCATTTTAACCACGGCATATATTGAACCAAAACTAACTCCCGTGTGTGATAAATAATTATTATCCCCATTGAAGTGAGTTTTAGGGTTAAAATTATATCCAATTTCGTTAAAATCAGGTAAACCATTTACTGTAACAACACCTCCAGTACCTCCATTGCTCCATGAAGTTAAAGTTCCTGTTCCTGTAGTTGGAACCGTACCTACTCCAGCTCTCATCCATACATCCGTAGTTTGTGAAGTCCCTCCTGGAAATGGATTACAAATAGCAGTACCCCTTCCAACCCCAGGGTTAATTATTATAGGGGTATAATCCATTACTAGATCAGTCACGGTTATTTGAGAACATTCTGCATCTAAAGAATTACTAATAGTAGCTACTGGATTAATATCATAAGCTATCCAAAAATAATTAGTTCCACTAGCTAAAGTTTGGCTGCCGTTAACAGTAAGTGTTCCTCCAGCAGGTGCAATACTTCCAAATAAACCTACAGCACTATATATTGCTGACGTACCTGTATAATACACATTAATATTTGTAACGTCAGCTAAATTTGTCGTACCATTCATATTGAATTGTAGCTCGGTTAAATTTAAAGGTGAAGTACTGCCAGTAGTAGCTACTTCAACTCCAATAATTTCTTGATCAGTTGCACAAACGGCTACCATATTCGTGTTACTCTGCGTTGTTGTTACTGAAGAACAAACCATTGGTACCGCAGTATAAGTAATATTTAAAGTCAACACTAAATTTATAGCATCACTAATAGCATCATCATCATGCGCTTTAATTTCAACTGATGTAATTGACGCAATTGGTAAATAAACAGATAAATCTATTCCAGTTTGATCACATTGATTTAACAGAATTGGAGTAGCACTACCGTTAACATAAACATCATACGAATACCATGATGATAGACAACTCGCACCAATTGACGCATCAAATGTCATACCCGTTATAGTACCTCCAGCACAAGGAAAAGAGTTTATTGCTGTAATTAGACCACCATCATCTAGACCACTATTAGATTGTGTTTCTGTGCAAGTAGCTCCAGAAACATAACTCACGTTCACTATTAATATAAAAATCAGAAATACGAATTTGTTTTTAAACATAACTATACCTTAAAAATTATCAGATTTTAAAGGTACCAGACAAACTGCTCACAACATATAAAAAACAAGTTAACTAAAGGATAACTACCCCAATAAAACACAATAAAATAGTTAACTTGAAATAATAAGTAAGCCGTATTTACTGGGATACAAAAACATCCAAAGGTTAACTATTCTATATTTAAAATAAATTGTTGTAAATCTTGTTTTGAATCTAAATTAAGTTTTTTTCTTAATCGAGAACGTAAAACTTTAACTGAATCAGGCGTAATATTTTTAACTGAAGCAATCTCCTTAGAAGACAGTTTTAATCTTAATAAAGAACATAATTGCACCTCATTTTGAGTAAGCATTGGAAAACGCTCCACCAATAAGTTGGTGAACTCGTAATTTACTTTATTTACATTTTCTTGAAATAGTTTTAAATTGTCATCAATAATAGAATGACCTGACGTGAATGAAATTAAATTTGATATTGAATCAGGGTCAATTTTTTTACGTTTTTTTAAATCTTTCAATCTTAACAGTAATTCTTTTATAAAAGACTGATTTCTACTAATATCAATAGCAAAGTCTGTTAAGTCACTTTTTTTATGTGCCAACTCCTCTTTTAATAATTTACTTTCAATTTGTTGGTTTTCAATTTTTATTTTTTTCAACTCATTCTCAACACCTATTAACTCTGTCTTCTTTTTCTGGTCTGATTTATATTTTAAGAATAAAAAAACCAATATAATGACAATCATAAGTGTTGCACCAATCGTAATACTTAACCTTAATGTGTTTAATTTCTTTTCATTGTCTTGCAATTCTTGCTGCATTTTTAATTTAACATTAATTTGATTTGTTTGAAATTTTATAAAATCGCTAACTTTAGAATCCATTTGATTTTGTTGTGAGATAGAATCCTGTATTTTAATTACACTCTCCAAGGCTAAGGTAGCATTCTCAGAATCACCTAACAATTCATAAGAAAAAAATTTTAAGTGATAATAATCTGCATGAAGCTCTGGAAATAATTTAACTGCAAAAGCAATTTTTTCAAAATAGATATCAGCGCTATCCGGAAATATTAGTGATTGATAGTTTTCAATAATTCCTAGTACATTTTGAATCGAAACTTTCTGATAGAATGGAGAAGATAAAAAAGTTTGAGCTTCCTTTCTATACGCTAAAGAACTTTTATAATTATTTCGTTTGGTCTCTAGACTTGCCATATTACTCAGAACCACACCATACAAAGCACTATCTAACGCTACTAATGGAGATTTTCTCAATTTGAAATTTTCAATTGCTAATCGATAATTCTCTTGTGACTTATCAAGCTCATTTCTGAGATAGAAATTATGCCCCATATTGTTTAAACAATGCATTTCCCAATTTTTATTTTTCATCTTTAATGCCATGGTTAATGCTTTGTCGTAATAATAACTTACAGAATCTAACTGATGTAATTTAGAAAATAAATAAGCAATATTCTCAAGTGGGTAATACACATTTCCTCTATTATTTCGAACATTAATATCTAATAGCTTTTTTCGATATCCAATTGCAAATTCATAAGCTTTCATTTCAGTCAAGGCAGTACCTATAATACCAATTACCATAGCACTGTCGTAAACAGAAAGAGAACTACCACCTTGTAAAACAGCTAAAGATTTATCTAATGATGAGTATGACAATTGATATTGATGGTCAATAAAAGCATCTTTAATTTCCCCACTAATTCTTAAATCGTCATAATTATGCTTCTTTGAGGTTGAAATACCTTTCTGAATATAACCTCTGGAAATTGATGAATCTTTGCCAGAATAATATTGTCCAAGCTCATACAACGTTTCTACATGCTTTCTTCCAACAGTTTTACCTAACTCCGTTTTTAAACTATCAACATAATGACTTTGAGAGATACCTTGTATTAAACAAAGTAAAGCGATAAGTAATGAAAACATTTTAAGCATTGGCTACAAAGTAATTAATATTATTTTCAAATATAACAAAATGACATAGTAAACTGACTAGAGTATAATCTATTTTTTAAAACTTGGTTAACATATCATAATATTTACTGAAAGTAGAGCTCACAAATTTTTCAAAAAAATAGTGGTAACAGTAACATCTCATCTATTTGATTATTATATTTGGCGCAAATAAATAGAGTTGTTATTCATTTACAACCTAAGTTTTAATTCTACTTGCATGAAAACATATTTAATACTACAACACCCTGGTCACAATAGAGTCTATTATAATTTATCTGGTCCTTTAGCTCTAGCAGAGCTAAACATAGCAACTAGTCGTATAAGTGTTAATGCAACCGCCATTGAAATAGCAGATATTGAAGGCATCCGCTATTTATCATTAACTACCGATAGTGAATTATCTGAATCAGATTTAGAAATAATCTCAAGATTGTCTTTTGTGTTTGCTTTGTTTGAGTTGGAAAAACATGTTGAAAAAAATTACCTGAATCCTATTCTTAAAAAAGAATATGAATATGTGGATTCAAAAATAAGTTCGCTGTTAAAATACGCAGGTAAAACCAACGAATTATTCACTAAAATGATGATTAATGTGGGGTTATTATCTAGTGATTTTAGCTTTGAAGACCAAATTCATTTATTAGACCCTGTAGCCGGTAAAGGAACTACGTTATATGAAGGGTCTATTTATGGTTTTGACGTCACAGGTATTGAAATAGACCCAAAATCAGCGCAAGCCATTCAACTCTTTTTTAAAAAATATTTAGAAACAGAACGACTTAAATATAGTTTAGAAAAAAAGCAAGTATTTGGTAAAAACAAAGGAGAAGCCACTTATGCCGATCAGTTTGAATATGCACTGACAAAAGCAGAGTTTAAATCAGAAGCTAGTCGCAAACAATTAAACATCATAACAGGAAGCACACTTAACGCTTCAGATTACACTAAAAACAATCAGTTTCATTTACTAGTTGGTGACCTACCTTATGGTGTGGCACATGGCAATTCGCTTGACAAAAAATCAACCTCTATTACACGAAACCCCGCTGAACTTTTAGAAGCTAGTTTACCCGGATGGTTCAAGGTATTAAAAACTGGAGGTGTGGTTGTTATTGCTTGGAATGCATTTGTAGTGAGTAGAAAAAGATTGTCTGATCTCTTTACTCAACATGGGTTTGAAGTTTTATCAGAAGCACCTTACAATGAGTTTGAACACATGGTAGACCGTTCTATCAAACGAGACATTGTAGTGGCTAAAAAGGTGTAGTACGTAATAAAAACAATCTACTTTTAGTTCAATAATTGAGAATTGTGTTACAACATGACTAATAAATAACTATAAAAAAGGACTTTCAATACTAATTTTTGGTACTTAACCGAAGGGCTAGTTCCTTCTTTTACATTGACTTTAGTTTAAGCATAAACTAATAAACTAAAAGTATAATCCCCGGCTATAAATTCGTAAAACGTGACTATCTTATCAGATTAAATTCGTATATTCGAATAGCCCCACACACAACTTAAACCACTCATTAACAGGTAATTACAAGGCCTCTCAAAAAAAACAGAAAACCTCTTGTTTTCATGGGTATTAAATAAAAAACTAAATTAACATAATACAATACATGTGTACCAAAAGCACATAGCCAGTTGTTGTAGGTAATAGTTAAAAATAAATTTATAATTTAAACTAAAATACCATGACTGTAAACAGCGAAAGAGTAGCAGAGTTCAAATCTGTATTTAGTGGTCCAACTATATTACCAAAAGAAGATGGATATGATGAAGCGAGAGCCATTTGGAATGGAATGTTTGATAAAAAACCGGCAATAATTGTTAAATGTATGACGACCAGTGACGTGGTACATGCTGTGAATTTTGGAAGAATCAATAACCTGCTTATAGCAGTCAAAGGAGGTGGTCATAATTCTGCTGGTACTGCAGTATGTGATGATGGTTTAATGATTGACCTCTACTTATTGCAAGACGTTAAAGTTGATACAGATACCAATACTGTAAAAGTTAAAGGCGGATGTTTACTAAGTAAAGTAGATAGCGAAACTCAAAAATATGGACTCGCTGTATCAGCAGGTGTCGTGTCTCATACAGGCGTTGGTGGATTAACACTTGGAGGTGGTTTTGGTTGGATTAGTAGAAAATATGGTCTATCGATAAACTTGATTTCAGCTGAACTAGTTACTGCTGAAGGCAAAATTGTACAGGCCAGCTCAACTGAAAATCCTGACCTTTTTTGGGCGATTAGAGGTGGTGGTGGAAATTTTGGAATTGTAACCACATTTGAATTCAAGGCTGCACATATTGGAACGGAAGTTTTATCAGGTCCAATTGTTAAGAAATTTGAAAACATTAAAGAATATATCCAATTTCACCGTGAATATGTGCGAAGCATGCCAGATGAAATGACCATTTGGATGGTGGTTAGGCATGCCCCTCCTCTTCCATTTTTACCCGAAGCTGTTCATGGAAAATTAGTTATTCTCATTCCATTCGTTTGGTTAGGCGATCCTGAAGAAGGCCAAAAACTTGTTCAACCTATTCGCGATTTTGGTGAAACCGTTGGTGATGGCTCAGGTATGCATCCTTGGACGGGTTGGCAATCCGCATTTGACGGGTTGGTAGAACATGGTGCCAGAAATTATTGGAAATCACACCATATAAAAAAATTGTCTGATGATTTCATAGACATAATAAGAACCTATACATTGAGTATGCCCAGTGAAGAATGTGAAATATTTACACCTCATATGGAAGGAGCTGTAAGTCGAATTTCACCTGATGCCACTGCTTTTCCACACAGGTATACGCCATTCATTATTAACATTCACACCCGTTGGAAAGATGAATCTGATGATGAGGCAGCAATACGTTGGGCCAAGGAATTTCATACTGAAACTCAACCTTTCAGCCAAGGTGTTTATGTAAACTTCTTAAGTGAAGAAGGTGAAGACAGAGTGAAACAAGCCTATACTACTGAAGTTTGGGAACGATTAGTTGAATCTAAGCGAAAATGGGACCCAAATAACTTATTTAAGATGAATCAAAACATTAATCCTAAAGGTTAATACAGTCTTATATATAAACCAGAACTAAGAAGATACACAAGGCTACTAAAACGTATTACTTAATAAACCCCAACAGTTCTATTTCGTTTACTTCAATCCACCTACCCTCATATAGGTTAATCATGTCTTGTATGAATTGTTTTTCTGGAAATATTTTAGCTATAATTGTATCTTTAAGGAGTTTATCCCCCATTTTTTTATACTCTGTAAATTCAGTTTCACTTTCTATTTTAAACCACACGTCAATGCCTTTGTATTTTCTGTAAATTGGATATTTCATACGTTTTATGTTAATACATTACTTCCTAGTGTAATGACATGTGATTTATCAATTATGATAATTAATTGTAAAATTAATCATTTTTAATCTGACAAATCTAGTAGTACTAAAACAAATTCTTATTTTTGTACTATGTCATCACAACAAAATATTGAAAACGCAATTGCCCTAGCGAATAATCAAAATTCCACTGAAGCCGATTATTTAAGTGCCATTAAATTATTATCTGATGCATTACCTGATGCTTCAAATAAGAAAGATATTTATTATAACCGTGCCGTTTGTTATTTGAACACAGCTCAATTTGAATTAGCTGTATTTGATTTTTCAAAATTAATTGAAATTGAATCTAATAAAGCTTTCAATTATTCGTGTCGTGCCTTTGCAAAGGCCAGAACAAATGACAAAAAAGGAGCTATTGCTGACTATGAAAAGGCATTAGAATTAGAACCTGATAATCCTATCACATATAACAATATGGGCTTAGTTCAAGAAGAAATTGGCTATATTAAACAAGCCAATAAAAGCTTTGAACAGTCAGACGATTTAAGAAAAAAGGAAGAAGCCAATAAAGTACTACACCTTCAAGACAACCAAAATATTAAACAAGAGGTAGAAGACAGATTGGATAAAGCGAAATCAGAAATTTCAGAAAACAAACAAGACCAACCAAAAGTGATTATTCCACCTGTTGAACCTGAACTAGAAAAAACGAAAGGCGAACTTGTAAAAGAAATCTTCACTACAAAAAGTACATTTAAAGAATTTATTCAGTTCATTAAAAATGGATTCAAATTGCCTAAACACTAGTAATATATTGATTTAATCAAATGACTACAATGAAAAATATACTTTTAGTTTTAATAGGTTTCATCACTACACTTACATTTAGTCAAACTGATTTAACAGTAAAACAAGCTATTGAAAAAGCATTAGAAAACAATTACCAAATAAAATTGGTAAATGCGAATCTAGAAATTGCGACTAAACAAAACAATTGGGGATCAGCTGGTTTTAGTCCAACCTTTGCGTTAAATTTAACAAACGCAGCTAATGTGTCTGATAACACTAATAACCCTGCTTCATTTTTCCCAGGAAAAGTATTTAATGACAATTTAACGTTGTCTTTAGATATGAACTGGACTATTTTCAATGGCTTTGGTATTAGAATCAACAAAGAAAGATTTGAAAAATTAGAAGCACAAACAAAAGGTAACGCCATGGTTGTAATTGAAACTACAATTTATGAAACCATTGTAGCGTATTACACAGCAGTTGTTCAAAGTAGAAAGCTTGAAATTGTTAACGGTTTATTGGTCTATTCAAAAGACAAATTAGCCTATCACCAACTAAAAAACGAATTAGGTACATCTTCTTCATTCGATTTATTACAATTTGAAAACCAAGTGTTGACTGACAGTTCAAATAGTGTAATACAAGAACTAGCATTAAGAAACGCCAAACGAAACTTAAATCTAGTCATGGCAGAAGGGGTAAATAAAGGCTACACATTGGTGGAGGATTTAACATTTTCTGTTCCACAATTGTCCTATATTGAAATGAAAGATAAAATGATGGCTGACAATTTAAATTTAAAAAACCAATACTTTAATTTACAATTACAAGACCTTAACATTAAAGCACAAAAATCAGCTTACTATCCCGTTGTATCCCTAAACATAGGTACAAGACCAGCTGTTGGTTATATTCAATTAATTGACAGTCCATTACCTACAACATTTACGAATTCACTAAATTATTATGGAAACATTAGTGCGCGTTACACTATTTTTAATGGTTGGAATAGAAAAAGAAATGTTCAGATAGCAGAAATTCAACACAACATTACATCTCTTCAAACAGATGATATAAAGTTAAAATTAGCACATCAATTAAAAGGTATTTTTGAAATGTACCAAATGCAAACTAAAATTGAAGACATGACAATGAAACGTGTTTTAAATGTAAAAGAGTTGTGGCAAATTGGACAAGAAAAATATGACTTAGGATTAATTAATGTTTTTAATTTAAATGACATCAAATTACAATTTGAACAAGCCACATTAGCCTATTACGACAGGTTATTTGACTTACTTAAAACACATTACGATTTATTAAGGGTAACTGGTCAAATGACACAAAAGTACCAATAGTACCAACAAACTGAGTATTCTTTTATTTATAAGGATTCTTAAAAATCAAATCTAGGATTAACAACTGAATTGTATATTGATCCAAACGAATAACTTAAACCTGTATTACACCAATAATTAAAGCCAGACTTAAGCTGCTGTTGCTGTAATAGAACCTCTTCTAAACTTACACCTGCTTTTTGTAAATTCACTTGATTGTGTTGAATCGTATACCTCCCATTTATTCGCCAAGACAACCCTTTAAATAATCTAATATTTAAATTCAAATAAAATTGAACTTGATTCAAAGACAAGTCATGTAAATAACTCTGATAATCAACAGAACCTGTAATATCACCCCATTTTTGTTTGAACGTAGACGCTAATAATAAAGAGTTTTCAAATAACACTTCTTCTGTTTTATTAAACACTGTCGTGTCATAATATTTGTTATATAAACCACCTAATGTATATGAAACCGTTACTTGTTTATTAGCAGACTCTGAATATTTAAAAAGATCATACTCAATTCCCCCTTTCAATCCCGTGGACAATTCATAATTAGAAAATATAGAATTTCTTGCCTTTCCAAAAAAGCCATACGACCAATGGTCATTGATACTAATAATGTCACTAACAGATAAGTTAGAGGACTGCTGATTATTTACAATTTCCTCATCATCAAACGCATACACTTCTGAATTAAAGTTAATGTTACTCCATAAGTTGAATTTATTTTTTTCAGTTACTCTTTTCGAATTTAAACTAAAATTGGCATTGGCATTTTTATACGTTTCTTGTCCGCTAAACCATCCACTCGCTGATAACTTGTAAACCCAACTATTCCAAGGATCCTTTTCCTCTATAATTTCTTTGTCAGATTTCTTAATCGATAATTCAATTTTATCTTCTAATCCTTTTGCAATAAAAAATCGTACTAGCCCTAATTCAACATATCTTAATTCTAACCTTCTTTTATCATCAGTGGTCATATTAGGGTTAGTTGAAAAATATAATGTGTCAGTTAATTTTTTAAATTCACCCTCTCCTATAAATTGCAGATTCACTCTTTCACCTCCACTACCATTGGTTTGAAAACTAATTAAAACATGTACATCTGAAAACTGTTGATCACGCACAAATTCCACATGATTCAAATTTTGCTTCATAAATGTAACATCACAGTACTCACAATCGTAAAATACATTTAAGTTATTAGATTCAGGTGCAGATGTTTTTAACATGTCCTGCCCTTTAGCTTGTTGTAATGTAATAAAGATGAAGAATAAAAAGATTACTTTTTTCATAAGGACTGATTTTTGTACTACTTTATAATGCGTAATAAATTTTACGTTACAAAATTATTAATAAAAAGAGAATAAATAAAATTGTTAAGATTAATTAACCTTTTACTACTCACCTTTATAATCATATCACTTGGTTATAAAACAACTAATGCATCAAAAAAACACCATTTTGCAGTTGGAATTATTGTGGGACCGCATTCAAAACTCATTAGCTATTCAATGGTAACTACCCTGAACAATAAAATTATTGGATCACAACCAATGAATGAACAACGTTTTATGTACTACATAATGGGTAATTGGCCATGTATTGCCAACCCTAATAAAGAAAACCTATTAGAAAAAAATGGAATTGATAGTTGCTTCTTAACTATGAGTTATGCTAATAAAATTAATGGGTACTATGTACAACCTTTCAGAAATCTGTGGCGGATTAGGTATAAAATTCACCCCATAAACCATGACGCACCAAAAGGATGGAGTCAAGAGTATTACAAACCTTCACAAAGGCAATCTAAATATATTTATGATAATTATGGTGTAGCCAATATTAAAACCAGTGTGTTTTACGGTGATAGTTTGTACAAAATTTTAAGAGATATTCAAAACCCCGATTGGATTACATTATACTCAAATTTATAATCCTTATTTATTAACTTTATAGTTAATATTATTTTAAGTGTAACAAATTGGACACTCTGGCGTCCTATTCAATATACAACAAATATTACCTAATGAAAAATATACTTTTAACGCTTTTAGTATCCTCAGCTTCCTTTCTATCTTTCACTCAAAATCAATACATAAGTGGAACTATTATAGACTCAACAACGCAAGAAGTTATGCCTTTTTGTAAATTAACCTTAAAACAAGACACTACTATTAGTGCATTTGCAGTAACCGACATGAATGGTTACTTTGAATTACCTGCTACCTATGGAAATTATAGCTTATCTCTTAAATTTATCGGATACATTACAGATTCCATAAATTTAGAAGTTAGAGCCAAAAATATATATTTAGGAACTTTACATTTAAATCAAAGCAGTTCAACACTTAATTCTGTTGAAGTCAAAGGGAGTATCAGAGATATTGACATTGAAAAAAATGAATACATCATAACAGATGAAATGAGAGCTGGAACTAATAAAGCCATTGATTTATTAGACAAAGTTGAAGGTGTTTCTTATAATAAATATAACAAAAAGATAAAAGTTGATAATGAAAGTAATGTACTTCTATTAGTAAACGGATTACAAAAAAGTGAAGCCTTTATAAAAAATATTAATCCTAAACAAATTGCAAAAGTGGAGGTGATTAGAGATCCAAGTGGACAATATGGATTAGAGGGTTATACATCTGTCATAAACATTAAACTTAAAAAAAATTATGTGGGGCAAGAATTAATGATCAGTACTGAAACTATTTTTGACCCAAAAACTAATGTAATGGATAATTTAGTACCTATCAGTAGCCTTGGTTTGGATTATAATTTCACTAGAAAGTCTTTAAATATCTATTCTCAATTCTGGGGAAATAATACTAATTTAAATCTAAAACAGCACTTAATAAAAACATATAATACAGGGTTAAAAACAACACAATTTGCTAAAAATGATGCACAGAATCTGGCCATTCAAGAATTTTCAGGTGGTGGCGTTTTTGGTGCCGACTACCAAATAAACCCTAAACATTTAGTAAGTGTTGAAGGTGGCTTTAATTTTTCTCCGAATAGTATATTAGATGAACGTTCAATTATTACTACTGAATTAGATTCAACTCTATTATTCACACAAAATTTAAATTCAATCAGTCACACAAATACTAAAGGCTACAATGCTTCTGCCTTTTATGTGGGAACTTATAGTAAAGATAAAGAGTTGAAATTAACTTATAAACATAATGGTGATTTTGCAACCACTAAATCAGAATTAAAAGTAGATCACTTTCCATTTGAGAATGAAATTAAAAATGATGACTTTACCAATAGTTTAAATTTAAATTGGTCACACTCATTAACGAAGAAAGTATCTTACCAACTTGGATTTGGCAGTAACCTTGGAAATAAAACGGTTACCAATATTAAATCGGTTTCTAATATTTTAAGCCAATTTAACCAATTTGAATTTAGAAATAATGTATTTGGATACGGAACTTATAAAATAAGCTCAAAAATAAGTTTAAAAGGCGGAATAGCTGTTGAAAATAGCATGACTTCATCAACAGAGCAAAACCAAAACTTTTGGATTTACCGACCACATTTTGATTTACTGTATAAACCGCATAAAATGGTTAACTTCAGGTTGAAGTATAGAGCCAATTCAAACTACCCAACACTTAATCAGTTGAACCCAAAGGAAATTTATTTAGATAATTTTTCAGTACAAAAAGGTAATCCTGCATTGCGCCCATCTAAAACACATAACTATTCAATAAAAGCTAGCGCGTTACAAGGATTAGTATCTGCAGAAGTGTATTTGAAAAATTCAGATGACTATATAGCACCAATCGGAACGTTAAGAGCTGATGGTATATTTGAAAATAACTTTAAAAACATTGGTGGATTTCTTCAACAAGGAGTTAAAGCAAGTTTACTTATTCCATTTGGAAAAAGTTTAATTTGGCAAAATTCAGTTAATATTTTCAGTTCGGAAATTAGCTATGAAAACAACACGAATAAATTTACCGATTGGTCTGGAGAAACTCAGTTGATTTACATCAATGAAAAACATAATTTTTATACGGGTGTGCTGATGCAAAAATCTAATATTAAAAGAATAAACCCACAAGGGTATACGCAAAATGAAAATGATTTTTGGGCCTTCTTAATTCAAAAATCGTTGTTTAAAGACAAAGGAAGCGTTATGCTATTATATATGATGCCAATAAGCTTTGGTGTTGATTATACATTCGATAACTCAATAACAACACAACACTACTCACAAGTAAGTACAACTAATTTTGACATTATAAAAAATGTCATCATGGTACAAATGAGTTACCGTTTCCAAAGTGGTAAAGACATTAAAAAAGTAGATCGCAAAGTATCTAAAGGATTTCTTTAAAACTCTTATTTATTTTGACACAAAAAAAAGGTTATTCTAAATTAGAATAACCTTTCTTTATCTTATATTTTTTTAATACTGCTTGTACTCTACTTTTCTATTGTCAATATCAATTGTAAAATAAACAGTTGTGGTTACGTCCACTTTATCTGACTGACCAGATTTCCAGTCTTTCAATTCATTAATAAGAACTAAAAAATGTTTTTGTTGAGCCGAATCTAAATTACCATTTTTATAAATAACCATATCAATTCTACCGTTACAATCTACTAATAATTTAAACGTAGATTCATATTTAGCTTTTTCCTTAAATAGTGAAGGTAAATCGCTTGACAAAATACTTTGAATATCATTTTCACACACCGCCTTTACTGTTGGGTTAGCTTGTGGTAACTGTCCACATGGCTTAATATCCTCTTGCGAAAACCCAATACTCGAAATTAAAATCGCGGCAACTATACTTAATTTTTTTATCATCTTTTTTGTTTTATTGATAGGAAAGGTAATACAATTCTTGTACCAAGTTATATATTACTTTCAATATAATGAATTAATGAATGAATTATCTTGATGTGAATTTCTTGAACTCTATCAGCCCAATCACTCATTGGTGTTCTAATTTCTAAATCAACTAAATTAGCCATATCACCACCAGACTTGCCTGTTAGACCTATAACAAACATTCCTTTTTCTTTTGCAGCATTAACAGCATTAATGACATTTTTAGAATTTCCACTAGTAGAAATAGCCAATAAAACATCACCTTTAGCACCAATACTTTCTACAAACCTTGAAAAAATAAATTCATACCCATAATCATTCGAAATACAGGTAATGTGAGAAGGATCAGAAATTGCTATAGCAGGTATAGGTCCCCTATTCTCTCTAAATCGTCCTGTCATCTCTTCAGCAAAATGCATGGCATCACTCATTGACCCACCATTACCACATGAAATAACTTTACCGCCTTTACGAATTGATTCAATTATTGTATCTCCAGCCAATTTAATGTTCTCAAAATTCTTTGGATTATTAATAAAATTAGCAAGTACATCTTGCGCTTCTAAAAAGTGGCTCGCTATTTGTTTAGTGCTCATATGTTGTAGATATTTTTGTCAAATGTAATAAATTTCATTGGTTCATTTAGTACATTCTGATAAACTTCTATTATATTTGAAAATTAATTAATGAACCAAAAAAACTATTTTATGAAAAAATCACTACTATTATTATTTTTCTCTGCATTATTCGTCTCTTCTTATGCACAAGAGGGGTGTTTCAAAGAATGGAAAGAAGTGTTTACAAAAAGAGGTGCGTATACTGTAATGGATGATATGCACAGAAAGGTTATCATTAGTTTTATTGAAAACGGTGAATCATTTTGCGTTTATGGTAAGGTTAGAGTTGAAAATGGAAAAATCGTATCTGTTTTTACACAATTTGAAAATGGAGATTGGGAATTAATGGAAGGTAAAATTTACAACATTAAAAAAGGTGCTCCAATAATTAAAAATGGAATATCAGAATTAATTACAAATGAAAATGGTGAAAAATTTCACATTTTATTTATTGAAAAAATTAAACCTAAAAAGAAATCATATAAATCTGCAGGTGGTCCTGGTGCCGACTTCAAATAATATATTTTAACACTTATAAATCCCTTTTTCGATTCGTTGAAAAAGGGATTTTTTTTGCGATCACTTTCTCTTTTTAAGTTTACTGCAAACAATTCAAAACACCACTCCACTAATTAAAAAGAACGGCCAAAAATATAGGACTCCAATTAAGAACCATAATACTCCTTTCCAGCCAGAACTAACAGAATCAAGTACCTTCGCGCTCCAAAACTCCAATCTGATGTCATGTAAGTATTTAGTTTTACTTGTTTTTGAATGTATTTAGCATCTTCATAAATGTCAATTTGAATTGTACTTAAGCCTACCTTATTTTCCAAAAAGTTTAATCTTCCTTCTACTACTTCTATCTCCTCTCTAATGACTCTAATTTTATCTTCAGCAATTAAAAATATCTTCCAATGTTTTCGCTTTTGATCTTAAAATTTCAATATACCTAGCTTCCACTTCTTTTTTTGTTTTTAGCCTAGTTTCTAAATCCACATATTCCTCAGAAACATCTTGAGTATTAATTTTAATATAATCTTCAGACAAAGAAACTCCTTTAATGGCGCTTAATACGCTTTGAAAATTTTGAGAAGGTACACGAACATAAATTAAATTGGAAGTTACAATTTCATATTTATTTCAAAATCTTCTGTTGACTTAATCTTTTGATAATAATTTTTATCAGATGACAAATTTTCACTTGAAACATAGCCCCATTCATGTCTACCAAATTCGCTATTTTTGTAGACACCTTTTTTACATCATTCACTTTTAGTTTTAAATCGGCTGTTCTTATAATTTTTGAGTTATAAGTTTATTTTTGAAATAGATTCACTTTTCTTTTGGACTCTGAACCTCTTATAGCACCACCTGCGCTGAATGCATAATTGGCACTTTTAGTTAATGCTAGTTCATTGAAGGCGGATTCATCAAAGTAACCATTTTCACCTTTAAAATTACCTTCTGTTTCAATAGTAGCAATTTCATTTTTTAATTGTTCTGAAAAAGTTGAAGCATTGTCAGACTTATGACAGCTAACTAATAGTAGCATAACTGCCAATTGGGAGATTATTTTTTTTTCATCATTAGATATTTTAGATTATTACAAACTAACCTTCAGTTAGTTCAATCTATTTAATGATTAACAAAATTTAGGAATGCTCTCAAAAACTCACCTTAATAATTCAAATATAACTAGTTAATAATCCCTAATTCAAGCGCCTTTTGAATCGCTTCATTCGTATTAGACACTTTAAGTTTTTTAATTATATTTTGTCTATGTGTATCAACTGTAAATTTAGAAATAAACAATTCTTCACCTATTGCTTTACTTGTTTTTCCAATCATCACATGTTTTAACACTTTTCTTTCTTGAGTAGATAACAATAATTTATTTTTCAGAAGTGTATCAAATTTTTTAGACAAAGCTTTTAAATCTTCATTTGGCTTTTCATTGGATGAGATAAAATAATTAAGCTTCTTCTTTACTCCAGTCAATGCTGTAACATCCTTAAAGAAACTAATTGAATACTCTGGAATTCCCTCATTATCAAAAGACATTATTGTACCTGAACGTAAAAAACACCTAAGGCTTCCTTCATTTAATTCAATAGGTAATGTAACATTCATGATATATTGAAATGGCTTTTCAAAAAAGTCTCTAACGAATTCAATTGAAATTATATCAATCTCTAATAATATAGATAATTCTTTTTCCGGAATAGATTTCAGTAACAATTCAAAATCTACTTTCCCTCCATCAGATTCTAACGTATAATTTTTTTCAAATACTAGTCTTGAGTTTGGGTCTCTCAAATTCAATACATATAAAAAATCAGGTTTCACATATTTCTCATAATGCGAAATTATTTCTGGTAAATCTTTCTCAACATTAAATTTAACGTTAGTATTCTCTTGATCGAAATTTTTTTCGAACATATCATCATAACGATTAATCATTTTAGACATAGCATGCAATTATAAGGTGTCATTACAAACTTATGCAATTTTTACTTATTTTAGCACTAAAAATAATTTATCATGAAGAAAAAATTATTAATTACTCTAATATGTATTATTGGGATAATTATCATTAAACTTGTCAATAACGACGCTAATCCTAATCAGATGGAAAAAGAAACTCCTTCAAATAATCCTACCATTGATAATATGGTTATAGCCTTTTATAATGTTGAAAATTTATTTGACATTTATGATGACCCACATACGTTTGATGAAGACTTTACTCCTTTCGGAAAAAAGCAATGGGATTCTGAACGCTATCAGAAAAAAATTGAAGATCTTTCAAAAGTAATTTCAAAATTATCTTCCACTAGTAACCCAGCTCTTCTTGGCGTAACAGAAGTTGAGAACCATGATGTTTTAGCTGATTTAATAAAAAATAATTCATTATACAAAACAAACTATAAGGTGATTCACCGAGACAATAACGACAGCAGAGGAATTGATGTTGCTGCTATTTATGATGCTAATGTCATAAATATAATTGACTATACCTATTATGAGGTAGAAGATTTATATACAAGAGATATATTACATATTGAAGGTGAAATTGCTCATTCTGAACATATTCATTTTTTCATAACACATTGGCCTAGTCGCCGAAAAGGAGAAAAAGAAACAGAATATAAAAGAATTGAAGTGGCTAAAATTCTACGCTCAAAAATCAACAAATTACTAAGTAACAACCCAAATGAACGTATTATAGTAATGGGTGATTTTAATGATGAGCCATCTAACAAAAGTATTTCTAAATACTTGATGCAAGACGATTTTTATAATTTACATGCTACTTATGAAAACACAAAAAATGGAACTGTAAATCACCAAGGTAATTGGCTGGTATTTGATCAAATAATTGTTTCAAATTCACTACTTACCGACAACACATATCAGCTAACTAAAAAAAGTGGTAAGGTTTACACTAACAATGACATCACTTTTACGCACAGAGACGGAAACAAAGTACCAAGTCGAACATACGGTGGACCAAAATATTATGGTGGAACTTCAGACCACTATCCAGTTTACATGACAATTGGTGTAAAATAAATCATTTCAAAATTATAGCTTTAGTTAAATAAAAAGCAGTTTTCAAACTTCAACTATTGACCAAAATAATCTACAACTATAGCAACAAAAATAATTCACTTCAACACTTAAATTGTTAGCTTTGTAATCCATGCTTAATTTATCTACAAAATCAATATTAAAAATGACTGTTCCAATCATGATGGGAACCTTCATTCAAAATATTGTTCTCATAACGGATTCAATATTAGTTAATGATTTAGGAACTATTGATTTTGATGCTGCGAATAATGCAGGCTTACTATACGTTTGCTTTTTCATGATAATGAGAGGTATGGGTAATGGAACTCAAATTCAAATTGCAAAAGAATACGGTAAAAATAATTTATTAGATATAAAGCATACGTTAAGTAATTCATTTGTACTTCAAATTATCTTTGGAATTTTAATTTTTTCATTCTTATTCTTTTTTAAAGATTCGTTATTAAATCTAATAGTCAAATCAGATGAAATTAGAGTCAAAATGGGTGGCTTTTTAGAATACCGAAGTTTTGGGATATTCTTTGCAGGTATGCAAGTTTCATTAATTTCATTTTTTATAGGTATTGGAAGAACTAGAATAATAGTAGCGTCCACTTTAATTTTAGCTGTAAGTAATATATTTTTAGATTTTGGTTTGATTTTCGGAATGTTTGGTCTTCCTGAAATGGGATTAGAAGGTGCAGCATTAGCCTCTACAATAGCAGAGGGATTAACGTTCATATTTCTACTATCCCAACTATTATTTAACTCAGCATTTAAAGATTTTAATTTCCAACCCTTAAAAGAAAAAATAGTTACCTATAAAACTAGGTTACTTTTAAGATTAAGTTCACCTATTATGCTGAGTGGTTTTATTTCCCTTTCCACTTGGTTTATATTTTTTAGTTTAATTGAACAAATGGGTGAAGAAGCTCTAGAAGCTTCTCATGTTGTTCGAAATTTATTTTTCTTGACCTTTATTCCAATTTTCGGTTTCGGTTCTTCTATCAGAACTTATGTTGCCTATTATGAGAGTAAAAAAGATTTTGTAAGCATAAAAATTGCGCAAACAAAATTAACAGTCATGGCTATTATAATCTATCTCATTATATTTCATGGTGCCATACTCTATCCAAAATTCATGGTCAGACTTATAACTGATAATGAATTAATTATTGAGCCAGCCTCACAAATTTTGACTATCGTGTTTTGGTCTATGCTATTATATAGTGTGGTAAATATTTTTTACAATACGGTCTCTGCATTAGGTAAAACAGTTCTAGCCTTATTTATTGAGATTATAGCTGTTACAATTTATTTAACTACTACCTATTTATTTATAGTGAAATGGAAATGGGACGTGGTTAGCATTTGGTATGTAGAATTTGTCTACTTTACAACTTTAGGTATATTATCAATTGCCTATTTATATTATTACAACAAACAAAGATTAAAACATGAGTAAAAAAGCTATTTTTATGGGAACGCCTGACTTTGCAGTAGAGTCATTAAGGCAATTAATTGAAGATGGAATTGAGATCGCTTCGGTAATTACAGCGCCCGATCGTAAATCTGGAAGAGGACAAAAAGTGAGTATGTCTGCTGTAAAGCAATTTGCTTTAGAACAGGAGTTACCAATTTTACAACCTGAAAAATTTAAGAATGATGAATTCCTTGCTGAGTTAAAATCTTACAATGCTGATTTATTTATAGTCGTTGCCTTTAGAATGTTGCCAGAAGTGGTTTGGGCAATGCCTGAGTTAGGTACTATAAACCTTCATGGTTCTTTATTACCAAACTATAGAGGTGCTGCTCCAATTAATTGGGCTGTGATTAATGGAGAAAAAGAAACGGGTGTCACTACTTTCTTTATTGAAAAGGAAATAGACACAGGAAAGATTATTGATCGTGAAGCAATTGCTATAAAGGATATAGATAACGCCGGAACAATCCATGATAAGCTAATGGTAGTTGGAGCGAATTTATTATCTAAAACGGTCAAAAGCATATTTAAAGGAACTGCTACTGGTTTAACCCAAGATAATTCGAACTTAAAACATGCGCCCAAAATATTTAAAGGAGATTGTAAAATAGATTGGACGTTAGACACTATTACTATATATAATAAAATCAGAGGGCTATCTCCCTACCCTACAGCTTGGACTGAATTAAAACAAGACGATTCTAAAAAAACAATCAAATTGTTTGATACAACGCAGCTAATAGATAATAAAAACAATAGTAACGTTATAAAGGTAGAAGAAAAACAAGTATTCTTTGGAACATCTAATGGTTGGGTTATTCTTAAGGATGTTCAGTTAGAAGGAAAAAAGAGAATGAAAATTTCAGCTTTGATGAATGGATTCGATTTTGAAAAATGGGTGTTAATTTAAAAAACTCATAAACTCAACAAAATTAGGGGTTTGAATAAATCAACAAAAAACCATTTTTTTTTAGAGCCCTTCTAAACCCCTTGAAAACACTGACAAAATCAATAACAAGCTACGTTTATCCACAAATAACCACTTTTATTAACAAATTTCACAACTTTTTTGCTCAACCCCTTGTTTTATTAGGATATTTAATATATATTCGTCCTGATAACAATATCGTTTAACCAAAAAAAGATTTATTATGAACAAATCAGAATTAGTAGATGCAATGGCATCACACTCAGGATTATCAAAAGCTGACTCAAAAAAAGCTTTAGAAGCATTTATGACAACTACAGAAGGTGCATTAAAAAATGATGACAAAATTTCTTTAGTAGGATTTGGATCGTTTTCTATTTCTAAAAGAGCTGCAAGAGTTGGTAGAAACCCTCAAACAGGAAAAGAAATCCAAATAGCTGCTAAAAACGTAATTAAGTTTAAAGCAGGTGCTGATTTATCTAAAAAAGTAAACTAAGATATACTTTTTAAAATCATTAAGAACCCTCTCGATTTATTTCGAGAGGGTTTTTTTATACCTTTGTGTTTCATAAATTAACCTAAAATGAAACTATTTACCTTATCCATTTTACTAATAGCGCTAACCGGTTGTCACCATTCAAAATCAATCCACTTTTCAAGTACGTTTAAAGACAAATCTACCACAGCAAGTCATTTAAGAGGACTAGCTGTAAATGACACACACATTGTATTGTCCGGTTATTTAGGAAACGTAAACAAAATTCATATCGACTCTTCAACTCATACGCATTATACAGTGGATAGCATTGAAGATTTTAGGGATGTTCACATCAACTCTGATGGTTCTTTACTATTAATTAATTCCGGAAAACACGGTAAAATAGTTAAGCTATACCCTAATGGTAAATCAAAATTAGTATTTAACCAAGATAATGTGTTTTTAGATGGAATATCTTTTTTTTATGATAGTGAAACTGGTTTTGCGTATGGCGATCCTTTAGATTCAACTTTTTTAGTTTTAAAAACAATTAATAATGGCGAAACCTGGGTTAAAATTAATTCAGAAGTATTACCAACCATACTACCAAAAGAAGCTGGTTTTGCAGCAAGTGGAACAGGAATACAAACACCAGAAAAAAATGTGGTATACATTGGCACCGGCGTTTCAGAAACTGCCAGAATTTTTAGAAGTTTTGACGCTGGATTAACTTGGGACTTTATAAACACCCCCATGAAATCAGGTGGAAGCTTTGGCATTTATTCCATGTATTTTAATTCAGCAGCTGAAGGTTTTATTGTTGGTGGATCATATGAAGACACTAAGCACAATACAAATATCTGTTTTTACACCAATGACAAAGGTGAACATTGGAAAAATAGTAGCTCTGGTCTACCTGGATACATGAGTTGTATTCATGCCAATAAAGCAATGTCACTAGTCGTTACTACAGGCCGAAATGGCACCTATTATTCGCTTGACAAAGGAGAAACCTGGCAATTACTTACCACAACACCTTACTATTCATGTCTCGTTACTGATTCAACCCTTATTTTTTCAGGAAAAAATGGTTCATTTGAAATTATGAATTATACCTTTTATTAAAAGATACAAGAATGTTATACTTCTATAAACTAAACACAAAACTGACGGCTTCGATTTGACAAACAAAAAAACCAAACAACTTATCAGCGCTTAATTTTAAGGAGGATAGTAAGAGTAATAAAAATATGAATAGAACACTAATTAAACAAAATTTACTAGCAGAAATAGACAAAACGAAACTGTTAATATCAGAATGTAAAGAAATGAGCCAACCATTTGCACCTGATTGCTCCATAGATCATTCGTTGAGAATGGAAGGATTAGCCGAAAACGAATTGACACTAAAAACACTTCAAAAATCTAAATTGAAATTAAAAAACTTACAACGCGTATTACTTTCAATTGATTCTGATAAATTTGGCATGTGTCAAACCTGCCAATCCCAAATCTCAATTCAACGCATTTTAATTAGACCACAAAGTCTATCCTGTGTTAATTGTTCAGAATAATTAATAGAATTAAGTGGAGATTAAATTATTTCTTTTTTTATCTTCCAACTAAAAACATTAAATTCAACCGTTAATAGAACCTAAAAAACAAATAAAATAAGATGAATCCAAATATTTTCACTGAAGAAGTAACCTCTGGAATCCTAAATAGAATTAATTCACTAACTCCTGAAACAAAAGCCGAATGGGGTAAAATGAATGTAAGTCAAATGTTAGCGCACTGCAACGTAACTTATGAAATGGTGTATGACAACACCCATAAAAAGCCAAGTGGGTTTGTTAAATTTATGTTGAAAGCATTTATAAAATCAAAAGTAGTTGGAGATAGCTCATACCCTAAAAACGGAAGAACAGCACCACAATTTCTGATAACTGAATCTAAAGATTTCTCTAATGAAAAAGTAAGATTAATTAATTATATTTCTAAAACTCAATCATTAGGAGAGGCCCATTTTGACCTAAAAGAATCGCATTCATTTGGTAAATTAACGAAACAAGAATGGAATAATATGTTTTATAAACATTTAGATCATCATTTAGCTCAATTTGGCGCTAAATAAAATTTACAACGGTGTTAAAAAGGTTTTAATTTATTTTAACTTTTTTAATATCTTTTTTGCTTGATAAATATGGCGTTCATTGTGAAAAGCAATGAATGCTAAAGCATCACCCAAATTAAGCTTTACAACTGGCCTTAATGACAATGGACATTTAGTTCGTCTCAAATCAATTTGCTCAGACTCTTTTAATAACTCTGTAAATTGTTCTTGAAATTCTAAATAATCTTTGACTGGATCTTCAGACTTTAATGACGAATTAAAAACAGGATTATATTCTTTTCTTGCTCTTAATTTTCTTTTAATATTTTGGACTTTCCCTAACTTTACAGATAAATAAACGGCCCTTCCCAATGGACTTGAAGTAAACGTTTCTGTTGGTTGATTATAAAGTGTATTTGCAATTTTCCCCTTAAAAACAGGAATATAATAACGGTAATACGCATTAACATGCTCTAAACATTCAGTAATACTCCATGAACCGTCATAAGGTGAAAAATTTAACTGCTCTTTAGTAAGAGAAGAGAAATTTTCATTGACTTCTGTTGTCATTCCAGCTGTCAACATAGATAGCTTTTTAATAAATACATCAACAGCAACTCTTTTCATTATCTCGTTTATTTTTTAAACAAAAATAAGCGAATTTATTTATGGTTCAAAAATAAACCATTATATTTTTAAAAATAGTCAATGCTTTATGATAAAACACTATTAAAATAAATGTTTTTCCACTATTTGACACCTACTTTTGAAAAAGACTTTATTTTTGTTTGAAGCAAGTTGAAAATTAAGTGAACAAAATTACATTTTTAACGTAAGTAATACTTTAGGTAGAAACTATATGAGTAATCAAAAGAAATTTGGAACGTTTGCAGGTGTCTTCACACCATCATTATTAACCATACTGGGGGTAATAATGTATTTACGTATGGGATGGGTTGTAGGTAATGCAGGACTTGCCTGGTCTATTGGCATAATAATTTTTGCCCATCTTATATCTATAACTACAGGTTTAAGCATATCTTCAATTGCTACAGATAAAAAAGTAGGTGCTGGTGGTGTATATTATGTATTATCCAGAAGTTTAGGTTTACCAATGGGTGGCTCTTTAGGTATTACACTTTTCGTAGCTACGGCATTTAGTATTGCACTTTACATGGTTGGTTTTGCCGAAATTTTCAACCAATTCATTTCCCAAAATTATTTTGAATTTGGTTACCACTTATCTGATTCTGGAGATCTTATTAAAAATATGAATCCTACCAATGGTTCGCTATCATTTACAAACTCATTAAGAGTTACAGGTAGTTTAGGATTATTAGCTCTTACAATTCTCGCATTTATTAGTACATCCATTGCATTAAAGAGTCAATTTGTAATTTTAGGTTTAATCATTATTTCATTGGGTGCTATTTTTTTAGGAGACACCAATCTATCCACTAACATTTCAATGCCCTCAGAATTTGAAGGAGCTAGTATTGCAGCAATATTCGCCATTTTTTTCCCTGCGGTAACTGGTTTTACTGCAGGTATTGCCATGTCCGGTGATCTAAAAGACTCTAAAAAATCGATACCTTATGGTACCATGTTATCTATTGCAGTTGGATTAATTGTTTATTTAGTGTTAGCTGTTTTCTTGTCCTATTTTTTCACCAACAAAGAATTAATTGAAAATGGAGAATTACTGTATCAAATTACAGCATGGGGCGGTATCTTTGTTTTTTTAGGTGTTTGGGGTGCCACATTATCATCTGCATTAGGTGGGATTTTAGGTGGACCTAGAATTTTACAAGCTATGTCTGTGGATAAAATCACACCATCTTTTTTTGCTAAAGGTGTAGGGAAAGGTAACGAACCACAACGTGCATTAATTTTAACGGTACTAATTGCAGAAGCCGGTATTTTGATTGGTGATTTAAATATAATTGCTGAGATCGTATCTATGTTCTACTTATCTGCATATGGATTCATTAACCTGTCATTCTTTTTGGAAAGTTGGGCGTCTGCCGATTTTAACCCGACCTTTAAAGTTAAGAAATGGGTAGGCCTAGTTGGGTTTATTATCACTTTTGCGGTTATGTCACAACTTAATCTACCTGCAATGATTGCTGCATTTGTAATTATTGGCGGTATATACTTCTACCTAAACAAACAACAAATTAGTTTAGGAACTGGTGATATTTGGCAATCTGTATGGTCTACCATTGTTAAAAAAGGCTTACGTAAAATGGAGACTGGTGACGACCATAAGCGAAACTGGAAACCAAATTTATTATTGTTTAGTGGTGGAACGGACAGACGATCTAAATTGATTGAATTTTCTAAATCGATATCAGGACAATCTGGAATTATTACAAATTTTGATTTAATTGAGAATACAGCAGCCAAACTATTATTTCCTAAAAATAAACAAACAGTTAAAGATGAAGAATTAGATAAATTTGGAATATTTGGACGTCAAATTGAGGTTCAAAATGAATTTAAGGGAATAGAAAGTATAGCCTCTACTTTTGGCTTTTCGGGTATCGAACCTAATACAACATTAATGCCTTGGCCAGGTGAAACAAAAGACCCCGTTTGGTTTACTCAAATGACTCAAAAGTTAATTGATTTAGATTATAATGTATTATACCTAGATTATGATAAACGTTGGGGATTCAGAAAAAAAGAGAAAATAGATTTATGGTGGCGTTCAGTTGGCAACAATGCTGAATTAATGCTAAGTTTAGTCAAATTTATAAAAACTTCAACCGACTGGGCAAGAGCTAACACTCGTATTTTACTAGTGAATGATGCTAATATTGATAACTCAGTTATTGAAAAAAGAATCCAAGTTGTTTTAGAACAGTTTAGACTATTTTGTGACATTAAAATCATAAATAATCAAGAGGACAAAAAACCTATTTATGAGTTAATGAAAATTCATTCAGCTGGCGCTGATTTAGTTTTTGTTGGCATACCTGAAATAGAAGAAGCTTTAGAAAGTCAATTTGTTGAAAATACGAATACATTAGTTAATACTATTGGTACTACCCTACTCGTTAAAGCATCTAGTCATTTTGAAGAAACTGATTTAAAAATTGAAAACATTAATGTTAAATCAAGCAAGCAAGAATTAGATAAAATTGATTTGGTTGAATTAACACCTTGTATTAATGAAAACTTGGCTATCGAAATTAAAACGATTGATTCAAATTTAGATACGATTACAAAGCAATTTATTGATACCACCATTCAAAAAATTGAAGATTTTCAACATAATTTAATTTCAAAAAATACTAAACAATTAGATGACTTTTTAGAAGCTATTTCAAAGGATACGGATGTTGATAATACACTAAAACAAGTATTAAAAAACATTAATGATAATCAACTAGATGCTTGTGATTATCAACTTCCCTTGCTATTCGATATTTTCAATGAAAACTTAGAAACTTTTTCAACAGAAAGAGATGCAATTTTCATGAATTCAGCTGATAAAATTCAAATTACTACCCGTATTGATATCAACGGTCATCAAATTGATAAAAAAGGGCGTATTAGATTCAAACCTGCTATGGAACGTGCTTGGCTTAATAAAGGGCTAATTAATTTTAAAGCTACGTTATTAGAATTTGGCTACCAGAACTTTATCCTGCTACATCAATCAAAAAATGTAATTCACCAAGCAATTTGGACGTTTATTGAAGAAGCTCAAAAAACGGACGACATTAAAGCATCTGCACTAGCTTGTAAAAATCAAATTGACGAAAAGTTAAAAGAAATTGATACGAATAGTCAACATTTAACAGAAGAATTTTATAAACTATCTCGTAATGTAGATAAGAGTTTATTGAACGATTTAAGTAACTGCTTGGAGAAAACATCAAGAAACAAAGCCATTCAAGAAACATTTCCAATCTTAAAATCAAAACAATTAAAAGAACTACATAAATCAATTAGTAATTTCCCTCATTTTTGGAAACGAAATACAGTTCTTTTCAGTTATCATTTACAGGCCGATCTCTATTTGTTACAATACAGTACAAAAGTAGATCAAATCACATTTGATGTAATAGCTACGAATAATAAAGAACACATTGATAATGTTAACTCAAGTATTACTAAACTTGAAACTGAAATTAAAACATTAGAAGGTTTCACTGAGTTAGAAAATAATGACAACATAAATTCTTACTACTTTAATTACAATGATGACATTTACTTTAATGCAGACGGTATTATAGGTAAATTATTAGATGATATTCAAACTGCCATTGATCTTTTACCTGAAGAAGTTGAGTTGATGGATGCTAATTCCTTAAACTCTATAAGAGAACTTCAAGGTAATACAGTCAAAACTGTTAAAATACAATTAGATGATGTAGCTGATTATATTACAAAAGCAAATTACATTAAGCCCGTACAAGACCAAGTATCCTTTCACATGGAACAACTTAAACGGGTCATGGGATTATTGTTAAATACATCATTTCATATCAACAGTAATTTAGAAGCTTTTGCTAAAACTAATAAACTTGTTGTGCTAAAGAAAAGTATAGATTATGCTAAACTAGAAATTACAGAAGCAAAATCCTTATTAGAAAGTGTTAGTAATACGTTCAAAGTAGACCTACTTAGATTAAATGACTCATTAAGCAATGACCTAGAGATCAATAAAATTATTGAACAATATGATAGCTTACACCAAAATGTAGCTCTTGAAAAGAAGAACTCAAAAATTGGAAATCGTTTTAAAAGATTAAAAAAGCATCTTAGTAATTCTATTGAAAAAATCACTGCTAAAGTCCTACAGAAAAAGCAAGACGCTGTTAACTTAAATTATCAAGACCAATTTAAAAATATACAAAGTAAGCAAGGTATTTATCAAGATTTTATTGACCAAATTACAATTAAAACAAGTGTGAGTGATCGTATTCCTTTTTACTACCAACAACTCTTTACTGGTAAGCACATTAATAACAGCCAAACTATTACCAATAGACAACCTGAATTAGAGAAACTAAAAACGGCTACAGATAGAATCGATTCTGGGATTAATGCCGGAATTTTAATTTTAGGTGAAACACTTTCTGGAAAAACATTTTTAGCAAATCACTTTGTTAATCATCAATTAAAAGGTAAAGTCTATCGCATTAAAACACCATTAAACAAAAGTATTGACAAGTCAATTTTAGCGACAGCATTCCAATCGGCTACTGGCTTAAAAGACAATATCAATAAAATTTTGAATAAAACTGAAGGTAAAAGTATATTCTTATTTGAGAACATTGAACAGTGGTGGCTTAAAACTAAAGATGGGAACGTTTTACTAGATGAACTTAGCCGCTTAGTTGAAAAGCATGGCAACCGACATTACTTTGTCTTTACAGGAAACATTCACGCCTATCAAGCGTTAAAACCAACCACTACTTTAGCAGATAGTTTAATCAGTACAATAATATTAAACCCATTAAATTCAGCCGATTTAGTTAATGTATTAAAATCAAGGCATCAACTAGGTGGATTAAATTTCGTCTATAAAGATACTGAAGAACAATATTTATCAGAATCTAAGATTGAGAAATTCTATGCTAAATTCCACACCTCATCTAAGGGGAATATTGGATTAGCGTTGAGACAATGGCTTGCCAATATTGAACAGTCTGATGAAAATAAGATTATAATGGGCAAAGTTGAGAATTACACATTGCCACCTTTTACTGATGAAATTTGGAAAAACATTTTATATCAATTTCACATTCATAAAAATTTAAGTAGAAATGAATTGTATGATTTATACGGGGCTCAAAATAAGGCTTGGTTGAACCGCTCAATTTCTGCTATGCTAAAAGCAGGATTATTAAAAACTGTTGAAAAAAACACCTTTGAAATTAACCCAGAAGTTAAACCCTATTTAGAAAACAGCCTATATGCCTAATATTGATTCTATAGCAATACCTTTAGCAGTTGATTCAACCCTAAATACAGTTTCAATTACACCACAATCGGTTGTGATTCGCGATACAATTTATAAAGTGGTTGAACATACTACAAATAAATCAGAAGACGCTATTCAGTTTGTAAGTCAAAATACTGACGATACTATTCCAACCTATTTATTCTTAGGTTTAGCTTTAATTGCATTAGTAATATTCGTTAGTTTTAAGTTACTCACAGAATACATTGCCCCATTAATTGAATCTAAATTTAAAATACGAAAGCCATACCTCACTATTTATAGATTCAAAACCTTAATCTGGTTTTTGTTTATCGTATTTGCATTTTATCAATTAATCTCTAGTCATATCATAATTGGATTGTCTACTGCAGGGTTTATTGCCTTATTAGGCTTTAATTTTTGGAAAGATTTTTTTGCAGGTGTGTATTTAAAATTAGATGGTAGAATATTTATTAATGATAACATTACCATCAATGGCATAAAAGGAAAAATTTCAAGATTGCACATTAGAAATTTAGAACTAAAAAGTGATTCGGACGAAATTATTAGTATTCCTTATCACCATTTTTTAAACACAACCGTTGCCAAACGTCTAAATAAAGGAGAAGAAAGAAGTAGAACCATTATTTTACCTGTAGCAAATAATTCAGACTATAATTCGATTAAAGCCATTGAAGGTTTACTCAATATTTGTCCTTGGATATACTCTCATAAACAGAGTTTGGTCAAAAGAAATTCAAGTAATGATACAACTACAGAATACGCTATTTCTATTTACGTATCTGATAGTGTTACGCTGAAAAAAGTGGAAGAGTTTTTAGATGAGCACATAAAAGTGGTGAAGCATCAATTGTTTGACTAATTTTTCAAACTAGCTATACTATTATAAAACAAACTTTTACACACAACAGGATTTAACTTAGGTTATCTTTTATTCTCTACATTTGATTAAATCTGTTATCGCTCTAGTATACAAACTATTTGAAAATAATAGTTGTAATAATACAATAAAGTAATTCAACTGACGTTTACTATTTAAACTAAAAATAAACTCAGAAAATTGCCTATGCCAAAACCCTACACTTTAAAAGAAAAAAATCCTGTACAGTACATTCAACCAAAAAAAGTGACGATAAACTCTATTTTGAATTTTTCAAAAGCTTATGAAGTACACAAAGGTAAAACACAAAATATTGAGTTAATGTTAAATTAAACTCTCCAGATAATTATAGTAAGGAATATTGTGAAAGCGGTATTCCTTTTATTTTGACTAAACTTTACTATTATATTATTTTCTAATTACAGTCCGTCTAGACCTCATCAATTAGGTAAATGAACAAAAATATTGAATAATTCAATATCAAAACCCATTTTCACAAAAAAACAGGAACATTGTCAAGTCAATGTTCCTGTTTAAGTTTTTTCCTGTTCTCAATCTCTAATAAGAACCAAATATAGTTTACTATTTCAGTATTTTATTGTACAACAATTTTTTTCATATCGACCTGCTTCATTTCATCATTAAATTTCATAAAATAAAGACCTGAACTTAATGGAAAATCAATACTAATTTTTCCAGTAGAAATTTGTTGAGTTAAAATTATTTGTCCTAACGAATTATAAAACGTAAGCTTTAAATTTGCGCCTGATTCATTTACAATTGTCATCTCTGAATCTTGTGAATTCATTAAAGTAGGATATATTGAAATCCCATTAGTCAAATCAGTGTTTAAACTTAAAACTTCATCATCATCTCCTGTATGTCCAATAAAAAACTGCCCTGATTTAGTTAAATCTAACCCAGTTGAAAATCTAACATCACCAGGCATACCTTCTATTACAAAATCAGCATCATCCATTACATCACTCCACTCATCATCTTCATTATCATCCCTAGTATATAACTGATAGTGATTTGCATAGTTACTGTGAGGAAACTCAATATCACTCGCTTCACCAAACGTAATACTATCAAATGCCGTAAATTCTAAATTTTCACCATAATTATTAATAATCCAATAATTACTAAATGAACTTGTTCCTAAAGGAAATTCATTAGGATCTACATGAATTTTAGTTACCACTACTTCACCATTTGGAAAAATACCAGCAGAAGGTATATGCACATTTAGTGCTGTGTTAGTGAAATTATGTTCACCATCTGTATCAACTGTAATTCTATCACTAATACCACCACCTAAAGGTGCAGTTGAGGTAACATTTTCAGCACCATAAATTTGTTTTGCATGATAGGCACCAGCAACATCCATTACTTCATCATCATCTCTATTAAACTGATAGTAAGCTATTAGATTAGCATCCTCCGTAGGAACAGCAGTTAAGTGTCGTTGTTCTCTAAAATAACCTTGACTAATTACTGTATTCCAAATTTTAACCTCATCCATTAAACCATCAAATTGATAATCTACTTCATTATCAGACCCCATAAAAATAGGTTCTCCTGTTGCAATATCACCTATTCCACTAATATCTCCACTTGCTAGTAATTCACCATCTACATAAAGGTTAATCAATCCATCAACATCTACACTAAAGGCAGTATAATGCCATTCGTTATCATTATACACTTCAGAATTATTTGACACATCTACACGAGCTGAACCATCACTAACATTAAAGAATAATTCTCCATTTTGCATTCCAAGTATCCATCCTTTATTGTAACCTGAATCCCAATTTTTATCAGATATAATTGATGCATCATTTGAAGTAGAAGTTGTTTTGAACCAAAGCGAAATACTAAAATCTGTTGTTCCAAAATCAAATGGATGATTTGTTCTAACTGCGCTCATTGTATCAACATCTAAGAATAATGCATTTGTAGGCGTTTCTTCCACTTCGCATTCGTTTGTGATTGTTATAAAGTCTGTTAACGTTCTAGTATCTGTTCCAATTGAATCTGTTACCGTTAAGGTTACTGTATAAACACCAGCAGTAGGATAATTCACCTTTGGGTTCTCCTCTGAACTTGTAGCTGGAATTCCTCCTGGAAAACTCCATGTTCTAGAATGATCAATTGAGCTTACAAATGACAAATCCTTAAAACAAAGTGTGTCACGCATACAATATGATTTAATTTTATTCACTGAAGGTTTAGCTACAGGTTCTGACGGTTCATAAAAGTCGCCTTCAAAAGCCCCTCTGTACGTACCAATTCTTAATTTTTGGTATGTATAATTAGGATATTGAAATTGTGCTTGTGTTTTTGCCGGTAAGTCAGAATTGTATAAAATAAAATCTGACATTGTATTGTTTTTATAATAAATAGCATAGCTAGTACCGATATAAACTCCTCCATCAGTTCCTTGCTGGTGAGATATAGATGCAATATATTGGCTTTCCAATAAGACTCCAGTAATGTCAGTCCATGTTACTCCACCATCTTCAGATTTTAAAACTTTTGGATCATTTGACCAAGACCTTATAGCACACCAAATATGATTCGCATTTGAATGACTGACGTCCATCACTTTTGCTTTACCATTGTTATTTGCACCAACTAAACCATCTGAAGGTGTAATATCTATCCAAGTCACACCACGATCTTCCGATTTCATGAAATATTTTCTACTGTCTGTTTGATGGATCAAATAAATAACATCTGGATTATCGTCTGATGTTCGTACATTATAAATTTTACCTTCAACAAAATCTTCGATCAATTCCCATTCGCTTCCATTATCATTTGTTTTCCATAGCTTTTCTTCTACAGCTGAGTAAAATTCAAAATATTGATTTGGAAGCCATTCATAATTACTATACGATTGTGTGCCGAATGAAGCCACTTTAGAGTTGTCAAAAGGTAATGAATTAGCATATTCTAAACGATCATCTGGAAATTCAGATAAACCACCGTAATCAAAAAACCATTTTGGATTAGCTTCATGTATATATCCATCTCCAGCATCTCCAGCTCCTCTTGCTAGCCAACCACCTTTATTATTTTTCCCTTTTAAATAGGTGTTTTCATAATGATGAAGTGTTCCATTGTGGTAAGCTCCTCCAATCATTGCATCACCAATAGAACTAGATCCAAACCCCCAAAATTCAGTCCCTTGAATTCCAAACATTCTAGGCTCCATAGTTTGCCCTTGATCAGCTGAATAATATAATCCGCCGTCACTTGCAATCCACAAATCAACGCCTGTACTTGTTTTAAAAAACTTAACATCATGCACGTCCGCATGAACATACCTACTGAGTTCTTCATCTGATTCTCCCCAAGTCACCCAATGACTATTTCTTGCCCAATTGATACCGCCATCAGTTGACTTTACAACCATAATTCCTGCAGCTAAAATAGAATCGCTTTCGGTAGGAGAAATATCTAAAGCTAAATCATAATAATATTGACCTCCACTTGATGATAAATCACCAGAATACCCAACTATATTTTTATTTGTTATATCTGCTAACCCACCTGGCGAATCACCACAGCATTGAAAGGTGAACGTTTCTCCCGCATCAATACTTTTATAAACCCCTACTAAACCTGATCCGCCATCAACATCTCCTGTCGCTAAAGCAATAACCAAATTTGGATTATCCTCAGAAACTGCAATTTCCGTCCTTCTTTGTTCGTCTACATTAGTAAAACTGCTCGTAACACAGCTCATAGTACTCATGGGCGACCAAGTTGCCCCACCAACTATTGTTCCATCATTACTTCCTGTATCATCTATCAGAATTGTCCCACTTCCTTCTTCAATTTTATAATGATGAATTAAATTTGCATAATTTGGATGCGTACCATCTGCGGTACTACAATAATTATCAGCTACCACAGTAGACGATAAAGCCAAGTTAAATACTCTTACCTCTCCTATTTCACCAATGTAATCAAAACCATAACCTAATGTGCCATCTTGATAAAACGCAGTTGACAAACCACTAATTACATCCGTTGAAAATGGTGCAGTTGAAATATCTCTTTGTACCCCATCCACATAAATTATTTTATCTCCTGTCGCTTCATACGTAATAGTCACATGATGCCATTCATTATCAGTAATATCCCCTCCATTTAAATCAATTCTAGAAGAACCATTCCCCATGTTAAATCCAATATTTCCATTTCCATATCCAAACACATTAAATCCTTTATTATCTCCACTTCCCCAATTTTTATTTGAAAAAATAGCTGGATCTCCACTCCATCCATTTGATTTTAGTTTTAATTCAATTGAAAAATTTGAAATAGTACTACTTCCTAATTCTAAAGTGGCATTTAAAGTAGCATAATCACCTGCTGTCAACTCTAAAGCATTCAAATCAGTTTCATTTACAGAGGCAACGCCAACCCACCCATTATAACGGGGAGAAAATGATAATCCTCCATCAATTGATTTAAAAAAAGTAGTCCTATTATTTCCTGATTTAATTGCATAAATAACCAATGGATTTGTAGGATGATATTGTACTTCATAGAAGTATCCATTCCTTATATTTATCCAACTACTTCCTCCATCAGCACTTCTATATAATCCCCATGTAGTTGCAACCATTATTACATTCGCATTTGTAGGATCAATCTTTATTTCGCGAGCATAACCAATATCATCTCCAAAACTCCAATTTAGACCGCCATCTATTGATTTCCATATTTTGTTATCGTAACCAAAATAAACCACATTTTCATTCGTTGGATCTATTGCTAAAGCTTTTACTGTTGTAATTAAAATATCTTTAGTTATTAATTCCCAATTCAATCCTTTATCTATAGATTTCCAAACACCAGCACTTGCTGTTCCAACATAAATTGTATTCGGGTCAGTCTTTGATTGTTCTACGGTATACACATGTGTCGAACCAGGACTCTGAGTCCCTAATTCAATTGCTGCTTCATGATCATATTCCCAAGGACCTAATTCTTCCCAGTTTCCATCACCAAATGACTTTGACGAATTTCGTTGTGTAATTTGTGCATTATAGTCACTTTTCTGTTTATTAAGTTCATTAATACGTGGCATATTTATAGTTCCATCTTGATCTACAAATGGCTCGTATTTTCTTACCCATCTTTTATAATATTGAGTATGTTGATTTTTTACAAATTCATTTATTTCATAATACGCGGTGTATTTTACACAAACTTTTTTAAAATTTGGATGTTCTGAATACATCAATTGCATCCATTCTGGAGAATTTGAGTTCACTTTATATGGCTGTTCCAATTCTTGTGAATTAACAAATAAAGGGAGTAATACATATAAAAATATGATTAATTTTTTCATGAAGTAGGTTTTTTTCAAAAGTATATAATTAAACCCCCTTTAACATATCCGCATTACTTTATTCGACAGAATGTATTTACAACTCTATTAAACACGACATAATACACTGTAATTCAGTAAAAAACAAATACACCCAACGTACTATCAATACTTTTCTGTTATTTTTCATGTAAATAAAATGTATTTCTACTCAATAAATTTAATAGTATAAGCAGTACTTCTTCCTCCGCCAATCGAATTAAAAACACCTAACTCATGTAATTTTTGAATATCTCTTGTTGCAGTTGCTTTGGATGTTTTTGTAATGCGCATATATTTTTTTGCCGTCATTCCACCTTCAAATTCATTTGGCCCATCAGTTAGCATTCGTTTTAATACTTTCGTTTGACGTTCATTTAATTCAGCATTGTAATAATCAAATAACTTAGCCTTTTGCAAAGTAAAATTGATAAGTTCAACTGAGTGATCTAAAGCTTTAAGAATTATTTTCATAAAGTAAATTAACCAATCTGTGATAGTATTACTTCTCTGGGCTACTTTTAAAGCCTCATAATATCCTGCTCTATCTGATTCAATAGCAACAGATAAACTTAATAGCATAGATTGTTCTTAATAGACGACATTACATCTTTTCGACTTAAAAATTGGCCTTCAATTTCTGATATTTTAATAGCTTCTGATACTAATATTTCAATTAGTGTTTGCGTTTTATGTTTTTTCGACAAGGCATTAAGACTTCCTTTTGAAAGGCCCATTTTTTTCAGAAAACAAATACAAATACCCCTCTAATTTCTTAAAGTAATACTTAAATTCTGTCCAATCTGATTGTTGTCAATTATAGCTCATGAGCCGATTAACTTTCTATTCGGCTCAAATACAAGAAATAAATGAGCCGAATAAGTGTTTTATTCGGCTCATTATTGAATACACTTAATTCTAAGACTTAAATTAATTTTTTAAAACACAGTTAAATCGTCTATGAAAAGCACATCACAAGGAAAGGGATTTTTTGCATTAGGAATAATTATTATGATAATTTCTATAGCCTTTTCATTTTATATATTTCTCCCTGTAATTAGTATTGGATTCTTACTAATGGTACTTGGATTAAGAATTATGGGAAGATAAACAGTAATGAAATTTTAGACTTCAATTTCTTTCTTACCAAAAAGAATGTCTTGGATACCACCGATAACCTAAACCTTGGTCAATACCATTTGTATTGAATTTAATATCACTTTTACCTTTAAGTGTAATAGGGACAGTTTCAATAACATCAACACATTTTTTAGTTTTTTTATTGTAACATGTTTTTTTATATATTACTTTATCCGTAAATATACTATAATGTACACAAAGTACATCATACTTGATTTTTTTATTAAGTCTTATTAGATTTAATTTTGATTTAGTACCTAATATTAATTTTTTATACCCCCACAAACCTTTTCTCTTATAATCATTATAATCTACATTTTTTGTTGTAGTATAATCATGAAAGTCAATATCATGTAAGAATAAAAACAAAGTATCATTACGTAAATTAGACCTATGTCTTTGCAAAGTAATAACGTTATTAGTTTTATAACTTGATTTTAAGATATAAAAACAATCAGTTTCAAAATAACCAAAAATACTATCAGTTAAATTTTCAAACGAATAGACAATTTTATGATTTGATACTTTTGAAATATTTAATTGTGAATATGAAGCGTTAACAAAGAAAATAAATATTATGGGAAACCAATAAATTTTAATTTTTTTAAACATATTTTAACTTAACTTCAAAACCTTAGCCGTCAATTTATCCCAAAAGTATTTTTTCTTTTCTTCTTTTAAGTTTTCTCTGAACAATGGCTCTTTAGAATTGTCATAAAAATCATTTAGAGCGTCTGTAATCGCTTGTGGATTTGTTTCCACCACATAACCCACTTTATTGTGTGGAATCATTTCTGGTAAGCCACCAACGTTAGTCACTAAAATTGGTGTTTCAAAATGATAGGCTATTTGAGTTACTCCTGATTGAGTGGCATTTTTATAAGGCTGTGCAATCATGTCTACTGCACAAAAGTAACGCCCAACTTCAGAATCTTTAATAAATTGGTTCACTACAATCACATCATTTTCTAAACCTAAATTCTTAATCTGCGTTTGGTATTGTTCTTCATTCGAATAATACTCACCTGCCACTAATAACTTTAAGTTTTTAGATTTATAGTCCATTTTGGAAAATGCATCTAGCAATAAATCTAATCCTTTGTAATCTCTAATAATACCAAAAAACAAAATGTAATTTGTATTCACATCTAACCCTAATAATTCTTTAGCTTTATTCTTTTCAATAGCCTTACCAAAATTATCGAATAGCGGATGTGGATTAAAGTCTCTTGGTTTAGTCGTATTGAACGTTGCTAAATCTTGTTCTACACTTCTACTCATTGAAATAAAGGAATCAATAGGCTTTAAAAAGTAATTTGTAAACTGTTTATCCCCTATTCTACTTTCGTGAGGAATAACATTATCTAAAATTGTAATAACTTTAGTTGTTTTATTTTTTTTAACCAAACGTGCTATTGTTCCAAAACATGGTCCCATAAATGGTAACCAATATTTAAATACTAACACATCAGGCGAAATTTTCTTTAGTTCTCTACCAACTTTTAACCAATTGAATGGATTAACAGAACTTACTTTTCTAGTAATTTTAATGTTTGTAGGTGCAGGTTCTTCAGAATACTGTGTTTTGCCTGGAAATAAAAAATTAGGGTATTGAATCGTGAACGTAAATATTTCTACGTCATGTCCTTCTTCTTGAAATTGCAATGCTAATCGTTCATTGTAAGATGCTAATCCACCTCTAAACGGGTGCGCAGTTCCTAAAATGATTATTTTTTTCTTTTTATCAGAATCCATTTCTAATTTTAAGCAAACGTTAAATCTCTTTTTCTATTAAATAGTTATTTCTCAATACTGAATTACGTCCAATTAATTCAGCAATAAAACCTGCTAAAAATAATTGAGTACCCAATACCATTGACATCAAACCAATATAAAATTCTGCTCTATCTGCAATTAATCTTGATCCCGTGTCAATAAACAATTTATTTACAATTAGCCAAAAAGCAATTCCAAAACCTAGCATAAAGAACAATGTTCCAAGTAAACCAAAAAAGTGCATTGGCTTTTTACCAAACTTTGTAATAAAAGTAATGGTAAATAAATCTAAAAAGCCATTTACGAATCTATTCAACCCAAATTTAGTTTTACCGTATTTACGTTCTTGGTGTTGTACCACCTTCTCTCCTATTTTACCGAAACCTGCAGCTTTGGCAATAACAGGAATATACCTATGCATTTCACCAAAAATTTCAACAGATTTTACTACTTCATATTTATAAGCTTTTAAACCACAATTCATATCATGTAGTTTAATTCCACTCATCATTCGATTTACACCGTTGTACAATTTAGTAGGAATTGTTTTAGATAGTGGGTCATAACGTTTTTTCTTCCAACCAGATACTAAATCAAAACCGTCTTCAGTTATCATTTTAAATAAATCTGGAATTTCTTCTGGGGAATCTTGTAAATCAGCATCCATTGTAATGACAACTTGACCAACAACTGCCTGAAAACCGATATGCAACGCTGCAGATTTACCGTAATTCCTTTGGAATTTAATAGCTTTTACCTCAGCATGTTTAGACTTAAGGTCCTCTATTACTGCCCAAGATTTGTCTTTTGATCCGTCATCCACAAATACAACTTCATAGCTAAATTTGTACTCATCCATTACTCGCTTTATCCAAGCAAATAATTCTGGTAATGATTCCTCTTCATCAAATAAAGGAACAACGATTGATATTTGTTTTGTATAACTCACTTTGACAAATATAATTAATTGTTTTAACAATTTAGCCGACACTCTATATGATTTATGAGTTTTTAAGAATAAAATATATCATTACTAAATATATATATTTACTTTTGTTTTATCGTAAAATAACAATTAATAAATATGCAACATTTAGCACACCCTCCAAAAGATAAGAACAAACAAAGTAAAGTCTCATTCAAATGGGCTTTTAACGAATTTATTTGGCCCAGAAAGAAAATAGTTTCGTTTGGCCTATTTTTAATAATTATTAAAAGTTTAGCTGGATTAGCTATGCCTTTTATTACACAAAAACTAGTGGATGATGTCTTTCCTAACAATGACATGCAATCACTTTATCAACTTGTTCTAATTTTAGCAGGCGCCATTTTTATTCAAGCACTGACTTCATTTGTATTAACTAGACTTTTAAGCGTTGAAGCCCAACATTTAATCTCATTACTTAGAGCTAGAGTTCAAAAAAAGCTTTTAAAATTACCTATTAACTTTTTTGACAATACTAAATCAGGAGCCTTAGTATCTAGAGTTATGTCAGATGTAGAAGGGGTAAGAAATTTAGTAGGAACAGGTTTAGTTCAGTTAATAGGTGGATCATTAACATCAATTATTGCCTTAGTTTTATTAATTCAAATGAATCCTGTAATGACACTAGTTGTCCTTGTTCCCGTATCTCTATTTGCTGTTGTAATGATGAAGGCATTTGGCTATATTAGACCAATTTTCAAAAATAGAGGTAAAATAAATGCTGAAGTAACCGGAAGATTAACAGAAACTTTAAATGGCGTAAGAGTCATTAAAGGGTTTAACGCTGAAAAACAAGAAAGTGAAATTTTTGAATTAGGCGTTGAAAAATTATACATTAACGTTAAGAAAAGTTTAACAGCAACCGCATTAATCACAAGTTCATCTACTTTTTTAATAGGGCTGGCATCAGCTGGTATTATGGGCGTTGGTGGTCATTACGTAATGGGCGGTGAAATGTCAACTGGCGAATTTTTTAAATTCATTTTCTTGTTAGGGTTATTGGTTGCACCGATTGTACAAATGAGTAATATTGGTAGCCAATTGTCAGAAGCCATGGCTGGCTTAGATAGAACACAAGAATTAATGGAAATGGAAGAAGAAAATAATCCTGCCATAAGAACTGAACATATTACTGAAATTAAAGGAGATGTTGTTTTCAATGATGTCTCATTCAGCTATGAAAAAAGTAAAGAGGTTTTACATAACATCTCTTTTAACGCACCTGCGGGTAGTGTAACTGCATTAGTTGGTTCATCAGGTTCTGGTAAATCTACCATTGCAGGATTAGCTGCGACCTTTTTAAACCCTTCTAAGGGTCAAATTACTTTAGATGGAAAAGACCTTAGTACAATTGACTTAAGTAGCTTTAGAAGTAAATTAGGCGTTGTTTTACAGGATGACTTTTTATATGAAGGTACTATTAGAGAAAATATTTTGTTTGCAAATCCAAAAGCGAGTGATTCTGAATTACAATCTGCAGTAGACGGAGCATACGTGCGTGAATTTACTGACAAGTTTGATGATGGTTTAGAAACTGTTATTGGTGAAAGAGGTGTTAAATTATCAGGTGGACAAAAACAAAGAATTTCTATTGCTCGTGCCTTATTAGCAAACCCTAGAATTATAATTTTAGATGAAGCCACATCTAATTTAGATACGGAAAGTGAAGCGTTCATTCAAAAAAGTTTAGCTAAATTAATGAAAAACAGAACGACATTTGTGATTGCCCACCGTTTAAGTACAATTCAACAAGCTGATAAAATTTTAGTTATTGAAGCAGGTGAAATTGTAGAAAGAGGAAACCATGATGAATTGATTGAAAGCAAAGGAAGATACCATGATTTGTTCACATATCAAAGTAGAATCTAAATCACACTATATAAAAAGTAAAAGGCATCATTATTTAAATAATGATGCCTTTTTAATATAATATGTTTTCAATTACACTTTTATTACTTTAATAGTATTAACCTTTATTTCGTTTAAAAGAATAACAAAATTATAAACTCCGTTTGAGTATTCTGACATATCAATTCTAGATTGGTTTTCAATACTATTCATTAACCTTCCATCAATACTATAAACATTAACTCTAAAATTAGCTAATTTTGTTTGAATAGTTATAACATCATTCACCGGATTAGGATATACCGTAAAGTTAACGTCAGAATTTAATCTTCTATTCACTTTTATGATATCAGAATAAGCAAAATCACCGTTAAAGTCGGTTTGTTTTAACCTATAATAAGAAATTCCGTTTATTGGCGTTTTGTCAATATCAAAGTAATCTAACCTAGTCGAACTGTTACCGCCACCTTCTTGTCTTTTTATTTCTATAAAATCATATCCATTAGCACTTCTTTCTATCGTAAAATAATCATTATCAATTTCACTCGCTGTTTGCCAATATAAATTTACAACAGATTGATTATTTGTAGCTGTAAAATCAACTAAAGTAATCGGTAATGGACTACCTACATCTATACTCCCTAATGTAAATGGCCTACGGGGGTCAAATATTGACACTACACCGGATGTAGTAATAGTACCTGATGATGTAGTGTTTGTTGTTATTCCACCAGTAGGATTCGCCCCTCCAAGGTCATCCCATACGAATACCCCACTCCAAAGCGCGACTAATAAATCTGCTGGGTCGGACACTCCACTACACATAGATGCATTATACGGGTCAAACGATAATGTTACTTCTACATCATTACTAGACACCCTTCTATCAATTATCCAATATTCACAGTTAGAGATATGAAGCATTGGACCAACAGCTAAAACTGAATCAGGGAAACCAGCATTAACCACATCCTCTCCAAAATACTCAGCTCTAAACCTTGCACTAGTACTAGACGGGGCAGAAATACCTGCAGGTCGATAACTATCATTTTTACCAATTGGAAAAGTAAATGCATCATTACCAATTTTTTCAACCGGTCCATCAACAAATGCATCATTACTAACAGAAGAAACGATTGCATTATTATTCATTAAAACATAATTATTTTCATCAGAAATTATATTACCCTGATCCAAATCTAACTCTTCTATAACTCTAATTGCTGAAAAAAGTGTGATATCGGAATTTACATTATTAGTTTGCAAATCATCAAATATTACAAAATTACCAAGACCAATATTATAAACTCCTTGATCAATGGTACCATCAAATATTACCCTTCCATTATTACTTTCTCCAAAAATAACATTCGAACCAGAAGACCTGTTAACTATTATATCACCACCATAAGTAGATGAACAATTAAAAGTTGGTCGACATCTACCGGTACTTGTTTGAATATAAGTAGCATTACCATCAAAATCATTAGGCACAATATCAGATGATTTACAATGTCCTGTACCTGATACACGAATTATTGCATTCCCATCAAATACATTACCTCCAAGAGAAGTATCATTACTCCCTCCACTCTTTTCCAATTCTGAAGTACCTCTAAATCTGGTGCCTCTAAAAAAATGTCTCGGACCAGTAAACACAACATTACCTCCCCAATCGGAATCATAATGTTCCAATCTCGCTGTACCTGTCAACTCAATAGCTTGAGCGGTCATCCCAGTTTGCGTAAAATTTCTAAACGATAATATTCCTGAATCAAATCCACCTGAACCAATTGTTACTGTTGAGCCAGCACTCAAAATGGAACTACCATTAGAACGCCCAAACCCCACTCCATCACCTGACACATCCGTATTTTCAATAATAACATTTCCATTATATATTCCTGTCCCAGTATGATTACAATATATATGCGAATTGTTCGCAGAAGAAGAATTATTTAAAAATAGTGAACCATCAATCGTAATGTTTCCATTTAAACCAACATAAACTCGTTGATTGCTCCCCGTTCCAGAATTATTAACGGTAAGATTGGCATTTAATAAAGTAGTTCCGATTTCAACATTACTATTTACACCATTAGCAAAAACAATATTCCCATTTGCACCAGTTGGTGTGTTAGTTACAGTTACAGCATTTAGAAAAGTTACATCTCCATTAACACCTAAAAAAACGTGCGAATTTGCACTTGGAATGTTATCTATTATTGATATACCACCAACGGTTAAACTTGAAGCCGCACTAACACTCAGCCTAACATGATCACCATTACTCGAAGTCATATTAGAAATTGTTAGATTTCCATCAATTGTGTTTCCAGCACTATTCCTTGCAATGTCTAACCTGTTACTCCCTATATTATTCAACACTAAATGAGATTGAAAATTGTCGGGACTACCGTTTCCTAACTCAAATCTTCCAGCGCTATTATTAATTATTTCACTCGCTAGAACAAATGTATTATTTCCAGAACCAGAATCATTTCCAGTTCCAGTCTTTTCAAATTTTGTAGTATTATTAAAAATTGAACCATTTAAGAATACATTACCTCCGGATACATCAATGGGAATATTAAAAATAGTACCTGAAAAAGTTAATATACCACTGGTTGTAATAGATAATAGAGCTCCATCACTAATTGTCCCATTTGCAAAAACACAATCAGCTGCTCCTCCCGCAACAAGATCCAAAATATTACTATTTAAATCAATCACTCCAGTAAAACCAGTCACCTCTATTCCATCACAAACCGTGGTACTAGTTAAATTACAATCGTCTGTCCCCACTAAATCAAAAAAAGCTTTATCTCCAGCTATTGGAAAAGAGAAACCTCCCACACCACTGCTGGCATTCGACCAGTTTGAATTATCACTCCAATTAGATGACGCACCGCTAGTTGCAATCCAATATCTATCTGCTGAAAATACAGAATTAGAAATCAATACAATAGCAAAAAATAATAAAAAAAAATGTTTATTCATAAACTTATAACTTTCTATCTAGCAACAATTTAAAAAAAAAACAAATAGGAATTTTGTAAAATAGCTGAACAATTAAATAAACTCGACAAACAAACTTAAAAAACCAATAAAAAAAAGAGGTATTATGACTTTTGTCATAATACCTCCTGATTTACGTCATGAAACATTTAATCCATTGGGGGTGGAGGTGACATACCACCTTCTCCATTTTTAATTTTTCTTAGCAACTCTCTTTTGAATTTGTGTTCAACATAAAATACTTTTGCTCCTTTTTTCTTTCCTAATATTCTAGAGAATTTCTCTAAGTATTCTTTTCTTAAAAGCGTTTTATTACCTTCCAGTTTTATTACTGATTCTGTCGCCTGATAAGCTTCTTCAATTGTTAATTTTTCAAAGTTTTTCAATTTATTTTTTAACTTTCTAAGCGCTTTATGAATATTATGCATTTTATCATCATATGTGTTATATTCAGGCCAAAACTTTTCAGCCTCTACTGTAGTTAAATTTAATTCAGTAGATAAAAAGGCCACTTTTTTGGCGTCCATTTCCGCCCTAGTCACTTTCCTGTGATTTCTAGGCTGAGCAAAAGATACGGTTGATATAGTGAACAGTGTCACTAGTAGTAATAGTACATTTTTCATGATTTCATTTTTATAATTCGTAATAGTAATCATCCAATTCACTGTCTAATTCATATAAGACCTCTTCATCAATCTCCTCATCATAATTGATATTATTTTCAACAATAAAATCTATATAATCTGATTCATCAAGATCAACAAAAGCTAAATACTCTTCTGTGCTATATTCTGTTTCAGTAATAGTTTCTGTTTGAGATAAATTAGTAGCTAAAAAAACAAGTGAAACAACTGCTGCAATTGAGGCTACAGAAAACAGAATTTGTTTCAACGATACCACTTTTCCTTTTTTAGGCGCCTCCAAGTTTTCCTTTATATCCTCAGAAAATGAAGTAAAGAAATCAGCTGGCACATCTGGTTTTTTCGATTTTGGCATCTCTTCTATAAAAGAAACGTTATTTTCGTCAAATTCCAATTTGGAATAAAAATTATCAAAATAACTGTCTGGAACAGATGGCCTTTCTGTTTTTCTCAATTCATTCAATATTTTATCTTCTTTGCTCATTTTTATCTTTGACTACTATTCTTACAAATGGTTTAATATTCTTTTATAAATGCTTCAATTTTTTTAACGGCATGATGATAATTAGCTTTTAAACCACCTTCACTCATATCTAACAACTTTGCGATTTCTCTATACTTCAAATCATCTAGGTACTTTAACCTAAAAACGTGTTGTTGTTTTTCGGGTAAACTTTCGATAGCTTTAAACATAATTGCCTCCATTTCATCACCAGAGTACGAGTGCCCATCTACTATTAATTTATTTTCAAAAATTGGGGGATCTAAATCTACGGATCTTGATTTATTACGTTTCGTTAAAAACGTATGCGTTTCATTAAATGCAATTCTATAAATCCAAGTGAATAAAGCCGAATCTCCTTTAAATTTTGGCAATGCTTTCCAAACTTTAATGAATACATTTTGCATTATATCTTCCGTGTCCTGATGATTTTTGGTTAACCTACGAATTTGCCAATACACACGTTCTTGAAATTGAACAACTAAACGCTGAAAACCTAAAGAACCATTATCGGTATAAAATTGTAACAATTCTATATCTGAATAATGGTTCTTCATTTCTATCTTTTTTGTTAAGTCCAAATCGTTTTATTTTCTATTATTAAATACGTAACCATAGTAAAACAGTGTAAATTTAAAATAAGAAAAGCGACTTGTCTAACTCGGAATTATTTCCTTGCAATAACCTTCTCTACAGCTTCAACAATGTTAATTGTATTAATATTGTATTTTGAAAGTAACTCTTCGCCTTTTCCACTTTCTCCAAATGTATCATTAACAGCAACCATTTCTATAGGAGTTGGCATTTTCTCAGCTAACAACTGAGCGATACTATCTCCTAAACCACCATTTTTCATGTGTTCCTCTGCAGTAACTACACATTTAGTTTTACGTATACTGTCTAAGACTGTTTTAGCATCTAAAGGTTTAATCGTTGACATATTAATTATTTCAGGATTGATTCCTTTCTTTAATAACGCACGACCAGCTTCAACCGCTTTCCACACTAAATGACCTGTAGCAATGATAGTTACATCTTTACCTTCATTTAAAACATCAGCTTGACCGATTACAAACTTTTTATTTTCTTCCGTGAAATTAGGTACTTTTGGACGTCCAAATCTTAAATAAACAGGACCTTCATATTCAGCAATAGCAATTGTTGCTGCTTTAGTTTGATTGTAATCAGCAGGAGAAATTACCACCATATTTGGTAACATTTTCATCATTCCAATATCTTCTAAAACTTGATGAGTTGCACCATCTTCACCTAACGTTAAACCAGCATGAGAAGCACAAATTTTTACATTTTTATTAGAATATGCAACCGATTGACGAATTTGATCATACACTCTTGACGTAGAAAAGTTAGCAAATGTCCCAGTAAAAGGAATCTTACCTCCAATTGTTAAACCTGCAGCCATTCCAATCATATTTGCCTCAGCAATTCCTGTTTGGAAAAAACGTTCTGGATTTTGCGCTTTAAAGGCATCCATTTTTAACGAACCAATTAAATCAGCACAAAGTGCTACTACATTTGGATTAGTTTTACCTAATTCTTCTAAACCCGCTCCAAAACCTGAACGTGTATCTTTTTCATTTTGGATTTTAATGTGCTTCATTTTGTTTTATTTATAAATTTACTGATGTCGTCTCACCTGACTGCATCATAAAAGTTTTAATTAATGTGTAATCTGTTGATACAGTACCTTTTTGTCTGTACACTATTTTGTAATGTCCTGGTTGTAAAAACAAGTCTCCTTTTGCCTTTTGCTTATCTAAATCAAATACCCATTGGTATTCTCCACTTTCGGATTTTACAAAAATTTGAGCTTCAATTAATTTTGATGCTTGATATCTAAACAATCCAGATCCCTTGATGTTAATATATTCGTAACCACTTTGCCTAATCTCAATATCATCAAAATACAAACGGGGTAAAGTTAGAACTTCAACATCATATTTCCCAACAATATACTGTTGAACTTCTTTCATGTCTTGGACATTTAATGTTCTTGATTTACCATCATGACGTACAATTACCTTGACTTCATTCCTTTTTGTTCTTCCTTTTATTTTTACTGACAATTTACCTTGCGGCGTATATGCTTTAATATGATTATGTATCCCTTTTTGAATTGTAATATTCTTTACTTCAACCCTAGGAATTGTATTGACAACCATGTCGTATTTTATCTCAGGATCAATAATCGTAATTGTATCAGGATTTCCATGAGAATTTAAAGTATGCATAAATGTGTACTTCAACTCTTTAGTTCCCGCCTTATACAAAAACAGGGTTCTATTTGTTTCTTTTGGTTTTAAATTTTCATTCTGTAAATCTATTTGAACTGATGTATTATTAATAACATCACTCAAAATTGACTTCATTACCTTTTTAAAAGACGTTAAAGTTGATGCTTCATAAAATCGGCCGATACAAGAAAAATCATTCAAATAACTTAAATCAATTCCTAAACCAACAACAAATGGTGTTACATCCACACCTTTATCTTTTAACTGCTTTGCCACCACACAAGGAAAACCGTCACATGCTTCTAAACCATCTGTAATTAATATAATTACATTTCTTGCTTTTCTATCAGGAAAATCACCTGATGCTGCAGCCAAAGAATTTGCAATTGGTGTAGTTCCTTTAGGTTCTACATAATTAATAAAGTTGATTATCTCTTTATGATTATCTGGCTTAAATTCAATTTCTAACTTAGTATCATTACAATCTTGGTAGGTTGGTGTGATTGGTGATTGATGACCATAAACACGTAACGCTAACTCTAAATTAGGAATATCTTCTAAATCCTTAACCGCTGAAGTTAAAATCTCTCTTGCCCTAACAATTTTAGTTGCCCCCTCCCATTTTCCATTCATTGAATTTGACGCATCAAAAATAAATAAGATACGTGTTAACTCTTGCGATTGACCTGTAAAAGAGCTTAAAAATAAGGCAATAAAAATGACTATCTTTTTCATAAAAGTTAATTTAATACATATGAAATGGATAATCTAACCATCAGAATCTAGTAATCTCCTAATGTTTCTTCTAATTGAGATAAAGCATCAACAGTTTGCTCGTCAGATGGAGGTGAACCGTGCCATTTATGAGTACCTTCCATAAAATCTACACCTCTACCCATTGCTGTAGTCATAATGATTACAACTGGCTTACCTTTTCCTGTTAAAGACTTTGCTAATTTTAATTTTTCTAAAATTTCTACATGGTCATGACCATACATTTCAATTACTTCCCATCCAAAAGCTTGCCACTTTGCAGTTAAGCTTCCCATTGGTAACACATCATCAATGTCTCCATCAATTTGTTTATGGTTATAATCAACCGTTGCAATTAAGTTGTCTACTTTGTTACCAGCAGCATACATAATAGCTTCCCAACATTGACCTTCTTGTAATTCACCATCCCCCATTAAAGTGTAAACGATAGAATTATCATTGTTTAATTTTTTAGCTTGAGCAGCTCCAATTGAATTAGATAATCCTTGACCTAAAGATCCAGACGCCATTCTAATTCCTGGTAAACCTTTTTCAACAGAAGGATGTCCTTGTAACCTAGTTCCTAATTTTCTAAATGTTCCTAATTCTGATTTTTCAAAATAACCTCTATGTGCTAATACACTATATAAAACTGGAGAGATGTGTCCGTTTGATAAAAAGAAAATATCTTCACCAATTCCATCCATTGTAAACTTAGATGGTTCAATGTTCATTTCTTCAAAGAACAAACACGTTAAAAAATCTGTACATCCTAAAGAACCACCTATGTGCCCTGAACTTACAGCAGATACCATTCTAATAATATCTCTTCTTACTTGAGAACTAATACTTTTTAACTCTTGTACTTCCATTGTTTTATAGTGTTATTTTGACTTACCTATTGATTGCGTCAATTTATACTGCAAATTTAATTTATTTATTTAAAATGCGCACGCATTATTTAATCTTTTTTAAGGAGTTATACACGGTATGTTAATAACCTAATAAGATCTTTTTTTGTCGATATTAATATAGCTTTAGACGCAAAACACTTACTACATTCTATATCCATGATAAAACTGAACAACATTAATTACGTAATAGAATTTCTTTTAACCAGACCTTAAAGCATGCTATTGCAAAGCTTTAAGCCCAAAACAACACTAATAACATTTTTTTAATACATTTATTCCGAATCTTTTTGATTCAATTAAACGTCAAAACAACAGAATCCTTAATAATTAATTTAATTTTACAATTTTGTCCATATTTTCGTGATTGAAAACTGAAATTCAAACATTACACCCTATGAAATTACTTAAAGACATGTCTTTCGTTACACTTCTTATAATTGGAATAATTCTAAGCGTTTATAGAATATCTAACATTAATAACAAAGAAATAGCATGGGATGTACTTGGATATTACATGCCATTACCTGCAACTTTTATTCATAATGACCCATTATTAAACAATATAGAATGGCTTAAAAAAGTAAATGATGAAAAAGATTTAACAGGTACATTATATATGGTTTCGACAAATGATAAAGGTGAACCTATGTACTTTTTTTTACTAGGCATGTCATTATTTTATCTCCCATTTTTCTTAATTGGACATTTTTCATCTTTCACTCTTGGTTTCCCTATGGATGGTTTTAGCCCACCTTATCAATATGCATTAGTCATAGGTTCAGTTATTTTCACACTAATCGGTCTCTATTATTTTAGAAAAATATTACAATCCTACTTCTCAAACAAAATAACAAGCTTTGTTCTACTAATTACTGTTTTTTCAACTAATTACATTCATCATTTAACATTAAAAAATCTTGAAACAGTTAATGTACTGTTTATGTTAATCAGCATAACCGTTTGGTTTACCATTAAATGGCATAAAGAACCAAAACTAAAATATTTAATTTCGATAGGTGCGAGCATCACCCTACTAGGTATGGTAAAACCAAGTGAAATACTCATTATTTTCATCCCATTATTTTGGAATATATACTCTTTAGAAACAGCTAAGAAAAAGATAGTTTTAATCGCTAAATATAAATATCATTTCTTTATGACCATAGGAATATGTTTACTTATTGCCAGTCCTCAAATAACATATTGGTTAATTAAAACAGGTCAACCTTTTTATGACAGTTATAAAAACCCAGGTGTTGGCCTAGACATATATTCTCCTCACATTCTGGATACATTGTTTAGCTATAGAAAAGGTTGGTTACTTTACACACCCGTGATGGTTTTTTATTTATTAGGGTTTCCTTTATTGTTAAAAAACAATAAACATATATTCTTTGCGATAAGTATCTATTTTTTAAGTTCATTTTACATTATATCTAGTTGGTCTGAATGGTGGTACGGTGCAGGCTTTTCAAATAGGCCTTTAATTGTTGTTTATCCAATACTTGCTATAAGCTTTGGATGCCTTCTTACTTTCTTACAAAAAAAAAGAATACTAGTAAAAACTAGCTTTGCCATAATTATTTTAATGCTTACATTTTTAAATCAGTTTCAATGGTGGCAAATTAAAAATTACATTATTGATCCATATAGAACAACCAAAGCCTATTATTGGGCAAGTTTTTTTAATACATCCATAGTACATGAAGATAAAAAACTACTCTTAATTGAGCGTAATTTTACAGGCGAAATGAATTTCGATAACAGAGAGAATTATCAATTAATTCAAGATAAATCAATACTGTTTGAAGACATGAACTCAGTTAATAAAAATGAAGACTCATTGAACAGTAATCATCTAATCGTTGAGGAGGATGAAACTTATATATTATCAAAAGAAGTCCAATACAAGACTCTAACAGCTAATGATCATCTCTATATTGTTATTAGTTTTGACTTAAGATACACTGAGAATCTAGATAGTATTTTGCCACATATGGTTTTCACTATGAATCGTAAAGAAGGTAATTATGGATATTATTCTCCAGAAATAAAGATCGATTCATTGAATACGAATTGGAAACACTATAGTTTTGAATATCTGACACCACCAATTCGAGACCATGAGGATCAATTGATGTATTACATATGGAAAAGAGGTAAAAAAAGTTTTGACATAGATAATTTTCACGTAGAAATATTTGAAAAGAAAAAAGTATTAGCGTCCAAAGAATAATTTAGTGCAATAAATTAAACACTTAAAAGAGTTTCTTATAGTCCCTTTTTAAAATCATTTTTCCGTAACGTTTTAAATCAAAATGATATTCATTGCTATCGGGTGTGCGAATTATTACCTTATTCTAAATAAAATTTCTATCTTGTTCTAAAACTCACCCTATGTTTAAGTATAAAATTGTATTTATTTTTTTAATTCTTTTTGCATCTTGTTCTGAGAATGAGGGAATTATTACCAATACAGCTTACATTGAAAAGAACTCAATACAAAAGAAAAAAATCGTTAAACCTAAACCGATAATACGAGTAAAAGAAATAAAGAATCGAGATATATTTGAGGAATTCAAATTCACAAAAATGGATTATGATACTGCATTTGCTAAAATCACTAATGACACACTAAAAGTGACTAATATATTTTTTAGCATAGGCTATTGCGTCAGAAAATTCAACCCTTCATATACTTTCAACAAAGAAATAATTCAAATTAATTCTAACGAAATATTTGATGGTAAAATTGAAATCATTGGACAAGATACTATAAGAACAAGAATCAGTTGTGAACTAGCCACTCTTATGGAATTTGAATACACACTTCCTTCAATAGAGTTAGAAAACATAACTCAATTAATCTTTGATGGAAAAGAAATTACTATAGAAAATTGATCTATTATTTAATGTTTTAATAATAAAAATTTAACTACTTGCTTTCTTCAAAGCGCTCACTCAATATCTTCTCCACTTTCTCAGAATGCTTTACTACTTGTTTAGCCCAACCTAATTTAATTAAATTTTGTTCACGCTCTGACAATTGCCAATTTACACTTTCATCTTTACGCATACGCTCCGTTGTACTGAATAAGGCTAAAGCTACTGAAACCGATATATTGTAACTTTCAGTGAATCCATACATTGGTAATCTCACATAGGCATCTGCTTGCTCTAAAGCTTCATCTGTTAAGCCAGTTAATTCTGTACCAAACATTAAGGCTATGGGTTGATCTAAAGGTAAGTCTTCAATCATACAATCATCCGTATGCGGTGTAGTAGCCACAATTTTATATCCTTTAGCTTTTAAAGCTTGAATACACTCCGTTGTATTATTTTCTGTTTTACTGTACTTAATAGTATCCAACCATTTTGACGAGCCCATGTCAATTTCTTTATTGGGTTCATATTTATTATAATTCTCAATGATATGAACATCTTGAACTCCAAAACAATCACACGACCTTAAGACAGCCGCAGCATTATGAGGTTGAAAAATATTTTCTAAAACAACTGTTACGTGGCGTGTTCTATCCTGAACATAGGCATCAAATTTTTCCTTTTTATTATCTGAAACGTGTTCGTAAAATTTATCTAAAAGCCATTTTTCTTTCTCCATGACAACAAATCTACTATTTTTGTGATTAATATCAAGTAAAAAACTAATTATGGCTATCACAAGAATTGTAAAATTGACTTTTAAACCCGAACATATTTCTGATTTTGAGACGTATTATGCAACTATTAGAAATGAAGTAGCTGGTCAACCAGGTTGTAATGGTGTTACTTTTTTAAAAGAACAAGATAATACGGGTGTATTTTTTACGTATAGTAAATGGAACTCGGTAGACGATTTAAACAACTATAGAAACACAGAAGTATTTGGACAAATTTGGCCTACCGTAAAAAATTGGTTTGGTGCTAAAGCTGAAGCTTGGACTTTAGATGTTGGGTAGGAATTATTTTTTTGTTATATTTTAATGACGTTTTATATTTATAACACCTAACAGGTAAAGCATTATCGGAAGACAAACCGGTTAGGAGAACCATTCCATCTAAGTAGAAATAGTTTAAAAGTTGATTGAGGTCTCGAATAATTCAGGAAGACTCGAAAGTAACTTTTCAAATTGTCCAAAAAAAAAGCTATTCATCAATGAAGACGAATAGCTTTTAATATACTTGAATTAATAAAGTCTTATAGCTCTAATAATGCATTTGTTTTCTTAACACCTTCTGCAGATTCAGCTAATTTAGCTTTTTCAGAATCAGATAAAGAAATTTCAACAATTTTCTCAATTCCGTTAACACCTAAAACACAAGGTACACCGATTGCTAAATCATTTAATCCAAATTCACCATCTAATAATGCTGAACAAGGGAATATTTTTTTAGTATCACAAGCAATTGCTTGAACCATTGCAGATACAGCAGCACCTGGTGCATACCAAGCAGACGTTCCTAATAATCCAGTTAAAGTAGCTCCACCAACTTTAGTATCTTGAACCACTTGATCCATTCTTTCAGCTGATAAAAATTCAGAAACATTTACAGAGTTTCTTACTGCCTTATTAATTAATGGAACCATCCCTTTATCAGAGTGACCACCAATTACCATTCCGTCAACATCAGAAATAGGCGCTCCTAAAGCTTCAGCTAATCTATATTTGAAACGTGCAGAATCTAAAGCTCCACCCATTCCTATAATTTTAGTTTTTGGTAAGTTAGTTGTTTTATGAACTAAATACGTCATTGTATCCATTGGGTTAGATACAACAATAATAATTGTATTTGGAGAATGCTCAATTAAAGATGAAGACACCATTTTTACAATCCCAGCATTAATCCCTATTAACTCTTCTCTTGTCATTCCTGGTTTTCTAGGAATTCCCGAAGTAATTACACACACATCTGAACCTGCAGTTTTAGAATAATCGTTAGTTGAACCAACAATTTTAGTATCAAAACCATTTAAAGATGCTGTTTGCATTAAATCCATTGCTTTACCTTCTGCAAAACCTTCTTTAATGTCTAATATTACAACTTCTGACGCGAAATTTTTAATTGCTATATATTCAGCACAACTTGCACCTACTGCTCCTGCTCCAACTACTGTTACTTTCATTTGTATGTTTTTTTAAGATTAATTTTCTGACCACGAATTTAAACATTATTTAAAAGTATTCCATTATATTTACACACATTTTATCAACCAAATCATATTTTTAGTACAAAAAAGGCAACCCCTGATATAAAAAGACGTTTATTAATTGTAAAATTTGTGGAAAACAAGCAAGAATTAAAAATAATAGTAGAAGGTTGCGTTAAGGGAAAACGTAAATATCAGAAAAAACTTTTTGAGTTATTCTACGGTAAAATGATGGGAGTTTGTTTGCGTTACGCTAAAAATAATGATGAAGCTAAGGACATGGTTCAAAATGGTTTCATTAAGGTTTTTGCAAAGCTAGACGTCTACAATTTTTCAGGTTCTTTAGAAGGTTGGATTAGAAGAATAATGGTGAATACTGCAATTGACCAAATTAGAAAAAATAAAAAGGACCCATTTTCAATTGATGATGATGCCCGATTTAAAAATTTGGAAGAAGATATTCCTTTTGATGTTGAAGAAAAAGAAATAGAAATAAAAATTAAAGCAGAAAAAGCAATTAAAGCAATTAGTGAATTATCTCCGGCATACAAAACAGTTTTTAACCTGTATGTTATTGAAGGGTATACACACAAAGAAATTGCAGATTACTTAAACATAAGTGAAGGCACTTCAAAATCGAACTTGGCAAAGGCTAAACAAAAATTAAGAACACTATTGGGTTAATCTCGAATATTAAAGATAATGAACAAATTAGAAAAAAATATTAAAGATGCTGTTGAAAGCTATGAAGCACCATATAGTGCGGAAGCTTGGCAATCTTTAAACAAAGCTATGGGGCCTTCAAAAGCTACGCTTTTAAAATGGGCCGCATCTAGTGCCGCATTACTTGCCTTAGTAGTATTTGGCTATTCATACATTAATAACTCAAATGAGGTTGTAACTGATGAATTAATTGTCAAAACTATCCAAAATAAAGGATCAAAAACTTTGGTGAAAAAAGTTGAAAACTTAGCTTATGACACAAACGAACGACATACTACTGAAGACTCATCAAAAGAAATTACTGAGTTTAATACACCTAGTGAAACTAACGTACAAAATGAAGTAACTAAAGTACCTGTAACTGAATTACCTTCTGATGTTAACGATAATTCAAATAAACCAGCACCTAAAGACGAAAATAATACGATTGTCGTTGATGAAAATAAAACAGAGAATACAAATACAACTGTTGCCTTAAAAGCAAAGGTTATTACATCAAAAACAATACAATGTTTATCTAGTAAATTTAACTTTACACCTAGCGTGTCTAAACAAAATGCAATTTACGAATGGCACTTAGGTGACGGTACTATTATTATAGGGAGCACAATTGATTATACTTATGAAGTGGCTGGACACTATTCTGTGGAATTAGTACTACGTGATTTAAATACTAAGGAAATTATAAAAATATCTCCGCCGGTTGAAATTACAGTACTGGAAGAACCATCTACTTCATTTACATATGAAATGGCTAATACTATTGAACCTTCTACTTATTTTAGAAATACAACACCCACAACTACTAATTTACACTGGGAAATTGAAAATTTAAAATCTTCAAACTTAGAGAACATTCAATATTCGTTTAAACACAAAGGTAGATTCACTGTTAATTTAACTGCAACAAATGAGAACGGATGTTCAACTACATGTTCAAAAACTATTACCATTGAGCAAGATTATAACTTATTAGCACCAACGGCATTTTCTCCAAATGGTGATAATTTGAATGACTACTTCATGCCAAAAGCATTACCTTTAATGGAATTACCTTTTACATTAACAATTTATGACAGACAAGGTAAATTAATGTACCAAACTACGGACAGTAGCCAGCCTTGGGATGGTATAAACACTCAAGATGGTATACCAGCAGAAAACGGTATTTATGTATGGGTTTGTCAGTTAACTAAAGAAAATGGTGAAACTGAAATTTACCAAAGTCAAATTGTAATTACTAAATAGAATTTAAAGAACCTTTAATCCTATCCTCTGAAAGAACTCAAAATTATATTTTGGGTTCTTTTTTATTTAACTCTTTTTCAGAGGCGTTATTATTAATAATAAGTAAAACAAAGTCTCAATTAGAATATTTATTTTAAATAATGTTTCTTTTAAAGTAAATCAAGAACATAGTAGTATTTTAGTTCTATCTGAACGGTTCTCATAGTATGCTTTACTTACAATCCATTCCTTCTTTTAGTTCCACTAATTGCAATATGCGTTGAAGGGTCTTCTGGCCAAGCATGTCTTTTATATTGACCTCTTAACTCTTTTCTCACATCAAAATAGGCATTTGCCCAAAAACTACGTAAATCTGATGTGATTTGAACAGGTTTAAAACCAGGAGATAATAAATGGAGTAACATTTGAGATTGTCCATTATTAATAGTTGGTGTATCTGTCAATCCGAATACCTCTTGTATTCTTACCGCAAGAACTGGATCACTTCCATTGGCTTGGTATTCCAAATTAATAACCGAACCACTTGGCACCTCAATTTTTGTAGGTGCTAATTGTTTTAATAATTTTTGTTGTTCAAAATCTAAACTATGCTGAAGCACTTGACTTAAATCTATCTTTTTTAAATCATCAGGTTTACGTACACCACTCAGGTAAGGCAATAACCATTCAGAATTACTTTCTAATAAAAAAGACGTACTCACATCTGGCCAATTTTGAGTTGGATTTAATCGTTTTAACGTAATAATTCTATTCTGCCATTGTTTCACCTTTTTATCAAAACTTAATAAATGTTCACCTTCTTTTTCAATGGCTTTACTTATCGCATCAATAATTTGGTCTTGGTCAGGATTTGGCAATGGCACAGATTTTAAAATAATACTTCCTATTCTTGTATCTTTAGTAGAAACCACTCCACCCTTTTTAGTGTTCCATGTATTTGTAATCACCTCTTTTACAAAGGGCATTAAGTCTGTTGGATTTAATGGAGAAGCCATGAAGATTCTACCAATTTTACCACTGGCATTTAAATGCCCCACAGCTAACCATGGTTCAAATGCTAAATCGTCTTGATGATTAATCATAGCGTACTTTCCATTTGCTAATTGGAATTGTGCATTATTTCCAGGTCTGGCAAAGGCGATCTTTTCAGGATACGCATGTACTAAAAGGACACCCGTTTCAAAAGAATCAATCACACTATTGTCTTCTTTCAAATTACGCATCTTACGATACTGGCTTGCTATCTTTGCTATTTTAGAAAACTTCCCCCCATTGTTATTCAATTTTCTATGACGCCTTAAGGCTTCAATTCTTAAATTAATATCCACTCCCGCTTCCTTAGGTAACGGATCTCTTTCTTCAATAATTGACGCTATATCAGTGGCTAAACTTCCTAAACCTTCTTTTTCAGCCATTAATAACATATGCGCAATACGTGGATGACACGGTAACTTTTGCATAGCTTTACCATGAGCTGTTATCTTTCCATTTTTAACTGCATTTAAGTTTTCTAAAGTTGATTTAGATTGTTGTATCGCAAAATTAGGAGGTGGAGATAACCATTCTAATTGGTTAATATCATTTATTCCCCAATTGGCTAAATCTAAAACTAATGGTGTTAAATCTGCTTCCAATATTTCGGGTATTCTATGTTCACTTAACTGCGCATGTTTACCTTTTGACCACAAACGGTAACACGTTCCAGGCCCTAAACGACCTGCCCTACCACTTCTTTGCTTGGCTGAATCTTTAGATATATGAATAGTTTGTAAGCCAGACAACCCAGTTCTTACATCAAACTTTGATATCCTACCAAAACCTGAATCTACAACAATTGTAACCCCTTTTATAGTTAAAGACGTTTCTGCAATATCCGTAGCAATAACAACCTTACGTTTACCCGTTCTACTTGGATTAATAGCAGCTTGTTGTTTGTTTTGAGGTAATTTACCATACAATTGATGCACTTCAATATCTGTCGTTTGCCTTTCAACCAATTCAGCACACTTAGCTATTTCTCTTTGTCCAGGTAAAAAAGCCAACACATCCCCTTTTTTCTCTTTCAGAGCAGTAATAATGGTTTGAGCTGTGACTTCAGCCATCATTCTTTCGTCACTCAAGTCTTTATAAAACGTTTCTACCGGATATTGACGTCCTTCACTTACCACACAAGGTGCTTTTAATAAATTAACCAAGTCAGGCATATTTAAAGTAGCAGACATTACTAAAATTCTTAAATCTTCTCTTAAAACAGATTGCGTTTCACGACACAACGCCATAGCTAAATCGGCATGAATTGATCGCTCATGATATTCATCAAAAATAACCATTCCCACACCTTCCAATGCATTGTCAGTTTGTAGCATTCGTGTTAAAATACCCTCTGTTACAATTTCAATTTTTGTGTCTTTGCTAATTTTAGATTCAAATCGAATGCGATAACCTATGGTTTCTCCTACAGTTTCACCTAGTAAATCAGCCAATCTTACAGCTATTGTTTTTGCTGCCAATCGCCTTGGCTCCAACATTACTATTTTTTGACCTTCTAAAATATCTAACTCATATAATGCTAAAGGCAGTAACGTACTTTTACCAGCACCTGGAGGCGCATTCAATATAACGGTATTATTTTCCTTTAATTTTTCCTGAATTTCAAGAATAACTTCTGTAATGGGTAAATCAAAATCGGAATAATTAAAAGGCATTTTTGTATTTTTTGTAAATTTAACAATTTAGAATAAGATTATAATTTATCTTTGAAATAAAAAAATGAAATACATACTACTTTTAATCTCCTTAAATATTTCTTTGAGCTACGCCCAAAAATTAAAATTTGGCCCTGAAGTAGGCTTTAATCTAATTAATGTAGAAACACAAGAAATTGGAGACAGTTATCAAGTAGGTTGGCATACTGGTGCATTTTCAGAATATGAATTAAAAAGATGGTTAGGTGTTTCGGTGGGTTTATATTATACTCAAAAAAAACATGGCTTTAAGGAGTCTGAAACTATACCTAGTACTTTGTCTTTCTTATTAGCACAACAAGGAATAGAAGGGATTGACTTAAATACCTATTCGGAAACTAATGGAAGAGTTACTTTAAACTATTTACAGCTACCACTTTTAGCTGTTTTCAAACATAAAAATTTCAATTTAAAACTAGGTGGCTATTTTGGTTATATGTTTAACATTAGAACAAAATCAATAGAAGCGAAAAACACACCATTTGCTTCCGTAGTTGATTTAACAGCTCTTACAGAAATAGACCCAGAATTAACAGAGCTAATAGGTCCATTTATACCTCCAGCTAACGAAACTGATTTTTCTGAATCAACTAGTAAAAGTGGTTTATCGGCATTAGACTATGGACTAAAAGCCGGAGTAACTTACCAAGTGAACTCTATAGGATTCAATGCAAACTACATTTATGGTTTAACTGATTACCGTTCTAGTAATTCTACTAATTCTTTTGAAAACAATAGTTACTATCAATTCTCGTTAAGCTATTACTTTGGAAAAGGATTATTAAAGAAGTCTAGCTATAGTAATTCTAATCCAAGTATTTAGCATGGATGATGTCAGTTTAAAAAATGCCTTAGGAAACGTAGACATCTATTTATTAGATCAACTAATGAAAGGTAGATATTCAGAACGTGATGTAATATTAGATGCAGGATGTGGATCCGGTAGAAATTTTAGTTTTATGACATCTCTAGGTTTTAACATCACTGGATGCGATACAAATAAAAGTTCTATATCAAAACTGAAACAACAACATCCAACTAAAAAATTAAATGTTTCAAACCTCAAATATTTACCCTATAACTCAAATTACTTTGATCACATAATTTGTAATGCCGTATTACATTTTGCAACTGACCATACTGAGTTTAAAGCCATGATTTCAGAATTAAAGAGAGTACTTAAACCTAATGGAACACTTTTTATTAGAATGACATCTGAATTTGGCATTGAACACTTAATAACTCCAAAAGAAGGCCAATTTTTATTACCAGATGGGTCTAATCGTTTTTTATTAAATAATGAACTTGTAGATTATTTGAAATTAAACTTTGAATTTATTGAGCCATTAAAAACGGTCAACGTTTCTAATTTAAGATGTATGAGTACTTTAATTTTAAAAAAACTTGAAGTATGAACATAAGACCCTATATTTCAACTGATAAAACAGCAGTTATAAAACTGCTCAGACTAAACACGCCAGCCTTTTTTGATGAAACAGAACAAACTGATTTAGAACACTATTTGGATAATGAAATTGAAGACTACTTTGTGGTGGAAGTTGAAAATGAAATTATTGGCGCAGGTGGAATTAATTACTTCTTAAACGAAAATACGGCAAGAATCGCATGGGATTTTATTCATCCAAATAAACAGGGGAAAGGAATTGGTAGATTATTAACAGAACATAGATTAAACCATCTTAAAACCTACACTGCAGTTGATACAATTATAGTAAGAACATCTCAACACGTTTACAAATTCTATGAAAAGTTAAATTTTAAGCTCACATCTGTTAAACCTGACTTTTGGGCCGTTGGTTATGATTTATATGAAATGGAGCAAGAAAATAATAAATTTTAATCTATCAACCTGGCAATTTACACATCCAACTTTCCAAAATTCTTAAAAATAATTTTTAAATCCATGGCTGTGGATTGATTCTTAGCATAAATTAAGTTCAATCTTGAAATTGCAGCATTATCTAAATTTTGAGACGTAAACATATGTGTAGAATTTAAAACACCTTGCTTAATCTTAGGTAGTTTTAAATTAGATGAATGATTAATTTTAGCATATCCAACAAACGATAATCCGCCAGTAGCTACTTTTAATAAATTCGTTAAAAACTGTTTTTTATCTGAATAAAACCAAACTAAAATAGAACTTAACGCTAATAAGACCAAGCCTAATACTAAATCAATTGTTCGTTTATTTCGCTTGTTAGCCGATTTATTAATTTGATTGATATCCATCACATACAAATCACCTTGGGTATCTATTGAATTAGACCCAATAATAAATGACGATTCTGGCTGAGATATTTTAAACTCAATTACTTTTTTATCTAAAGACAGCATTTGAGAAATTGTTTGCTCTGCTGTAATGTTTTTAGCACAAAAAATAACTTCATTAATATTATGTATGTCAATGACCTGATCTAACTGATTAAACGTACCCGTATAATTTGAGTTTGGTTTATCATCTGTTACAGATACATAATGCACCTTTTGAGCATTTGTACTCGTGTTTTTAATAATAGTATGTACTCTGTCAGTTTCCACTTCGTCTCCAACAATAGCGATTACTTTTTGTTTAGAACCACCTAATCTATAATTTGATGGCATTAAAAAATGTAATCCAATTCTAGATAATAAATAATAGGCTAAAACAAAACCTCCACCAAACAAAATGATTAATCTAGAGAATTGGTAATCTTTAGACAATAAAGCATAAATCATTAAAATTAACCCTGTACCCACAATAACGCCAACAGTATTTTTAATTAGTTTAGATGGTTTATCATACCCTCCTGAAAATACCTGTGTAACTAACCAAATTAGAGCATAAATTGGTAAAGCATAATTTAATAATAGTTGTGGTATTACTATGTCTTGATTAATTTGATATTGATTTGTTATAACAAACAAACCTAAAGTAATCACAGCATAATCTAATACTGGCAATGCTATTTTCTTAATAAAACGTGTAGCTAATGCCATACTGGCTCTAAAATAAATGGCCATATTAATTAATAGCGAAAATGTTTTAGCGTTTTTCTGAGAGAAATGCTTTTTAGCAAAAATAATCATGGCATTATAAAACACAAATACATAGTTTACACTACTCTTTTTTGTACTCTCCCCTTTGTAATGAATTATTCTTGTTTTTGGATAGTAGTAATTTTTATAGCCCCCTAAAATAATTCGGTAACTTAAATCAATGTCTTCTCCATACATAAAAAAGGCCTCATCCAACAAACCTACTTTGTCTAATGTTTTTTTACGCATCATCATAAAAGCACCCGAAAGCACTTCAATTTCGTGTACCTCATCATTATCTAAATATGATAAATGATACTTTCCAAATTTTTTAGATTTTGGAAATAATTTTGATAAACCAAATATTTTATAAAAAGCAACTGCCGGTGTTGGTAAACCTCTTTTTGATTCTGGTAAAAAGATACCTTTACCATCAATCATTTTACAGCCTAAACCTCCTGCATCTGCATGCTCATCCATAAAGTCAACAACCTGCTTAAAGGTGTCTTCCTCTACAATGGTATCTGGATTCAACAACAGAACATATTCACCATTAGCAATTCGCATGGCTTGATTATTCGCTACCGAAAATCCAGTATTGTCTTTATTTGCAATTAAATGAGCTTGAGGAAATTTGGCTTTTACCATCTCTACCGAACCATCAATTGAATTATTATCCACAACAAACACTTCACCTGAAACTTGTTCAAGTGCTTTAAATGTTGAATTTAAGCACTGTTCTAAAAAGTACTCAACATTATAATTTACTATGATGACTGATAATTTCAATTTCCTTAGATCTATTAACGACAAAGATGCTAAATTATTATTTAATCCCTTTATTAAATACACATAATTCTAGCCTATTTACAATTTTAGTTTTACCGCTAGATAGACCTCAAAATCAATCTATTTTATTCCTTGATTATTTTTTTTGAAATGACTTTATTATTACTTTCAATCAAAACATAATAAATTCCAACATTCCACTTTTTCATATCAACAGCAATAGAATATTCATTTTTATTTTTCAATTTAACACTGTACACCTCTTGCCCTAAAGAATTGGTTATTTTTACGCTTACAGCATTTTTATATAGCGTTTTTAAATTAATAGCAATAACATCAGCAGTAGGATTTGGATACGCAGCTAATTCTACCTGAGAATTGACTTTAGTTTCATCAACAGAAGTTGTACTCTCTAAAGACACATATTTTAAATTAAAAGAAGACTGATCAGCATAAACGACATGAAATCTACACGCACTAATTGCAATATCTGGTTTTACTTGATTTCCACTTGCATTGCTAATATTATATGAATTGGAAGCATCTAATGTTGACACATCACTTTCGGAGTAGTTAATAAAAATATCTCTACTGGTACCTTCACCTTCCCACACTATTCCAAATACATTATTTTTTACCGCAATTTGCGGATAATTAACTAATAAATTTGAACTATTATTATCATATATTTTTGTTAAGCCTATTGAAGTATTAGAACTATGATTGTATTGATTAACAAACAATTTATCTTCCCCATTCTCTCTAGTTTTATATACTGTTACAGAACTTGAATCATTTAAAAATCTTGAATCTGGCCCTGTACTAGGACAACCATTTATTTGCCATAGATGGTCATCAACTGAAAAGAAGTCTGTGAAAGATGCTCCTCTATCATATGAAATCACCCCTTTAATATCTCTTATATTGTTATCATTATTTCTTAAATAGACAATAACATAATCATCATTAACTATTATCTCAGGTTGACAACAATCACAAGCCTCATCTCCTAATATTTCACCAGCAATAACTTCTGGTAAAAAGGTTACGCCACCATCAATTGATTTTGAAACTACATATTGAGGATTTACCCCAGAAGCATTATGATCCATAAATGTAACCCAAACGGTATCATTTAATACGGTAACATCTGGATACTGTCCATAACCGCTACTTAAATTATCTACTCTAACTGTATCTCCAAATGTTAAACCATTATCCACAGATTTCACAAGATAAACATGTCCTGTTTCATAACCAAGAGATCTAAACACTACATAAACATTACTATTTTCAATCGCCAAATCTGCTCCACTCCAATCATAGGTTTGTACATCAAAACCCGTTGGATTTAATTGTATTGGCACAGAAAATAAATCATTTACGCCAAGCTTAGAAACGTATAAATTCTTATCTGATGAATTAGCCCATAACACTATAGGATTATCATCATTTGTAATTTCAATTTGAGGGTGATAATATCCTAAACCACTTGCTACGGTAATTGGATCTGAGGCTATAAAACTTTGAGCAGATGCTAAAATTGAATTTACACTTAAAAGAATAGTTAGTATATACTTCATGACTTCCATTTTAATGGTCAATCAAATATACTCTATTTTTGCAAGAGTCAATTAATGCGGTAATTTATTTCTAGTAATACCATAAATAAAAGTTCCTAACATAGCAGAGAGCATAAATACAATAAAGATAGAATACCCGCCTCCAATTAACACAAATATTGGTCCTGGACATGCACCGCCCATCCCCCAGCCTAATCCAAATATAATTCCACCAAATAAATAGCGCTTCCAACCTGAGTTTTTATCAACGAATGTAATTTTAGACTGTTTAAATCCCTTAATTTTTTCTTTTTTCATCAACTTAACCATAAACATTCCCGAAATTACGGCAGTTCCAATTATACCATACATATGAAACGATTGTAACTTGAACATTTCATAAATACGAAACCAGCTAATCGCTTCAGACTTGAACATAGTAATACCAAATAGAATACCTATTAAAGCATATTTTATAAAATTTGTTATTTTCATAATTGCATGATATAAGGTAAAATAAAATTAACCATTAGTAATCCACCTACAAAAAAACCAACTACTGCTATTAATGATGGAAATTGAAAATTGGTTAAACCAGAAATTGCATGTCCAGAAGTACACCCACCAGCATATCTAGTCCCAAAACCAACTAAAACTCCGCTTAGAACAATAAAAATCATTCCTTGAGTAGTAAACAAGTTACTCCAGCTAAATATGTCATCTGGAAAATGAGATACATTTCCAGCTTCTACATTAATATTTATTTCTCGTAATGACTCAATAGTTTCAGGTGAAATATTCACTGTAGGGTTTGGATCAATGAATAAAATAAAAATAAGACCACCAATCATAGCTCCAACAGCCACCACTAAATTCCACACCTGTGCCTTCCAATCAAATTTAAAAAAATCAGATAATCGTCCACCTCCAACGGCACACATGGTTCTTAAGTTAGAACTCATTCCAAATGATTTACCAAAAAACAAATGTAAATACATGATGAATGTAATCATCAAACCCGAAAACCACCAAGGCCAAGGGTCTACTACTAAAAAATTGAATAAAAAATCCATTCGGCAAATATATGTGATAAATATTACATATAAATTATATGAGTAAAAAACTTCTCAATTCATTAAGAATATATTAAATCCCTTACCGAACCATTGTCTTCTATATTTATTTTGAAATTAAATTTAGATAAACTTTGAAACCACGACTACTTAAAACTTAATTTAAGTTTTTATTACCTTCTCATAATAAACATCACTACCTGATGACATTTTAATAAAATACAGACCTAATACTTCCGGAAGTTTAATATTGTACTCAGCATCACTATTTAAATTTATGTTTTCGATTATTTCTCCTCTTAAATTATATATCTGAATCAAAAGATTTGCACTTTCTTTATTATTTATATGAATAGTAATATCACCTTCAGTCGGATTTGGAAAAATTTTGTAGTTAAATGAAGACGAATGCATTACCGTTTCAATACCCGAATAGGTACTTGTACCGTTAAAATCAACTTGTTTCAATCGATAATATGATAAGCCTGAAAGAGGCGCTTCATCTACACTTTTATAACTCAAAATTTCCGAACTGTTTCCAACACCTTCAACTCTTAAAATATTCTCCCAATTCGTTCCATCACTTGATCGTTCAATTATAAAATAATCATTATTTAATTCTGAATATGTTTCCCAAGACAGTTTAGTGTCTTGATTAAAACCTTCTGCTTTAAAATCTACAAACTCAACAGGCAACAAACTAATAGGAATTACTGTTACTTGGCCTATCAACATCCCACAATCACTCTCATCATTTGGAGTTAAAGTCAGTTGATGTGTCATTAAAGTTGCCGTAAAATTAAAACAAACTGTAGTCCAACCCCAAGTAGTATTACTTTGTGAAAAATCAACATTTAGCGCAGAATTATTTATGTTTATTGTAGTTGTTACTGTCCCTGGCTGATTATTGAATGTTACACAATCTGAAGGTCCAGGTCTTCTCATAACATCAAGACAAATTTGATAAAGAGCACCAATCTGAAACCCTGAAATATTTTGACAAACCATTACATCATCAACTCCCCCAATTACACCATCTGCTCCTGCATCAATTTCAGCAAATGTTTCTCCTGCTGGACCACCATGCCAAATACCAGTACCCATAATCTCTGTAGGGTTGGCACAATCACTCCAGGAAGTGGACACACTGAACCCACTGTTTACAACACCTTGTGATAATGAGTAATATTGACTTGATATTATAACAAAACAAGTAATTATAACATTTAACAAACTGAACAATTTATTAGTTTTCATAGATTTAATTTTCATCAAAACTAAACAACACAACTAAAAATCAAACACTTAACAAGAAAACAAGAAGTGAACTCAGAAAAATAACAGGTACACTTTAAGTGAACTCTTTAAAATATTTAGTCAAAACAATACTATGGTCTAAATTAAGTTTTTTCCTCAACCTATATCTTAATGTTTTTACAGAATTTGTGGAAATATTTTTTATGTTAGCAATCTCCTTTGAAGAAAGCTGAAGTCTAAGTAAGGCACAAAGTTGTTTTTCATTTTCACTCAAAACAGGAAATTCAATTGTAAGTTTCTCCATAAATTCGTAATTAATCTTATCAATATTCTTTTGAAACACTTGTAAATCCTTATCAATTAAAAGCTCATTTTTTATGTACATGATAATCTCTTTCAGTTTTACAGACTCTTGCTTGTTAACAGTTTTTAATTGACTCAGTTTTTCTAAAACACTTTTAATAAAATCATGTTTTCTTGTTATATCTATTGCAAAATCAGTTAAATCCTGATTTTTATTTACCAATTTACTTTTCAAAACCTCATGTTCAGCTTCTTTAAATTTAATTTCTTGTTTATTCAATTTATTTTCCAAATTAATAAGTACTAGACGTTTTTTTACGTCAGATTTATATTTATAAAACAATAGAATTGAAATTATAGCCAACAAAATTAAACTAATAATAATTGATTGAATCCTTAATACATTTGTTTCCTTTTCGTTATCATTCAATAATTGTTGTAATTCAAGGTCATTTTTAACTCTATTGATTTGAATATCTATCAATTTTTTAACTTTTTTATCTACCTGTTTTACTTTTGATTTTGATTTATAAATTTCAACTTGACTCTCTAAAGCTTTAACTGCCAAAATGTTTTGATCTGTCTTTTTATAATATCTTGCTAAGGTCAAATAATATAATAATTTTGAATCGTCCGTATTTACTTTTTCTATAGCCTGATCTAGATATTTTTTTGCTATACCCTCATTATTAAGCTCTAAATGAAGACCAGCTAACGTGACATACATTTTAGGGTGTTCAACTGTCTGAATTAATGACATAACAAAAATACCTTCCTCTAAACACTCCACCCCTTTTACATATTCTTTCTGCATCTTATATACGTCTGCTAAATTCGATAACACTAAAGCATAGAGTACACTATCTTGTCTCACCTTATTCGGATTAGTTTTAAATGTGTGTATAACAGAATAGTAATATTGAGTTGATAAATCTAATATATTTCTTTTTCGATAATAGTATCCGATATTATTATAACAGTGCATTAGTACTGGTGGTTGATTCATTTCCTCAGCTAAATGGCGAGCTTTAGTATAATAAAAGTCAGCTGAATCATAATATTGAATTTGACTATAATTACTCGCTATGTTTTCTAGAGGGTAATACAAATGAATACCAGTGTCAATCCCTCTGAGTTTTATCATTTTTTTTAGATAATCTATAGACATTTCATACGCACCTAATGCTCCAAGAGAACCAGCTAAAATATCATACAGTAGCATACTGTCTTTGTTTGATAAATTTAAATCTGAATACATTACATATAAGGCTAAATCCAAAGCTTCTTGAGCGTGACCGTAATCATTAATTACATTTGCTCGATATAACAGCCCTCTCAACTCACCATTTAGGTCATTTGTAATTTTAGAGTTCTCAATTCCCTCATTAATAAAACCTTCTGACTTTAACGAATCTTTACCCGCATATAATTCACTTAATTGATAAAACACTAATGACTTCTCTTTAGCACTACTTTCCGTCAAAACCTTCAGTAGACTATCTTCAATATTTTGAGACAAACCAAAAACAGGTATCAAGAGTAAAAAAAATATTATTTTAACTTTCATAGAGATCTTAAGTATTCGTAATATACAAAAAAACGGAGTACTTATTAATAAGTACTCCGTTTAAAAACTAATTTCACACTCAATAGTTCTACTTAATAATCATCCAAACTCTTGTTTTCAATAATGGTTCAGCTTGCTTGAATTTACATTCTTTTACTTCACCAGTTTGCATGTTTCTAATTTTCACCTGTTCGTTACGTCCAATTTTCGGAGCAGTAACTACTGGCTTTTGCTTAGGTTTTTCTTGACCACCTGAATTACGCATAGCCTCATCATAGCCTTGAGAACCTTCAAATTCTGGAGCAGATGTACTTGACACTTCAGCACCTTCATAAGCACTCTCTACCTCATCAAACTCTACATCAATTGCCGCAGAGTTTTTAGGACCTTCTTTAGGTAAATCAGCCTTAGTTAAGAAGCCAACTACCTCTTTACTCATTTTACCTAACATGTCTGTAAATAAAACGTAAGCCTCTTTTTTATAAATTACTAATGGATCTTTTTGCTCAATAGATGCATGTTGAACTGACGTTCTTAAATCATCCATTTTACGTAAGTGATCTTTCCATTCATTATCAATAAACCCTAAAGAAATCTTTTTTTCTAATTGCGTTTTCAAAATGGCACTGTTTGTTTTAGAAGCATCTTCTAAATTTAAAACAACATGCAATGATTTCTCACCGTCAGTCATTTCCATTTGCATGTTCTTAAACTGCTCCCCTTGTGTTTTATATACGTGTTGAATCTGTGGGTCAACCTTTTCTCTAATTTTATTAGATTTAGACACATAAGCAGCTGTTGCTTTGTCATAAATTAAATCAATTAAATCAGATGGGTTAGACCCTTTAAATTTAGATTCTTCAATTGGAGATTCTATTTTTAAATATTTTAATAATTCAAATTCGAAATTATTAAAGTCTTTTTTAGGGTAATTATCATTTACGATATCTTCCGCTACATCATAAAACATATTAGATACGTCTAATGCAATTCTATCTCCAAATAACGCATTTTTACGTTTTTTGTAAATACCATTACGTTGTGCATTCATAACATCATCATACTCTAATAAATTCTTACGTACACCAAAGTTATTTTCTTCAACTTTCTTTTGTGCTCTTTCAATAGACTTAGATATTAGTTTAGCTTGAATTACTTCACCTTCTTTATATCCCATTCTATCCATAGTTTTGGCTATTCTTTCAGAACCAAACTTACGCATTAAATCATCTTCTAATGACACAAAGAATTGAGACGAACCTGGATCACCTTGACGACCAGCCCTACCTCTTAATTGTCTATCAACACGTCTTGAATCATGACGTTCAGTACCAATAATTGCTAATCCACCTGCAGCTTTAACAGCGTCAGATAACTTAATATCTGTACCCCTACCGGCCATATTTGTTGCAATAGTCACTTTACCAGCATTACCAGCTTCAGCAACTATTTCAGCCTCACGTTTATGGTGTTTTGCATTTAATACATTGTGATCAATTTTACGCATAGACAACATACGACCTAATAACTCAGAAATCTCAACTGTAGTTGTACCAACTAAAACTGGACGTCCTTGTTTTACAACACGCTCAATTTCATCAATCACTGCATTAAATTTCTCACGAGCCGTTTTGTAAACTAAATCTTGATCATCTTTACGTTGAATAGGTCTGTTTGTTGGAATAACAACAACATCTAATTTATAGATATCCCACAACTCTTGTGCCTCAGTTTCAGCTGTACCTGTCATTCCTGACAGTTTATGATACATCCTGAAAAAGTTTTGCAAGGTAACTGTTGCATACGTTTGTGTAGCGGCTTCAATTTTACAATTTTCTTTTGCTTCAATTGCCTGATGTAATCCGTCAGAGTAACGTCTTCCATCCATGATACGACCTGTTTGCTCATCCACAATCATCACCTTATTATTCATTACTACATATTCTTTTTCTTTTTCAAATAAAGAGTATGCTTTTAACAATTGGTTAATGGTATGTATTCTTTCAGATTTCACTGTAAAATCTTGAATAATTTCTTCTTTTTTATTTAACTGTTCTTCTGGAGATAACCCTTTAATTTCAACTGCATGTAAATCAGTTGCTAAATCAGGCATGATATAATAACTCTTATCTTCATCTTGAGATAATAAATTAATCCCTTTGTCAGTTAATTCAATTGTATTTTGCTTCTCATTGATGACAAAGAATAACTCCACATCAATTTTAGGCATTTCTCTTTCCCTATCTTGTAAATAGAAATTCTCTGTTTTTTGTAACTGTGCTCTAATACCACCTTCACTTAAAAACTTAATTAATGCTTTATTTTTAGGCAAACCTCTATGTGTTCTTAATAACGCAATTCCACCGTCATTAATTTCATCTTTAGTTGTTGAACCATCTTCTAAACCTTTTAGGTTCTTTTTAGCTACAATTAGTAATTCGTTTACTAATTTACGCTGTGCAGCAACTAATCTTTCAACTTTAGGTTTTAACTCAATAAACTCATGTTTATCTCCATTTGCAGTTGGTCCAGATATAATTAATGGCGTCCTTGCATCATCAATTAAAACAGAATCTACCTCATCTACAATTGTAAAGTGATGCTTTTGTTGAACAATAGACTCAGGACTATCTGTCATGTTGTCTCTTAAGTAATCAAACCCAAATTCGTTATTTGTACCAAATGTAATATCAGCTTTATACGCTTGAATTCGTTCTGGAGAGTTAGGTCTTGTATTATCAATACAATCAACTGACAAACCATGAAACTCATATAATGGCCCCATCCATTCGCTATCTCTTTTTGCAAGGTAATTATTTACAGTTACCATGTGAACTCCTTTTCCAGCTAAAGCATTTAAGTAAACTGGCATAGTAGCTACTAATGTTTTTCCTTCACCGGTTTGCATCTCTGCCACATTTCCTTTGTGCAAAACAGCTCCACCATAAATTTGAACATCATAGTGAATCATATTCCAAGTTACATCTGTCCCTGCGGCATCCCAAGTCATTTGCCAAACCGCTTTATCACCGTCTATTGCAATATGTCCTTTTCGTTGTGCTAATTCTTTATCAAAATCAGTAGCTGATACAACAACTTCATCATTTTCAGTAAAACGTCTTGCCGTTTCTTTCACCACAGCAAACGCTTCTGGTAATAAGTCTTCTAACACTTCTTCTAATTGTTCGTCAACTTTCTTTTTAAGTTTATCCACTTTAGAGAAGGTAGCTTCTTTCGTATGAATATCCATTTCTGGATTATCTTCTACTGATTTTTCTAAATCAGCAATTTCATTTTCAGTACCTTTAGTATACTCAGCAATTCTATTTTTAAATTCAATAGTCTTACCTCTTAATTCATCATTTGTCAAACCAGACAACTTAATAAACTCAGTATTAACCTTATCTATATATGGACTAAATATTTTTGCATCTTTAGCTTCTTTACTACCTATAATTTTCTTTAATATACTTAACATTTCTATATTATATTTGAACTGATAAAATTAATCAGTTTTATTTACATTTTCACTATTTCACAGCTACTTTTTCCTAATAACTATACCAAATTGATTTATATGCCAAATTGACTTGAATTATCCACAGAAATAGAAATAAAGTGCTAATACTGCCGTTATTTATTTTCCAACCGACAAAAAGACTAATTTACTTTGCTAGAATATCGATTTTCAATATTCCACCTACATTCGAAAATGTTTTAAAAAACACATCTTTAAATTCTTTTTTGACAAACCTTTTCAATTCTTTTATTCTATTTGAATCAGAAACAATAGCACTCCCAGTATAAGTATAATCATCAACAAAACAGTCAGTCAAGGAATCTAAAACATCATAATAAAACACTTGTCCTTCAAAATCAATAAAATCGTAATCTTCAATACACTGACCATATTTAGCTTTCAACTGCAAATTCTCTTCCACAGACAACCAACAATTTTTATTTATTGGACGTTTTACAATTTGTATGACTGATACTTTAACCTTCATTTCTGAACTTAAGCCTTTTCGTCTGGGTGTAAAAATTCAATATTATCATCCCAGTTTTTCGGTTTTGGAGTATGCAATTTCCCTAATGACTTTGCAACTAACATAGACACGGTTGCGTCTCCAGTTACATTAATAGTCGTTCTTAGCATATCTAAAGGTCTATCCACAGCAAAAATCAATGTTAACCCAATTGCTATTTGATCTGGTGTAAACTTACCAACAGCTTGTAAAACAATAACCAACATCACCATTCCGGCTCCAGGCACAGCAGCAGAACCAATAGACGCCATTAATGCAGTCACAATAATTGTCATTTGATCCATTAAAGTTAAATCAACTCCTAAAGCTTGTGCAATAAAAACTGCAGCCACAGCTTGATACAAAGACGTCCCATCCATATTAATAGTAGCGCCAACTGGCAACACAAATGATGACACTTCTTTATCAACCCCTAAATGCTCTTCCACTCTTTCAATAGTAACTGGTAAAGTAGCAGCACTACTACTTGTTGTAAATGCCAATAACTGTGCCGGTGCTAATTGCTTTAAAAACCAGAATGGATTTTTTTTAACTACTAACCCTACTAACAATAAGTAAAACACTATCATCAACAGTAAACCGACAATCACAGTTCCAGCATACCATAATAACGCTTGAATAATTTCCCAACTTTCGGAAGATACAATTACAGTTGCCAATAAGGCGAATACTGCAAAAGGGGCCCCTAACATAATTAAGTCCACCATTTTTAGAACAACCTCATTTAATCCATCAAAAAAGTCTTTGATTGGCTTAACTTGTTTCTCAGGCACAAGCAACATAGAAATACCGAAAAATATCACAAAAAATATCACCTTCAACATACTCCCATTATGACTTAGAGCTTGGAATAAATTACTCGGCACCATGTCTACTAAAAAATCTAATGGCCCACCTGCTACTTGACTCGCTGCTGTAGACAACTTACCTTCAATATTCGAATTCCCGGCATAGGTTTCAGTCATTTTCGCTATCGTCTCCTGAGAAACTCCATCACCTGGTGACACCAAATTAACAATTAACAAACCTATTGCAATCGCAATAACAGTTGTCCCTATATATATAAGTATAGAACGTCCACCTATCTTCTTAAACTTAGAAATATCTTTCAAATCAGAAATACCTTTCAACAAAGAAGCTACAATCAGTGGAATAGCAATCAACTTTAATAAATTAACAAAAATAGTCCCCCAAGGCTTAACCCAGTTCATTACTAAATCTTTCCCCCAACTATTTGGGATTCGAGTTTTTTTTTGTAAAAGAACAATCTCAGCATCAAGATTTATCAAGTTCTGTTCTAAAGTTTCCTTTTCCAAAACATCAGACTCCCCTCCTACTCCTCTAGAAAAAAATTCATTAATTTTAGTAATCCTCTCAACAACCTTTTCTTTTTGTAATTTGGCATCTTTAACTAAAACACTATAACTATTAGCCTCTTCAACAATAGCCTGGTCAGCCTTCCCGACATTCATCATCACAATACCAAACATTACACCGAGTAACATCCCTACTAAAATCTTTAAATGCAATGGAAATTTCTTTTTCATAAATAAGGTCTTATTATTTTCAATAATTCGATAAAGATAAATATTTTTTTTAACTATGATTTTTAATGAAAAAATAGAATAAATGAATTATTTTAATATATTAGCATTCAATCCAAAAAAAACATCTATCTTTGCACCGAATTTAACCTACAGTAATATAAGAGGTTAATAAAAAACATTAAAGTCGTTAGTTGTATTGCTGAGATTCGTTGGGCTGTTAGAATTTCATTTGTGCTTGTCACCATGTAACCAATTACTTAAATGACACTTATTAAATGTAAATTTTAAAATTATGACTTTTAGCGAGTTAGGATTAGACGAGAATATTATTTCGGCAATCACAAAAATGGGTTACGAAACCCCAACACCGATACAGGAAAAATCAATCCCGTATTTATTAGACAATCAAGGAGATTTAATCGGATTAGCTTCAACAGGAACAGGTAAGACTGCTGCCTTTGGTTTACCATTATTAAACCAAATTGATGTTAACGACAAAAAAACGCAAGGATTGATTATCTGTCCTACACGTGAATTATGTTTACAAATCAGTAGAGATTTAGAGGATTACTCTAAAGAGGTTAAAGGGTTAAAAGTAACTGCTGTTTATGGTGGTACTGATATTCAAAAACAAATTAGAACAATCGAAAGAGGTGTTCATGTAATTGTAGCAACTCCAGGTAGGTTATTAGATTTAATAAACCGTAGAAGAGTAAAAATTGGAGATATTAAAACTGTAATCTTAGATGAGGCTGATGAAATGCTTAACATGGGGTTCAAAGAGGATATTGATGATATTCTTGATGGTACTCCTGATACTAAATCAGTTTGGTTATTCTCAGCAACTATGCCTAAAGAAGTAGCAAGAATTGCTAAAAACTACATGACTGACCCGTTTGAAATCACTGTAGGTGGTAAAAACGAAACTAACAAAAATATTTCTCATCAATATTATGCTGTAAAAGGTAGAGATAAATATAGCGCATTAAAGCGTTTACTAGATTTCAACCCCGATATTTATGGTTTAGTATTCTGTAGAACAAGAAGAGACACTGCTGCTGTTGCCGATAAATTAATGGCAGATGGTTATAGTGCAGAACCTTTACATGGAGATTTATCTCAAGCACAAAGAGATAGAGTTATGGAGAAATTCCGTGCTAAATCAATACAAATCTTAGTAGCTACAGATGTTGCTGCAAGAGGGATTGACGTAAATGGTATTACACACGTCATTCACCATTCTTTACCTGAAGATGTAGAAAACTACACTCACCGTTCAGGAAGAACAGCAAGAGCAGGAAATACTGGTATTTCTTTAGCTTTAGTTGACCCAAGAGATGGTAGGAAATTAAAATCAATTGAAAGAATAATTAAATCAGAATTCCAAAAAATGTCAGTGCCTAAAGCGGAAGATATTATTGAAAAACAATTATTCAGCTTGGTTAATAATTTGAAAAACTCTGAAGTTAACGAGTCTAAAATTGAAAAATACATGCCTTCTGTTTTAGAATCATTAAATGATTTAACAAAAGAAGAAATTATTGCCAAATTTGTATCTTCTGAATTTAATAAATTTTTAGATTACTACTCTAAATCTAGAGACATTACAGAAAACATGTCAGATAGAGGTGGAAGAGATAGAGACGACAGAGGCGGAAGAGATAGAGGTGACAGAGGAAGAGATAGAGATAGAGGTGATAGACCTGAAAGAAGAGAAAGACGTGAAACTAGAGATGATCAACAACGTTTCTTTGTAAGTTTAGGAGAAAAAGATGGTTTTAACCATGGTGCTTTATTAAGATTAATCTGTGATAACGCAGGAATATCTAAAGCTCAAATTGGTAAAATTGATGTCTTAAATAATTTCTCATTTTTTGAGGCTGATAAAACTGAAACTGACAAGATTATTGCAAACTCTCAAGGTGTAGACTTTGAAGGTTCGACAATGAATGTTGAAATTACAAATTCAAAACCAAAATCTGATAGAAGAAGCGGTGGTGGAGATAGAGGCGGACGCAGCAGAGATAGAGATTCAAGAGGAAGTAGAGATAGAGATTCAAGAGGTGGTGGAAGTAGAGATAGAGACTCAAGAGGAGGTTCAAACCGTAGCTCAAGAAGAACATTTAACAGAGATTAAACATATAACAAACTAATAAGTAGAACATGGAAATTAGAAATATAGCCATTATTGCACACGTTGATCACGGGAAAACTACCCTAGTTGACAAAATGATTGAAGCAGGTAAAAATCCTATTAAAGGAAATGCTGGTGGAGATTTAATTATGGATAGTAATGATCTGGAGAGAGAAAGAGGAATTACGATTACATCTAAAAACGTATCAGTTTTTTATAAAAACACGAAAATTAACGTAATTGACACACCTGGTCACAGTGATTTTGGTGGAGAAGTTGAGCGTGTATTAAATATGGCTGATGGTGTTTGTTTATTAGTAGATGCTTTTGAAGGACCAATGCCTCAAACTCGTTTCGTTTTACAAAAAGCATTAGAGTTAGGTTTAAAACCTTTATTAGTAATTAATAAAGTTGATAAAGATAATTGTACTCCTGATGAAGTTCATGAAAAAGTATTTGATTTAATGTTTGAATTAGATGCAACTGAAGAACAATTAGAATTCAGAACAGTTTATGGTTCAGCTAAGAACGGATGGATGTCTAATGATTGGAAAAAACCAACAGATAACATTACTCCTATTTTAGATGCTATTTTAGATTACTATCCAGCTGCTGAAGTTCCTGAAGGGAATACTCAGATGTTAATTACATCTTTAGATTATTCTTCATTTATCGGAAGAATTGCTATTGGACGTTTAGGTAGAGGTACATTAGTACCAAACCAACAAATTATGTTAGGTAAACGTGATGGTACTTTAGAAAAACATAAAATTAAAGAAGTATTTGTTTTTGACGGAATTGAAAAACGTAAAGTCGAAGAAGTTCAAGGTGGAGATATTTGCGCTATTACAGGTATTGAAGGTTTTGAAATTGGAGATACTATCTGTGATTTTGAAAATCCAGAACCGTTAAAACCAATTGATATTGACGAACCAACAATGAGTATGTTGTTTACAATTAACGATTCACCTTTCTTTGGTAAAGAAGGTAAATTTGTTACTTCTAGACACATTCACGATAGATTACAAAAAGAATTAGAAAAAAACCTTGCATTAAAAGTTGAAACAACTGGTTCAGCTGATAAATGGATGGTGTTTGGACGTGGTGTAATGCACTTGTCAGTTCTTTTAGAAACTATGCGTAGAGAAGGTTATGAAGTACAGGTTGGTCAACCTCAAGTTATCTATAAAGAAATAGATGGTAAGAAAAACGAACCAATTGAAGATTTAACAATTGATTTACCAGAAGAATTTTCAGGAACAGCTATTGATATCGTTACAAGAAGAAAAGGTGAAATGGTATCAATGGAGCCTAAGGGAGCAAGAATGATTTGTCAATTTAAAATTCCATCAAGAGGAATTATTGGACTAAGATCATATATGTTAACTTCTACTGGTGGTGAAGCAATTGTAACTCACAGATTTATTGGATACGAACCTTTCAAAGGTGAAATTCCAGGACGTCAAAATGGATCTTTAATCTCAATGGAAAATGGAAATTCAATTCCTTTCTCATTAAATAACTTACAAGATAGAGGGAAATTCTTTATTGCACCAAACGTTCCTATTTATGAAGGCCAAGTAATTGGAGAGAATAGTAAAAACAACGATTTAGTTGTAAACGTTACTAAAACTAAGCAATTAACTAATATGCGTAAATCAGGTACGGACGCAAAAGTAAGAATTGTACCACCAATTATCTTTTCTTTAGAAGAAGCTCTAGAATATATTCAAGAAGATGAATATGTTGAGTTAACTCCAGAGAGTATTAGATTAAGAAAAATATATTTAAAAGAAAACGAAAGAAAAAGATTCAGTAAATAATAACTGACATTTCTTCCGATTTATGGACTAATTTGTTCATAAAACTGTTAATAACTAAAAGAGGCGCATTTTTTGATGCGTCTCTTTTATATTTATATTTGGTAACGAACACTAACATTTAAGATTATGTTTGAAGAAAATGACAATCAATTCGATAATCAGTTTGATGATCAATTTAATTATGAATTAAATCGATTTGAAAATATGATTAAATATGATGAAGCCTATTATTTCGACCCAGAAGTATTGGTTTTAATTATTGACAATTACATCATAAAAAATCATCTACAACAAGCACTTGTTGCTGTGGAGTTTGGTATGAATCAACATCCATCATATTCTGATTTCAATCTTAAAAAAGCACAAATATATTCTACTACAGGTCAATTAAAAGAAAGTCTACTATTACTTCAAACACTTGAAAAAATAGACCCTTACAATAGTGAAGTACACATTACTATCGCTAACGTATTTAGTCAATTAAGAGATCATAAAAAAGCAATCAAGTATTACGAAAAAGCATTATCAATTGATTCACAACCTCAAGAACACCCAACAGAAGTCATTGAAATACTATTAGATTTAGCTTTAGAATATGAAAATCTCCTTGATTTTAAAGGTGCTATTCGCGTATTAGAGAATTTATTAAATTCTCATCCTGATAATGAATCTGCCATTTACGAAATTGCCTATTGTTATGAACGTTTAGGTGACTTCGATAAATGTATAGAGTATTACAATAAATATATCGATAATACCCCTTACTCTTTTACAGCATGGTATAACCTAGGAAATATTTATTTTCTAAAAAAAGAAAATACGAAAGCACTTTGGGCTTATGAGTTTTCTATATTAATAAATGAAGATTTTTTATCCGCTCATTTTAATATTGGGAATACATATATGCAAATGGAAGAATTTAAAAAAGCCATTGCCTGTTATGAAAAGTGTTTAGATATAGATAATGAAGATGATTTAACGCTTTGTTATCTAGCTGAAGCACATGAGCGCTTAGAGCATTACGATTTAGCACTAAATTACTATCAAAAAAGTAAAGAATTAAACCCAAGCTTAGCAGACGCATGGTTAGGAATTGGTATTGTATTAGATTTGGAAAATAAAACGGCACAAGCTATTCCCTTTTTGCAAGAAGCTGTTAATTTACAAACTTCAAATGCTAGTTTTAACTTAGTATTAGGAGAAGCATTATTCAAGTTAGAACGTTATTCTGAAGCTGAAATAGTATTAGAAAGGGCTTTACAATTGGAAAAAACCTATACCGAAGCTATAGAGCTATTAGCTAAAATAAAATTTGAGTACAATATTAATGAAGCCATTGATTTTTTAATTAGAACTGACGAAAATCACCCCTTAGAAACATCACCACTAATGCTCTTAGTTAGTCTATTATGGTATAACGGAAGTAAAATGGATGCCTTGAGCTTGTTTAAAAATCAGTTTATTCAAAATCCAAAAGATGCAATAAAATTCTTACTTTTGCATTTACCTGAATCTACAAAGATTTCAGAATTTAATAATATTATCAACCCATTATAATGAGCAAAAACTTTACATTACCTTTTATCCCCAATAGACCATTAAAACCAAGAGAATCAGGTTTAACCATGATGATGGATAAAGGATTAAGTCTAAGAGAAACAGAAGATTTTATATCTGCAAATGCTAACCTTACGGATATTGTGAAATTTGGATTTGGCACGTCATATGTGACTGAAAATCTTGAAGGTAAATTAAAATTATATAAAGAAGCAGGTATAAAAACTTACTTTGGAGGTACATTGTTTGAAGCATTTATCGCAAGAAACATGTTTGACGATTACCGAAAGTTATTAGACAAATTTGACATGGGACTTTGCGAAGTTTCTGATGGATCAATTGATATTGCTCATGACCAAAAACTAGAATACATTTCAACTTTAGCAAAAGACAGAACAGTTATGTCTGAAGTTGGATCTAAAGATGAAGGAATTATTATTAGTCCATCTAAATGGATAAAAATGATGAAGACAGAACTAGAAGCAGGATCATGGAAAGTTATTGCGGAAGGAAGAGAGTCTGGAAATGTTGGTGTATTTAGACCAAATGGTACAGCTCATACCTATTTGATCAACAAAATTATTAAAACCATTAAACCTGAAGATATTCTTTGGGAAGCTCCTAAAAAAACTCAACAAGTTTGGTTCATTAGGTTATTTGGTGCAAATGTTAACCTAGGAAACATTGCATATAATGAAGTTATTCCATTAGAATGTTTAAGACTTGGATTAAGAGGTGATACATTTTTTGAAGAATTACCTAAAGATGTAGAAGAAAGATTAAGACAAAAAGGAACTGAGGAAATAACTGATGAAGACTAAAAAACCATTACTTGGTATTGCAGTAAGAGGACTTGCAATGGGAGCTGCTGACGTTGTACCTGGGGTTTCAGGTGGAACTATTGCATTTATTACCGGAATTTATGAAGAGTTAATTGAAACCATTAGCAATGTAAATTTAGGTTTATTAAAAACGTTAAAGTCAGATGGTATAAAAGCATTTTGGACTCAATTAAATGGAAACTTCATTGTTGCGCTATTTGCAGGTATAATCATAAGTATCTCGTCTTTAGCCAACTTGATTTCGTATTTACTAGAAAGCTTTCCAATCATAGTTTGGTCTTTCTTTTTTGGATTAGTTTTAGCCTCAATTAAATTGATGACTAAACAAGTTAAAAAATGGACCGCTCCAACTATACTTGGCTTCATAATCGGAACAGGAATAGCTTTTTGGATAACAATACTACCTCCAATGCAACAAGCAGGTGCTGATTGGTATATATTTTTATCAGGTACAATAGCTATTTGTGCTATGATTTTACCCGGAATTTCTGGTAGTTTTATATTATTACTCTTAGGTTCATATCAAACCGTATTAGGAGCTGTTAAAGAAGTTGATTTAATGAAAATTGCCATATTCGGTTTTGGTTGTATCATTGGACTTTTATCTTTTTCTCATTTATTAAAGTGGATGTTTAGAAAGTATGAACACGTAACTATAGCAGTATTGTCCGGATTTTTATTAGGTTCTTTAAACAAATTATGGCCTTGGAAAGAAGTTCTTTCTACTAGGTTAAACTCTCATGGAGAGACTGTACCATTTATAGAAAGTAATGTTTCACCTTTTTCTTTTGAAAACATTACAAATGCACCTAATCAAATTGGGTATAGTATTGGCTTTTGTATTCTAGGATTTCTGATTATTTTTGTATTAGAAAAATTTGGTGATAAAACTGAAAAATAATTCCGTTACGTCTCTTCTCCTTACTGTATATATATTCTTCAATTTATTACAGAATAACGCTATACTTTCGTAGTAGTAATACTATTTTACACTTTTACATTAGTAACGATAGATCAGTTAAAATCACCTATAAAAACAGTGTAATCATAGACAATTGGTTGCATTTCCTACGTTTCAATGTTATTATGTTATTTTTTTTTAATACAACTCCGCCTGTTTACACTTGTTTTCCAGACAATTGGAAGTCTTAAAAAAGTAAAAATAGGTTCCAAACCAAAACATCAAATCAATCTAAAACCTCAACAAACATAGCTGTTTGGGTAGACATATCATTAGCTTATTTTCGTTACAGATAATTATTTTTACATGTCTTTAACAACGGAAACGGTCATTAAGATTACAATAATCACTACCATTTGTTTATACAACCATTAAGCAACCATTTATCTTTGTAACCCGTATAAATAATATACAAACACAATTATGAAGCGATTATTATCAATATTACTAGTACTTGTTACACTTTTAAGCTACTCTTTTAAGTCGGCACAAAATAATCCTAGTTATTTTATTCAGTTTAAAATAAATACAGTTTCTACTAATGATCAAGCTATGCTGATAGATCAAAAGATGAGACTTAATTCTGGGGTTTATATCTCTAGAACAGATTATGCAACAAGTACATACTTTTGCGTTCTTAAACCTCAAATTCAATATTCTCAAGCAGATTTTGAAAATTGGTTTAGTGAATTAGGTTATGAAATATCTTGCTACCATACAGGTGTTCATAGAACAGACAAAGTAATATCTACTCATATTTTAAAAGATTGTCAAAATGAAAAATAAATTTATATTATTATTTACACTTTTTGCCTTAACGATAAACAACTCTTTTTCTCAATCTGTTGCAAGTGATTGTTCTGATTCAGAAGCTGGATGTAATGCTTTAGATGACGGCTTTCCAATTACTCCTTCAGGTTTTGGAAATATTGATGAAGCTAACGGTCCAAATGGTTCTAATGTGTCATGGCCAGGTACAAATCCACAAGGTGTAAATGCTGGCTGCATGTTTTCAGGTGAATTAAACAGTACGTGGATTAGTTTTACAGCAGAGACTACGGGGCCCTTAAACTTCGAACTTGGCGCTGCTGGCGGAGCCGGGTTTTATGATTGGATATTGTGGGCTAATGATGATGGAATGGCATGTGATGGCATATTAAATAATACGTTAGCACCAGTATCGTGTAACTGGAATGGATCTTCTGCTGGATTTACAGGGATGGGAACTTTACCTCCGGGTGGAAATGCTTCAAACTTTCAACCTTCATTGATTGCTAATGCGGGTGATAATTTTATTCTTTGTTTTTCTAATTTTTCAAGTAATACAGCTGTAGTTGAGTTAGCAGGGAATATTGCATGTGCCAGTCCATTTATTATGGACCCAACTATATGTGAAGGTGACTCTACAAATTTAGAATTTACTGATTTACCTCTAAATATTATATCATATTCTTGGACACCAGTAGCAAATATATCAGATGCAACTCTACCCAATCCAGACGTTTGGCCTACAGATACTACTATTTATACTTTGACCTTAGTTTCTCCAGATAGTACATGGGATGAGACAGTTTCTGTCAATGTTGTTCATTTAACTTATCCAGATGCAGGTATAGATGATTCATTATGCCACTCTGCTTTAACTGGATATCAATTACAAGGTATTAAGGATGACCCTACAAATACGTCTTCTTGGGAATTTTTTCAAGGTCCTGCTACTGCACCAGGAACTCCAAATGCTATTTTCCAACCTAACACGCCTAATAATCTAAATGCAAACACATTAACCAATTACCCTGGTAATTATACTTATGTTTTACATGAAATAGACCAATATGGGCTTTGTCCAGATGGAACAGATACAGTAACTATTTATTTTTCAAAAGAAACACATACCACTACACTAATTGAACCCTCATGTTTTGGCTTTGAAGATGGCTTAATAAAAATTATTTCTGACGGTACGTTAGGTGCCGTAGAATATAGCTATGATAATGGAGGAAGTTTCTCTCCTCTTGACGATTCAACGAATCTAGGCGCAGGTGTTTACATTGTTACTTCAAGAGATATATTGGGATGTGAATTTGAATCTACCGTAACAATTACAGATCCTTTAGCAATTGTATTAACAGTTGGACCAATACCTGACTCTACAGTTTGTGAAAACGGCATAGGAACGTTATATGCTTCTGCTATAAATGGAACGACTTACGATTTCCATTGGAATCATACCACCGATCTAAACAACATGCAAAACATTAGTCCATTAGCTGATTCTACAGTAACTGTTTATGCAGAAAGTGAATCCGGATGTATGTCTGACACATTACCTATTACTATTACATTGTACACTCCTATATCCTTACAAATCACAGCAAACGACTCTATTTGTCCTGGGTATGATTCTCAAATACTAGTTGAATCTACAGGAGGATTTAATGGATACGCTTATGTTTGGACAGAAAATGGTGTATCATATAACGATATCGACAGTATGATAAATATGAATCCAACTGTTGAAACTGAATATTGTGTCACTGTATCTGATGGTTGCGAGACCACTCCAAAAACAATTTGTACTAAGGTAATAATGAGGGAGGTTCCGATACCTGCTTTCACAACAGATACTTTAGAAGGATGTAATCCATCAATCATTACCTTTTCAGATATTACTGAAAATGGGTACTATTTAGCAGAAACTGAAACAGCTCAACTCAATTGGTTAGTAGACGGAACAATATATAATGACTCATTGTTTGATCATTTATTTGAAGATGTTGGGGAGCATGATATACAAGTGGAAGTTTACACTCAGTTCGGATGTCATAACATGATTATTACTCAAGACTATATTTCTATTCATGAAGTGCCAACAGCTACCTTCTATGTTATTCCAAATCCAACGACAATATTCAATACTGAAGTTAATATGACGAATAATACACAAGGAGATAATTTAACATACCAATGGAGTAATCCTGGTGGAGCTCCTACATCAACGAACTTAGAATCACCAACAATTTTATATCCGGAAGGAATCGCTGCTGACTACCCAGTTCAATTAATCGTAACAAATGAATTTAATTGTGTAGATACTACTCATGATATTGTACATATAATATCTGACGTAATTATATATGCTCCAAATGCATTTACACCTGACAATGATAATTTAAACAATGATTGGCGAGTTTACATTGATGGTATTAACATTAATGACTTTCATTTATTAATGTTCAATAGGTGGGGAGAAGTTATTTGGGAATCTTATGATCCGGAAGGTGTTTGGGATGGAACTTACGGTGGTAAAAAGTTACAAGACGGAACTTATGTTTGGAGTTTAATTGCTAAAGACGCCACATCTGACAAGAAATACGAATTTAAAGGACACGTCACTATCATCAGATAGTAAATTATCAATTTCACGTCATACAAAAAGAGCAGCTTACGAGTTGCTCTTTTTGTATGCTCCCTTTTTAATCCATAAATATTTTAGCCATATTTGATAAAAAATGACATAAAATAGATTTTATTTACCAAATACCAGCATGAATTGATAAAAATGAATAACCATGCATTCTAATTAAACGAAATATTATTTACTCGTCAAATATCAAAAAAACTGTTTTACTTAGCCTCTTTTTTTACAACATTTTAAAACCACAACGGATCAACACTAACAATGCTTTTTCTATATCTAAACATTAGTAATATCAACGCCTAAAAAAAGCTTTCCCTTTTGAGAAAGCTTAAAATATTTAGTCAAAAGTAAGCTTAAATTAAGTTTTTTGCAGCTTCTAAATTATCTGAAATAATGAAAACTTTATCTAACTGAGAAATGTTAATTAATTTTTCTACATTAGCTTGCAAACCATTAATAACTAATTTCCCACTAGAATCCTTACATAATCTGTTACCGATTAATACAGCGCTTAAACCAGAAGAATCACAGTACTTAGTATGACTTAAATCCAAGATAACATTATTTATAGAACTTTGATTTATTAAAACAAATTCGGCCTTCAACTCAGCAGAGTTAGATGAGTCTAATTTTTCAACATTTGATGTAATAACAGAATAGGTAATGAAATCAGTTTTTGTAAAATTCATAATTGGCTTGTTGTTACATCAAATTTATTAATATTTTAGTTAATACCGACAAATAGGTCAATTAATATTTCATAAATTCGCATCAAAACTATAAAATGGCTAAAATAATTCCTTTCAAAGCGATAAGACCAACAAGAGACAAGGTTCAACTAGTTACATCACGACCATATTATGCTTATACAAAGTTAATGCTAGCCGCTAAAATAAAAGGGAATCCATATAGTTTTATTCATATTATTAATCCAGAATTTCAGGAAGAAGATAAGACAGAACCAAATACACCAGAACGTTTTCAAAAGGTAAAGAACAAATTTGACGAATTTGAGCGTGAAGGAATTTTCATACAGGAAGAAAGACCATCCTTATATATTTATAAAAAAACTACATTTACTCATGAATTTTTAGGAGTGATTGGTGGTGCATCAATTGATGAGTATAATAATGGTAAAATAAAAAAACACGAACAAACATTAAGCGCAAGAGAAACTACATTTAGTAATTATTTAAAAGTAGTTGAGTTTAATGCTGAACCAGTTTTACTATTTCATGACAATAGAGAAAAATTAAATCATTTATTCAATAAATACACTTTTGACAGACCTGAATACGAGTTCACAACTACTGATAAATCTAAACACGAATTATGGGTAGTATCTGAACCTTCTATGATTGAAGAAATACAAAAAATTTACAACACAATTGATGACGTATATATCGCTGATGGCCATCACCGTTCCGCTTCATCTGCACGATTCTTTAATGATAGTGAATCAAAAACAGAATTAAAAGCTCATTTTTTAGCTTATTATATTTCTTCTGAACGGTTAAAAATTTTAGATTATAATAGATTAATAAATACAACTAATAACTTATCAACGTTACAATTAATTAACGAAATTGAAAAGTCGTTTATTGTAACAGAAGTAAATACGGAAGCTATTCATTCTAGAGGTTTACATAATTTATTAATGTATATTGATAAGACATGGTATAATTTACAAGCTAAGGAAGAAATTATTAATAGAGATCACCCTGTAGAAAGTTTAGACACACACATTTTAAGTCATTATATTTTAAAACCCATTTTAGGGATTAAATCACTGCAAATATCTGGTGAAGTCGATTTTATTAGTGGCAACAAAGGTTTAAATGGTCTTTCAAACAGTGTAGATTCAGGAAAACATAAAATTGGTTTTGGACTCTATCCAGTTTCTCCTAAGCAATTAAAAGATGTAGCTGATGCAAATTTAATTATGCCTCCAAAATCCACTTGGATAGAACCTAAGATGAGAAGTGGTTTAATTATATACCCTTTAAACGACTAACCTATGTCTATTCAAACTAATTTATTAGAGATAAATTCATTCATTCCAAGTCATGTTACATTGGTTGCTGTTTCTAAAACAAAACCAAATTATATGATTGAAGAATGTTATCAAGTCAATCAACGCCATTTTGGAGAAAACAAAGTGCAAGATTTAGTGGATAAATATAATGCTTTACCAAAAGATATCAAATGGCATTTTATTGGTCATTTACAAACTAATAAAGTAAAATACATTGCCCCCTTTGTACATCTCATCCATGCTGTGGATAGCATGAAACTATTGAAAGAAATCAATAAACAAGCACTTAAAAACAATAGAATAATTGATGTATTATTACAATTTCACATTGCTAAAGAAGACTCTAAATTTGGATTAAACAAGACTAATTGTGGCGAACTTTTAAATTCAGAAACGTTTTCTCACTTAAAAAACATTTCAATTATTGGAGTGATGGGAATGGCTACTTTTACGGATAATGAAAATCAAGTTAAAAGTGAATTCAATAATTTAGTTGATCATTTCAATACTCTAAAAAACAATCCTTCAATAATATCGAAATCATTTTCAGAAATTTCAATGGGCATGAGTGGAGATTATAAATTTGCTATCGAAGCGGGAAGTACAATGGTTAGAGTCGGTAGTTCAATTTTCGGAAGTCGTTAACTCTGTTTTCTATCCAAACTAATTTTTGCTTTTAACTCTTCAATTTTTGAATTGTGAGTATTTATTTCCGTTTGAGTAGCTGATAAAAATTTATGATTTTCTAATCTAGTTAATTTCTCTATTTTTTTAATTAATTGATTTGTTTTTAATTCAAAAAACAAATCTGAAAATTTTTCAAAGATATAATCAATTGCCATTTGATTGGGGTGAATTAAATCCGACTCATAGAAGCGATAATCTCTCAAATCATCCATTTGAAACTCGTAAGATGGGAAATAAATCACATTATGCTTGAAATCATCTGATAGTGCCTTACACAACAATAACAAGATCGATTTTGATTGGTTATTCTCAACAATTCCATCTTTCAAGTGCCTAACAGGACTTACAGTTAATACAATTTTGATATTTGGATTTGACTTAATAATTCTTTTAATTATATTACTATATAACCCTATTAATTCATTCAAATCTAATAATTCTTTTGTAAAGTTTACTTGCGGTACTTTTTGGCAATTAGCAACTACTTTATTTGCATCAATCAAGCGATAAACCCAAGCCGTACCAAATGTCAAAAACAAATAGGAATTAGTTTTTAATTGACAATTTATATGTGAATTTTCTTCATCCACATTCTTAATAAAATCGTTATAAGATGATGCATTAAATTTTGAATGGTAATCATATGACTTAAATGTGCCATTTTGCTCTAAGACATCACATTCCTTTTCTAAATTAATCGGTTTATCTAAACCATTATTCAAGATTTTAGCAATGGAATACGGATTAAAAATAATACCAAATGGATTAATAGTTGTATCAAATTTCAAATGCGCTAATTTTGCTCCAATATGTTGAACAAAACAAGATCCAATAGCTAAAATTGAATCTGTATGCGATATAGTATGACTTTGTTTACTCAGCTTTAATTCTGTTCTAAACTTCATTTTTAAATAATGTTTCTAATTGATTTTTAAATTCTAGTCTTCTATCCACACACTGTAATTCATTATTTGTAATAAGTAGCATTCCATCACAAAAGGGCTCTATTAAATCAATATTATGAGTTGAAAAAACAATTAATTTTTTTGCTGATACTTTAGCTAATAGCTTTACAATTTTTTTCCTATTTACAACATCTAAAAAAGCTGTTGGCTCATCCAATAAGATAATTTTAGTATCTTGAACAAGCGCTCGTCCAATCATTATTAATTGCCTTTCACCATCACTCAATACTGAAAATTGTTTATGTATAATAGGATGTAACTCCAACAATTCTATTACTTCATTAACTTTACGACTATCCTCACCAGTTACCCTTGAAAACACACCTTGATAAGGAATTCTCCCTAAATACAGAACATCAATTCCTTTATGGTTTCCAAAAATTTCAGTTTTTGAAAACACGACAGAAATCATTTTAGCCATTTGCTGAGCAGATATGGAGTTTTGAAATTTTGAATTTATTTGAATAGCTCCTTCAAAATTCGAATTCACTCCAGACAATGCCCTCAAAAAAGTCGATTTTCCTGCACCGTTTCTACCTACCAATGCCCATAACCCAGTAATTAATTCTAAATTACTAACCTCTAATTTAGGTTTTTCAACTCCTAAAAATAATTTTATATTCTGTATTGAAATCAATTATAATGTTTCTAAAAATTTCATTGTATCTACGCCATCAGCGTAATCATTTAAGGATGGACATTGTGCCTCTCCAAAAGGAATATAGTTTTGCCCCACTACGGCTTGCAATTCACTTTTATTTGTTTCCAGGTAATTATTTAATTCTTCTTCAGAATCATATCTTTCATAAAATAACACGCCTAGTGGTGAATGTAAAGACTTATCTTCTTTCAAAAGAATAAAATTATTATCTAATACCTGATCTAAATTCATCAAATAAACCGCTTTATTATAATCATAATTGTTGGCATATTTATTATGATTAACAACTTCACCGTATCCAACAATAGCTTCAAAAAACCGATCTAAAACAAAGTCTTTAGGGATAAGAATTTTCGATATATTTCTACACCCTAATCCAAAATAAGTAAATATATCTTTTCCTATAACAGATAATTGGTCTTTTGATTCAGTCCCATTAATAATACCTATTGATGTTCTATTTTTTCGAATAATATGTGGGTATTTCCCAAAATACGTTTCAAAATACATTGCTGAATTATCACTCCCTGTAGCAATAACCGCATCAAATTTAGGCAGTCTACTCTCTGTAAACTCAATAACTTCTTTAACTTTTGGGTTAAATAAGGATAAAACTTCAATAATTGCCGGTAAAAGTACTTTATCATCAGAAGATAATTTACATACCACATTGTGTCCACTTAAAAACACAGAAATCATATCATGAAAACCAACCATTGGAATGTTTCCAGCCATGATAACAGCCACTTTTTTTGTTTTTTTCGTATTAAACGAATACATATCCACCCAATCAGACAACAAACTTACAGTTAACCAACTAGAAACACCTTTAAACGCTTCTAAGACCGATTCTTTTGTAAACCAAGGGTTTTGGACTTTAGCCACCAATATAGAATGAACTAATTGATCGTATTCGTCCTTATTTATACCCAAGTCATAGCTAGTCCATTCCTTTTCTTCACCAATATTATTTAAAATCAATTTTAACTTTGATAATATTTCAATTCTTTCTTTTGTATTCATTAAAGATGTTTTACCTTTGCAAAGTTAATTAAAAAGAGTAAAGATGGCAATTATAATAACTGATGAATGTATAAATTGTGGAGCATGCGAGCCAGAATGTCCAAATAACGCAATTTATGAAGGTGGTGCAGAATGGAGAATGTCTGAAGGAACCTCTTTAAAAGGCAATATTACTTTACCAAACGGGAAAGAGTATGATGCAGATGCAGACAACGAACCTGTTGATATGGATGTGTATTTTATAGCCCCAGATAAATGTACTGAATGTAAAGGATTTCATGATGAACCACAATGTGCGGCTGTTTGCCCGGTTGATTGTTGTATTGATGATGACGATATAGTTGAAACTGAAGAAGAGTGCTTAGCTAAAAAAGATTTTTTACATTTGTAATAAATAAAATTATTAAATTTGAAACTCATTAGTGTTATACTAATGAGTTTTTTTATACCATTCAATTACAACGTAATAAACAAAACCAATGAAAGATAACCGTAAAAGAGTAGAAGTTTGTTTTACTCCTGCCCTATTTGAATTATATAAAGAAGATTTTGATATTATAGTAGTAATTGATGTATTAAGAGCTACATCTGCAATTTGTGCTGCATTTAATAACGGTGTAGAAGCATTAATACCTGTTTCAAGTATTGAAACAGCAAAGGACTATCAAGCCAAAGGATTTTTAGTTGGTGCAGAACGTGAAGGCAAAATTGTAGAAGGTTTCGATTTTGGCAACTCTCCATATTCTTATATGATTCCTGAAATCAAAGGTCAAACTGTTGTTTTAAGTACTACAAATGGTACAAAATCTATTAATATAGCTAAATCTGCAGACACAGTTGTAATTGGTGCTTTATCAAATATTGATGTATTAAATGATTGGCTAATTAAACAAGATAAAAATGTACTCTGTTTATGTTCTGGCTGGAAAGACCGATTTAATTTAGAAGATACCATATGCGCTGGAGCAATAGTTGAAAAATTAATGGAAACTGGAAATTTTAGGTCTGATGATGACAGCTCAGTAGCAGCAAAATATTTATACTTGAGCGCTAAAGAAAATATTTTTGGTTATTTAAAAGCATCTGCTCACCGCAGAAGACTTAAAAAATTAAATTTGAATAGAGATATAAAGTTTTGTTTAACAGCTAATACGACTCCCGTTATACCTTTATTAAAAGGAGATAGACTGATTAACATCTTATAAAAATACTTTTAGGTCATACTATAGTATTTGCATCTGTTGCATTTGCATCTTTACCATAACTTTCTATGCCATCTTCTGTAACAATGTACGTTTTTTGAACGCCCGCTCGTCTTGAAAACAATATTTCAAAATCAAACTTACTTTCAACCCGCATAATCATATTTACAAAATTTTTCTTTATCGGAGAATGTAATGACGAATTACAATGTGGACAAGAAAATTCTACTAGCTCATTTTTTTCAAATTCCACTTTTGGATCATGTTTATAACCATAATTTCCAAATGTAGTTGATAAAAACATATCCCCTTCATCTCCATTTTCACGCTCAGTTTTTAAATGTATTACCCCATTAGTATCCAATTTGGATTTACATTCTGGGCAATAAAAACTGTAATCACTTAATCTCATCTCTCCATTTTTACTTACAAGTTACTAAAAATAACTCATGAATCAAGTAAAAAAATAGATAAATCACAAAATAAAAACATAACTATTTCAATTAACTCATTCTAAAATACGCTTTATTTCATTTAGAATCACAGCTGTTGCACCCCATACTTTTCTCTCATTCAAAACAAAACATGGAATATTATTCATATCAGCCCCCTTATGGTTCTTTATCGTTTGTAATTGTTTATTGTATGGATTTAGCAAGTCATTAATCGAAAAATAAAATACAGACTTCACCTCTTCTTGAGATAAGTTCAATTCAAAATCTCTTTCAATTATACCGACATATGGCTGTACTAAAAAATTACTTATCGGTATATAGACTTCAGTTAACTTTCCTAAAACATTAATAAAATTGTTAGGAACCCCAATTTCTTCAAAAGTTTCTCGTAAAGCTGTTTCTTTTAAATCCATATCCTCTAAATCCTTTTTTCCACCTGGAAAACTAATTTGACCAGAATGGATACCACCATCCTCAGTTCTTTCCATTAACAAACCAAAAGATTCATTTTCACGCTCAAAAAACAAGCACATTACAGCTGAATGTTTAGCGTCATTAAACTTTGACTTAAATGTACTGCTTGCTAACCTAAATGGAACCATTTCCAAATGGGATTCTTCTCCTGGTAAGTTACTTAACCCAATTATTAATGAGTTTTTCCATTTTTTTAGCTGCATGGTATAAAATTAGTAAAATTTTAACACCATTTAAACTTTTGAAATCGATTTCTAGGCTGGAGCTACTAACTTTGTAAAAAAAATAAAATGTTTAAAAATATACAGTCTCTTATTCTATTTTCAATTTTAATAATCTCTTTAGAACTTTATGTATATCAAGCTATAAAAAAACACTATAACAAGAAAAAAAATAAAGGAAGAAAAATAGTGACGGCTATGTATTATATACTATTAATCCTCTCTACATGTTCAATTATAATTTTAATGATATGGGGAGAAAAGCTAAAAATGAACATGGGTAACTTTTTAATTGCAGCTATGTTTATCAACATATTATCAAAGTTACTATTCATACCTTTTATTATTATTGACGATTTAAGGCGTTTGTTATTATTTATTAAACTAAAAATTTCACCATCCAAAATAAAAGAGGACAATGGTATTTCACGATCCGATTTTTTAACAAAAATGGGAATAGCCGTAGCTGCAGTACCTGCATTATCTTTACCATTTGGAATGATATACGGTCCATATAATTACACATTACACCGGAAAAAAATAAAAACGTCTAACTTACCAAAAGTCTTTCATGGATTAAAAATTGCTCAATTGTCAGACATTCATGTTGGCAGTTTTTACGATAAAGAAGCGGTTATGAGAGGGATAGACTTACTATTAGCTCAAAACCCAGATGTAGTTTTTTTCACTGGAGATATAGTAAATGATAGAGCTGATGAAATGGATGATTATTATGATGTATTCTCAAAAGTAACAGCACCAATGGGTGTCTATTCAATTTTAGGCAATCATGATTATGGTGATTATCACAATTGGAATAGTGAAAAAGAGAAAATTAAAAATTTTGAAAATGTAAAAGCAATTCATAAAAAATTAGGCTGGAATTTGTTATTAGACGAACACATTTACCTTGAAAAAGATAATGACAAAATTGGTGTAATTGGTATTGAAAACTGGGGGAAAGGTTTTCATCAAATTGGCGACATGGCAAAGGCAGCTGCAAATTGTGATGCCCCTTTTAAAATACTTTTATCCCATGACCCTACACATTGGGACGAACAAGTTAGGAAAGACTATCAAGATATTGATTTAACATTAGCAGGACACACGCATGGTGCACAAATAGGAATAGAAACACATGGTTTTAAATGGAGTCCAATATCATTGCGCTACAAGAATTGGGCAGGACTATACAAAGAAGATAATCAATATTTATACGTTAATCGTGGATTCGGATTTTTAGCATATCCTGGTAGAATTGGAATTTGGCCAGAAGTCACACTTTTAGAATTGGAACGTTCAATTTAATTTACGACCTTTCAAACTCGTTAAAATAGTTACTAATACAACAACACTTATAGAACTTAACGGCATTAATATTGCTGCTATTAACGGTTGTAAATTCCCGGTAACAGCAAAAGACAATCCAATCATATTATAAAACAGAGAAAATACATAACTCCACTTTACGACATTCATATTATAATTTGAAAAATTAATATAGGCTGGTAAATTAACCAATTTTTTGCCATTAAGTATCGCATCTGAAGATGGCGTAAACGAATACACATCATCTACTACTGAAACCCCCAAATCTGATTGCTGTAACGCACCTGCGTCATTTAAGCCGTCCCCTAACATCATCACCTTTTTATTCTGGCTTTGCAAACTAGCAATATAAGTTAGTTTACTTTCAGGTTTTTGGTTGAAAGTAATTTCTGAATCTTTTGGTAACAGTTTCATCAGTTTTTCTTTTTCAGAATCGTTATCTCCAGACAAAATATGAATAGTTGAATGTCTTGATAATTTATCAAACATCTCCTTTAAACCTGCTCTATAAATATTCTCAAATATATAAGCGCCTAGAATTAAATTATTTTTAGAAACATAAACTCGAGTTTTATTATCACTATCAGGTGCCCCAACCCAATCTTTACGGCCTATTTTCCAGTTATTTCCCTGATGAACAACTTCAATACCCTTTCCAACTATTTCATTAAAACTATCAAAATTAATGGCTTTACTTTGTTTTAAATAAGAGGAAATTTGTCGGCTTAATGGATGTGATGAATTGTTTGTTATTTGTTGAATTATATTTATATCACCTTCAATCAATACACTTCCTTCCCAAACAACCCTTGATTGATTATTAAAGGTTAACGTACCTGTTTTATCGAACACAACATCAGTAATACCAACCATAGGTTCTATCACATGTATTGACCTTAGATACATCTCTTTTCTTCCAAATATTCTAATCCCATTTCCATAAGTAAAAGGAACAGACAACGCAATTGCACACGGACAGGCCACAATTAAAATAGAAACAACAACAAAAGTAGCTTGACCACTATCAATAAAAGACCAAATAATACCAGCTATAAAAGCAACAGCAATTAACCCAATAGTAAAACGTCTACTAATCATGTCAGAAAGCGTTTCATTTTCAGGCTTTTTATCAAAAATAGGATTATTCCACAATTGAGTCAAATACGAATTATCAACCTCCTTAACAACCTCTATCTCAATAGACTTACCTTTTTGTTTTCCACCTGCAAATAATTTATCACCTGATTTTTTCTCAATTGCAATTGATTCTCCGGTTACAAAACTATAATCAATATTTCCTTCCCCCTTAACTAAAATTGAATCTGACGGTATGAGTTCATTATTTCTAATTAATAGCCGATCATTTAAATGAATTGATTTCAAAGCAACAACCTCTTCAATATCATTTACAATTTTACTTACTGCTATCGGAAAATATGATTTATAATCTCTCTCAAAATTTATAGCTGAATACGTTTGATTCTGAAACCATTTACCGATCAATAAAAAGAAAATGAGACCGATAAATGAATCAAAATAACCAGCTCCTGCATTAAATACAACCTCATAAAGGGAACGCAAATACAAAGCGAAAATCCCCATTGAAATAGGAACATCAATATTTATACGCTTATTTTTTAAAGACTTGTAAGCTGAGATAATATAATCTCTTGCTCCAAAAATTAATACGGGTATTGAAAACCCTAAATTTAAATAATTAAATGTACTCACAAAGTCTTTGAATTGTATACCAATTCCAAAATACTCAGGAAAACTTAATAACATAACGTTTCCAAAACAAAACCCTGTTAATCCAATTTTAAACAATAAACTTTTGTTTGTTTTGGTTGTTTTAGTTTTGTCATAATCTTCTAAAGTAATGGACGGCGGATAACCAATTGAAGCTAACAGTTCAGCCAATTCTTTAAGTGTAATGATAGACTCATTAAACGTAATTTCAGCTTCTTTTTTTGCAAAAAACACTTGACTTGAAATTACACCTTCTTTTAATTTATTAAGGCGTTCAAGTAACCACAAACATGAGCTACAATGAACTTGAGGTAAAAATAATTTTATCTTTATCATATTTCCCTCTTGAAAAGAAATTAACTTCTCTTTAAATTCAGGTAAATCCAAAAAGTTATATTTTCCTTTAAAATTTTTATTTGCTTTTACCCCTGGATTATCTTCTTCAATATTATAATAAGAGTCTAAAGAATTCACATTCAAAATATCATAAACAGTCTTACATCCTTCACAACAAAACAATTTTTCATCAAAATTAATTTCTTCTTCACAATTACTGCCACAATGATAACAATTCTCCATTTTTTTTAATCTAAAGTCACACAAAGTTAAGATGTATTTTGTAATTTTAGACTGTTAAAAATCATTATTAGACTTTATGCCAGATTTTTTAGAATTTGAAAACAATCATGACTTTCTTGAAATACTTTTTAAGAGTATTGAAGAAGGATTGGTAATCACTAATAGAGAACGGGACATAGTATATGTCAACAAAAGAGCCTTAGAATTATTTAGGTATAATCACTCTGACTTGTTAGGGAAAAAGATTGAACTATTGATCCCTACAAAATACCATGGAACCCACTCAAAACACGTTGAAAAATATTCAAATAAACCTGAAAAAAAAAGAATGGGTGCTGGCAGAGTCCTAGACGCTCAAAGAAAAGATGGATCCATTTTTCAGTCTGAAATTAGTTTGAATCATATTGACATAAAAAACAAAAAGTATTTTGTTGCTTTAATCACTGATGTGTCTAAACGAATTACCGCAGAAAATAAAATAAAAGAGTTGAATACGAAACTTGAAGAAAAGGTTATTATCAGAACTAAAGAACTAGAGAAGAGTAAATTACTTTACACAGCTGTTGCTCGAAATTTCCCTAATGGTACCATTAATGTTTTTGATAAAGACTTAAATTATATTTTTGCAGAAGGAAAAGAACTACACAGATACGGAGTAACATCTGAAAAACTGATTGGAACATCTTACCTTGCTAGACTACCAAAAGCGATAAGAGCTAGTATGAATACAAAACTTCAAAAAGTTTTTGGTAATAAAAAAAATGAATTTGAGATTCAGATAGAGTCTAGTTATTTTTCTATAAGTGCAGTACCACTATTTAACAATTTAAATGAGATTGATTCAATTCTTGTGGTAGAAACGAATATCACCTCACAAAAAAATGCTTCACAAAAATTAAAAGCTTCTTTACTCAAAGAAAAAGAGATAAATGAAATGAAATCTAATTTTGTATCAATGGCTTCCCATGAATTTAGAACGCCATTAAGTACAATCATGTCTTCTGTTTCATTAATTAATACATATATTAATAAAGGTAAATTAGAAGGTACTGAAAAACATATTAAACGAATTAAAAATTCTGTCAATGGTTTAACCAGTATATTAAATGATTTTTTATCAACTGATAAATTAGAAAGTAGAAAAGTTAACCCCAACTTGACCACTTTTAATTATTCCACTTTTAAAACAAATATTACTGAAGAGTTACAAGCGCTCTGTAAACAAGGTCAAACAATAATCTCTTCTATTAATATAGAAAATATGGAAATTAATAGCGACCAAGATATTATAAAAAACATTCTATACAATTTAGTGTCTAATGCTATTAAATACTCAGAAGAAGGACAAGAAATTATAATTAATTCAGCCATCTATGAAAATGAATTAGTACTAGAAGTTTTAGATTTTGGCATAGGAATTCCTCAGGATGAACAAAAACACCTTTTTAATCGTTTTTTCAGAGCCAAAAACACCGTAAACATTAAAGGAACTGGCTTAGGTTTAAATATTGTTCAAAGTTATTTAGATTTATTAAAAGGAAACATTACTTTTGACAGTAAAGAAAACATTGGCACAAGATTTATCGTAAAAATCCCCCTAAAACAATGAGTAAAATTGTATTAATTGAAGATAATAATGAAATGCGTGAGAATATTAAAGAAATTCTCGAACTCGCAGACTACACTGTTTTTGCGGCTGAAAACGGTAAAAAAGGAGTGGAACTTATTAAAAATGAATTACCTGATTTGATTCTTTGCGATATCATGATGCCAGAACTTGACGGTTATGGCGTTTTATATATGGTGAGTAAAAACATTAAAACTGCTTCAATACCGTTCATCTTTCTAACTGCAAAAACAGAAAAAGAAGATTTTAGAAAAGGTATGAACATGGGAGCTGATGATTATATTACAAAACCATTTGATGACACTGAACTTTTAGATTCTATAGAAAGAAGATTAAATAGAATTAAACAATTTTCAGATGAAACAGAAATTACATCTAATGGTCTACATACTTTTATTAATAGTGTTAAAGGAATAGAAGAGCTTGAAAAGATGTCTCATGAAAAGAGAACAAAAAAGTTCAATAAAAAAGACACCGTCTATTTTGAAGGTGATTTCCCTAATTTTTTATACTTTTTAACTTCAGGAAAAGTTAAAACCTTTAAAATGAATAAGGATGGAAAAGAATTTGTCACAAACTTGTATAAGACCGGAGACTTTCTTGGTTATAAATCTTTAATAAACGAACAAGCTTATGAAGAATCGGCTACGGCTTTAGAAGCAACAGAGGTTAGCTTAATACCGAAAGAAGATTTTTTACATCTTTTATATTCTTCAAAAGAAGTATCTCATAAATTCATCAAAATATTAGCTGGGTCTATTGATACGAAACAGCAAGAATTATTGAATTTAGCATATGACACTGTTAGAAAGAGAGTTGCTGACTCCTTATTAAAATTGGAAGCTAAATATAATACAACTGGTGAAGAAAATTTTAGTATAGCTATTTCAAGAGATGATTTAGCATCAATTGTTGGAACAGCAACAGAATCTGTGATTAGAACATTATCAGAATTTAAACATGATGGTTACATTTCTATCAAAGGATCAAGTATAACAATATTAGATTCAGAAAAATTAAAAAACTTTAGATTTTAAAAAATGAAGTATTCCAATTTACAAAAAGTAGTGACAATATTTCTAATAGCACTATCTCTTTCTGCTTGTGGAAATACTGAAAAAAATACGCTAGCTGTATTAGCAAACCCACCTTTGACAATTGAACAATACATAACCGATAATAACATTCAAAATGCTATTAAAACAAAAGAAGGTATGTATATTCAAATTGAAAAAGAAGGGTCAACTGAAAAACCTACAGTTAGTAATGATGTTACTATCCATTATAGAGGTTACTTATTAGATCATACCGTTTTTGATCAAACGGATGGAGATGCCAGAACATTTCCGCTAAGTGCGCTTATCGCAGGCTGGAAAATTGGTATTCCATACATTGGAAAAGGTGGAAAGTGTAAATTAATTATCCCACCACATATTGGCTATGGATCAAGAGCTACAGGAGATATACCTGCAAATTCTATTTTAGTATTTGACATTGAATTAGAAGACTTCAAATAATAAATAACATTTATATGTAATGCCTGATAATTAGAATTTATCAGGCATTTTTAGTTCCAACTGTTTCCGTATTTATAACCATTAAGCCATTTAATAATATTCTTATTATTCAAGAAAGTACCACACCAAAACACATCACTTTCATTTAATGCTTGACTTGATTCAATTTTCTCTTTAATTGGACCAACTGCATTATGATAGTCAGAATGAATAAACCATAATTCACCTTTATACTTTAAAAGCAAACCTACATGTCCACTCAATCCCAAAATATATAAATTATCAGGACGATACCTTGCATACGTATGTAATTCTGTTTTCGTTTTAAATTCATATACAGAATCACAAATGCTGTAAACCATATCTTTTGAATACATTTTAGCCAACTTATACCTATTCCAATTAAACCCCAAATGTAGTAAAGATGTAGATACAAAATAACCACAAGCAATAGTAGATTTTCTTGGTACATTGGTATACCCATTATAGTCCCAAGGTGTACCTACCCAATACGGAAATAACACAGTATTATATTGATGCAAAAGATACCATCTAACACTATCGAAATTAGCACTATAATTCGATTTAAAATCAATCCTATCCATTTTAATTTTTGTGATTTCTTTTGAATAGTTTGACTGTGAAAAACCAGCAATTGTACTTATTAATAAGAGACTTAAAGATATAATTTTAATAATTTCGGTTTTCATCAATTCACGCACAACTCTTAGTTATTAAAAAAACTACAACCATTTATTAATTATAAAAACTAAAAGTCATGACTGTGAACCGATATGTATAACCTATTAATTCAAATACATACAAAAGTAACAAAACATCAACCTCTTAAAACAAACAGTAAAATATCAAAAGAATGTAAGTGATAGAATTAGTTACTCGTTTCTTACTCCAATTTTATTGATAATGGTAATATAACTTAAATTTGATTTGTATTAGTTTTTAGGCTAACTACGATAAATTGATTATTACTAAAATTTTTCAATTCTACATTTACTACTCTCAAATTCAGAAAATTTACCCATTACAACTAAATACTCACAGCTAAAAAGAATTTTACACTACAAAATACATAAAAAACACAATAAAACCCCATTATACTATCTTAGTTGATGGTATAAAAATTAAAACCAGTAGTTTTGGCAGTCAAAAAATTGGCAGTATTATGAATAAAAATATTTTAATTGCGGGTGGTGGTTTTTCTGGACTTTATAGTGCTATAAAGTTGAGTGAAGAAGGTCATAATATAACTTTAATTGAAGCATCCCCCGACAGATGGGGTGGACGAATGGAAACTTCAGTAATGAATGGGTTTATCCTTGAGTGGGGTCCAATGCGTTTTGAAACGAAACTGCAGCCAAAATTTGGGAAATTAATTAACGATTTAGGCATTGAATTACTACCGTTTACAGGACCAAAAGCATATCCATCAAGGTACCCTCAATATGACTTACCTTTGCAAGAGCAAAACTTAAATTCTTTAGAACTTTTAAAACGTGGTGTTTTACTTATAATGGGTAAAAATTTAAGTGACCCACTTGATTTTGGTTGTCAAAAATGGATAGACAGTTTAACTGAAGATGACTATAGAATAATGCGAAAAGAAGCAACATTAAATGGTAAACTTCTTTGGGAAATTGGATTTTGGAATGCACTCGGAGAAGAGAATGTACTTAGTCATCAGGCGTTAATGAAAATCAGAGATACAGGAACATTTTACCATATGATTCCTGACAATTTAAACGCTATTGAATGGACTATTTGGTGGCTACGCGCCCTTAAAACAGAAGGACAAATATTGGCAACTATAAAAAAAGGAACAGACGAAGTTACTGTTCAAATGCTAAACATATTAAAGTCCCGTTCAAATGTGACTTTAATTAATGATGCACGAATTACCGAATTTAAAGGAATTGATGAAAAAATACTAACCTCCTATTCAGTAAAGGGAGAAAATCAAGAAAAAATTGTTGATCATCTTATATTGGCACTACCACAATACCCATTAAAAAAATTAGAAAATTCTTTACCTATCACAATTGCAGATCATCTGGATTCAGTAAATGGTTTTTCAATGACCAAAATATTTTTCGTGCTAGACAAGCCTTGGTGGGATTTACAACAAGCCGCACAATCTAGAGCAAACAGAATGCCGACCAGAGAAGTTCACTACTTTAGAAGACCTGAAAATGAAGATACTGATGGGCATGGAATGGTTCTATTATACACTGACAAGCCTGCAACTGAGTTCTGGAATTACTATATAGAAGACAAGAAAACTCATGATAGAGCAGAAATAAATAACAATGATGAAATAAAAAATCAATTTGCTAAATATTTTTCAAAAGAAATTTATAGATCAATTCAAGGCAATGATTTTAATTCTAAAGAAGGACTAAACCTTACAGAAGAAGCAATCACTTTATACTACTCTATGACTATAGAAGAGATAAAAGAAGACATTCTAAAAGCTGTAATTTCATACGGAATCAGAGATTGGTCATGTGCACCGTACGGAGCTGGAAATCATTGTTGGCGACCGGGTGTAAAATCATGGGAAGTACAAGAAAAATTTAAAGCGTTCTCTTTAAATAACAGTAAAAAAAATGTTCATATTGTAGGTGAAGCCTATTCTGATTACACTGGATT